>OCTX012248959.1_pt1 | contig 21186 bp, 29 predicted proteins | sample 1539691 | NCBI WGS metagenome assembly OCTX01 (sample SAMN02144231, study PRJEB22623) | gut metagenome | biome: sheep rumen | host: Ovis aries | place: New Zealand
AATGACACGCAACGATTACAGCATCTACAACGAGGTACAGAGCATCAAGGCTAACAAGCGCGACTGGGACCACATCGTACTGGTGAAGAATGGTGACTTCTTCGAGGCTTACGAGCAGGACGCCGACCAAATCTCAGGAATCTGCGGAATCGGACAATTCAACCGCAAGGGCTGTCTGCTCAACATCGCCGGATTCCACAAAGACCGACTCCCATACAATCTCCCTAAGCTGCTGAGGGCAGGCCGCAAGGTTTCAATCCTCGACAAATAAAAACACCTATAGGGAGGGGCAACCCTCCCACCCTAAACAAAAAGCCATGAACGCCAGAATTGAAGCATATCAGTTTAGAAACGAACACCCGACAATAACGGTCGACGATTTTTTCAAGGCCACAAGGGTGGAGTTTCAGGACATCGCAGCAGAGGCAACGCTCAGCGAGAAAGACGCCACATGGGATGCACTCGCAGGACATGGGCTCGAATACCACAAAAGCCCGCTTTCTGAATCCGAGTACCTCGTCAACAGGAACACCGGCGACGTCTACCGCCGTAGTTCTCACTGGGGAGAACGTATCAGCTCATGCGTCTGGACTCTTAGAAGAGGTGGAGTTCGCCTGACTAACTACCACACCATCGGGCGTGCAAACGTCGCAGACTTTGAGGCCATCATCACACCGGCATGCCTCATGAAGCTATACATCAAAAAAGCACAGCAATTATGACACGATTTATTATACAACCCAGCACCCGCCAGCAAGGCTGGTGGGTCTGCACAGATCAGGAACACAACATCGTCTGCCGGTTCCATGAACACCGCTACAACGACACCCAGCACTTCACGTTCCTCGACGGTGAAAAGTTCCCAAACGAGCAGGAGGCACTCAAGTGTGCAACATACATCAGAGAGATGGCCGACTGGCTTCGAGACAACCACTACAACAAAGTATTTTAGCATGGAAGAGAAGAAACAGCGTGGTGGCCGCCGCCCAGGCAGCGGTCGCCCTCAAAGCGACAGAAAGGTCATGCTGTGTGTACGCATCACGCCGGAAGCAGCGGCCATCATCAATGAGAAGAAGAACAAGTCGGAGTTTATCGACAATCTGATAAAGAGCAGCGTATGAACGGCTGCTCTTTTTTTTCATATCCTCCCCTCCTTCTTCAATGTGTCAATAACATCATTTGTCCCATGAATATACGACTCAACGCTCACCTCGCGCAGTATCTCCTGCACCTGTTGCGACAGCTGGAACTGCTCAGCTATCCTGTCACGCCATGCCGTCAGCGTCTCTTCTTCTCTAATCTTCGGAATTTCCATAGATTTGTTCTTAATGTAGCGGAGGCGGAGGGAATCGAACCCCCACGATCCTAGCCATTACCAATGCGCGTCGTTCCATCTACGCGCCTTTCGCCTCCCTAAAACCGGCGGACTTTACAGCCAGCCGGCAATCAAAAATAATTCTCTTAAATCAATATCAAACAACTACAATAGTTATGAAGTTAAGAAATCCACCAAAATGTTGAGTAAACAGCGGCAGTGCCGCTGTCAAAGAAATCCTACGTCAGCGCCCCGTCCCCCTGGAACGTCCAGCTCCCGGTGCAAAGGTTTCCTCTGGTCCCGGTCAGCCTCGAGCTTGTGCAGATCGCATACCCTGCCAGCCTGTCGCTCGAGGTGTCCCTGCTTCCGATGGTAATGTACACATCCTCGCCTTCCTTCACCACGACGCCTTTCACCGTCGTCACGAGCATAGCCACAGACACCTTCCATCCCCGGCGCCCACCGATGTAGTTGCGCCAGGCACCGCTTTCAGGAGAACTCACCTCGATGAGGTCTCTCTCCACCTCGATGTCACATGTCCTGGAACTGGCTACTGCCGTCCCGTTGACCCATAGTATCAGGTCGTTGCCCTTCATCTTCATGGCTGTTCAATTTATTCAGTTCAATCAATCGCTGTCGCTCTGCGGCCACCTCCTCATCGGTCATCACGATGTCCTGCGTCTTCTCCCATGGGAAGGTTATCAGGTCGGTGGCGTCGTAGATGCCGGCTTCCTTCAGGTTCACGAACCCATTGTGCATCAGCATGAAGGTCTGCCACCGGCAGCGTTCCCAGGCACCTCGCTCGCGCTTCCTGTAGCCGTTGGCAATGGCCCGTAACTCCCACAGCGGGAGCTCATAGAGGAAGGCAATGCGACTGATGCCTATCTCGCCCACGAGCAGCTCATAGGTCTCATGGGCGCTCAGACGTTTTTTCCGTCGTCCCCTTCTTCTTCCTCTGCTGCCTCAAAGGGCGACGGCTCCATCCACGCTGTCATCACCTCCGACACCGACGTGGACAGAATGGCAATTTCCTTGCCACTGGTTTTCTCCACAAGGTCGCCGATGGTGAGCTTCGTATCTGGGTTGTTCGTCACGATGCAGGCGTAGTACAATGCCACGAGGTTCTCCTGCATTTTCATGTCGCATTCACTGAACGCCTTCCCCGTGATTTTCTCAAAGCTGATTTCAACTGCCATGTTGAACTTCAGCGTCACCTCCTCCCCGAGTATGGTGATCTTCTTCTCCTTCTCCATTTTTTTCTCGCTTTAAACTTTGTTTCCTCCCATCCCCCTCCCTGTTGCTGTTGAGTAAACCGAGGCACCGCCTCGGTCAAGGCTACCCCCTATCAATCCATCACCCATCACCCATCACCCCACAAAAGCAGGCCCCCCGCCGGAGGGGAATGGCAGTAAGCGGAGGGCCCTGGGGAAACTTAGTCTTAAAGGTTCAGCGCCGGAACACGCGTCAGTGCCCCCTTGCCCACGCCCTGGATGGAGTAGGTGGTGTCCTGACGGTTGGGTGCTTCAACGCTCACGTCGGTGATGATGGCGGTGCCGGTTCTCTTCGGAGAACCCTGCACAACCTCACGGTTCTCTTCGCCTTCGGTGTTGACGAACTCCACAGAGACGGTCTGGCCGATCAGGTCAATAAGGTTTTCACCGTTCTTGGCATTGGCGTCTGCTGCCAACGAGAAGAGACCACTGGCCGAGAAGTCCCAGGCAGTGCTCACAACGTCCTGGTCCTGAGCCTCGCCGGTCGTGTCCTTCGTGCTGCTTTCTTCCACGCTTGCACTAAGGTGGATGGTGCAGGTGCGACTGAAAGCAAGATATTTTTCTCCGAGTTTCAGACGGAGATACTGTCCTCTAATGCTTGCCATAGTTACAAGGTATTTTCTGTTAAACAAATATACATCAGCTCCTGAAAGCAACAGGGTTTCACGGCGTCATACTGCACAGGACCGGCTCTGAACTCCCAGTCGATGGGTGCCTCTGCGGGTCTACTCTTCCAGTATTCCTTGATGCGTCGACGGATGCCGGTGGTCAGCTCTCCCAGCGACTGACGGTCTGACGCGACCACAAGCAGAACCACGCTGCTGCTGTCGGTGTCACCTTCGATGTCGTCTTTCGTCTGACTCATGTTGGCAACGCTTTCCAGGAAGATGACGACATACGGAATCCTGTCCTTGTCTTCATCTACGGTCGGTCTCGCCGGATTGAATATCCGACCACCGCACGCCTTGTCAATGGCAGTGCCGCGCAGCGCATCATAGAAGAACTTGTCTGTTGTCAGGCTCATATCAATTTCGTTGAGTAAACAGCGGCAGCGCCGCTGTCAAAACAAGGAAGAGATTGACCGCCCGGACTTGACCGGGCGGCCTTTCTGCTTTTAGTTGCTGCTCTTGGTGTAGAGAACGAATGCGTCGGCACCGTCCTTCAGAATAGTCATCGAGAAGTCACCGTTCACGGTGGTAATCACCTCGTCAGTGTTGCTGGCGTAGGCTGATGCGCCGTCAACGCTCAGACGAAGGTTTCCATGCTGCATCAGGGCAAGGTACTTGAAGTTACCAAGACCGATGTTGTGGCCACTCACGGCACCCTTCTGGGTGGCACGGTTGATGGCGTTGCAAACGACAACGGGAACACCCAGCAGACGGTTGTCGTCGCCGATGAGCATGATGCCGGAACCGGCGTCAACGGGAGTCACCTTGAATGCCCAGAAGTCCTCGGCACCCATCACGAACACGCAGCCCTCAGTGGAGAGGTTACGAACGGCAACCTTGCCAAGCATCTCGGCAGCGGTGTCCTTCGTGAAGGTGGTGTAGGTACCTGCCTGCTTACCGGGAACATAGTTGGCAGTTCCGTAGGTGCCAGTCTCGGTGTTCTGGGCAAAACCGCCGTAGAAGTCGGTGGCAGCCTTGGTGCTCGAGGCAGCGGCGAAGTTGATCTTCTGACGGATGCTGTCGGCAACGTGCTTCACGATGTAGCTCTGAAGGTCGAACTCGGTGTTCTCCAGTGCCTGGTTGCTGATGCGTACACGGACGGTCAGACGAACCTGCACGGGGTTCTGCTTGTCGAGGTCAATCAGACGTTCAGTGGTGGCAGCAAGCTCGTTGGCGAAGACAGCTTCCACGCCACCTGCGTATGCCCACTGAATCTTGTTGCCCACAACGCCGGTCTCCATCTTCACGCCGGCAGCGGTCAGGATGTCGTTGTCCTTGCGCTCGGTGTCGATAAGGTCCACAACGGTGATACCCTGCACATAGTCACCTGTGCCACTGTAGGTACCGCTCTGTGCACCATAGCTGATGGAAGAACGCTTCATGGGGATGTCGAAGCTCTTGCGAGAGGGTGCCTCACGCAGGAACTTGCGCAGCTCCTCGTTCTTGTCCACAACAACGGGCACGGAGACGCCACGGTTCTGCACTTCCTGAATCTGAAGTGTCAGCTCACGACGGTTGCTCTCATACTCACGCTCCAGACGGGTGCGCTCCTTCAGCTCCTCGTCGTTGAGCTCACGGCTCTCAAGAATGTTGTCCAGCTCATCCAGACGACCGTTAATCTCACGCTGGCGAACCAGCAATTTCTCTCTTTCTTTCATTTTTGAATACATATTTAAAAGTGAAACATTTTCATTTTGTTGTGTAAACCGAGGCACCGCCTCGGTCAAAAAAGGCTCAGCGTAAACCGAGGCACCGCCTCGGTCATCAATCACTTCCTCGCCCTCCTGGCTCTTCTCAGTGCTGCCTCGCGTTTCCGCTTCTCTTCCGCTTCTTCAGCAGCCTTCTTCTTTTCCAGCTCCTGTGCGCTGCGCTTCTCCGCAGCGTCCACCAGTTCCCTGGCATTCACCGATGTCTGCATATATGCGGGGTCCATCCCAATGGTGAGTGCCCCGATCATTCGGAACCGCGTATGCGTAATCTTCACCTCGTCGCCATTCTCCTCAATCTCATAGTCCTGAGGGTAGAACTCAAACGAGCACCCGCTGAACACGCCTGTCCGCACCAGCTCCAGGCACCTGTCGCCAATATCACACCTCGGTGCCTCAAACTCGAAGTTCACGCCCTTGTCGTCAACGCTGAGTCGAAGGTTTCCAACACCTTTGTTGCAACGGGCAAGCGTAAGGTTCCGCTCATGCAGCATGTTCATCTTGATGTCCTGGCTGTTCAGGAACTCCATGGTGCATGCCTCGGGCTTGATCACTTCTCGGAACTTAGTTCCCCAGTCGTCAAGAACTTCGCTTTCAGCATCAAACACGATGGCCGTCCCGGTGATGGTGCGAGACTCGCCCTTCTCATCGGAAGCACCTTCTCTGATGGCAAGCTGGCAGTCCAAGGTTCTGATTTCCTTCTTCTGTTCATCCATTTCAGTATCTTGTTTTTATAATAACCCTTATCACTATTCCCCCTTTCCCCCCCTCAGGGTTTACTGTCCCGTCGAGTAAACCGAGGCACTGCCTCGGTCAGAAAAGGCTCAGCGTAGACAGAGGCACCGCCTCTGTCCCCATAAAACCTTCATCCATCATCCATCACCCATCACCCATCACCCATCACCCATCATTAACCAGGCTATGAAACAGCGCAACTTCCATCTCGTCATCCCACGGATGGAACGAGAAGTTCACAATCCTCCAACACCACCCATACACCCAGTAGTCCCATTTCGCCACATACAGCGCCCTGAGCAGTCCATACGTCATCTCGGGTCTCATCTTCACCTGCAGCCGCGCCGTCGGCTCCCGCATATACCGATAGTAGGTGTGCATGGAGAATATCTGGTTGCCCAGCTGGTTGGTACTCACGCGATAGAAGTTGAATAGCATGCTCACGCTCGTGTCATCCACCCCATTGCCATTGGTCAGCACAATCTCGTCGTTCTGATACACGCGCAGATCGTCGAAGACACCTGGCTGGCTTTCGAGCTTCACGTTATTGATGGCGAGCAGTTCCACAGGTTCATCCATCTGCCTCGCAATCGAGAACTCCACATGGAAAGCACCGCGAGGCACGCCGCCGATCAGCAGCGATGGCTCATTGCCAAGCATCATGAACGACCGCTTTGTAGGTCCCCAGTTGTTGTCGCCCTGGTAGTATTGTGAGCCAACACGGAAGGCTGCCCACATGTTCCAATGGTCCATGCTACCGTCCTGTCCGATGTTCGAGATGTGGGTGCCCCACCTCACCTGATAGCTGAACTTCACGGAGCCGCTGGTGGGTGGCTCGTAGAAATGAAGCTCGAAGAGGTCTGAACCTATCATGTTGCTGCCGACGTTCAGCAGGATGTAGTCTGTCACCGATGACGGGTTCCCGCATCGTGTCGTCATGACACCTGGGTTGGTCAGTTTTCCCGTACTGCCGTTGAAGGTGTTCCGGCTGCGTATCCAGTTTCCGCTCATCTCGGGACTGTCCTCACAGTCAAACCATCCGGCCACCATGTTTCCCTGACTGTCACTTCCGACAAACCTCATATGCTGAAAGTCAAACCCGCACTCCGTCACATGTTCGCCTTCCATCTGCAACGTCACATTCCTCTTGGGCAGTATCACCGACTGCCTCCCGTGGTCGTCCATGAGCGTGAAGTGTGTCTCCACACTTTCTCCTGCATCGCCGTTGAAGTACCACGGATGCTTGTTCGTGCAATAGGGTAGGTCGGCCTTGTCGAAGTAGGAGTACACCCCGTTGTAGTCGTACCGCGAGAAGAACAGCCCGTCGGGTGTGTCGTGTACCATCCATCCATAGCAGTTGCAGATGCCCGTGATGAACTCCTCGCCGTCGATGCCGGTGAAGTAGGGGGTGATGGGCATGTATTGCGACTGCGCAAAGTCGTCGTTCCAGGGATTCACCACAAGGGCCTCCAAAGTGGAGTCCAGACCAGGTGTCACGTCGGGGAAGATGACCTTCTCATAGTTGCAGTGCAGCAGCCCGAGCAGGTTGTACAGTTCCTGCCCGAGGCTCACAGGCTGCGGCGTGCTCATCACAGGCAGGTTGACGTTGGCAAGCAACCCAAGCGGCGAGATGACGGGAAACTCCACGACTCTCGGGCACCCCGTCCACTCGATCTCCACGTTCTGCAACTGAATGAACCCAGTGAACATCAGCACCCCTTCGTAGTAGAATTCCAGGTACCTGCTGAAGGTCGTGGTGGGGTATAGGTCAGCAAGCTCATTGTTGCTCTCCTCAATCACTCTCAGATACCCAGTCCTGTATCTAATCACCTCCAGAAGGTCGTCACTGTCGTTCTCTTCAAAGTAGAACGCATCATCCGCCCCCGTGAGTTCCACAACATCCCCTGTGTACTCTTCCTCGTACACATTCACAATGCAGCTCTTCTCCTGGAGGCTCTTAAACCTCACCTGCCAATGTATTGCCCTCATCTCGTTTTTATTTCTTTAAAATTTGTTGAGTAAACAGCGGCACTGCCGCTGTCCCTATCATCCATCACCCATCACCTATCACCCATCACCCATCATCCATCACCTATCACCCATCACCCATGTTCAATGCCTCTTCATCTTCGTGCTCACCATCTCCCCTCGCCCGGTCCTTCTCCCGTTGCCATTGAGCACAAACCGAATGTCTTCCGCACTCACCACCGCCTCGAGTCTCATCCCAGGTGCCCCTGTCAGCTGCGACGCAAGGTTCCCCTGCTGTGCCCTGTTCAGCACCAGCTCGCCAGAATTGAGTCCGTACACCCGCATATTATCCCCGCTATAGCTGCTCCCGCCAATGATACCGCCTTCTGCGTAGTTACCCGACGTCGCACTCTTGATGCTCGAAATCGTGGCAATCATCGTCCCCAGACCAGCAGCCGTCGCTGCAATCCAGCTCCACACATTGCCTTCCTTACCGCTGTTCTTCGATGCGTTGGCGAATGCCAGTGCAATGTTGGCCACGGCCTCGGCAATGATACCTGTCACCTTCGCCACTGGGTCTTTGATACTCTGTAGCGCACTACCCACGCCACTGATGGCTGATGCGGCCTGCTGCCAACTGCTGGCTGCGTCCTTGCCTTGCTTCGAGAGCTTGTCGGCGCCCTTGAACTGACTCATCTCCTTCTCCACGGCATGGATGTCGCTCAGGATGTCCTGGTACTCCTCGGGTGTCTTGGCCTTACTGAGTCTGTCGTTGAGTCCGTTCAGCACCTTCTCCATCTCCTTCAGCGGAGGAAGCATCGCTGTCACCACGACCTCTCCCAACTCGGCGGTTTTCTGCTTACCGATGCTGGTCAGCTGCTCGAGTTTCTTCTGTGCATCCTCGAGTTCTCCGGCAAGCCTTGCCACCTCCTCGGGTGTCTGCGCATCCTTCCAGGCTTTCGTCAGGTCGTTCACCAGTTTCTGCTGCTTGGCAATGAGACCGTTTGACTCCTCGACTTCTTTCTTCGGCGTAGTGGTGCCACGGCTCCCGCGACCGCCTCTGCCACCACCACCACCGCCTGATGGGCGATAGGAGGGTCTCGGTGCAGGGGTATTCCCTGGCAGTTCTCCCACACTGGCAAGGATGTCTCCCATGCCGGTGCCGGAATGGCTACCGATGGAACGCAGCAGTTTCAGCACCATCATCAGTGGCGACGTCAGCGTCATCAATGCGTCGTACACCTTGAACACAGCCGACTCTCCCTGCTTTCCGAAGTCGGTCATCTTCCCTGTCAGCACGCCCACAGGATTGATGATGGCTTGCACAAGTGGCGGAAGGTCGGCAAAGCGCTGTCCAAGGGTCTGAGCACCGCGAATGGCCTCGGCGAGTGCCTGATAGAGTCCCGACTTGATGGTGTTCTCCAGTACCTGCCAGTTCTCCACGCCGGTGGCGTCCATGAAGGCTTTCTCGAGGTTGTTGGCAGACTGCTCGAGGGCTGCCATGCTCTCGCCGACAGCTCCCGTCTGGGTCTTCGTCTCATCAAGATTGAGGTTGAGCTCTTCAATGGCCTGTGCCAGCAACTGACCGTTGGTGACGCCCTGACGGCCGAACACCTGCTGCATCACCTCGCCGGTCTCCTGACTCCCTGACTCGAGCGTCTTCAGCTGCCCGGCCACCTGCTTCAGCGCATCGAAGATGCTGATAGCGCCACTGCTAAGGTCTCTCGACATCTTGGCACCGTCAATTCCAATCTTCGCCAGCGCCTGGGAGGTCTGGTCGGTCATCAGACGGATGTTCTTGATGCCCATCACAATGGCGTTCATGTTCTGATCGGTGAAGAGCCCGCCTTCGCTGTTCTGAATGATGGCGACGAGCTGACTGGCACTGATGCCGGCATCTCGGAAGGCGGGTGCATACTGCTGTATCATACTCAGCAGCTTGCCTCCGTCGCCTTCTATCATGCCTTGCATACCTGCACGGATAAGCTCAATGCTCTCCGCACTTGTCTTACCGAACTGTGTCATCAGGGTGTTGGCAGCGTTGATCACGTCCCGGAACTCCACGCCATACACCTTCGAGATACTCCTTCCGGCGGCTGTCAGGTTGTCGGAACTGGCACCACTCAGCCCGGTGGTCACGCTGGTGATCTGACTCTGCTTCGACAGCTCGCTGTTGTAGTCGGCCCACGCCTTCGTGGCTGCCACCACGGCAGCAGCACCGGCGGTGACGGCTGCTGTGTAGCCGATGGTGCCGGTGGTGACCACACTGAGCAGGTCACTGTTGATGCCGAGCTTGCTGCCGATGTCACCAAGCGCCGCACTCATATTCCCGGTACCTTGTGCCATCCGCGAACTCTGCTCGCTCAACTGCTGCATCTCCTGCTTCGCACTGGCTATGCGCCCGCGCAACTGCTGCATGGACTCACTCATCGCCCTGCCCCAGTCGCTGCGCTTCTGCTCCACGGTCAGGGTGTTGTAGGCCCTGGCCATATCATTGTATGCCCCCACAAGTTCCTTCACCTTGCCCTTTGCGTCACGGCTACTTGTCGAAATCTGACCAAATGCCCTCGCCGCATCCACCTGTGACTTCGTGAACTTCTGGAAGTCGGTGTTGGCGGAGGCATTGGTACGAGCGAACTGCGCAAGCTCCCTTGAGGCATCGCGCAGCTTTGAGTCGTAGCCGGTTGACTCCAGCTTCAATCTGGTGATTACATCTGCCATCGTATTGTCGTCTTATATGAATTCTCCTTGAATAATCATGTCTATCAGGTGCTGTAACCGCCCACTCGCCAGCTCCATCGACCGCTGTGACGCAGGCCCAAACCAGTTCTTCGCCCTGATGCTTCCCCTGTTCCCGTTCCTGCCACTCTTCAAACTGTGACTCTTCCCGTCTTTCCCGGTATAGCTATGAATCCTTCTCCCCCCGGAATCGCCAGCGCCGTTATTATGAAATCGCAGGATAAATCCTCTCTTCTTCCCTTCATATCCATCCACCTTGTTTGTTCTCTCAGACCTTCCCCATCGGTTGCCGCCTCGGCCTCGTCCAACACTCGTGCTGCTCGAACCAGCACGACCAGACACAGACCCGTCTTGCCCCTTCCCGTCAAGAATGTTCACTTGTCCGCCAAGTATCTTCCGATACACCCCAGTCCTCACGGCCTTATAGCTATGTCTTGGGTCATTCCCCAGCGCTTCCCTGGCGCTATTGCTCACCCCTTTCCTCACATCCTGGAGTATCTGACGAATGGCCCCCTGTACCCTCCGTCGGAACCCGTCGTCGCTGGTCATCATCTTCTCCAACGACGCCACAGTCTCCATAATCCCTTCAACCTTAATCTCACTCATACTTCTGTCCTGTACACCGAGGCACTGCCTCGGTCCCTAAAAATCCTTCATCCTTCATCCATCACCCATCACCCATCACCCATCAATCCTTCATCCATCACCTTTCATCCATTCTCATGCGTATCTACTTCCGAGCATGTCACCTGAAGTATATTCTCCTCATAGTCCCTGTTCAGCGACTCAACTTGGTACACTTTCCCGTCATACCTGATAAAGCTGTCCCTATTGACAATATCATTCCACCGCATCCTCACCATGATGGTGTCGTAGGCATCGAGCGCCCCTTCTCGCATGCTCTTCACCCCACGGCTGAATGCCACGCTCGCCCACAGCGTCACCACCTCGGTATAGTCATACCCGCCGGACCCAACGCCATAGTCCCCAGCCACCGACTCCCTCTCAAGAATCGTCACCCTCTCCTTCATCATCCCACTGGTATATCCCATAAGACTTTCTGTGTATTTCTGTGATTTCTGTGTGAGCTATCACCCCCACCTCTTTCTGTGTATTTCCGTGCTTTCTGTGTGAGCTATAGCCGCATATACGGCTTCAGCAGTATATCAAACGAATACCCGACATTGCTCAGACTCTGAGGCGTCACCGGCGACCGATGGTTGTAGCTGTTGTCAACAAGCAGCAGCGTCGCCTGGATCACCGCAGCAGGCATCTGTCCATACTCTGCCAGGAAGTCCTCATACTTCCGCCGGCAAAGGTTCATCACAGTGTCTTCCGCAGCGGTCCCGTACAACTCCAGAACGCTGTCCTCACAGTCGAAGTCTATCCTGGAGTGCTGCTTGATGTAGTCAAGTGTCAGATATTTCATTGCTCACCTCCCCCGGCATTGTTGCCGGCCTTTTCGTTGATATTACGCAGGTTCGCGCTCACGAAGATGACGTCACCACCGTCCACCTGTGGCATGTTGTTGTCGGCACGAAGCTCGTTCACGCTGCTCACACCGGTCTCCATCTTCATCTTGTTGATTTCTGCCGTGGCTTTTCTGTCGAACATGAACAAATCTCCAATCTTCGCCTCAAAGCGACGACGTTCAAAGTCACGCTCATCGAGCAGTTTCCGCTGCAACTCACTCACCAGCTCCTTGGCGGCTGGTGCAATGGTACGACTGAGCAGTTCCTGGGTGGCGGCCTCGGGCGTCTTGTAGCTACTGTTGCTGTCGTCCATCAGCAGCGCCTTCGGTACACCGTAGAGTCTGGCAATCTCCACGTCGCCATACCCCATGCTCTCCAACAGCTGCATCTCGGCACCTGTCATACTGTAAGGCGTAGCCTTCTCGAGTCCTTGCAGGGCAATCACATCCTGTGTGTGCCACTTCCGGTTCACCTCGTCGGCGTACTTGTTCACCTCGTCCTTGTCATACATACCGCCGCTCAGGAGTCCCTGGTTGCCCTTCCTCTCCTCGGAGATGATGAGTTTCATACGACCACCCTTGGCAGCGGTCTCGAGTGCCTGTCCCATCTCGGTGGCCTTCAGCGTCAGCGTCCGCAGCGCATACTCCAGTGTCGGGATGCCCATGATGCTGCCCTGGCGCCGATAGGTGTTGGCAAGGTGTATCACCTCCGACCGTCTGGCCTCGATGATGCGCAGACCACCCAGCCCATGGTACTGCAGGGTGTAGCGGTCGTTGGTCTCAATATAGTCGCCGCTGTCGCAGAGCCACAGGTACTTCACCTCGCCTACCTCGTCGCGCTCAACGTAAATGAACGCATTGCCATAGGCTATCTTGTGGTATTCCACCTGCTCCCACAAATCGGCAGCCGACATCAGTGGGTTTGGCTCTACCTGAAGCAGGTAGTTCAGATGACTGCCATTGCCACGCATGCTCTTCCTGAAGCACTTCCCGGCACCCATGAGCTGCTGGTACTCGATGACGATCATCGCCATCGTCTTCATCCTCACCTCAATTGCACGATGTACGGATGGTATCGTCAGCGCCCCCTGGTTCCCTCTGATGTGCTCAATCTTCGCCTCAAAGCTACCGCTCAGGCTCCCTTCTCCGTTACCGCCGACGGTTCCTGGCACCCCGCTCTCGCGTCGCACCATCCCCGTCGGCATCAACAATTCCCTTAATCTCATATCGCATTCTTTCTTTTTCTTGTCCTGTAAACCAAGGCAGTGCCTTGGTCAAAAGAGGCTTAGCGTAAGCAGAGGCACCGCCTCTGCCCCATTCAGCTCACAAGGTCCGCAGGGTTCCACACCTTCAGCACCCCGTTGCTGTCCACGCCGACGACATTGTATCCATTGCCCTCAACCTGCAGCTGCTCGCTACTGACGCCCGTCAGCACCTCAACGTTATGCAGATTCCCTTCAGCGGAAAGATACCCAACGGCATTATGGAAGTCGCACTCCGTGCATTCCTTCAGAATATTCCAGCTGAACGCCGTGCCAACCTTACAGCCGCTCAGCTTGTCAATGGTGTTGCTGTAGCAGGTGTCGCCAATGGTACTGACAACGAGATCACCGACATAGTTTCCGGCGAAGGCATTGCCAATCACGAAGTCGTGTGAGCTGACACCGATGATATTCCCCTGGAACCCTGTGCCAATCGTCACATTGCCAGAACCACCGACAGTGCTGTTGTAGCTCTCTGCACCAATCTTCACGTTGCGAGGCTGGTTCAGGAACACGATGTTGTTCAGACGAAGGGGATAGCGAGGCTGGAGCCAGTTCTCGGCAATGACGCAGTTGACGCTGAGCACAACTGTCGACGGCATCTCTGCGTAAGGAACACTGGCGTCACGTTCACTGCCGCCTCTCATAAAGGTGTACATGAACTTCCTGTCAGTGTTGTCTTTCACCTGAATCCTGCCTTCACCTGGCAGGTCTTCGGTCACACCCGTCCACGCATAATACCCAATGTTCTTCTGCTGATCATCATCCCAGGTATTGAAACGCAGGAACTGGATGTTCTTGAAGTCATACCCGCACTCGTTCCCGAACTCATCCTTCATCCAGTACACCACGCCCTTGCCGTTCTCGGTGTCGGCCCAGGCATATCTGCTCACGTCATTGAAGACGGTGTACTTCAGCTCCCATCTGCGCAGATCGCACAGCTCAAAGTAGGTGTCGCCGTCGTGCAACATGGCCTCGACATCCTCACTGAGGGTGTCCACATCAATGGCCTGCACAACGATGTCAAACTGATGCCCGGCACTCTGGGTGCCAGGGGTGATGGTGGTGCACTCGTAGTCGGTGATGCGGTACTTGCAGCCGGGGATAAGACCGTCCGACTGTCTCAGGGCAACAAGCTCTGCATAGGTCACTGACTGAAGAAAGTTCGCGTCAAGAATGGCCTGCACCTCAGCGCCACTCTGTTTCAACTGATAGGTTTCCATAATATCGCTTTTTGTTGTTTTTACAGCCAAATAGTAGCCGTCGCTGGTCACCAGCTTCGCGCCAGTGTTGTCCGCCAGAATGGCGTAGGGAAGACTCTGCCCACTCTTCAATACCCGGGTCAGCGTCACATGGGTGCCATCATAGGCACCGACCTTGCAGACGCGAGGCATCCGATGCCCGTCCACGACGTAGAAGATGGGAACGTTCTCCACCTCCGTCCTATATCCGTCCTCGAGGTCACTGTCTGGCACGTCGTAGCTAACATGACAGTACACCTGCCCACACATCTCTGCGGTGTTGCAGCCAAGCAGATACCCGCCATCAGCCATCTCACGCATCGCACTCTTCTCTATTACCAGGGACTCGCCACGCAGCCCCCACTGCAGCTCCGCCGTGAACGCATCCCGACTCATATCGAACCCATCATGCTCGATGACAACCCGGTACTTCACGTCCTCGCCCTTCTGAATGATGTCCTTTACATTCATATCTTTTTCCAAGTTAATCTCCTATTATCCCCCCTTTCCCCCTCTAAAGGTAAACCAGTAGCGTAAACCGAGGCAGTGCCTCGGTCCCCACATCAAAAAGGGCACCTTCCCAGGCACCCTCTTCCATCATCTCTTTACCAATAAAAACTAACTAAAACTATTACAAACAAACCTATTAAACCAAACATAAAGTATCTAAAAGAAACAGTTCCAATCTATCAATCCTTCATCCTTCATCCTTCATCCTTTCATCTCTTCCTCACAAACGTATTATACCTCACGCTCGAATGCGGGTTGAAGTTCACCACTTTCACCTCATACCCTTTCGTCCCCCATCGCCACCAGAGGAACCTCCGCTTGTATTCTTTCTTCACCGCAATGGCCAGCGAGTCCCTAACGGCATATTCCAGCCTGTCATTTTCAAGCACAAAGTCCGTCCATGCGTCATGATACTGCATACGCCCCTCGCCCGTCGGAGAGGGGTCGGGGGTGAGGCTAATCGTGTCATGTACCACAGTCCCCGTCTTCTGAAGACTCTCCAGCTCCCCCACTTTCACCTTCAGCTCCTTCAGCAACCTTTTGTCCTCGCTTGTCAGCACTTCCTTCACCTTCTCCACTTCCACCACTTCCTGCGTCACCACTTCCACCGTGTCGCGTATCGTGTCGCGTTTCAGCGGCACATACTGCTGCGCCTTCGCCAGTTCTTCCCGCAGCCTCTCGTTCTCCTTCCTCAGCCCTTTGTCACAAGAACAAAGAACAAGAACAACCAAAAGGCTTAGACGTACCCAGCGGCACCGCCGCTGGTCTATCACCCAATGCTTATCCATATCTCCTCCCCTTTCTTGTCCGCTTCGCTCATCATCTTATACACCTTCGCAAAGCACTCCCTCGTCTGCGTCAGCTTCCCCTTGATGGTATTCATCCCCATCAGCAGGCATCCTGCGCTCATACCAGCCGTGGCAAGCCCCGTCAAGATGTTCCCCGCATGAATCAATATCCCGTCAAACCCAGGAACGTTCAGCAGCCTCGGCAGCTTGCCCATGCAGAAGTCCTTGTAGTACGCCTTCTGGTAGAACTTCGGCGACACCACCTTCATCGTCACACGGTATCTCCCCGAAGGAATGGCCGTCTGACTCTTTATCTTGATGCTCTTAATCTGAGCCAGAGACATCCCTTGGTGCAGCCCCCTGTCCCTGTCTTCAATGACGTTGCACACCCACTTCCCATCCACCGTCAGATTACTGATAGTATAGGTACTCTTCTTATACTTCCTGTCAACCTTCAGCTCCATCTTCTTCCTCCTTTCCTTTTTCAGCCACCGTGCCAGGCGCATCAGCGCCTTGTGAAATAAACTCCTTCAGATAAGGTATCTTCTCCACAAACTTCATGCTCACCAAAAAGTGCAGGAACGCAATGAACCGATAGATCGTCGTCCCCTTCACAAGAATTTTCTTCCAGTTGTTGAGAATGTTCACCGAGTAGAACCAAATCGCCGCAAAGTATATCGCCGTCAGACACTGCACCGCCGAGTCCTGCTTATGCAGGAAGTGCCCCATCACGAACACAAACGCTCCAATCCCACAAAGGATGCAGCACTCATAGAACGCCTTGAACGCCTTCTTCCACTTCCACCCATCCCCGTGGATGCAGTCCTCTATCCATCCACTCAGGAAGTTCACCCCAAGCAGGATGAGTATCGCAACCATCAGGTCCTGTATCGGCATGAAGAACCCGCTCAGTGCCGACATCACCATCAACAATACTGCCTTAATCTGGTCAATCATTTTTCTAAAACGCTGTAACTGTTAATCCTATCATACACCCGATGAAGTCAGCCACAAGGTCTTGGTAATCCATCTCCCCGCCTCTGAACTCATCAATCCATTCCTTGAAGAACCCTGCCGTCATCGCAGCCGTAGCCCCGACCCCAGCGCATTCCGCAATCTCCATGTCCGAGAACCAGTACACCCCCTGCCCAACGACAAACGTCAGCAGCATACACCCCACAAGATGCACCCACATGTCCCCGTCAATACTGCAAAGTCTCTCAATAACCTTCTTCATTTCTTTTCTTGTTTAGTACACCGAGGCACCGCCTCGGTCATCACACTTCAAACCTCAGCCTCTCAGGATACCCTTCTGTGAAGTCATACCCTTCAACTTCCTCCACACTCTCCAGTGCCTCAATAGCCGCTTTATGCCTCTGCGTAACCCCAAAGCACTGATTGGCATAAATCTGCACCTGTGCTAGAGCCATCTTAGCCATCTCAACAGACAGTTCCACTTCAACCCCATTGAACACAGGCTTCACCGTTGTCCTCCCCAGCAGTTCAGCCGCCTCAATGCTTGCCTTGTAGTCCCCTCGCGTCTCCCTGTCAATCCACATCCTCATGTCCTCTCCATTGCTACTCACGTCAAACCCATTCACCTCCTCCGAGCTATCAAAAGCCTCCAGTGCAGACAGCTTCTCCTGTCTGCTCCTTTCCAGCACTTCTTCAGGAGTAGGCTCAGGCTCAACCCATTCATCAAACCCCCATTCATTAAGCAGTTCAACACTTGGAATGCCACTGAAAAGGCTCCCGTTAATATACTTGGTCACTGACTGACCTTCGGTGTACCACTCCTTCGTGGTGGGGTTGTAATATCTCTTCATAATCATTCACTTGATGTTTCAATAGCCCAATTAGTAGGAATACCATTGCCACCACTCACATCCCATTGAGCAGCAGCATTTTTGATAAACGTACCTGTTGCTGCAACGTTATTTACCCAATTGCTTGTATATGATGCACTTGGCGTTGTGGTGAACATAGCTTTAATATAGCTAAGTCTTGTACAATCCGAAAACATTCTATTATAACATCCATCGACAAGAGTTTCAGCAGGAAGAACTGGAGCTTGTGTGATCTTTGTTTCTGCAAACATACCGTAATAGCAATTTATAGCAAGTGTTGTAGCAGGGAGTGTCAGCCTGATTGTCTCCAGTTTGTTACATGCATAGAACATTCGTTGACAACAATTTATAGCTAATACAGTTGGCGACATAACTGGAGTGTGTGTTAACGATGCACCAGCGAACATAAAATAATAGCACAAAGATGTCAGAGTTGTGGCTGGCAAGGAAGGCGGGGGTGTAGTCAAGGAAGTACACTCTTTAAACATTTCCTTATAACAATTATTATAAAGAGTTGTAGCGTTAAGTTCAGGAGCAATAGTAATTGAACTGCAATTATAAAACATACCATCATAACAACCTGCGGCAAGTGATGTTGCTGGTAATTGTGGGCAATATAGTAAGGATGTGCATCCATCAAACATGTGGTAATAGCAGTTTGGATGTAGCGTGAGGGCTGGTAATATTGTGGGTATCTCAATAAGTGATGTACAGCCCATGAACATCCTCATAAAGCAATTTTGATATAAATCTGATGCAAAATATATTCTCTTTGCACTGACAAGTTTAGTGCAATCTTTAAACATTTGACAAAAAGCATAATTAGTTAAATTGGCATTTATAAAATTATCTCCATAACAAACGCTTGAAGGATTTCCCTCAACATTGAATCTTCCTGTAGAACTGAAATTATTGGTTGCATTTTGTGGTGTATATGTACCCTTCCACATTATTTTCTTTCCTGCTAATACAGTTGGTGTGGCAGTATTAGCAGCCAGGGAAGTCCAAGTATTTCCGTTGTCAAGAGAATATTGTATAGCTTTTACAAATTGGAATGTTCCATCTTCCAACGCCTCAAAGGTGAGATATTGTTTCGAGTAGTCGATATCTCCACCCCCTCCCATATACCTTCTTCTATTAAGTAGTGTTCCCATACTCAGTCCTCCTTCTTTAGTTTGTCAGTAGAGGTTGTCGTATAAGTGGTAATTGTCTTCCTTGGGCAATTCAAGCAATCTTTATTTGGGTTAGTGCAGGAACCACCAAAATAATAACAATACTCCATAGGTAGCCAAGGCGAACTTGGATATGATGGAATAGTTGTTTCATTATCTCTCTCCACCAATAACTCGGCACACCTTTCAAGGCCAAGTTTCATGTAATCTTCTTTTGTCAGTTTCATATCAAGTAGGTATTACAATCTTAACACTTGCCACCACCCATGCAATGCCGTTGTACGCTGCACTGACTTCATAGGTGGAATCTGCTGCAATCTCGAAACCATCACTGTAATAGATGGAATGTATAGAGGTAAATGTCACAGCAGGAGTAGAACCTGCTGAGATGTAGAATGTGACCGTCTGGATGGTGGCTGTACCACTTGCTATCGTTGGCAGGGTGATTGCCAAAGTGCCTACGTTAGACAATGTGTAGTATTTGCCTACCTCGGCTGTGAGAGTAGTACCGCTTGCAGATACAATATCCACCTTGTCTTCCTTAGATGCAATGTCACTTGTATCAGCCTTCCCCTGCAATGCTGTATACACACCTCCACTTGTAACAGGATTCTCACTACCACTTGTAGGCGTGGTGTCTATATTCTCTTCTACCAAGTAAAGTTCAGTTTCACTTGGACTTTGTATGGCATCATACTGAGCCTTCGTCAGTTTGTTGATAACCAAGCTATTTACATTAGTATCTGTAGGCATATCTTATATCCTTTCTTTATTAAACTGATGGAATTTTATAGACATTTATCACCGTGTTTATAGAAGCATGAAGAGACATGGTAGATGCCATGGTATTTCCGTAAGTATTCCTGTTGTTTCTAATATAGGCACAACCAACACCGTTATTCCCATTTATGTAATAAAGAATGAAGTCGACCTTATAATTCGCTGTGGCCGCATTATTGTTCTCAAAAACGCAAAGATAGAGATTCCTATCTGTATTATCCGTAACAACAGGAATTTCAAGGAATGTACTCCAGTACACTGGATTACCTATACTATCTTCCTCATGCGATGAGTCAAGTGTAACTGTTTTAATAAGGTTGCTTTTGCCAATACAAAAACCATACCTCTTATCACCTACATATATCCCCATATCACCACTGTCTAAATGTTATCGTTGGAATCACCGTAGTAGATGGCAATGCCCCTACCTCCTGCGCAGTATAAGAAGGCTTATTAGGACTCTTCGCCCAAGATGGCACCGTCGGGTCCGTCTCCTGCGTAATGGCAGCCCCCACCTTCTGTTTGTCCTCATCGGTGTAGTCATTCGTCGAAAGCCCTTTCCCGTTCACCTTCTGCACAAACCGTGCATCGCTCTCGGCCTTCGTATAGGTATCAATGTCACTGCCGTTGTAGATGGTAGCAACCCCGAAGAGCTGATACTCGTCTTTCAACACCGTCTGACACTGAGGCACCGGCAGACTATGCGCCACGATCTGAAACACATCCTGGATGTCAAACCGCCAGTCCTCCCCCTGGAACACCCCGCGCACATCCAGCGTGTACTTGCCAAGCCCAACCCCAGCCGACACTGGCACAAGGATGTTGTTCGCGTCTACAAACTCAAAGTGCACGGGCAACAGCCGTACACTCCCCAATCTCACCTCAAGTGCCGTGCACTCTCGAATGTCGAAGTCGGGCAGCACCGAGTCCTCTGAACTCACCGCCGTCACATTCACCTTCAACGTAAAAGCATTGCCTTTCGGAATCTGTATCATATCAACAATATAGTTTCTACTATATTGCCCCCGTTCCCCCATCAAAAGTTAACCAAACGGCAGCTTCAACTGCAAATCTTCAGGATGCTTCTTGTAATACTCCCGTTTGCACTTAACGTTATAGTCCCCCAACCACTGACAGTCCAGACTGGGCGAGAACCCAAACCGACAATGCCACACCTCCACATCCTTGGACCCCAGCGTCGTGCTGTACATCCAATACTTACACCCTTCGCACTTCATTTCAGTCCTCCTGGTTAATTTTGTATTCCATCGTGAAGTCGATTGTAAAGTCACTGCTCAACATTGTCAGTTTCTTGAACCTCATGAATACGCTTTGGAATACAAGGCTTGCAATAACCGTTTCGTCAAGCATCTTGTAGCCGAAATTCCACTCTACATTGCCATTGCTCACTACGGTGTTCCCGTCTTTATGAGTAATTTTAATTGTTGTCTTTTTTGCCATAGTTCCTTTACTTTTTATTATATTCTTACTTTAAGGGATTTGAGCCAATCCTCATCTTCATTGATTGCAAACCTTGTGCGTTCAAACTCATTTCTGCACAAACCATCGAGACGTTTCAACAAACTATCAATGTGTTGTTCATCCTCTTCTCTCAAAGCAGGTTTATCATACATGGCTTCCTTTGCTTCTGCACTTATCATGCGTTGTGATTTCTTCTCACCATAGATACATTCATCCACAATTTTATTGTAA
>OCTX012235112.1_pt1 | contig 21182 bp, 29 predicted proteins | sample 1539691 | NCBI WGS metagenome assembly OCTX01 (sample SAMN02144231, study PRJEB22623) | gut metagenome | biome: sheep rumen | host: Ovis aries | place: New Zealand
TTTCGGGAGGGGTGCTTTTTTCCCGCGCCTTAACTTAGCACCGCAAGGTAGCCAAAACGCGCGATATACACTGAACGCAAAATAATAACGAATAAAATGCCAAGAGCGATTTTTACACCTATCCAGCTGCCACCCGAGCAGCCCGACAAGTGCTCACGCTGCCCCCTGCTGGGACTCCGGCCAAAGCACGAGCTCACCCGTGGGCAACGGCAAGCCTACTGCTGTCTGGGCGTGTTCGGCCCCGACGGATTCCCGCCCCTCACATCCAAAGGTGTGGAGCGCAGCGCCGCCGCCTACCGCAAGCAGAAGCGACTATTGCACCGCCCATGCGACGACCAGTGGGAAAAGTGGATGTCGCTGCCCGGCCGCAAGTACCCCATCACGATGGAGGCATGGCGCGAACGCCGCCACCCCTACGAACTCGAGCAAGAGTTACGACATTACAAGGACCTATTTAAACAAAGGAAATAGATAACGTGGGTGCAAGTCCCACACAATATTAATTTAAATCATTTTGCAAAATGGCAGACATTAAAACTATTGTGGAAGCCATCGTTAACATGACCACTGAAGAAGTGGAAAAGGTGGCAGAGGTTCTAAAAGAAGAGTACGGCATTGACCCAGCCGTAAAGTTCTCAGTCGATTACAAAGAAGCCGGAATGTCATTCGGTGGTGCTATCCAGTGCCTCAAACGAGGTCAGAAGGTAGCCCGCAAGGGATGGAACGGCAAGGGCATGTGGCTCTGGCTTAAACCAGGAACAATGGTTAAGAGCGAGTGGTGTCACGACGAGGCACTGAAATCCATCGCCGACAACAACGGCGGAGAGATCGAGGCACTCGGCACTGTGTGTATGAAGACAGCCGACAACAAGATTCTTAGCGGTTGGCTCGCGTCTCAGACCGATGTACTCAGTACTGATTGGGTAGTAGTCGACTAACATCGAGTGGCGAGGGTTCGACTCCCTCGCCATTCACAACTTAAAACGTAAATGACTTATGGCAACATCGCAAACCTATCTAAGAAAAATCCGTCGGCAGGTGAAGGCCGACCACAGGGACAAGATTCCCGAAAACCTACAGCTCACCATCGAGAACTATGCCGCCGCCCTCGAGTTGCGCGACACCTACCGCGAGCAGGTAATCAAACAGCCCACGGTGTATGAGCAAGGCTCGATGAAGCAGTTAGTTACCAAGCAGCACCCGCTGTGCAACCTGCTCTACCAGCAGGAGGCCATCTGCCAGAACTACGCCAAGATGCTCGGTCTGACCGCAGCCAAAGCCGCCACCAAGACGGAGGACCCCTCGAAAACCAACAACACCAACCTCGACGAATTTATCGATGGAATTAACGGATAAACAACTATGCGAGTAACGAAACACTACGAACACGACCGCGTGATGCTTTACGTGGTGGAGGGTGACATCCAGACGTGCATCACCCTGGAGAGCGACCGACAGATGCAGCGGTTGGGCGAATGTCTGCTCGACCTCTACCGCACCGACGGCCGGGAAGTTGAAATCAAACCAAATAAATGAGTATGACAAAAAAGCTGGTAAATTTACACGATGAGAGCATCGGTGTGTGGTACGTTCAGAAGATTGCCGAACACATCGCCAACTTTGCACAGCCACTTTGCAATGCTCACCGATTATCGAAGCGCATCAGCCGCGAAAAGCAGGTGCAACTCTACATCGAACTGATAGCACGCGAGCCGCGCCCCGCCATCGAAGGAGTGAGCGGTGGCCGGTTGCGACGTGCCCAGATAGTGGGCGATGGTACCAAGAAGTCGCCCTATCGTGCCGAATGGCGCAACGATTATTATATATTTACATAACCCCAAGTAATAACAATTTAAAACCCAGAAGTATTATGAAAGAAGAAGAATTAAAACGATTTGAGATAGGTAGAGGGTTGTCGATAGCAATCGATGTAAAAGAGCGTGAACTCGAAGATATTCGCTATGCAATCAATAATATCGACAAAGTTACAGAATGTATGCTCAATTTAAAACCCAACCTCAGTTTAGTGGACTTACACCCCAGTAATGATATATTGTTAAAGATATTGCAAGACGAGCAAGAAAAAACAGAAAAAGAAATCAAACGACTACAAAAAGAATTTGATGAGCTATGAACACATATATCATCATCGCCGCAGTAGTAGCATTTGCGCTTGGCCTTTGTGCCATGCGCTTCTACTACACCCATCTGAAGAACTGCAAAAAAGAGTTTTTCAGTATGTATAAAGAGAGACCTTTGGAGTGGCGCGATACTCAGGTAATGTCGCCATATCCAGGTGCGCTTGTGTCGCTTAAGCACGAAAAGTATGGTGTAACGTTTGGTTACGTCGTGGGGATAAATGGCGAGATAATGGTAGCCGAGCTACCCAAGGACCTTACACCGCCAACCATCGATGTGGAAATACACTACCATCCGCTGTGCAGCTGGCGACGTTGGGCCTATGCCACGAGTTATATTCGAGACAGACAGATGCTGCTGCCTACGAAAGTAAAATTTGAGGTAGCATACCCAAACCAGAAACAAGATGACCATCAATGAATTATTCGACCGATTCAGCCAAGCGGCTGAGTGGCGACGACTGGCGACTGTAACACGATGCAAGGTGAGCGACATCATACTGAAGCCACACGGCCAAGTGGATGCCGACATTTTGACACGTGAACAGCTTAAGCAATGGGTAGCCGATAGCAAGCGGCCACCATCCGACACGGCACCAACCGAAAGTGTGATAAGCCACATGATGATTTGGTCGAAGCGTTGGACCGAGGTAATATTTAAGCCGACACCCAAACCAATCCCCAAAGCAAAAAGCGATGATAGAACTATCGAAGGACCGAAAATCGCCGACGTGGATCATCACGACGACCGACAGCGAAGGGTTTCACCGCCAACTAAACGTAAAACCGCAGGAACTCGACGAGTTGGTAAGAGCGTGGCAAAAACTGCGACAAGTGTAGCAAAACCTCGCAAACCTGCCACACCAAAGCCAAAAGCCAAGCAACCCAAACGTGGCGAATATCAGCAAACACGACGCAAGGCCGATGTCAAGATGAGTATGGACGACTGGGAGAACGACACCCGCGCACGTACCGGCACCATCGAGCACGAACGCAGCTCGAAGGGATGGAGAAACGGCAAGCGAGTGTTTAAGGACAACTGGCGAGCAGTTATCATGGTGAACGGTCAGCGATACCGCCACCGTGGTGGCACACGCGAGGAGTGCAGCGAGTGGCTTAAGGCCGTGCTCCAGAAGAAGATACTACCAACAGACACCCGTGCCGATTGGTGGCGCATGGAGCAACGACGCGACGAGAAGGCACGTATCGATGAAATCATCGTGAGCCAGGCAGAGGAGTCGGTGATGCTCTACGATTATCATCAGACGGGCGACATCACCAAGATAAACGAGTATGTTATCAAATGCCTGCTACCTCACATGATGTATTATGCAGCGCACACCCTGCGCCTGGGTCGTACATCCACCATCACCGCAAGCCGACAGGCCGCCGGCCTATTGCTTACACGTATCACCGCACATCGCCCCGTGCTTAACTTCACATCCACATGCAAACGCATGTTGCGAGTGTATAAGCAGCGTGGCGATTTCTTCTACTACGAGCAGGCACCCGAAGAAGTTAAGCTGATGGTAAACCGCATAAACTTCGACGGCCTTGCTGAAGTTTGGAAAGTAACAAAAGATAGGAGATTATAACCCCAAGTAATTAACAATTTAAAAACCAGAAGTATTATGACACGAAGTGAGTTTGACCAACAGATTAGAGAGTTGAAGAACAAGAAAGGCAACGCCATCCGCGAGATTGCAAGCCTTCAGTCTGAGATTAAGGAAGAGATTGCGGCCAAGCACCGACAGATTAACGACATCTACAAGGAGATTGCCAAGCTGAATCAGTCGCTGCAAGGTTATCATCAAAAGCGATTGGCCGTCGAGAAGGAGTGGAACACCAAGATCAACGCCTTCATCCGCGAGAACGAGCCGAGCACTACCAGCAATCTGGCCGAAGCCACCACCACCAACATCATCTACGAGTTGCGCCGACGTGGTTTTAGCGGAGTAGTGAACAAGCCGAAGGACGACTCCTTAGAGATGGAGGTGTACGACCTCGACAAAACAGACTGGAATCACGAGAACGGATAAATGAATAGCGGGCAGGATTGAAAGCGAACAAGAGTGTGCGCTTCTGATGAGTATAAAAGCATCCTGCCCGCTTAAAACCACAACGATATGAAACAAGTTGAACTATTTAACGATCACTTTCAGAACTTCAAAGTTTATGGCATACCACATGCCCAGTTAATCATCGCCGACCCTCCTTACAACCTCGGCAAAAACGCCTACGCCAGCAACCCCGCATGGTATAAGGACGGCGACAATAAGAACGGCGAAAGCGAACTGGCTGGCAAAGAGTTTTTCGATACCGACAAAGACTTCCGCCCTGCCGAGTTTATGCACTTTTGCTCGCAGATGTTGGTAAAAGAACCAAAGACGGGCATCACCGACGACGAGCTGGAGCAGGAAACCATCGGCGAGTCGGGGCGTAAGAAATCGAAAGCCCCGTGCATGGTGCTCTTCTGCGCCTTCGAGCAGTTGCACTACTACATCGACCTGGGCCTGCGCTACGGATTCATGCACTACATTCCGCTGGTGTTCCGCAAGAACTTCTCAGCCCAAGTGCTAAAGGCTAACATGAAAATCGTGGGCAACTGCGAATACGGGCTTGTGCTCTACAAAGACAAGCTGCCAAAGTTCAACAACGACGGGCGCATGATATTCAACTGCTTCGACTGGGTGCGCGACACCGTTACGCCAAAGGTGCATCCCACACAGAAGCCCGTGCCACTACTCGAGGAACTGATTCGCGTGTTTACGGATGAGGGCGACGTGGTAATCGACCCATGCGCAGGCAGCGGTTCCACTCTCAGGGCAGCCGCACAAATCGGTCGTCGTGCTTACGGCTTCGAGATCAAGAAAGATTTCTATAAGTTAGCCACCGAAAAGGTGTTAACTCATCTTCAGCCGAAACTTTTCGGCTGAGTAAACCCCGAACGCAATCATCCGCATCATTGGATGCAATCATCCGCAGAAATCGTGCGAATGATGCAGATCATTAAATTTTTCACCATTTAAACAATTTACAAAAAAAAAGATGGCTATTATCAATCTTATCAAAAAGAAGGGTACAAACCCTCAGACAAAGGCGACCATCTACTTCCCACAGTGGACGCGCCGCAGTACCGACACCGCAATCGAACTGGCCGAGGAGATGGTGGGCTCTACCTACAGCCCCGGCGAGATTACCGGTATGCTTATTGACTTCCCGAAGCGCCTGGTGCGCAGTCTGATGAACGGCAACGCGGCCAAGCTGCCCGGCCTGGGCACCTTTAAGCTGAAGGTAACGGGCAAGGCTCAGGCCAAGGAGGAGGACGTGACCTCGGCCGGATGCCAGGTGCAGGTGGTGTTCGAGGTCGACGCATCGCTGGCCGCACAGCTTAAGGATGCCAAGTTCCAGTTCGTGGCCAAGCCCACCGCCGAGGGCGAGCAGGACGCAGCCGACGACCAGGGCACCCAGACGGGCGGCAACACCGGCACCAACAACCCACCAACCGGCGACCTGGAGCCATAACTAAAAACGAGGGACATCCCGCAAGGGGTGCCCCTCTTGTTTTTGAACACGAATTGAACGAATTGACACGAATTATGGTAAGTTACGAATTAAGCAACGAAACTGGGTGGCAGTCCATACCGGGCGGCACCCACATGATTGTGGCTCACTTCAGAGACGGCCACAAAGAGAAAATGAGTTTAGTCGATTTCCTTGTGATGGGCAGAAAGCGCAACCAAGTGAAACGAATCGACTGCTACAAGGAGGGCGAAGAAATTAAGGAACTATGAACGAGAAACAAAAGTATCAGAGCGGCATCTACGGCAGAGCCGAGGCACGCTTTGGCGGCAAAATCGCCATCGAACCCGTCCGCTTCACCAATGGCGACGGAGCAGAACGTCACGGACTCATATTGTCCGAGTTTTACAATGGCAGCGAGGTTGGTTCTACACCGACAGACCAGCGCACCCATGAGCCACAGATTCAACTCGTATTCGACAACATCAAATCGGTGGAGATGATGGAAATGGCACTCGCCACCGTCCGCGAGATGATGAAGCGCGATGCTGAGAAGAATGAGAACCGCGAGCTGTTGTCGCCCGAGATGAAGGCGTTGCTAAGTCAGAAGGTTGAAGAACTCGACCTGTCCGTGCGCACTCGCAATCTGCTGAAGTCAAACGACATCGACACCATTCTCGACCTTTGCCGACTGAAGAAAACGGACTGGCTGAAATTCCGCAACGGTGGCAAGAAGTCGCTCACAGAGTTAGACGATTTTCTGACGGCTCACAATCTAACATGGGGAATGGACGTATGACAGAAGTAATCAACGTAAAGATATTGCATCTCGTACTGAAAAAGAAATGGTATGAGATGCAAGAACGTGGCGAGAAGACGGAGGAATACCGAGAGATTACGCCATACTGGTATCAGCGACTATACCAACGGAAAGCGATGTATTATCAGGCAGCAGGGCCACTCAACCGCGAGGATGCCGAGTATTGTTGCGAGCCAGACCTGCGATACATTCTGAAGGGTGAAGGTTTTGCGGACACCGAACTGAAGCCATACACCCACGTCTGCTTTCACTACGGATATACTCAGCGGTGCTTCATCAACCGCATCGACAGTATCACCATCGGGCGCGGCCATCCTGAATGGGGAGCACCCACCGACCGCGACGTGTTCATCATTAAACATCACAGAGAATCATCGCTGTTTGTAGTAGGTAAAGATTTCAAGCGTTAATTCTCCAATTCTCTAATTTTTGAGTAAATGCAAGACATTGAACAACTAAAGAAAACAAAGCAGCGGTGCATCGACGAACTGAGCGAGGCGCTGCCATTGTTTCGAGAGCGGCTGGACGGGATAGACACCCGACTGGCCGCGTATATCGACGACGCACTCAGCGGCAACGCGAGCCATAGCAACATCTTCGAACTGCTGGGCATCCGCAAGGTGATGCGCCTGATGGTATCGTACAAGATGGACGGCCCCCGCGTAAAACGCACCCTGCGAGCCATCGAGGGCGTGTGGAAGGGTGGCCGGCACGTGAAGGGCGGCTTGCGATTCTCAACCCCGCGCGGTCCGCAGCACGTCAGACTGATGCCCTACCAGGTGTGGTGCGTGTTCGGCATCTACGGCTTTACCACCGACGTGTGCATGGAGCGCACGCACACCGACTACGACCAGCTGCTGCCCACCGAATGGGTGAACGCGGACGACGGCATGGTGTGGGACACGCGCCGACTGACCGAAGAAGCGCACATCTTTCAGACCCGCAAGAGCGGCAAGACCGAGTTCGGTTCGGCCATCGATATGGTAGAGGGGTGCTTCCTCGGCCCTGCCAACGGTCAGGTGCTCATCTGCGCCCCATCGAGCGAGACATCGAAAATCGCCTACAAAGCCATCCGCGAGTTTGCCGCGCAGATAGACCCCACCTGCCTGAACCGCATGGGCGGACGATTCTTCCGCATGACCCGCAACGGCCTGAACTGGCAGCCGGGCCACAGGATGAAGGGCGAAATAAAGTGCATGAGCGCAGGTAAGACCCCGAAGGATGGACTCTACGCCAGCGTGGTGCATGCCGACGAGCACGGGCAGAGCGCCTACATCAACGGCCACAGCGACATGCAAGCAGCGGTGGAGACGTGCTGGGGCAGTACCGGACCGCGCCGCGAAAAGCTGCTGATGCACACCACCACGGCAGGCAACGTGAGCGACGGCCCATACAAGAGCCAACTGGAGAAGGTGGAGGAGAGCCTGCTGGCCGAGATGGACCACCCCATCAGCCAGCCGCGCCGCACCGACGACGATGTGTGGTTCGCATTCCTGCTGCGACTTGACCCGTGGGAGGTGACCGACGACCTGGAGAAGCTGGACGACCCCGAGCTGTTCCGCAAGGTGAACCGAAGCATAGGCACCACCGTGCAGCCGGATTATTATCGTAAGCGCCTGCACGAGGCGGCCAACAGCGACGACACCAAGAAGGAGGTGCTGACGAAGGACTTCAACATGTGGCAGAGCGACCGCTTTATGAAGTGGTTGCAGGGCGACCAGATACGGCAGCGGCAGATACCGCAGCGCATAGCCGACTGCTGGGCCACGCAGGGATGGCGCGTATTTGTGGGGCTCGACTTCGGTGGTACCGACGACCTTTGGGCGGCCACCTATATGGCCGTGAACTACCAGCAGCAGCAGCCCGAGGGCCGATTCTTTGCCGACATGGACCTATGGATTACCGAGGCGGCGCTGCACGACAGCCCCAACCGCCCACTTTACGAGATGTGGATTCGCGACGGATGGCTGCACGTGTGCCCCGGCGAGGTATTCAGCCACGAGATGGCCATCAACAAAATCATGGAGCGTGCGGGATATGACGAACACGGCAACCTGATGGCCACACCCGACAGTCAGATAGACATGCGCATGTTCGGCTACGATCCCGCCCAGAGCACGGCACCCATCAACCAGCTGAAGGCGTGGCTGCAATCGCTATTCCAGCAGCGCGGCATGAGCGGTGGCGACATCGCGCAGACACTCAAGCAGATGGTGGTGCCCGTTCCGCAGACGTTCGTGGCGCAGAACGGACTGGTTCAGGAAATAGAGTACATGCTGCTGACCGACCACCCCTGGCTGCACCTGTCGATGAATCCCGCCTGGCCGTGGATGTTCCAGAACGTGAAGCTGGAGATTTCGCCTAATGAGTTGAAAAAACCGCTAAAGAGCGGCACCCACAACAAGATCGACGGAGTCCATGCTCTGCTTGATGCCCTCTACTGCTTCGATTTATCAGAGGGACTTATTCAAGTGTAATACAAGATGGTGTACCTGAAAGAGTGGGACTTAATGTGTGTGTGCCGTACCCGCCATCTTTTTAATTAATATGAACTATGAATATACTGATAGCATGCGAGGAAAGCCAGATGGTTTGCAAGGCATTTCGAGCACTCGGACACAGAGCCTTCTCTGCCGACTTGCAAAAGTGCAGTGGTGGGCATCCAGAATGGCACATCGTAGGCGATTGCGTGCCGCTACTGAATGGCGATTGCGAATTTACGACGCAAGACGGGAAGCGACACCGGCAACTTGGCGAGTGGCAGCTGCTTATCGCCCACCCACCTTGCACCTACATGTCGAAAGCCGGAGCGCGATGGATGTACCCGAAAGCGGGACAACTATCGGAAGAACGACTAAAGTTGGCACTCGAGGCGAAGGCGTTCTTCTTCAAAATGCTCGATGCACGGTGCAAGTATATAGCCATCGAGAACCCTCGACCTCTCGCCATCGTTGGTCTGCCTAATCCATCGACCGTCGTACAGCCGTATGAGTTTGGCGACCCATTCAGTAAAGCGACCTACCTTTGGCTGAAGAACCTGCCGCCACTCATGCCGACATTGATATGTGGCGAGCATCAGACATTCTTGCCATCCAACACAGGTGGCCGAAAGAAGGGGCAGAAATGGTCGCGTGGCGTTGCTCATACGGCCAAAAACGCATCAAAAACTTTTCAAGGTATCGCACAAGCAATGGCCGTGCAATGGTCGGACTATATACACAGAGATATATCGATGCCCTCTATTGCTTCGACCTGAGCGAAGGGCTGATACAAGTGTAAAGTAAACCCTCGGCCGAAAATTTGACAAATAACGACAAAACCCTTAAAATTATGGAAAAAGACAAAGATTTATTGCCCGACATCGACGAGCAGGGCCACACCGACAAGGAGCTGGAGGCATCGTATCGCGGCTGCTTCTTCACCTCCATCGGCATCGTGGTGCTCGCCATCATTGCGCTGTTGGCGCTGAGCAGTTGCACCACCACCAAATACGTGGAGGTGCCCGTGGTAAAGACCGACACGCTGATAGTGACCGATCACCAGCGCGACTCTGTGTATCTGCACGACAGCATCACCATCAAGCAGCAGGGCGACACCATCTGGGTGCAAGAGTGGCACACCAAGTACAAACTGAAGGAGGTGCACGACACCACCATCGTGGCCACCCACGACACCATCGCCCGCCCATACCCAATCATCGAGTATGAGGAGAAGCCTCTGACGTGGTGGCAGCGCACCATCCAATACCTCGGATATATCGCCCTGGGCGCAATCGCTCTCGGCATCGTATTATTAATAATTAAAATCAAAAAGTTATGAGCAAGATTTTTGCATTCGTAAAGTTTTGCGCCTTTATTCTGGGCGCAGTTGGTGGCTTCGGTTATGCCGTTTACGGTGGATCGTGGCCGATTGCCGCAGCCATCATCATCCTGGCGCTGATGGCATGGCCCGAGTTTGCCGCAGCCTACAAGGAGCTGACCGAGTAACCATCGGCCAACGCTTAACCCTTTCAGGGGACAGTTCCCAGGCAGGCAAGCCTGCCAGAATGAACCGTCCCCTTTCGTCCCCCTTCGCAAGTAAACCCGAAACACACAATCGGCCATAAAGTAACAGCGCTATTGCTGCCGACCATTTAAACTTAAACAACAGATGTATGCAAAAACCTGTGAGTGGTTATCGCTCACCTTTGGCGGCCTGGTAGGGTGGATAGTTGGCAAGTTCGAGCCAGCCTTCCCATTGATTATCATTGCCACCATGTTTGTGCTCTACGACGCATGGAGCGCGTATGAATTGGACAAGCGTGTCCATGTGATGTACCCCCAACGACATCGAAAAAAGGCGAAATTCGTATCCTACAAGTTCCGCCAAGTTATCCCCACCCTCATCGAGCGCTTCGTAATCATCATCCTCGCCTTCTGTGTTGAGCGGTGGATATTCGTGGATGTTTACGTGCCCGTGAGTTACATTGCAGCCGGTGTGGTATGCGCCGAACAGATGCTGAGCATAGCCGAAAACAAAGCCAGCTGCCGACTGCCAGGCGACAAACACGCCCGCGTGTGGAAACTACTCGCCAAGGTACTGATCGACAAGACGGCGAGGCATTTTGATATCGACAGTTCGATTCTCGATAACGATGTGCAAGCTATTGGCACACGCCCGAGCAAACACGAAATAGAACCCATTAACGAAGATTAACCCCCAATCCCCCCAAATATGAAAGCAAGCCAGCAACTTATTGAACACATTAAGCGCTGCGAAGGCTATAGCGACATAGCTTACCGATGCCCCGCCGGAGTGCTAACCATAGGCTACGGCCACACCAAGGATGTAAAGCCGGGCGACAAGATTACACAGTACCAGGCCGAGGAGTTTCTGAAGGACGACCTGGCACCAGCCGAGGCAGTGGCCAACAAGTGCAAGCGCCTGCTGGTATCGCAGCCCCGATTTGATGCCGTGGTGGACTTTATCTACAACTGCGGCGCGGCCAACTGGAACAGCAGCACCCTGAAGAAGTACATCGAGCAGGGGCAGGAAGTATGGAAGATACAAGAGCAGTTTCTGCGCTGGGTGAACGCCAAGGGCGTAAAGCAGCCCGGCCTGGTGTCGCGTCGCATCTGGGAGGCTGCCCGATTTGCAGAGTAATATCGTAATATTTATAATGTTTTAGGTTTTTAGTTTTTTCATAGAAAAAGTAAGTTAGTAAGTTAATGAATTAGATTGTTTTACTCAGGGCGCTCAGCGGAGCGCCCATTTTTTTTGTTATAAGAAGTAAACCCTAACCGCACATTCCCCCGATGAGTGTATGATTGCACTCGATATCAATGACAATGTACTGGTAGAGCAGCGCAAGGTGCTGGAGCAGGCACTCTCTACCAATCCCAAGACCCAAAAGGCCTTGCAAAAACTCATCCGCCAAGTGGTGAAGCAGGCCCGCACCGAAGTGGTGAGCGGCATCAAGTTTAAAGATGGCGATCCACGAGGTGCAGCGCAGGCCGTGCGCACAGCCGTGTATAAAAAGATACTGGGCGCAAACCTGAACATCTACAGCAGCCGCAAAGCACACGGGCGCACCAGCTACGAGCCACCGCGCCACCCATCAAGCCGAGGCGGAAACCGCAGACTACGTTCGGCACGCACGGCGCAGATAATGAGCTACGGACCGCTGGATCGTGGTTTTATACTGCGATGGATGAACGACGGCACCGACACCCGCCAGATAGCATTTACACCGAACGAGCGCCGAAAAGCCGACCGATGGAACCGCAATCCAAACTCAGGTAATCGCGGCGCGATAGCACCCCGCCACTTCTTCCGTGGCGCAGGCGAACGTGCACTGGCCCAGGCTGCCGACAATCTGGCCACACTCATCGACACCGAACTCGCAGACATGTTGAACAAAACGAAAAATTAACGATATATGAGCGACGCAATAGTAAGGCTGAAAGTAGAAAGCCAAGAATACGACCAAAAGCTGAAGCGAGCCACCGAAGGACTGACCCGCTATGCCGACGAGTGCCGCAAGGTTGGCGGCACGCTCGAAGTGGTGGAAAAGGAAACGCTGGACTACGTGAGGGCACTGGGGCAGATGGGCACCGTGGCCAAGAGCACCAACGGCAGTCTGTCGGAAATGAAAAAGGCCTACACCGAGTTATCGATGCAGTACCGCAAGATGACCGACGAGGAGAAAAAAGGCGAATACGGGCAGGCCCTGCGACAGAGCCTGGACCAGCTGCGTGGCCGCATAAAAGACACCGAGGGCGACCTGAGGGACATCAACAGGGAACTGACGGGCGGCAACGGCCTGAGCGGTGCGCTGGATCAGGTGGCTGGTAAGTTCGGCCTGAGCATCAAGCAACTCACCGGTTGGGGTGCAGCCCTTGGTGCCAGCAAGGTGGCCCTCGACGTGGCCAAAGATGCCTTCTTCGCAAGCGAGGCAACGGTGGACGAATGGGGCCGCACGGTGGCCGCCAGCGAGAGCGTTTACCAGGGATTCCTGAACGCCATCAATACCGGCGACATCAGCGGCTATCTGAACCGCATCGACGACATTGTGAAAGCGGCTCGCATTGCTTACGACGAACTCGACCGTCTGGGTACCATGCAGCGCATACAGTCGCCACAAAAGAGCGCCCAGCAAACCGAGAACGAACGCATGCGCATGATGATACAAACGGGCCGATATATTGCGCCCGTGGATGGTCGTAGCAATGCCGTGTTTAACGGTCGCGTGATGCAGAACGGCGACAAGCTGACAGCCGGACAGATACGCGCTATTGAACGCCAACTGCAAGGCGGACTTCAGAAAACCACCAAGCTGATAGAAAACGAGGTGAAGCAGACCACGAGAGCCATCAGCGCACTCTACGACCGCCAATCCAAGGAGCTGGGCCTGAGCAAGAAGGAGTTTATGGCAGGCACATCGTCGATGGCCGAATTCGACAAGCGCATCGCAGGTTATCAGCAGTACCAGCAGTGGCGATCGCAGCACACCACCATCGACCAGCAGAGCGGCCGCGAGATTGTGGCCCGTGGCAATCCATACCAGGAATATGCTAAATGGGGCAACTTCCGCGTGGATGGCGACCGATATAATCAGCTGGTGCAGCTGGTGCTTCAGCGCGAGCAGCAGATGCAGCAAGCCTACAGCATGCAGGGGCAGACCTATCGCACCATCAATCGCGCCGAAGGATTCAACGTCCGTCAGTTGCTGGGTGGCAGTGGCGGCACCGGTAGCGGTGGTGGCGGCAAGGTGGTGGTGGCTACCGATCCGTATGCGGGGATGTTCCAGGGCGGACCGGCGCTCACGTCGGGCTTGGCCGTGGGCATGATTTCGGGCAACCCCCGTGAGAGCATGCGTATGGGTTGGGGCCTTGATTATTGGACCCGTCAGCGATACAATCAGGCCACCGAAAAAACAATGCGCAAAGGCGGAGGCGAAGGCAAAGAACAGGGCGAGTACAAATCGTTTAGTAACGAGATGGCGAACATTACCCAGGGCGTGTCGGGTATCGTGAGCGGCATCGAGCAGCTGGGCGTCGACATCCCTGAGGGGCTTAAAAGCGTGCTGGGTGGCATTCAGGCCGTGGCCGGTATCCTTACCGGTATCAGCGCACTGGTTACCATCATCACCGCCATTCAAGGCACAAAATCCGTGCCCGTTATCGGTTGGATGTTAGCCCGTGGTGGTGTGGTACACGCTGCCGGTGGCTATCAGGTACCAGGCAACAACTACAGCGGCGACATGGTGCCTGCAATGCTAAACAGCGGCGAACTGGTTCTGAATAAGGCCCAACAGGGAAACCTTGCAAGTCAACTTTCTGGTAGTGGGCTTCAGAACCTGCACCTGGAGGCATCGGTACACGGCGAGCAGATTGTTTTGGCCGTGAACAACACAATGAAGCGCAAGAACAAGGGAGAATTGGCAACGTTCCGTTAAAACATTAAACATTAAAGATTATGGCAACACTTGGAAACAATATCATCGTACAAATCCAAAGCGGACAGAACTGGGTGGCCGTGGGCGCAGCACGCACCGACGAGATTCAGGTGGACGGCGAACAGATAGAAATAGCCAGCAAAACCAGCGGCAAGTGGCGTGAGTTCCTGACAGGGCGCAACACATGGAGCGTGCAGACCAGCTATCTGGTGACGGCAGCATCCGACATTCGCGAACTGCTGAAGGTGAACACCACCGTTCGACTGCGCATAGGTGGCAGCACAATGGCCACAGGCGACTATCTGACCGGCTATGCCATCATAAAAACCCAGAAGCTGACCGCACCCATCGGGGGATTAGCAAACGGTACAATCGTTTTCCTCGGAAACGGAGCACTCGAGTAAGTAAACCTAAACGCCATAAATCGCCGATAAGTAAAAGCGACGAAATATGGCAAACAACCCCAAATGGACTATACCTTTCGCATCGCTCGGCGGCAATAGCTGCCGGGCTGATGTTTTTGATATGGATGTCGAATACACCGGCACGGCCACCGAACTGACTGGAGCCACGCAACCCGTGACCATCGACGAGGAGGACGACGACGACCTGCTGACGGTGATCCGCCCACGTACCGGCTATCTGAACATCGTGGAGACCGACGATACCAGCGCAGCCATCGAAGCGCTGAAACCCGCCACCAACACCAGTCGCAAGGTGGTGATATACGTCGGCACCGATGTGATATTCCAAGGATTCCTTCAGGCGCAAACGTTCCAGAATACGTGGGTGCCCAATCCCCGACAGTTATCCCTACCAATACTTTCGCCCCTCGCCCTGCTCGACGATGTGGACATGCCCGTGTATGATCCACCCAGCCGCCAGATGCTGTGCAAGCTACTGAGCGATGCCATCGGCAAACTGAACGACAAGGGCGCAGGCATCACCCAGGTGGTGTGGCCACAGGAGAGCAAGCTGCTGAGCGAGGAGGTGAACACCATCGCGGTGTGCGACTACAACGACGCGCACGACACCACCCAGCACAGCGATGAGCCACTGATGAAGGCCGACACCACACGCTATCTGATAGAGGGCATCTGCAACTGCTTTGGCTGGATGGTTCACGACGAGCCCGGCAAGCTGATATTCACCAAGTTCGACCACCAGACCCAGGGCGCTGCCAACTATCTTACCGCATCGCCCACCGACTTGGCAACCTACGCCAACGTTACCACCTGCACCTTTACGGGACTGACGCTGCTGACCCTGACGGACTATATGACACCAGCCGACGCATCAGGCGAGGAGAGCATACTGATGCCATACGAAAAGGTGCGCCTGAATTACGACGGCGACGTGGTGAAAAGTGCCGAGTTCGACTTCAGTCATCTGAAGTATTACAACGAGACACAAGATCAGAACGGAGGGCAGCAGATCGCATTTTTTGAGAGTGAAACCCCAGAACTAACGGGTTACAGCCCCGATGGGTGGCTACTAAAAACAAACGAGTTTTCGAGTGTCAACAATATGCTGCGATACGAGGGTGTAATGGCCTGCGTGTGCGGAAATGCCCGATTATTGTATCGCAAGAAATATCCTACGAGTGCCACAGGTCCCGATCCCACGGCTATCAGCTACGACGACTATCTGTTTACGATGACATTCTACGACCGCCCAACGGCCAGCGAGTTTAAGCTACGCATGGATAAGACGTGGGGCAGCTTTATAGCCGACTTCGGCAATAGCGACGGGCAGCCGCACCCCGATGTAGGTGTTCGCATCCGTGTGGGTAATCTGTACTACCACGGCAACGGCGTGTGGAACACTACGCGCCCCGTAGGGTCGGTGTATAACTTCAGCACGATATCGAATTGTCCTGTAGGTCCAGTCATCGTGGAGTTCTACGATGCCTCGGACAGCACCATCCCCGAAGGCACTACGTGGAACATCTACCTGAGCATCGAGGATATCCGTCTGGAGACGGTGGATGCCGTGTTCAGCGAGTATAAGATTAAGAACAAGGGCTACACCGAGTTGAAGCTGAGCGACGGCTGCGGACAGGAAACGGCCGACATCTATGCAGGCTTTAACGCCTACTATCGCAACAGCCACCTGCTTGGCTCGGCGCTCATCACCAACCCCTCGCTGTGGTTCACTCGCTACACCTATATGCTGTACAGTCGCGAGCAACTGAAGCTACGCATGCGTCGCACTACACTCGGCATCCCCTATTATCTGAAGTGCGCTGCCATCGCCTTCGCCGGTCAGACATGGCGACTGATAAGTCTGGCGCACGACGTATGGAACGACGAGTGCACCGTGCAACTGCAACGAAGTTTACAACCTAACGAAGAATAAAACGCTATGACAGTACTCAACAGAAAACTGATAACACGAATGGTAAACCCCCAGCCTGGCGGCAATGGAGGTGGAGCAGGTGGCGCAGGCGGTGCAGGTGCATATGTGCTCCCCGCCGCCAGCAACAGCGAGCTGGGAGGTGTCAAACTTGGCTACCCCACTGGCACGGGCAAATTCTACCCCGTGCAATTAGACAGCCAGCAAAGGGCATACGTTGACGTGCCCTGGACGGATCACTATGCGTGGAGCGACATTACCAACAAGCCATCGGCAGCTGGCGATGGCACCACACCCGTGTATTGGACTGGTAGCGGTTTTGCGCAATGTACCAGTTACGCCAACGCACGTGTGGCACACGCCGATAATGCCGCAGCAGGCGACATCCCATTCATGCTGAATGGAGCCACCGACAATCTGCCACGCATCTGCTGGCATATACCGAACACTAACTGGTGTAATCTCGCAATGGATTCGGGAGGTAGCTTACACCTCACCGAAACCAACACTAAAAGCAGCACTTATAAAGGCTTATATGTTGGCGACCTTCAAACCTACGGAGCTCTGACACTAAGAGAAAACGCCTACTCCGGCGCAAATCCGAATTATGGTCTGAATTGCAATAATAGCGATATTATTAACATAAACTCGATATACACCAACGACGAGAGCGATGACTGGAACGAGGGCATCGAGTTTAAACGTGGCGATACAGGCGGATGGGATTCTCTTCGCGCCTATCGCGGCACATGGTACTTCTATTCAAACAACGGCAGCAGTTATGGCAATGTCCAAACCCAAAACGGCTATGCCGAGGGTACGTGGTCATCGAAATCGGATGCAAGGATGAAGAATGTGGTGGGCGACGTTGATCTGACCGTGGAGCAGATAGCCGCGATGCCTGCCGTGAAGTTCACCTGGAAGAACGACCCAGAGAAGCGCGTGCACGTGGGAACCCTGGCACAACCATGGCAGAAGGTGCTGCCAGAGGCCATCGAAACCGCACAGGCCGACACCCTGATGATGTGCTACGGCGAGGCTGCAATGGTATCGGTGATTAAACTGGCCCAGCGCGTATTGGAACTCGAACGAATGATAAAAGAGAAATAAAGCATGGGACACTATTCAACACATGTATATAGTCCGGTAAACCAACCCGACGACCTGGAGCCGTTTCTGGCCGTAGGTCGCCGGGCTGATGGCTATTACCATCTCGAGGATTACTGCCGCAGTCCGCGTGTGAATAAATTCTCGCGCTACAAGCCCGTGGCCTACCCGCAGATGGACCCCATCAGCGAGGCCCAGCGCGAGTCGGTGGCTCACGGCATCACCCTGCCTACACCCGTGCGATCGACCAGCATCAACGGTGATTCGATTATGGATGCCTGCACGCTGGATTGGGGTTACCATCAGCCTACCGGTGGCGCATCGGAACCCTACCGTGAAAGCGATTTTGTGCAAGGTCCCAATACCAGCAACGGCTACTACCACTATGCCGTGCCACCCATCCAGGTGGTTTATCCACGCGACGGATGGACTTTTTTGCGCGGCACCGATACGGGCCGTTGGCTTACCATCTACGTCGATCTCGATCCTGACGATTCGGCACTGAACCTGCAAAGCTACGACTTTGTGGCCAGCGGCCTGAACCTGAACGAGTGGACGCTGATAGCCTACGTGGACAGCAGCTACATGAGCACCAAGGTATTCGCCAGCGACGACACCATTCTGAACGATGGAGAAATCAGCGGAAACACCATCGCCATCAATATCCCAAGCGGATCAGGATCGTGGTCAAGTGATGTTTACATTTGCATGTATCGCTATAACAACAGCATCAGCCGCTACGAGTTTATGCCACTGCCCAAGCAGGGCGACTACAATCCCGAATATTACACGCTTAACGTGGTGGACGATGCCCAGCAGAGCGGTGGTGGTGTTCCTGGAGGCACGACCGAGGAGATGTTCCAGAACGTGAGCTTTAGCTACGGGCTGTACGACACCTACAAGACGGCGTGGGACTGCACCGATGGTGGCACGGCGAAATGGGCGATGAAAAGCGCCGGTGGTTTGTACGTGAAGATGGAACTTAAGAACACCGCCAACAGCGCGAGCACCATCGACCGCCAGGACTTTGAGTTAGACCTTAACGGCCTCGGTGCCGTAACACCCACCACACTCTACAATGCCAACAAGCAGAGCGTGAGCAGCATCACCATCGCATCAGGCGGAACGGCTACGGTATATATGTACTTTAACGCCATTTTCACCGGTATCGGCAGCGATTGGGTAAACTCTAACAAGAACTCCTCGTGGAGTATGGACTTCACCCGCAACGGCGCAACGCTATTCGGCTGCGATATTTACGCCTACTACTCACAGACTGAAGGATGGACCGAACGATCCACATAAACAACAATTAAAACCCAGAAGAAAATGAAACAGATTTTTTTGATTTTGGCCGCTATGCTGCTGTTGGCAGCCTGCGATGCCGAGAGTGATTTTGCCCCCACAGGCGAACAAGCACAGTTTTCAACACCCGAAGGTATCGAGGCCATCTATGCCACCGCTGCCTTTAGCTATGCGACAGACGGCGAATTTATGAGTGCCGACAAGTGCACCGACCAAGGCACGGGCACCTACACACTGGCCACCCGCGCCGATCTCTGTCTGCGCATCGCCATCACCAACACCTCGAAGACCAAGCAGACCGTGAACCGCCGCGACTTTGCAATGGACTTTGACGGACGCGCCACGCGCACGCCATCGGCATTTCGACAAACCACCATCAATCCAGGCGACACCATCACCATCGTGCTTTACTACGAGAGCCTACCCTTGGTGGCTTATCCCCAGTGGCAGCAGGTGCAGGATGTTAATGCGCTCTACTCGCTCGATCTGCGCCTGGGCGCATCTGCCACCTATCTGTATGGCTGCGACATTTATCTGACCTACGGACATAACGAGTACATTAAACGTTAAACATTAAACATTAAATATTATGGCAAAGATTAATTTACAAGCAGTAGAGGTGCTGCAAATGGACGGCACTATGAAACCCGAGGACATGCGCGAGGCAGTGTGCACACCACTCTACCGCCACAAAGAAAAGGATTTTGTGATGTTCGCCCTGCGACTTTACAAAGGCGAGTGCGAACTGAACGAGGAGGAGGAGAAAACCATTCGTGAGATTATCTCACCGTGGGCGTGGATATACCGCGATGCCATCGAGAAGCAGCTGGCGAAAAAGTAGCTAAGTAAACCCCCGACACATCGTCGGGGGTTTATTAGTTAGAATAAAAAGCAAAAGATATGAAATGGTTGACACTCAATGAAATCAAGGACCAGCTGCGTATAGAGCGCGACTACAACGATGAGAACGACAAGCTGACGATGTATGGCGACAGCGCAGAGGAGATGGTGCTGGAGCTGTGCCAGCGCAGCTACGACGACTTCACGGCTCAGTACGGCAAGATACCAACGCCAGTACGCGAGGCATCGCTGCTGCTGGTGGTGGCCAGCTACGAGGTAGGCTCGCCCGTGAGCATGCAACAGATGTATGCCGTGGGCTACGGATTCGACTTTAAAATCAAGCCTTATATGAAATTATAAACCCTTTAATATATTAAAGATTATGGCAAACGGAACATTTGAAATCACCCAGACGGATGCGCAGTTGCAGGCCATCCTGAACAAAATCCAGCCACTGGCCACCACTGGCGACATGGCCACCCTGGGCTTTGGCTATGGCGTGTGCGAAACCGCTGGCGGCACAGCTGCCAAAACGGTGAGCATCACCAACTTTATACTGCACCCATCGTCGGTGGTGGCGGTATTGTTTAACAACGCTTTCACGGCATCAAACCCCACACTGGCCATCAACGGTGGAGCTGCCAAACCCATCAAACTCTACGGCAACGCCATTCCGATGGGCAAGGTTCACAACAAAACCATCCTGGCGATGGTGTACGACGGCACGCAGTTTAACGTGATCGGCATCGAGAGTCAGGTGGCAGCAGCCCCTGCCGGTGCGGTAGATTTGGCCCTGCCAAGTGGTGTGCTGTGGTGCGAGCATAACGTGGGCGCAGCAACACCTTACGAGGATGGTTTGTACTTCTCGTGGGGAAACATCACGGGGCACACAGGCACCGATGGTTACGACTTTGGTACCAGCAACGATGGCCCATACGCCAGCACCCCAGGCGCAGCACTCACGGGCAACATTCCAACCAACAACACCTACGACGCTGCCCGCCACAATATGGGTGCCCCCTGGCGCATGCCAACCGTGGGCGAGTATCAGGAGTTAGCTAACAACTGCGACAGTGAGTGGACCGATGAGGATGGCGTTGCAGGCCGCCGCTTCACCTCGCGCATTAATGGAAACTCTATCTTCTTCCCTGCCTCGGGC
>OCTX012286018.1_pt1 | contig 21179 bp, 17 predicted proteins | sample 1539691 | NCBI WGS metagenome assembly OCTX01 (sample SAMN02144231, study PRJEB22623) | gut metagenome | biome: sheep rumen | host: Ovis aries | place: New Zealand
GTCGGGAAAAGAAGTACATCTCTGATTGCCGGGCTGTCGGTGAGGAGCATGACCAGACGGTCTATACCATAACCGATGCCGCCCGTCGGGGGCATGCCGATCTCGAGGGCGTTGAGGAAGTCCTCATCGGTGTGGTTGGCTTCTTCGTCGCCGGCTTCAAATGCAGCGTCCTGAGCCGCGAATCTTTCTCTCTGATCGATCGGGTCATTGAGCTCAGAATATGCATTACACATTTCCCATGTGTTGATGAAGAGCTCGAATCTTTCTACCTTTTCCGGATCTGTGGGCTTCTTCTTTGTAAGCGGAGAGATCGCTACCGGGTGATCCATGATGAATGTCGGCTGGATGAGTTTCTCTTCACAGAACTGCTCGAAGAACAGGTTAATGATGTCTCCCTTGGTGTGACGTTCCTCAAACTCCACGTGATGCTCCTTGGCAAGTGCTTTTGCCTCGTCATCGGACTTCACGGCGTCAAAATCCACGCCTGCGTACTTCTTGATGGCATCGTTCATAGTAAGTCTCTCGAAAGGCTTACCGAAGTCGATCTCGATGTCGCCGTACTTGATGAGGGTGGTGCCGCAGACCTTCTCTGCCAGGTAACGGAACATGGACTCTGTAAGTTCCATCATGCCCTCATAGTCGGTATATGCCTGATAGAGCTCCATCAGGGTGAATTCCGGGTTGTGACGGGTATCGACGCCTTCGTTTCTGAAAACACGGCCAATCTCGTAAACGCGCTCGAGGCCGCCGACGATCAGTCTCTTGAGGTAAAGCTCGAGAGAGATACGGAGCTTCACATCCTCGTCGAGTGCATTGTAGTGCGTCTCGAACGGTCTTGCTGCCGCACCACCGGCATTACTTACCAGCATCGGTGTCTCAACTTCCATGAAGTCTCTGCCGTCGAGGAAGTTTCGGATCTCCTTGATGATCTTGGATCTCTTTACGAACGTGTCCTTGACCTCCGGATTGACGATGAGGTCCAGGTAACGCTGACGGTAACGCATATCGGTATTGGTCAGGCCATGGTGCTTTTCCGGAAGGATCTGAAGGGACTTGCTGAGGAGCTTCAGTTCTTCTGCATGGACGGAGATCTCACCGGTACGGGTTCTGAATACATAACCCTTGACGCCGATGATGTCGCCGATGTCCATCTTCTTGAAATCCTGGTAGTCATCTACACCCAGGGAATCTCTGGTGACATAAAGCTGGATGTCGCCCTTGAGGTCACGGATGGTGGCAAAGGAAGCCTTACCCATGACGCGCTTAAGCATCATACGGCCGGCGACGGAAACTTCGATCTTCTGCACCTCATGCAGTTCCTTCAGTTTCTCGGCAGTCTCCTCCTCGGAAAGTCCCTCCGGAAGCTTCGATTTCAGCTCATCGTCGAGCTTCTCGAACTTCGCTTTCGCGTCGAGGGAGTGATCCGTCACGTCGTATTTCGTGATCTGGAAGGGGTCTTTGCCGTTGGCCTGAAGCTCGGAGAGCTTCTCTCTTCTGATCTTCAGAAGTTGGTTAAGGTCCTGCTGGGGTGCCTGATTGTTGTTGTTCTCGTCAGCCATTTTGCTTCCTCATTTCATTTATATCAGTCGCCGATCTTGATGATCTTGTACTTAAATGCACCGGCCACAGTGGTGACTTCGATGACCTGGTTCTTCTTCTTTCCGATGATCGCCTTACCTACCGGGGAATCCTGGGAGATACGGTTACTGAAGATGTCCGCATCCTTTGCGTTAACGATCTCGTACTGGATCTCTTCCTTTGTCTCTTCGTCACGGAGAGTTACCTTGGAACCGAGGGAGATCTTTGTCTTAGAGATCTCGGACTCGTCGATGACTTCCGCGTTCTTTAAGATCTCTTCGATCTCCATGATGCGGGCTTCGTTCTTCGCCTGTGCATCTTTTGCTTCATCGTACTCGGAGTTCTCCGAAAGGTCGCCCTGGGCTCTTGCTTCTTTGAGCTGTTCTGCGATCTGTCCGGAGATGACGGTCTTTCTCTCTTCGAGTTCATCCTGCAGACGCTTCATACCTTCGACGGTAAATTGGATCTTCTGATTCTCTTCTGCCATTGTTCTTGTCTCCTTTTATATATTCTTTAAAGTATTAACAGTGCTTTTCGCGCGGAAGCGAAGCGTTGCTTTCGGGGTTCTCACGCGATGTGTCCTTATCGGATCGTGGTGTCGTTGTTCTTCGTGATGACGTCGTGTGCGCCGCCCTCGACGATGGAGGTGGAGGATACGACGACAAGTCTTGCCTTCTCCTGGAGTTCCGGGATCGAGGAGGATCCGCAGGAACACATGGTGGCCTTCATCTTCGCAAGAGAAGAATCGAGGTTGTCCTTCAGCTTACCGGCATACGGTACATAGGAGTCAACGCCCTCTTCGAAAGCCATCTTGCCGCCCTTTCCGCCGTCGTCATAACGCTGCCAGTTACGGGCACGGTTAGAACCTTCGCCCCAGTATTCTTTTACATATGCGCCGTTGACAACGAGCTTTCTCGTCGGGCTCTCGTCGAATCTTGCGAAGTAGCGGCCGAGCATGATGAAGTCGGCGCCCATCGCCAGAGCGAGTGTCATGTGGTAGTCGTGAACGATACCGCCGTCAGAGCAGAGCGGGATATAAACGCCTGTCTTCTCGAAATACTCGTCACGTGCTTTTGCCACTGCGAGGACCGCGGAAGCCTGGCCGCAGCCGATACCCTTCTGCTCACGGGTGATGCAGATGGAACCGCCGCCGATACCGATCTTGATGAAGTCAGCGCCGGCATTAGCGAGGTACTGGAAGCCCTCGGCGTCAACAACGTTACCTGCGCCGACGATGACGTTCGGGTAATTCTTCTTGATCCACTCGAGGGCACGGGACTGCCATACGGAGAATCCGTCGGAGGAGTCGAGGCAGAGAGCATCCGCGCCCGCCTCAACGAGTGCCGGGACACGCTCTTCGTAGTCTCTGGTGTTGATACCGGCACCGACGATCAGGCGCTTATCGGAATCGAGGAGCTCGAGCGGGTTTGCCTTATGGAATTCATAGTCTTTTCTGAAAACGAGACCGACGAGGCAGTCATTCTCGTCAACGATCGGGAGCTGGTTCAGCTTATGGTCCCAGATGATGTCGTTGGCTTCTTTAAGAGTAGTTCCCTCACGGGCAACGATGAGCTTTTCGAAAGGTGTCATGAACTCGGAGACCTTTGTCTTCGGATCCATACGGGTAACACGGTAGTCACGGGAGGTAACGATACCGAGAAGCTTTCCGTCGGACTTACCGTTCTCGGTGACCGGGAATGTACCGTGGTTCGTTCTCTCACGAAGCTCGACGACCTCTTCCATGGTGTTGTCCGGTGTAAGGTTACTGTCGGAAATAACAATTCCGGCTTTATACTTCTTTACTTTCCTTATCATCTCGCACTGAGATTCCACTGACTGGGACTGGAAAACAAAGGACATACCGCCGGAACGTGCAAGAGCGATCGCCATACCGTCATCGGAGACAGCCTGCATGACTGCAGATACCAAAGGGATGTTGATCTTGAGCCTTGACTCTTCCTGGCCCTTTCTATACTTCGCAATAGGAGCGGACAGATCCACCTGATCGGGTGTATTCTTCTCCGTTGTAAGGTTTGGAACCAGTAAATACTCACTGAATGTACGTGATTCTTGCTCAAAAATCTTCGCCATAAATCGAAATCCTCCCTTTGTATATATGATTACTCTAGAAAATATTTCATTAAATCATAACATACTTGGGGCGGTTATTACTACCTTTTTCAGTAGGCTAATTTCACATTTTTACATTCTCAAATGAGGGAGACATCGTGCATATGTCAACTTGCGCTTCTACTCATCTTCCTCGTCGCTCGGGACGCGGCCGATCAGGCGCTGCCATTCGCTATCGGAGATACTCTCCCGGAACTTCTCGATCTCGGCCGAATACTTCTCGGGTGCGGCGTCGTAGCCCATGACATGGGCGGCGCCTTCGATGAGGCAGATTCTCTTTCCGGCGCGGATGCGGTTAAATATATTCTCGCTCATGTACGAGGGTACGAGCTTATCGTCGGTTCCGTGGAAAAGGAGCACCGGCACCTTGATGCGCGATGCGACGGACTCGGGCGAGGCCTTCTCGATCGGGAAACCGAAGCGCTTTAGGACGACGCGCTGGACAAGGAGAAGGAACGGCCGGAGCTGGTTCTTATACTTTCTTTTGATCAGGAATGCCATCTGTTTATCCAATGCGTCAAAAGAACTGTCCGCAATGACGCCTTTTAAGCTCTTGGGGGCGATTCCCGAGCCGGCGGTCATGAGAACGGCGGCGGCACCCATCGATCTTCCGTGGAGGATGATCTTGATGTCAGATCCCAATCGGGTCTCTAAGTACTGCATCCACATGATCAGGTCCTGGCTGTCGAAAAGTCCGTAGCCGACGAAGTTTCCTTCGCTCATGCCGTGGGCGCGCAGGTGCGGGATCAGGATGTGGCAGTCTCTTTTTTCGAGGTGGAGCTGGGCATAGGCCGCCATGACGGACGGCATGTCGTTAAAGCCGTGGACGAGGATGACGACATCTCTCGTACTTTTCTTGGCGGCCGGAATGAAGTAGGCGTAGAGCTTGATGCCGTCAAATGCGGTCATCTGCCAGTCGAGGACGTTCATGCGGTTGCTGTAAAACCAGTTCTGCCCTCTTCCGAAGATCGTGCTCTGGTCGATGGATAGCGGGGATTTGTCGTAGGCAGGTCTCGGCTGCGGACGTGCAAAGAACCGGTAGGCGACCTGTACTGCGTAGGAATAGATGAGGATGGCGGCGAGGCCGAACATCAGGAGAAGAAGGCCGATGATAATGATCGCCAGAATTACACCCGTGGGCACGAAAACTCCTCCTTTATAAATACGGCGCAGCGCCGTGCTATGCGGCGCGCATGCGATATGGCGCGGCGGCGCACTTTACTAAACCTACTAACCTAAGATAATTGTACGGCCGCATTTTGACTTTCGTGTTACAGGGATGTTAGATTCTCGGGAAATGTCTCAGACTTGCGGGTGCGACAGGTACTGCGCGCCGTCTTCTCCGAGATATACGTCGTCCTCGACGCGGAAGCCGAAGCCCCACTCGGGGATGTAGATGCCGGGCTCGACGGCAAAGACCATGCCCGGAACGAAGACCATCTCGCGGTCGCAGACATCGTGGACATCGAGGCCCATGTGGTGCAGGGTATTGTGCCAGTAGTAGTTCTTGCAGACCGCGAGCGCATCGGGCTCGGACTTGGAGATCACACCAAGCTCTCGGAGGCCTGCAGCAGCGGTCTTTCTGGTCTCAGTATTGACAGACTCGATCGTGGCACCCGGATGGATCGCAGCAAGAGCGGTCTTCTTACATTCACAGATCAGCTCAAAAAGCGCCTGCTGGCGGGGATCCCGCTTCCCGTTCACCGCATAGGCGCGGGAAATATCGGAGCAGTAGCCGCCGGCGCGCGCACCGGTGTCGATCTGGAGCATCGCCCCGTCGGGGATAAGTGCTTTTGGCGTAGGATAATGCAGGCAAAGGGTGTTCTCCCCGCCTGCGGCAATCGTCGAGAAAGACTGGAACAGCGAGCCCCTCTTGATCATCTCGCCTTCGAGGATCGCGGTCGCCTCGCACTCTCTCATGCCCGGACGGAGATTCTGCTCTAAGACCTCGAGGCACTCCTCCGTGACACGGATCGCCGTGCGGATCGCATCGACCTCTGCAGGGCTCTTGATCACGCGTAACAGTGTTACAGATCCCGAAATATCAGTCGCCGAGTCAAATCTGTCCGTCTTGGCGAGTTCGTGCTCGAGATGGGCTCTCGCATGGGAATTATCCGACTCGTCCCAGGCAATGATCATGCCCCGGGAGATGATGTCGTCGATGTCGCTCTTGAGCTGATCGAGGATGCGGACGTCCTTGATGCCGGAGATCTGCGACGCTTCCTCGGTCGAGAGGCGCTTGCCGGTCCACTTCTCCTTCTCCGGCTCACGCGGATAGATGTAAAGGTGCGGCGTGAAAAGGTCCTTCTCCCCTTCTTTTGTAAGGATCAATACGGAATCCTCCTGCTCGATGCCGCAGAAATAGTAGAATGTGCGGTTCGCAAGGAACGGATAGCACTCGTCGAGAGATGCCACCGGCGCATGTCCGGCAAATAAAATGACCGCCGTATTCGCGCCCACCTTGGCAGAGAGCGTGTTCCTGCGGTTTATGTATTCAGAAGTATCGATCGCATAATGCGAAACATCAGTAAACATCAGTTATCTCCCGATCTTACATTATATTCATCGAAAAGGATCGTATTATTGATATATCCCAGCGTCGCGCCAGGAGACTGGCGGATCAGGCCCGGGTTACCGATAACGATGGAGTTGTCCGGCACGTCGAAGTTGACGTAGGCGCCCGGCGCGATCAGGACGTTGTTTCCAATATTGATCTTACCGACGATTACGGCATTTGCGCCGATCCAGACGTAGTTACCGATATTCGGAGAACCTTTTCTCGATCCACGGAACTGGGTTCCGATGACGACACCGGTGGAAACATTGACGTTATTTCCGATCACGGCCTTCGGATGGATGATGATACGGCCGAAGTGCGCGATATAGAAGCCTTTGTCGATCTTCGTCTCATAAGGGATCTGAAAATGGTATTTCCTGGACTTCCTGTTTAAGGACTTGCTGCATAAATACAGGCATGCCTTGTGGTAGAAATACTTAAAGTCGTGGATCTTCGTCTGGGTCTTCCAGTAATGGTAGCTGCAGTGGCGCATATTACTGATATAGTGGAACTCCGGGCTGGTCATCATCTCTTCGAGATACGTAAAAAAGACATTCTTATGGCGCTTCGAGTTACCCGTATAACGGAAAAGATCGCTATAAATAATGTCTTTCAGTTCGTCGTTCATTTTGTTTCCAGCTCCATTAGTCCATCTGAAAATATGTTACCTCTTTTTTAGATTTTCATCAATAAAGAAACGAGTCAAGACACAAAAAATATACAATTGGCAGATACCGCCGAAGTACAGGTGCTTTTCGGGAAGAAGGCGTATAAGCCCCTTGACGGAAAAGGGCGCGACTTTTATAATCGAATAGCATTTGCACTTAAGTTGCGCGCTTTTCTGCGCGAAAAGCACTTGCACCATATGGAGACGTATCGAAGTGGTCATAACGGGGCGCACTCGAAATGCGTTAGCCGGTTTTTCGGCTCGAGGGTTCGAATCCCTCCGTCTCCGCCAGATTTGATGAAGTTACCCCCATTTATCGCACATCGATGGATGGGGGTGCTTCTTTGAGATCCTTAAGGCTTGAAACTACGGGCTTTCGGGATTTTTGTATAAGAAAACCCGGGCATCGCTGCTCGGGTTTCTTGTTTAGAGGGGGTATATTATGAGTTTTAGGATGATTCTCGCTTGTTTCACATGTTATGCATAGTCATGTTGATGACAGTCATATCGTCGTTCTCTTTCTGAATCTTCTCTTGTTCTTTTTTAGTTAGTTCTTTCTTTGAACCTTTTGTTCCACGAAGAATAGTCCACAAGATCACCTGAAGAATCGCATTGCTTCCAATAGCAATGTGCATGAGCCTAGTATTATCTATGATTATCGAGACGATAAGTGCCGCAAGTGCAGCCACAGCTATAAGCAGTCCGATTAAATACAGTGTTTTCCTGGTTGAGGGTTTCATAGTATTGTCCTCCACTCAATGTGTAAGAATATAAGTAAATGCGCCAAATCTTTCACCAAGACCAAAGCTTGCATAGGCTGTTGCCATAAAGAGAAGTGCATAAGCTGCATATCTTACTTTTCTATTGTTTCTGATTAAGTCTTCTGCACTTTTCATCGTTTTCCTAATTTGCATAGTCATTGTAGAAACCTCTTTTCTTTTTCACTTCCCTGTGCTTTACGTCTTTATCATACCGTTGAAAAGTAAAATCATCGTCAAACAAAGGTAAAGAATTGATAAAGAAAACCCGGACATATTGCCGGGTCTTCGGGTATTGGGGGTAAGGGGGTGTTATGAAATCGTTATTGCTCTCTACGACTTCATTATGCCCCCTCAACCTTAAGTGAAACTTAAAGTGGTTCTTCTCAGCAGCGGAAAGAGTTCTAGCCGGCGGATTAATACTTGCTAAACCCTAAATAATCCAGTGTTAATATGCAACCAGCTATGAGAATATATATAGGAGTGATCTGCCAAATAGTGCAAAATATGTGTTCAGCAGCGCGAGGTGTGTATATGTCTAAGTGGGTAACTTTGTTTCCCAGAATATATCAGTGGAAACTTATCATGAATCCAATATACTGGATTGTTCTTTGTCTCATAATAGGCCCTTTTATGATGATCCTGAGCGGCGTCGATTACGCAAAATACAAACAGGCAACCAAAAATCTTGATTCCGAAATGTATGGCGAAGTGGTTAATGTTGAATTTGAAGAAAACTCACTTGATGTTTCGGATAGAGAATACGTTGCAACCGTCAAGCCTACAGACTGGAAGGTCTTCAATGGGTCTTTGCTTACATCTGGCAAGACGAAGTATGCATATAAGATGGGTGAGATCGTGGAGATCTATTACGATTCTTCTAATCTGTCTGAGTATCGTATAGAACATAATGCTCCTACCAATGGCGGCATTCCTCTTTTGGTTATCGGATCAGTTATGACCTGCCTCGGACTTGTCATCTTAGTCGGTTACAAGAAATGGAATAGAAGAGTTTATTGATTCCTATTAAGAAGCACCCCGGAGAGACTCTGGGATGTTTTTGAAGTTACTCCCATTTTTCGGGCAGAGATGTGAAGTGAACCCACTTCAATGGCCGATCGATGGGGGTGCTTCTTTTTGGCCTTGTTTTTCCAGGAGATTTCCAAGAATGGGGCTTGATTTGGAAATATATGAGAAAAAACGGGCGGGCGAGTGCTTTTCGAGCAGGATTTCCATGAGATTTCCAAAAGAGAGGGGCAACTGAGAAAAAAATTGGAAAACGGCGATGCTTTAGCGTGATGGGCGGCTTTTTTCCAGGAGATTTCCAAAAGAGAGGGGCAACTGAGAAAAAAATTGGAAAACGGCGGTGGATCTGTGGGAATTGCTGCTTTTTTCCAGATTATTTCCAAAGCGGATGCCTTTTTGAGAAAAATATTGGAAAATGCGAAGGCTTGTCTTAACGTCTTCTGTCGGCTTGGGGATGGGTCTTGTAGTAGTCCTGTTTGTCCTTGTACATGAGGTGGTCGATCTTGGCGACGACGTCTTCCTGCTCGACGGTGTTGGTGAAGATCTCGCCGCCGACGGCGACGGAGAGCTTATAGGGCTTGCCGGATGTTTCGTTATACGCTTCGACGGCGTCGAGGATCTTCTTCCGAACGCGGTCGATGTTGTCATCCTTGAAGCGGCGGATGATGACGATGAACTCGTCGCCGGCGAAACGGATGACGATGCCTTCGTTGCGGATGACCTTCACGAGAATGTCGGCAAACGCACAGAGCGCGGCGTCGCCCTCCGCATGAGAGTAATTGTCGTTGATCTGTTTAAAGCCGTTTAAGTCAAGCATCAAAGCGGCGACCTTCTCGCGACGAAGGCGGGAAAGTGCTTTTCGGAAATTATCGAGTTCATAGCGGTTATAGACGCCGGTCAGCTTATCGATGTAGATGCACTCATTCTGAAGACAGATCACGAGACCGGCGAAGGCGATCGCATAGCCGATCGGCTGGAGGGACACTCCATAGACGAGGCTCTGGATCACAAGAGCGATGACGATCGGTGTCAGGAACTGCCAGACCGGGAAATATCGGAGAGCAGGGCTTCTGAGCTTCGAGATGAAGTAGTAGCAATAGCCATAGATGATGAGCAGCGCTCCCGCCAGAATGAAGATCACGTAGAAGGTGTCCCTGTGATAGACGTTATCGCTGTCGATATGGAAAACGAGCGGCTGGAAAAAGTTTATGGTCAGGAGCACGACTTCAACCGCGCTGATGGTCGCGAAAAAGAGGATCTGCAGGCGCGGGATCGTCTGGTCGATGTGGTTGACGACGAGGTAGATGATGCCGAGGCCGACAAGGAGATTATAAATATATAAGTAAGTATTTCCGATAATACAGATCACGCGGATGACCTGGCCGGGGCGGCCGTCGCAGAGGGAGACGAATGCGTCGCCGGCGCAGTAGAAAACGGTCGCAATCGTCAGGATGAAAAGGATACGGCTCTCTTTTTTTCTCGCAGGCAGGCTCCAGCCCTTGGTCAGAAGGATGATCAAGAGAAGGAATACGCCGGCAAAATCCGTACCGAATATTGATGTCAGGTTGATCATGACAGTTCGCCTCTACTTGCGGATCTTGTGCCTGCCGTCCCGCTGCGGCAAAGGCAGAACCCGCCCCCTCATATGTTCTACAACATTAGGATATACAAAATCAAGGGGGGCTTCTATAGAAACGGCGGGATTTAAACAGTTTGTTTACATTTCGGGGCGCGCGATGCGCGGGCGGCACGCGATGCGCGGACGGCGCGCGATGCGCGGACGGCACGCGACAGGAGGTGCACAAATGTCCGGGCGAGTGGAGAGAAAACGGGGCGAGTGTTTTTCGCGGATCTAGATTGGAAAATCATGGATTTGCGCCTATATGGATTTTAGGAGATAGGATCAAAATGCAAAAAACATGGATTTGATCCTACAGGGTTAAATGAGATAGGATCAAAATAGGAAAAACGAGGATTTGATCCTATATGGTGAGGGGTATGCAGGCCCTTTTCTTGGCTATTCTTCTTGTCTATATCTTTTCGCATAGGATCAAATTCAGGAAAAGTGCAGTTTGAGCCTACCATGGTTAGCGCAAAATGCGGATTTTGGCGTTTTGATCCTATGAGAGGTAGGATCAAAACTGTGAAAATGAGAATTTGATCCTACTTATCATCTACGCATACCCCCCGGGGGTATATCTTTTGGCATATCTTTGCGCGAAAAGCACTGGTCCGGTGCATCTAAACTAGGGAAGCACTGGTCCGGTGCATCTAAACTAGGGAAGCACTGGTCCGGCGCGTCTAAACTAGGGAAGCACTGGTCCGGCATCTCATCTTTTAGAAAAACTGTTCTGAAACTGCTCAAAAAGCACTGGTCCGGCATCAGATTTCTATGTTTTTTCTTGTTTTTCTCTTACGCTCGTCTATATATGACATAATTGTCATAACGTTTCTTAGTTTTTGCTCTATAATAGCTACTGTTATAATAGATAATTAATGGAGCTTAGAACGAAATTGATACGCAATATCCTTGAATATCTTGAACAGGACAGGGTGCTTTTCCCTGATAAAAAAGCACTTGTCGATGAGGCTACGAGCTACACATTCTCGGAGTTTTATGATTTTTCCCGGCGGATCGGAAGCGCGATCGCGAAGAAAATGATTTCTGGTGAAATCAGTGACAATGCAGCGATCGCGGATGACAGTTTGAAAAGAAGCGCGATCAGAAAGCCGATCGCGGTTCTTATGGAAAAAGGCGCGGACACGCTCTGTGCATTTATGGGCATCGCTTATGCGGGGTGCTTCTATGTCCTTCTGAATCCCGAGTTCCCGGAAAGCCGGCTCACGCAGATCCAGGGAGTTCTCGAAGCACCTTTTATCGTGACAAATTCTGAGCATCTGGAACTGGCGGAGAAACTGGTCCCTGCCGAGCGGATCCTTCTTCTTTCCGACCTGATGCAGGAAGAGGAAGATTCCAGCCTTCTCGACTCTATCAGAAAAAGAGCGATCGACACGGATCCGCTCTATGCGAACTTCACTTCCGGTTCGACCGGCGTACCGAAGGGCGTTGTCGTCGGACACCGGAGCGTACTGGACTTCATCGAGAACTTCGTCCCGATGTTCGGGATCGGAAATAACGACATCATCGCAAACCAGGCGCCGTTTGACTTTGACGTTTCCGTGAAGGACATCTACTCGGCGCTTAAGACCGGCGCGACACTGGTTATCGTGCCGAAGCGCCTGTTCTCCCAGCCGGTCCAGCTTCTGGACTTTCTGTGCGATCACGACATCACGACCATGATCTGGGCGGTGTCCGCGCTGTGCCTGATCACGACCTGCCATGGACTCGACTATAAGACCCCGATGACCGTAAAGAGAGTGCTTTTCAGTGGGGAGGTAATGCCTCTGAAGCACCTGTTTGACTGGATGAATCACCTGCCCGAGGCAGAGTTCGTCAACCTTTACGGACCGACGGAGATCACCTGCAACTGCACCTATCACCGTATCGACAGAAACCGAGATTATTCCGACGGGATTCCGATCGGGCTTCCTTTTCCGAACGAACACGTATTCCTGCTCGATGCTGAAAATAAAGAGATCCTGGAGCCGGACGTCACCGGCGAGATCTGCGTACGTGGATCAGCACTCGCACTCGGGTACTTCAGAAATCCGGAGCAGACGGCAAGTGCTTTTCCGGACGACCCTTCAAACAGCTGCTACCCCGAGAAGATCTACAGAACCGGCGATCTCGGAAGATATGCCGCTGATGGTGAGGAACTCTACTTCTGCGGCCGCAAAGACTTCCAGATCAAGTACATGGGACACCGGATCGAGATCGAAGAGATCGAGCGCGCGATCTCGGATGTCGATGGCATCGCCCGCTGCTGCGTGATCTTCGATGAAAGCAAACAGCGCCTCTACGGCTTCTACGTCGGCGCGATGGATAAGAAAGAACTGCATGCGGAGCTGGCAAAAACACTCCCGATCTACATGATCCCGGGCGTGCTGAAGAATGTCGAGGAATTTCCTCTGACCAAGAACGGCAAGATCGACCGGCGCGCGCTGCTCGAAAGGAAGGCGAGAAAATGACCGACGAACAGATCCTTTCTTTCACGAAAAATGCACCCACCCCGCTTTATGTTTTTGATCTCGGCGAGCTCGAGAAGCGCGTCGCATTCCTGCGTTCGTGCCTGCCGGAAAAAGTCGAGCTCTGCTACGCCGTGAAGGCGAATACATTTATCATCGAAAAGGCTGCGGAGATCGTGGATCTTCTGGAGATCTGCTCGCCTGGCGAATACCGCATCTGCGACCGTCTCAGCGTCCCGCACAGTAAATTCGTTGTGTCGGGCGTCAATAAGCAGGCGGACTTCATCGACTCGGCGATCGCTTCGGACGAGCCGGCCGCTTACTTTACCGCGGAGTCGGTAAATCAGTTCCACATGCTTCGCGACAGCGCGGAGAAGCACCACAAGCGCATCTCCGTCCTGCTCCGGCTCACGAGCGGAAACCAGTTCGGCCTCGACAAAGACGACCTCTTCGACGTGATCGCCCGCTACAAGGACGATCCGTGGGTCGGGATCACCGGGATCCAGTATTTCTCGGGCACACAGAAGAATTCCCTGAAGAAACTCAAGCGCGAGCTCGACTACGTCGATACAGTGCTTTCCGAGCTTCTCGAAAAGCACTCATACGCAGCTTCCAAGCTCGAATACGGGACGGGCTTCCCGGTCAGCTATTTCGACGGCGAAACCTTCGATGAAAGTGCTTTTCTGGAAGAATTCTCGAAGCTACTTTCGGATATGACATTTAAAGGGATGATCACACTCGAGATCGGGCGGAGCATCGCGGCGAGCTGCGGCACTTATCTGACCAGAGTCGTCGATACTAAGGTCAACTGCGGCGAGCGCTACGCGATCGTTGATGGCGGCATGCACCAGATCGTGTATTACGGGCAGTTCATGGCGATGAAGCACCCGAAGATCAGGCGGATCGCGGCCGGCGCGGCGGAGTCGGAAACGCATGACGCGGAGAATGCCGCGGCGGCGGACTGCAACTGCGGCGCGGGTGCTGAAAGTGCCGCGGCCGCGGATTGGAACATCTGCGGGTCGCTGTGCACGATCAACGACTTTCTCGTGAAGAAGTTTCCTTTCGCTGATCTTCGAATCGGGGACATCCTGCTCTTCCCTTCCGCCGGCGCATATTGCGTCACCGAGGGCATCGCGCTTTTCCTGAGCCGCGAGCTGCCGGGGGTCTATCTTCTCGACACGGACGGCAGCATCCGGAAGGTGCGCGACCAGATCCCTACAGAGAAATTCAACTCAACATAACAGTGCCGCCGTTCAACATTTAGTTCTACATTTCGAAGGCTACACAGAACAGAAAGCAGAACAGAATGCAGAACAGAATGCAGAACAGAATGTATTGCGGCAGTTTGATCAACAATTTAGTCAATTTTTTTGAAACAAAGGAGTTTTTATTATGGACGAGCGTTTGATTGAGATTTTAGAGGACATCCAGCCGGAAGTGGACTACGAGACGTGCACGACACTGATCGACGACCACTACCTCAATTCCCTCGCGATCATTTCCCTGGTCGCGGAGCTGGAGGAAGAATTTGACATCACGATCCCGACAGTTGAGATCATCCCGGAGAACTTTAACTCCGCATCCGCGATGTGGGAAATGATCACAAGACTGCAGGATGAGAACTGATGTTTAGTATATCGACCTACTTCTCTATCCAATATCTCGCGCTGCTTCTGGCCGCGATCTTCTTCTACGAGATCTTCCCGCAGAAAGGAAGACGCTGGGTGCTGCTTATCTCAAGCTACCTGTTCTTCTACCTGATCAGCGGCAAGCTCCTGATCTATCTTCTGCTCTCGACGCTGTCGATCCACCACATCGGATTGTGGCTGACGAGTATCCAGAACGATTGCAAAAGCGCCGTCAAAGGTCTTCCCCGCGATGAGAAAAAAGCGATCAGTGCGAAGTATCAGAAACAGCAGCGCAAGGTCATGGCATTTGCCGTATTCCTTCATATCGGCGTACTTCTCGTACTGAAGTACTCGCTGTTTGCCGTTTCGAACTTTAACCACCTGATGCGCTGGGCGCACGCACCGATCCATGTGCACGCGCCGCGATTCATGATACCGATCGGCATCTCTTTTTACACTTTGCAGGCACTTTCGTACCTCTTCGATGTCTATCGCGAGAAGCTCCCGGCCGATCGGAACCTGATGCGTCTTTCGATGTTTATGAGTTTCTTTCCGCAGATCATGGAAGGCCCGATCTGCCGGTATTCCGACACCACTGAACACCTGTGGAATGCGGAAAGGATCAAGTACAGTAATTTTGTTCAGGGAGGTCAGCGGATCCTCTACGGCGTCATGAAAAAACTCGTTCTGGCGGACCGTCTGAATCTTCTGATCGAAACAGTTTTCTCAAGCCACACCGAGTACGACGGATTCGTCACGATCGTCGCGGCGGTATTCTACACACTGCAGCTCTACTGCGACTTCTCAGGCACGATGGATGTCGTCATCGGATCCGCGCAGGTCTTCGGCGTCAACATGCCGGAAAACTTCAAGCGTCCCTTCTTCTCCGCCACGATCTCCGAGTTCTGGAAGCGCTGGCATGTCACACTGGGAACGTGGTTCAAGGACTACGTCTTCTTCCCGATGTCGATGTCAAAGCCTCTGAAGAAGCTGACGACGAAGGCTCGAAAAAAACTCGGCAACCACTTCGGTCCGCTTCTTGCGGGTGCGATCGCACTCTTTACGGTATGGCTCTTTAACGGACTCTGGCATGGCGCAGGCTGGAACTTCATCTTCTTCGGTATGTTCCACTTCATCCTGATCCTCATGGGATCGGTCGTCGAGCCGCTGGTCATCAAGGTGACACAGAAACTCCATATCAAGAGAAGCAGTAAACCGTACAAGTGCTTTCAGATAATAAGAACGAGCATCCTGGTGTGCATCGGCGAGATGTTCTTCCGCGCGGAAAGCGTCGGCCAGGGATTCTCCATGCTGTCGCGGATGTTTACGAAGTTCTCGCTGAGCACAGCGAAGGACGGATCGCTCTTCAAGCTTGGCATGGACCGTGCGGACTTCGTGATCATCGGGGTTTCCGTGATCGTGATCTTCGTCATCAGTGTCCTTCAGGAAAAGGGCATCCGGATCAGAGAATCCATCAGCAGAAGAAACATCGCCATCCAGTTTGCGGTGTTCTATGCACTCATTCTTTTCATCGTGATCTTCGGCGCATACGGCAGAGGCTATATCCCGGTCGATCCGATGTATGCGGCATTCTGACGCATGAACACAGCCGGCCGCCGGATCAAAAATCAGGCCGCGGTCTATGGGAAAGAACTATTGGCAGGCATAAGAGGTAACTTATGAAATATATTAAACGCATCATCACAGCAATGGCGTTTCTCGCCGGACTTCTGGTCCTTCTGTACTTCTCTTCGAAGATCTTCATGCCGAAGAACAACACAGAAGCAGCCGGCATGGAATATGAATCGGCAAACGGCATCCTCGGCGAAAAAAAGGACTCGATCGATGTGCTTTTTCTCGGCGACAGCGAGTGCTACAGCTCGATCATTCCATTGCAGATCTGGAATGATGCGGGGATCACATCATATAACTGCAGCAATCCCGCCCAACAGCTGAGCTACGCATATGTCATGCTTCAGAGAGCCTGCAGATCACAGACACCGAAGGTCGTTTTTCTCGAGATAAATGAAGTATTCCGCACACAGAGAGTTGCCAACTTCTTATTCGACGAACTCTGCGAACACCTCCCCGTCTTCCGTTATCATGACAGATGGAAACAGATCAAACCGAGTGAGCTTGGCAAGACAGCGGACTACACAGCATGTCCGGCCGACAAAGGATATGTGTATAACACTGCAACCAATCCAAGCGAAAAACCGGAGCCCCCGATCCCCACAAAGGAAAAGGATAAGATCTCGCTCATAAATGTCGAGATCGTAAAGGCCATGAAACGGTACTGCGACTCCATCGGCGCGAAGTTCGTTCTGGTCAGTATCCCCAGCACCTTAAACTGGAACTATAAGCGTCATAACGGTATCTCCAATCTCGCTGAAGAGATCGGATGTGAGTTCATCGACCTGAATCTTATGAACGAGCAGATCAATATCGAATGGGATAAAGACACCAGCGACAAAGGCGACCACTTAAACTACCGAGGCGCCAGCAAAGTCACAAAGCATCTGACGGAATATCTGGTTACCACTACGAAACTTCAAAGCCACAAAGGCGATGAGAATTATTCTGATTGGGATGAAAGTTATAAGAAGTTTCAGGAGAAAGTGCAGAAAGGATAAATCTTCTACAGTGACTTCATCCAGGCTTCGGCGAGGTCCGGCCAGCGCGGCACGTCCTCGAACTCCGGCGGCCTTCCTTCCGGCGGAGGCGCATCCTGCGAGAACTGTTCTCTCATCTCTTTCACGCGTTGTTCCGAGACGCGGACACCTCTTCCCTCCAGCACCGCAGCCACGGCAAGTTTGAGCTGTTCCATCGTATATTCCGCGCCAAATTCACCTCTGCAGAATTCTTCGTTGCAGACGGACAGCCCGTGCCACCCGTGCGGGAATGCGTAGTAGGCATACGGCGCGCCCGCCTTTCTGCAGGCCTGCGCGAACATCATGCTGTTTTCAACAGGCACAAGATCGTCCTCGACCGTCTGCCAGATGAAGGCCGGCGGAGTATTCTCTGTCACATGTTTTTCGAGCGAAAAGTACTCGCGCTCTTTCTCATCTGCATCGTTTCCGCAGAGTGCGATGATCGAGTATTCGTGGGTGAACTCTCCGGATGTGATGACGGGGTAAGAGAGGATCATGCCATCCGGTCGGTTCGGGTATTTCTGAAGTTCCGGATCCGGGTCGGTGACATCGTCGTAGTGCACTCCGAGCGTGCCGCAGAGATGGCCGCCGGCGGAAAATCCGCAGATGATGAGTTTATCGGGATCCGCGCTGAAGCGGGCGGCGTTTTTCCGGATATAGCGGACAGCGCGCGAGATGTCGTTGAGCGGCTGTTTGTGAAGTGGGACCGCGAATGTGATGTCGGTCGTGTACGTCAGTACGGCGCAGTTCATCCCGCGCGCATAAAACTCCTTCGCCACGACTTCTGCTTCCGGCGGGACGACCATGCAGTATCCGCCGCCCGGAACCACCAGCATGAACGGGCGGGCCGCGCCGTCCTCATGCAAGTAAAAATGCAGATTCGGGACAAACCCGTACGCCGCTTCGTAAGTATATTCACCATCCTGCCAGATATTCTCCCGGAAAAACTTCATATCGCACCTCTTCTTCCGCTGTTTGCGCCGCGCAGCAAGATGAAGCATCTGCATCTTGAAAGGAGCGCGCGCCGACCGCGGTTAATAGATTTATCTTACCCTTTTTTCTTGCGCGTGAAAAGTTCTGTCGCCGGCGGCGAGCTCATTTGTTTCTGCCTTGCATCGGCGGCGCGAGCTCATTTGGTTTTCTACCTGCCACCGGGCTCGCGTTCATTTGTTTTCTACCTGCCACCGGGCTCGCGTTCATCGCCGGCGCAGCCAAAGCAGCAGTTCTTACATATCCGTCACTTGCGCGCCCGCCCGAGATGATATGATAAAGTTGTAGTGATAGATCGATTTCCCGATTTGGGTTAATGGAAATCGGTGTGGTGGAATGATTTAAGGGAAACAAGGGTACAAGCATGAATGACACAGAATCAAATACGACTCAAGCTGTAAAAAAGGTCTCAGTCAGCCGCGTGATTCGCATGGTATTTTTCCTGTTAGCAAGCGCGATGCTAGTGCTTTTCCTGTCGGAAATCGTCAGCGGATACGGCTGGAATATCGGCACTCTTTCGGGTTTCGCGCTGTCGCTTCTGGTCATGGCCTACACGCATTTTTATCACCGGATCAACTCGGCGATCATCGAGCACCGCCAGAGATCGCGCGCGGTGAAATTCGTGCAGAACTGCGCCGTTTTCTTCGCCGTTCTGATCGTCACTTATGTCATCACCGCGAGCGTAATGATGATTACTTTTGCCCATCGAAAAGCACCCGAATCCGATCGTCCGCCGGTCGTGGTCGTGCTCGGCTGTCTGGTCGTCAACGACCATCCGAGTTCTCTTCTCGCCGAGCGGATCAAGACCGCGTACAAATATCTGAACGCAAATCCTGAATCACCATGCATCGTGTCTGGCGGGAAAGGCAGCGACGAGAGCATTTCCGAGGCACAGTGCATGTATCAGGAACTGGTGCGGATGGGGATCTCACCGGACCGGATCTATATCGAAGACCGCTCTACAAACACACGCGAAAACCTCGCATTCTGTAAGGAGATCATGGAGCAGGAAAACCTCGGCGACACGGTCGTTCTCGTGACGAACTCGTGGCATGAATTCCGCGCGAGCCTGATCGCCTCGGAGATCGATCTTCAGTGTGGAAACGAAGGTGCGGCAACACCACCGTGGCGTCTTCCGAGCAATTACTTAAGAGAACTCTTCGGCATCGCGTATCAGTTTGTGTTCTGAGAAGCCGGCGGGATTTCGGTTGCCGGCAAGTCCGGCATTCAGCGCCGGCTGTCCAAAGAATGGCTGACTGAGATCCGGGCTCAGTAGGAATAGATTGACTGAGATCCGGGCTCAGTAGGAATAGAGCGCAACGACCTTGCACTGAGTATATCCGTAATACTTAAATGAAGCAATTTCTTCTTTTCCGATGACTTCGCCCGGCATGACGATCGGGACAGCCGGCGGGCAGGAAAATGAACCCATCGCGGCGATACGGCCAAGTGCTTTTTCCAGAGGAATGGTCTCCCAGGAACAGAGCGATGCCGAGCGGATCGTCATCTTCTTTTCCGGGAAAAAGGCTGAATCACAAACTTCATTGGCGAGTGCTTTTCGCTTAGGAATAGAAAGCAGGATCTTTCTGAGTTTCTCGAGTTCGCGCTCCGTGTTTTTCGGCGTGATCATCAGAACGATCATATCCGGATCGGAGAACTCGACCTCGATCTTCTGCTCGCGGAGGATCGACGCAAACTCCGTTCCGGTGTAGCCGAAATCGCGCGTCAGGATCGTGATCTTCATCGTATCTTCGCCATAACAGGAAAGCCCGCCGTCCGTAAGTGATGCGCGGATCCTTCCCACCTTCTCCTCAGTCTTTCTGAAGAGTGCTTTTCCACCTTCGGAAAGCCAGAGATTCGCGCGGTCGAGTGACTGCAGGATCAGCCAGGACGGGCTGGTGGAGGCAAAAAACTGCATGGAGTTTTTCACGCGCTCGGCGGTGAACTTTTCGCGACTCGCGACATGGAGATACGCGCCGCCGGTCAGGACCGGGAGCGTCTTGTGCGCCGAGTCACAGCACATGTCCGCGCCGAGATCCATCGGGTGGACCGACGGCTCGAGGAACTTCAGGTATGCGCCGTGCGCGTTGTCGACGACCAGCGGGACATTTTCTTTATGGCAGGCATCCGCGATCTCCTTGATCGGGAGGATGTGTCCGGCGTAGTCAGGCGATGTGATATATACGCAGCAAGGCAGCGAGCCGTGAGACGAAATGCCCGAGGCAAGTGCTTTTGCGACATCATCAGCGTCGATATCGACGGAAAGAAGCGTGATGTTCGGTGATACGATCCATTCGGCGTCGATGCCGAGGAGTGCGCACGCGGAAACAAAGGATTCGTGGACGTTTCGGGCGGCCAGGACCCAGGGCCTCGGGGCGGCGGGGGTATCGGCGGCTGCGGGGGCAGTGCTATCTGAGGCGGCCGCAGGGGCTGCGTTATCTGAGGCGGCTGCAGGGGCTGCGTTATCCGGGGTGGCGGCGGGGGCCATGGAATGCATCATGCAAAGGTGCAGCATCGCGCGGATGCAAAGCGACGAACCCTCGGTGGAATAGTAAGTATCGCAGCCGAAGATCTCGGAGGCGTTGGCCTCGCTCTCCGCGATGATGGACGTCGGATGGAAAAGCTCGTCGGCGCCGGCGATCTCGGTAATATCGTACTGCGCGATCTTCGAAAGCTGCTCATCCTCGGCGCGGCCCTTGTGACCGGGCATGTGCATGCGGATCGTGTCGCTCGCCGCGTAGTCCCTGACAAAATCACAGATCGGTGTCTTCACATGTCCGCCCCCTTTCGAATCGTTGTTTCGCGCCGCTTCGAAGGATCGCGGCGCTCATTTCGCTTATTGGATTTTACCCCCTACGCACGGGGCGGTCAATCATTCTGGTGAATGTGACGCGAAAGTATGAGTTTTTGAGCGCAACTTCGAAAAACTCATACATCTTATGTCTATTTTTTCAAACGGCGTTTTTAGATTTGGAAATCTGGCGGAAATCTGCGGCGGAACGGGCAGATGACAGGTGTTTTTCCAAAAGATTTCCAAAATGAAGGATGTATTTGGAAATCTGGTGGAAATCTGCGGCGGAACGGGCAGATGACAGGTGCTTTTCCAAA
>OCTX011944810.1_pt1 | contig 21157 bp, 26 predicted proteins | sample 1539691 | NCBI WGS metagenome assembly OCTX01 (sample SAMN02144231, study PRJEB22623) | gut metagenome | biome: sheep rumen | host: Ovis aries | place: New Zealand
CTCATCGCAGGTACGTACTTTGACATCAGCGGCGCGAGCGAGCTTTACAAGAAAGCGTCACTCCTGATGCCCCAGAGATGGTCGATGTTCACGATCAACCGATTCATGAACGGCGACTCCTCCGGATACACCCTGATGCTTTGTGTAACGGCAGCGTATTTGGTTATAATATTCGTCGTAGGAGTCCTGGGGCTTCGCGTACGCGAACAGGAGTAAGGAAGTAAGGATTTTGGAAAGCCGGATAAGGAACAACTACTTCGTTTTTGTTAAGGCTCTGGGCATCATCGCCCTCGCCTTCGACGGTGTGTTCTCTTTCCTGGACGACCCGTCCGCCGGCGGCTTAACGTTACTTATAAGTGCGGTGTTTCTGCTTTTCGCAGTGATGCCGGAGACAGAGCCCGTAAAGGTCCCGCGTAAAGTATGGTTAATAGGCGAAGGAGCAGCGTCAATAGCGGCGCTGTTCCTTTTTCCTTCCGTTGGTATCTGCTTCACGGCAATAACATACCTCGACGTCGTAAGCGGGCTTCCCACTCCCTCTTATCTCGGCGTCATGTATGTACTGCCGCTCGCATGGAAGTTCGAGCTCGACCTCAAGTACTACTTCGTGATCATGGTGCTGCTCGTGCTCATCTACTACCAGCACAACAAGGTCATAGGTTGGTATGCGCGCACCACAGAGGTAAACCTCGAGGAAGAATCCAAGCTCAAGTCCGACATCGAGCACAGCAAGGAAGCGCACAAGAACGAACTTTATAAGTCCAGACTCCAGCATGAGAACGAGCTTCTCGAGGAGAAGGGCAGGATCTCGCAGGCGTTGCACGACAAGCTCGGACACAGCATCAACGGCTCCCTTTATAAGCTTGAGGCAGCGAAAGTCCTTGTCGAAAAGGACCCTGCCAAGAGCACGTCCATCCTGCAGGAAGTTATCGACAACCTTCGCGGCAGCATGGACGAGATCCGCGTCATTATTAGAAATGAGCGTCCCGACAAATCGCGCATGGCATTGAAGTCTTTGCAGGCACTGCTTAGCGAGTGCGAGGAGGAGTACGGAATCAAGACTTCACTTGAGATAGATGTAGGCGACCGCACCATCCCTGAGAACATCTGGGAGATCATTCTTGATAATACTTTCGAGGCGGTAACGAACGCTCTGAAGTATTCCGGATGCGATGAGATAAAGATAAGCATCAACGTACTCGGAGAAGTAGTGCGAGCTACCATAAGCGACAACGGTAAAGGTGCCGATAACATTGAAGAGAGCATGGGCATACAGGGCATGAAAGCCCGCGTGCGCAAGGTCAAAGGTTATATGGATATAGATTCAATCGGCGGCTTTACGATCAACATGATACTGCCGCTCGAGTCGAAGAAGGAGAATGCAGATGGATCCGATCAAAGTACTGATAGTTGATGACAGTGATTTCGTAAGAGATGGGATGAAGATCATCCTCGATATAGATGATGACTTCAATGTCATCGGATGCGCATCCAACGGCAAAGAGGCAGTCGACCTGGCACGCAAGACCCCGTGCGACGTTGCGCTCATGGACATACAGATGCCCGTGATGGACGGCATAGAAGCGACACGTTTCTTCGTTGCAGAAGGTCTCGGTAAGGTCATGATCCTTACGACTTTTGATGATGATGATCTCGTTCAGAAAGCCCTTACCGAAGGCGCGAAGGGTTACTTTATCAAGAACCACAAGCCCGAGGACTTAAAGCAGATGATCCGCTCGATACACCAGGGCGCGAAGGTAATGGACGAGCAGGTATTCGATAAGTTCGTCGACGCGGGGATCCGCCCGAACAGCAACTTCGATAAGGATAAGTACACCGCGCGTGAGATTGAGATAATCGAAGCCGTTGCATCAGGTCTGTCCAATAAGGAGATTGCAGAGAAGCTGTTCATTTCAGAAGGCACGGTCAAGAACTACATCAGCAACATCCTGCTTAAGGAAGGACTCGCACACCGCACACAGCTCGCGGTCTATTACCTTACCGGACGCAAGTAATCAGCAGTTACCTGTATAGACGTACTTGAGTTTCTCTTTAGCAATCTCTGCTAAACCATAAACCGTACTGACGGGAGTCGGTCCGCGGTCAGTCATGTGGAAGCAAGGATGGAAACGTGATACATGAAGCGGAATCTCTTTGTTTATATGGGCGATCCATTCAACCTCTTCGCGCATCTCATCAGCCGAATCATTGATACCGGGAACGATAAGCGTCGTTAATTCCACATGTGCTTTCTTAGAGGCTTCTCTTATGAACAACTTCGTCATCTCGAAGTCACCGCCTAATACGTTCTTGTATGTATCAGAATTAAAGCACTTAAGATCGACATTCATCGCGTCAATGTATGGCAGGATATCGAACAGGATACCAAGCTCCGCAGTACCGTTACTTACGATGACATTCTTTAATCCCTTCTCGTGCGAAAGCATCGCAGTATCGAGAACAAACTCGTAACCGACGAGAGGCTCGTTATATGTAAATGCGATACCGATATTGCCTATGTCTTGATACCTCAGAGCTATATTCACCAGTTCTTCCGGCTCGATAAAACTCGCATCTTCCCTGAAAAGTGCGACTTCTTTTTCCCACGAGATCTCGCTGTTCTGACAGAAAGGACATCTCAGATTGCACCCGTAACTTCCGACGGACAGGATACGCGACCCCGGGAAGAAACGTTTGAGTGGCTTCTTCTCGATAGGGTCTAGAGCGAGGGCCGTCACATACCCATAATTATCCGCAACCACCTTGCCGTCGCGGCAGACACGCGCACCGCAGAATCCTACAGCACCCTCATCAAGCTTGCAGTGGCGAAAGCAGACATCACACCGGCTCATATATGGCGCACCACTTCGAATCTTTGAAGATAGATCTTCTCGTGTGAATGAATACCGCCTTTATACATCGCTATCGACACCTGGTCTTCGACAGTATCAACACCCTTGAGATCCGGAAGCAGCAGCCCCCTTCTTCCGTCAGGAGTTGAGACGATAACGCCGTATCGCTTTACATCCAGTTTATCGAGTGAATCAATGTCTTCAGGCTCGCCCAGAACGTCCACATTGATCTCAAGCTGATCAATCTCATCTTCTTTAACAGCAGGGAATCTCGGGTCGCGGGTTGATGCACTTATCGCGTTGTTTATAATTTCTTGTGCGACGCAGGAAGTAGTAGGGCCTATCGTTCCGATGCATCCTCTTAGTTCGCCGTTCTTATGAAGTGAGACGAATGCTCCCGCGCGGCGGCCGGTCAATTCATCGGGAAGCCCTTCAGGCATCGGAAGCTTCCTGCCGTCTTTGATATAACTTGTCAGCGATTGCCGCGCGAGTTCCACATAGGTATCACCCATCTTAACCTCCTTCAGGATAGAAAGAACATATTCCGTATCCGACGCCCGTGACATCTTCGTGCGAGTAGACTTTGGGAGTCACTTTACTGCCGTCCCACGCACCCGCCATTATTACGAAAGACCTGTGTCCGCACTCGGCAGCCCTGTCACAGAAGTCCTCATCAAACTCCAGAAGCTCATCGAAAGCGGCTCTTCCCATGACATCCATTATCTTCTTATCGTACTCGGGACCTTCCTTCGCGAAGCCGTACGGACCGTAATCCTGCAGCTTATGCGACAGGTCACCGCTCGCGATTATAACAATGTTACTTTTTTCTGAATCGACCGCCTCGGCTATTATTTGCCCCAATTTATAGTGGTCCTTATAGGGCAGACCTGACAGTCCGATCCTTACGATCTTCCCGCCCTTATACTTATTACGGATAAACCACAACGGCACCATCGTGCCGTGGTCAAGTTCGGGATCTCGCTCCCCCTGAGTTCCGCACGGAAAGTCCTCCCTGTCAGCGATCTCGCATATCTTCTTCACGAGAGCCTCATCGTACTTCTCTTTAAACTTAACCTGCGGTGCTCTGAAGCGCTCGAAAGAGCCCTTAGCCCCCGCTCCGGGACTTATATGGAAATAATCGTAATACATCACCGAGTGAGGACTTGTGATAACTATCGTATCCGGCGCCAAAGCAGCAACCTCTTCGGCAACTTTCTCATAAGACTCTATAGTCTTGGAAACTTCCTTCTCACCTCCGCGTCCTACCGCAGGAACGATAAGAGGCGGATGAGGAACCATAAACGATGCAAGAATCGGCATACAGACCTCCTCTTATTTGATAGCCCAGAAACCTGCCTGAAGATATGACTGCCACAGGACATTTACAGACGTAAACCCACACTTCTTAAAAAGCTTCAGATGCTCTTCTATCGTGATCGGGAACACCTCAACTCCGCGTCTGTCTATGTGGCGCTTCACTTCTTCCGCATCAAAACTTTTACTTAGAAAATTCTTCCAACGCTTGAGACCTATCGCATCACTTGCTTCAGTCGACATTCTTATATTCTCGAATGTCACGAACACGCCGCCTTCTTTAAGTGCATCATAGCAGTGCTTCACAGCCTGCTCCCTGCCCGGCTTGTCGTAGTAGTGGTGGCTTTGTATTGCAGTAACGACATCGAACTTGTTCTCGAATGAAAGCTCGTGCGAGCCGCAGTTTACGTAAGTAGCCTTGTCCCCTGTTTTCGCGCGTGCCTGCTCCAGCATCTGTGCCGACGGATCTGCGAGAGTGAAGCGGATGCTGTCGTTTTCGCTTAGGGCGCGAAGAGCGAGTGTACCGGTACCGCAGCCCGTGTCGAGCCACTCGGGAGCATTAAGCCCCATCGTCTTCACGAGGTCCATTACCTGCGCGTGAAACTCCGTGTAGTACGGTAATACGTTCACGATATTGCTATCGTAAATCCCTGAATCGTATGCAGATGCGTTGTCGATCTTACTCATATTGTCTATCCTCATTGTGTTCAGTGTTTTCTTAATTATATCGGACTTGCCGGCAGGTGTATGTATTATTGACTTAAGGATCATCAGGCATTACGATAAAGGAGTAACGGATCAATTAGCTATTCGCGTTCCGTTGCCGCGACGCTTCATTAGCGGGGTTAATAATGATAAGAACCTTAGAATCTCATCATGAATGACAAAGCACAGCGCTCCGGCGCAAGTTTTTTGCTGTTCGTGAAAGGAGGTTCTATTTTTATGCTTCACGACAACTATTTTGACTACTACGAGAGACTCGCTTCCTGGAAGTTCGATGAGTTCGACATCCGGTCCGAGTGCCTGACAGACTGGGATCTTTATGAGATTCTGCGTTCGCTTGTTACAAAGGATTCCCGCGTCCTTGACTTGGGCACCGGCGGCGGCGAGAAAGTCATCGCGAATTACCCCGAGTGTGCCGGGATCACCGCGACGGATTACTCACCTCAGATGATCGCGACTGCGAACAGAAATCTTGAGGCAAGCGGAAGAAAAGACATCACTTTCCGCGTGATGGACAACCTCAAGATGGATGTTCCGGATGAGTACTACGACGTGGTGGTAGCGCGTCACACCATAACCGACGCAAGGCAGATCCACCGCTGCCTCAAGCCCGGAGGACACCTTCTGATAAGAGGCGTAGACAAGTACGACTGCTGGGAGTTGAAGATGATCTTCGGCGGCGGACAGGGCTGGAATGATCCCGTACCCGTCAGCATCACCGACTACGAGAACGTGATACGCGCGGGCTTCAACGACGTGACACTGGTACCGATATGTGAGCGCGATTACTTCAAGGACAGAGAGACGTTCAAAGGATTCCTGACAAAAGTTCCGATCCTCGAAGGCGCGCCCGACGATGCGCTTCTTGACGAATACATCGCACGCAACACGGTAAGTGGCTTCATCAGAGTTCAAAGATGGTGTTACGGCATCACTGCACGAAAGTAAGATCAGACAATATAATTCTGCGCCTGGCGGTCGAACATCTCACGGTATCGGCCGTTAAGCGCCATCAGCTCGTCGTGCGTACCCTGCTCTTTTATCGTGCCCTGCTCGAAAAGATAGATCCTGTCAGCCATCCTGGTTGTGGACAGTCTGTGCGAGATGAAGATGATCGTGTCATTCTTGGCATTCTCGATGAGGTTCTTATTAAGCTTATACTCTGAGACAGGATCGAGAGCAGACGAAGGCTCGTCAAGGATAGATATCGTCCTATCTCCCGAGCCTGCGAAGATTCTCGAGATCGCTACCTTCTGGCTCTCACCGCCTGACAGGTTCGTGCCTTCCTCGCTGAACTCCTTGGTTAACTGCGTGTTGATGCCATCGGGAAGCTTCTTCAGTTTCTTTCCGAAGTCCGCCTTCTCGAGCGCCTTAACTACGGTGTCTGCATCTTCTTCAGATACTTTACGCATAAGGACATTCTCGGCAAGAGACGCGGCATAGATGTTGTAGTCCTGGAAGACCGCACCGATCTTCTTCCTGTACTCATCTGTCGCGTACTCACGGATGTCGTGACCGCCGTACTCTATGCTTCCCGATGTGATGTCGTACAGCCTCATCAAAAGCTTAACGAAGGTAGTCTTACCCGCACCGTTCTCACCAACGATAGCGATCTTCTCGCCGGGTTTGATCTCAAGATTAATGTTGCATAATGTATCTTTCTCGGAGTGCGGATAACGGAAGCTTACATTCACGAGCTTAAGTTCTGCTGCACCCTCTTCAGGCGTCAGTCCGTCTGCCTTCTCGATGACCGGCTTATAGTCGAGCATCTGTCTGAACTTCTCCGCATACTGACCTATCTGCTGGAAGTCGACGAGGCAGAAGTTGATCTCATTAAGATTGCTTCTTATGTAGTTCGATGCGTTGTTACCGGAAGCGACATCGCCCAATGCGATCTTACGGAGCACAAGCGCGAGATAGCCTAAGTACGCAGGTATCGCGAAGAACGAGAATACCGTGAATACAGAGATCCAGTTGATAAGTGAGATCCATGTAAGCTTCGGACCGTACTTTTTACCTGCCGCGGTCGCCTCATCAAGCGCGTCATCGAACTGCTGCTTCAACGGGACCTTAACGTCCGTGAGCTTGCACTCCTTGGCATACTCGGGCTGGTAGAAGACGCGCTGCGAATAGTTCGCCTTACGTATCGCAGTCTTATTCGCGACATCCCAGCTGTACTGCAGCTGCTCGATCTTGAAGCGAGTCAGAAGGTTTACCGTGAAGCCTGCGATCGGGAATACCGCGAGAAGCGGATCGATCGTAAAGATCATGGCAGAAGCGATACCCAATGCGACAATGCCTCCGATGGTCTTGCTTACGACCATGACCGTCTGCTCTATCGCCGTATCCGCGTTACCGGCGACTATGACATATGTGTTGTAGTATTCGGGATCATCGTAGTAGATAAGATCCATCTTACTGTTGTTCTCAATAAGGTCTCTTTGTATCGTACCGGAAAGCTTAATAAGCTTCGCCTTCGACCACTCATCGATCAACTGGTTGATCCACTCGAGGCACACAACAAGCACCAGCGAGATCAACAAGAGAACGATCATTGACGAGAACTCCGCCTTGCCCGTAAGGCCGTTGATGATCATCTTAAGGATGAAAGTATCGTTGATAGCTTTACCAGCCTTGGACAGGATAAAGAGCACCATGATGCGCGTGATAAGGGGCTTATCGTAGTGCGAAGCATACTTGATCATGAAGAACGCGTTCTGAATAATGCGCTTGATGGAGATGTCGTTTTCTTTCTTAGCCATAGAAAGCAGCAGCTCCTTTCATGATCTCTTCGGGCAGGCTGTCCTGATAGTTCTCGGCCTGCAGCATAAACATCTCGTGATAGTAACCGTTAAGCGCCATCATCTGCTCATGCGTTCCCTGCTCCACGATCTTACCGTCCTTCACAAGGTAGATCTCATCAGCCATTCTCGCGGACGACAGTCTGTGCGAGATGAAGATGACGCCCTTGCCCTCGGACAGCTTCATCATGTTGCGGTACATGTTGTACTCGGCAAGCGGATCGAGAGCCGACGAAGGCTCATCGAGGATTACCATGTCAGGCTGCGCTGCGAAAACTCTCGCGATGGCGATCTTCTGCGCCTGTCCGCCGGAAGGAACAAAACCCTCCTCGTCGAACTCGCGGCTTATTACTGTATCGAGTCCCTTGGTAAGGCCTCTGTGCCCGCAGTCGAACTGTGCGTCCTCGAGTGCTTTTCGTACTTTCGCGTAGTCTTCCTCGCCCTCGGGTCTTCGCATGAGAACGTTCTCAGAAAGTGTCATCGCGAACACCTGAAGGTCCTGGAAGACCGTGCCGAATCTGTCGCGGTACACATCGAGGTCGATCTCGTTGATGTCGATGCCGTTTACAAGGATCTGTCCCTTCGTCACGGGATACAATCCCATGAGCAGCTTAATGAGAGTCGTCTTGCCGGCGCCGTTGTAACCTACGATGGCGATCTTCTCGCCTTTACTCCACTTGAAGCTGACGCCGTTAATGGTAGGCGTATTCGCACCGGGGTATGTGAAAGTCACGTTCTTAAGCTCGACCGATTCAATCTCGTTAAGTACGAGCTTTTCTTCCTTCGGCTTTCTGTCCTGCTCAAGGAACTCTTCCAAATTCTCGAAAAGCTTCGACTCGTTAAAGATATAGATCCTGTTCTCAACTGCTGCTTTAAGCTGGTATGTAGAGAACGACATTGCAGTGATCATGGCAACATAACTTGAGACATCAGCAACGTTGCCGCACTTAACACGGAACACTACATAGAAGTATGCGACTATGCCCGCGAAGATCGAATAACTGCCCTTCATGATGAACGAATAGAACGCGGTCTTCATTCTGTAGCCAAGAGAAACCTGCTCCATCTTATTGACGGCATCTTCCTGCTTCTGAAGCATCAGGTCGTTGACGTCGTAGAGCCTGACCTCAGCAGCGTATTTCTTCTCGTAGTAAACGCGCTTAACGTATTCTGCTGTACGCTTGTCACGTGTAATAGCCTTCTCACGCTCGAAGTTCGTCTTGGCATTCTTCTTGCCGAAGTAGAGGCTCACGATCATAGGAACGATCAGGAACACGAGGAACGCGGGATCGACCGTGACTGCGATAAATACAGACATGATAGTGGAGAAAACATTACCGATATACACGCCCGTCTTGATCGCGATGTTCATCGCCTGATCAACACAGTTATCAAGCGCCCTCGCGTACTTGTCGTAGAACTCGGGAGACTCATAGTCTTTAAGTTCGAGCGTGTCAGAAAGATCGATTACTCTGTGAAAGATATGCCTGTAGACCTCGGGAGTCTTGATCTTCCTGTATGTCTCATACCAGCCGCAGATGAAGTGGATGCATATGTGACCTGAACATGCGATCACAAGAAACCAGAACAGGCGGCTGTACTCGATATTATTCTCGATGCAGTTGAAGATGTATTTTGTAAGGTAAACGAAGAAGAATACATAGAAGACCTGCTCGATCGAATTCTTGAACAAAGTAAATAGAAGAAGCAGTTTATCTGCTTCCCATATCTGTTTCATAGCATAAAAAAGATGTCTTAACGAACTGTCTTTCTTCTTCGAACTCATGCCCTTATTCTATCAGACTATTGTTACTGTCAGATTTCTTATTAAATACCGGCATAAGTATAAAGACGATCATGGGAAGAAGTGCGACAAGTAAGAGAGGCAGGTCGCTCCATGCCACATGCTGGTCCTGTGCAGTGCCTCCGTTTAAAAGGACTCCCAAATTGTTGTTGATATAGTGCATGATCACAGGCACCCAAATATTGTTGGTCTTCATGTATGCGTAGCCGAAGAAGATCGCGAATGCCACACAGGCGACGATCTGCTCCACAAACATCTGAGGACCGTCTGTGGTAGTGTAGTACATGAAGTCTGCGCCGATGTGCCATACAGCCCAGACAACTCCTAAGAGCAAAACTCCGATCCTGTTGCCGAACTTATTCTGCATAACGGGCTGAAGGTAATATCTCCATCCGTATTCCTCACCGAAGAATGCGATCCATGTAATAAAGAAGTTAATGGGAAGAACCAGAAGAGTCATAAGAACCATAGGTTCTGACAAAGCCTCAATCAACGGCTGCAAACCGTTTCCTACGATAAGATTCGGGATGATGATCCTCGCGAAAGTAAGCACTGTGAATACAACAACCAGAATAACGCTCCACTTGATGTTGTTACGGCTCAAGCCGTTAAGTCTTCTGTTCTCCTTACTGCACGTCCAGGTGAAGACGTAGCCGACAACCGATGCAAAAACAAGGATCATCTGCGACATCAGATTCCATATGTCCATCGGCGTTCCCGCCATATCCATAGGCTCCATCGGAATGATAATCGACATAAGCGCCATCAGCATCATGAGGCCTGTCGTAATGAGTGTAGTAATGAAGAGCCCCATAGGAAGCTTCTCGCCATCTTTCTTCACGATGAGCTTACCTAAGATAACGCCGCACGCGGGGTACATCATCTGTACGTTAACGAAAGCCGTAAGGTCAACGTCTCTGCCCTTGCCTATTGCCATGAACAACGTCATTACTGCCGCGACGCCGTATGCGATGGCGATGTAGATCCATAGTCTTTTCCTGTTTGTTGTTTCCATTTATCTATCCCCCTCTTACTTCAGATCCTTAAGTGAAAGTGTAACTACGCACCACACTGCGCCTACGCCGATAATGTTGGCGAGAGTCAGTACAGCAATAGCAACCATCACCTCCGGGGAAGACTTAAAGCAAGATTCCAGCACTATTGCCGTTAAAGCGAATACAACCAGCATTATCGTCTGCATACGGGTTATCGCCTTCTCCTGCGGAGATATCCTTGCCTTGCTTATCACTTCAACGAGATTCTCTTCCGCCTTCTTATGATACTCCTCCTCCTGAAGTTTCTCTCCTGACAGAAGCTCATTGACGGATACATTCAATTCCTCACACAAAGGCATGAGCAAAGACACATCCGGAAATCCATTTCCTCTTTCCCACTTCGATACTGTCTTATTACTGATGTTAAGTCTGCTCGCGAGTTCTACCTGGGAGTACCCTTTCTCTTTCCTACACTCGCTGATGAAATTTCCGATCTTGTTAAGATCCATAATCCGCACCTCCTTGTGACGTTAACATCATCCTGAGGAAATTATATCGAAAATAACACCCACGGTCCGTAGAAACCACTCGAAAAGGCCGTCTACGCTCCGTAGATTACGTTCCACGCCTGTTTCAGTTTGTCTATATTCCACGCCGCGTTGGCAGGGCTCGTCGACGGGAGGCATATTCCTTCCCTGTTGATTACCGGCTGCATATATTTCTGATACAGATGATAAGCCTTCTTGCCGTTGAGGTATATGGTCATAATATCCGCGGTTGTCAGTATCATGCTGATGTCATTGACCTTCACGTTACGGATGCTCGAGTCGGACGAGCCCTCGATATCGCAGGAGCCGATCACGTCCCAGAGTGCGATGTGATTTCTGATAAGGAAGGCTTTCTTCTCTTGTGGTGTTCTTGGTATTTCTTCATTGAAGATACTTGCTGTTACTTTCCAAAACCTGTTCTGCGGATGGCCGTAGAAGAATCCCTCTTCCCTGGACTTAACAGACGGGAAACTCCCAAGTATCAAGACCTTGGAATCCTTATCGTAAACAGGTTGTATCGGATGGATGATCATAATCTGAAATATAACACAACCGCTGATAGCCCCGTAGTACCAAATTGCGGATTTCTATTGATTTGGTACTAACTTTTCGGGCTTTTGGGGTACCATTTTCACTCTATCTGCCAAGTTAGTACTCGAAATCCGTTGTTTCCAGTACCAGGTGACCTTCAAGCCCTTGTTTGGTACTAGAATCGTTCTAATTCTTAGTACTAACTAGCGCAATTGCAGTCTTTTGGTACCACACAGCCCCACCAGCGATCACAGCTTCTTCATTATCCGCAGGCACGCCTCAATGTGCATGATCCAATGGCGCGAGAACGGCATCTGAATAAGTCCTCGAACATCCTTACCGCACCAGTAATCGATTAGCCAGACTGCATCTTCATCCTTACTTACGACGCCGAGCGATTCGAGATTCGCGCGTCGCTCATCAGTTACGTCATTCTTAAGCATCTCAAAAGGCAGCTCTGAAAGAATGCTCTCTGTACTCTCCTTAACCTCAGAAGCATAGGCATAGAGCTCATCGAGATTTAACTTCCGCGTAAACTGTGCGATCTTCTCTTTATGAAGTTCGTTTCCTGTCGTGATTATCGGAGACTTGATTCTCTTCTGATAATCCCCGGTAAATAGCACCTCGTCATCACCCGCGATCAGGTCATGAGCGACTATATCTTCTATCCTGAAGACATGCCATATCGAATAGGCAAGATTCTTGCAGTGGTACCCATCCGCATTGATAAACGGCATAGCATCGAAGTCCTCGCGCTTATACTTCTCCCTCCAGGATAGTATCTCATCCATCAGCTCATCTCTAAGTGTCAGCAAAGTTCCGATACCTGCTTCAAAGGTATCTTTCTTCTTAAGCTCAAGCTGCATCGTCTTGTTAAGAGCGGACCATTCTTTATTCATAGGATCACATCTGATGTCTTACAGTCTTATACTCATCGCCGTCTTTGTAGAACGGGCACTCTTTGCTGCGACGATTTGAAAGTCTTATAACCTCATCTTCATCAAGATCAAGATCACAGAAAGCTTCCCCTGTAAATTCATCTATCGCCGCATACTGACATGTCTCACAACTGGCCATAGTAACCTCCTATCACAACCACTGAATAAAAGCTGTCTTGTCCGAACTGTTGTAGCCCGCCTTCTCGTAGAAGTGCAAGGTATTCGGATCTTTCGAGCCCGTCAGCAGCATCATCTTGTAGCAGTTCTCTTTAAGCGCTATTTCACGCGCGTAATTTAAACACTCCTGTGCAAGTCCTCTGCACCTGTAATCCTTATGTGTTACCACATTCTCGATGAAAGCATAGGGGCGCACATTGCGCGTCAGGTTAGGTATGATAACGCATACGCAGGAGGACACGAGCTTACCGTCGACCTCGTTCACGATGAGGTGGTGGTTCGGGTCGTTTATGATCTGCTCCCACGTCCTGCTCAAGTGCTCGGACTCATCAGGTATGCTGTCCTCATGAAGGCACAGATACAGTTCAAGCAGTGCTTTAAGATCGTCTTTGTTCGCTTCTCTTATCATGGCTTGATTATCTCCATAAACACATCAACATCAGTTCTGTCATACTCTTTGAAACCGCACTGTTCATATACATGTATCGCGCGCGGATTGTCGACATATACGCCAAGGTAAATCCTTCTGAATCCACCCTCATTAAAGCCATACTCGATCATGCGCTTAAGCGCTTCCGTGCCGTAGCCTTTATTCTGCTTGGACGCCGTCATGACGATACCCCACTCGGCTTCGTCGCCGTCGATATTAAAGAACGACGTGTTGCCAATAAACTCACCCGTCTCCTTCTCTATCATCGAGAACATTATGTCGGGACCTTCGATCTTCTCCTTCATATACTCGATCTCTTCCTGCTCCGTATACGGTTCGCGGCGGTCACTTATATACTTCGCCACATTCTCGATGTCGTTGACCATAACAAGATACTCCGGCACCAGCTCCAGCGTCGGCTCAATGAAGAGGATCCTTTCTGATTCAAACACTTTGTTCATATTCACTTTGCTCTCTTTTCCATCACGTCTGCGCACAGGAAGTCGCCGTAGCCCGTGTCGATCTTAAGGTAATCTACCTCGCGAAAACCACGCTTGAGGTAGATGTTTTTCGCCGGGAGTGACGCGTGAAGAATAATGACATCGTAAGAGGCGGCTATCCTTTCCTCGGCAAAGTCCAGCAACGCTCTGCCGTAACCCTTTCCCTGAAACTCCGGCAGCACGAAAAGCCGGTCTATCTCATTTTCGGTGAGCGTTACCGTACCCGCAGGCACACCATCGTCAGTAACAACTACATACACGATACCCGCAGTGATGTCGCGTATTATCTTCTCATCCGCGTGATGCTCCGAGAAAAACTTAACCGCGCCTGCAGGATAGTACTTCGGGTACACCTCGTGTATCGTCTCCTGCGTAATTTTCTTTACTGATTCAAAATCACTTTCAGTTGCTTGTCTGATATTCATAGAGATGATTTATCTCTTGATTAGCTTGGAGAACTCCAGGGCCTTGCCGACGTCACCGTCAACCTTGAGTTTTCCTGTTGTGAAAGCGAAGATGGGATCGAGCTTGCCATCGATCAGCTTATTAAAGTCAGCAAGATTCATCGTAACAGCACAATTGCGGTCGTCATACGCATACGGCTCGACATTAATCTTGCCATCCTTAACTTCTACATAGAATACGCCGCTGTTATCGCCGGTAAGATTTACCTGAACCGCAAGAAAATCCTTTCCTGTGGCATCAACACCCTGTGCGATTCCTCTTACCTTAGTCAAGATCTCATCAAATGTCATATCCTTATTCTCCTAATAAAGTTTATACACTAATTACACCACGAAACCCTTGTATTTAAAAGGACACAATGTAATCGCCCCCGCAGATGCAGGGACGATACCAAAGAAGGAGAACAAGAAAAACAACTGAAACTATCTGTCTTTACTTTACCCCTAATCATATTTTTTACGCATTACCAAACTGTGAACATAAGATTAACCATGTTAAGATAGTCTTGTTATGGGCAGATCAAAGTTTTACATCTACACAATACCGCTCGCATTATTGCTGGTCGTCGTGGTTATCGCGATATTTATTAAGGGAATCGGCGGATCAGTCCCGTTATCGCGTCAGGATCAGTGGGATTATTACAACAGCTATGTCGAGAGGGTCAATGACAGAAACTACGACATCATGTTCTATAAAACTGTGTCGAATGGTCCTGAAACTCTTAACGCAAGGACTATCAACACTTTGAATGCTCCTTCTTCCCCCGGATGTCAGGGCCAGATACTGATCCTCAACGATATTAATGGCTCATTATACTTAAGCGATGATGAACTCGCGACAATCGCGGACCTTATTGAGAATCATGGTTGGCGTGTCATATATCTTGGAACATCCAAGTTCAGTCAGCTTGTTGACGCAGGCATTATCTCATCGATACCGCCCGAGGGAACCGCAAGTGTGATCGTATGGTATGACAGCAGCAATGTCCGCTGTACTCAAAACGGCATAGCTGACGATGCTATCGATCTGCCGCAGATGGTAGAACAGTCTATAAGACCGGAACAGGTTCCCGTATATACGCTTATCATGGAGCTTGGCCTAAGAGATATTTTCTGGTCCTAATTTATTAATAAAACCTTCAATCATTGCTTGTTGATAATATGCGTTCTGTAATCATATATTATTATGATGAATGCCCATCGTACGCCAACATTAAGATACAGAAGTAAGGTTAGATCTGCATGAATATAAGCAATTACAAATATCTGCGCATTCAAGGACTGGAACTTGCGGAGAACACGATGTACGCGAAAGGCATCTTCAGCATGTGCTGGCAACTTGTTCAGAATGATGCGATGGAAGAAGAGGATGCCGATCTTTTCAAGGCGATAGACGGATGGTTCAGCAAGCACCTGCCCTACCCGGAACCGTGCAAACGTCAGGAGAAAGTAGTCTGTTTCTTCAAGACCGAGAACTCAGATGAGATGATGAAGATGATAAAGCCCGCACTATGGCTGCTTGATAAATACAACCATCCCTACTATCTTGTCTTTACAAACACGCCGGGGCAGATCGTATACGAGGATCAGTATCAGGTCGCGGTAAAAGTATCGGGTTCGTTGCAGATAGATAAGCTTCAGCCCTCGTGGAGCCCTGCTGACACTGACAACGAATAATTACTTACGAGCAAACCTGAGCTTGTATTTCTCTGTAGCAAGCCCTGCAAGGATCGACAATGCGAATGCTGTCACCAGGATCACCAAGCTCTTATGCTTTTCGCAGGGAGCACTGCATGTCTGCTTCTTTCCATAAAGAAACGCAGGGAAGCTTTTCGAAAAGTAAAAACATAACAAAGGGACCCGGTCCCTTTAAGTTCAGTTTAGTTAGGATAAAGCTGCGTTGCCCCCACAGGCGGCACATCAAAGGCACTGTCACTGTAGTAGACAACGCCGTTATCACCTTGATAAACGTAATCGTACTGCGTTGAGATCTGAACGCTTGAACCATCGGACAATGTGTAGTCGTTCTGGTCGAAGATATAGTCCGAGAAACGATCAGATGAGTACGTACCGTAGTTCATATTGCTCTCCACCATATCGAATGTCATCGCGGTCATCGCAGACGCATACGCAGAGCTTGCAGCACAAACCATATTCATGTTGTTGATAACAGTTGTTGTAATCTCCGCAGTAAGCTGATCATTAAAATCTATAAACTGATCGTTGGTGGTTGTGTTATCGATAAAGACCTGGAACATCGTATCGTGGTATTCCTCATAGTCCGACATGGGACAAATGAGGATGTAGTAACCCGGTACATCCCACACGATGATGGTATCTGTGTAACCATAACCCTCGATCGTATACTGATAGCCTCTGACCTCAGCCAGGATGCAAAGTGCATAATCACCATACTGGTCATTCGGAATCGTATACAGTCTCTGCGAAGCTGTCATCTCCACCCAGTCTGTCTGCATTCCGTACAATTCCAAACCCGGCTCGATGGTATTGTAGAATTCCTCATATCTTGCATTGACCACACTGTCGTAGAAAGACATGTCCTCGTCTCTTGTATATGCCGCACTCGGGTCCAAAGTAGCTGCAAGTTCATCGCAGTAACCGGATGCGTTCTCATAGTACTTCATGAAGATCATGGTTTGCGTATCCATAGCGCCATCCTGCATTGTCATGATGGTATTGCCTGACACGCGCTCGATATACTGTTCACCACATTTATAAATCATCATGACGGAGCCATCGGAATTCGTAACCGCCTCTGTAACGCGCAAGGGATAACCCAGGCATGTAGTCTCATCACAGCAGTTGACCTGGCTTGCCGCAGTGAAGCCTTCCGGCACAGCTACCTGACCGAGAGTAGCAGTATCCCACTCGATAGGCTGTAGTGTGAAAGTAAACACTTCTGGCTCCTCAACAGGGGCCTGCGTCGCAGTTGTGCCTGCAGTTGTCCCTGCTGTCGTACTTGTGGCTTCCGCGGTCTCACGGCTGCTGAATCCGGACCTTCCGGATGAGCTTCGTGAGTCACGCTTGCTTCCCCCTGAAGAACAGCCACATAAAAGCAAACTCATAACCAAAACAATACTTAGAAATCTTCTCATATAACTACCTCCCCCAAAAACTTAAGCAGTCATACTCATATCCCAAAAATAGCACAAAAAACAGGCGTAAAACGCCTGTTCATGCTTTATTAACTGTATGTTAAATCATTCCTAATCCTATGTGGATCTCATCGCGTAGAGCATCATCGCGGTCAGGACAGATTACTGTCTTGTAGTTTGCCACTCTGCTATTATATCCTCAGAATGATTCTCACCCCGGGGGTATCTTTATGAGCAATCCTGCAAAATACGATGAGGCCACTCAGCGAAAGTATAGGAAGCTGTTTTTCTTCTCGCTCGGACTGTTTGGTATTCTTCTGTTGCTCGAGTTTCTGCTTATCACTTTGCAGACCCGCGGGGGTGTTAGTTTCAAGATACAGCCGCTTATGATTCTGCTTACGATGTTACTGGAGTTCGCAGCTGTGCCGATGATGCTTGTCACGGGATTTATCTATATAAGGTCATCGATATATCTTCGAAGGCAAAAAGAGAATGAAGCGCAGTCTCAGGTTGCATCTGTTAACATTCCTAAGACTAACCGGCACGTGGACGACAGTAAGGTCGCGGCTATTCTTTATGGCTGTGCGTTCATCCTGATGGCTTTTGGAGATCTTGCTTTTTGGTATAAGTGGCATTCGCTTGAGAGCGATTACATCGTGTTACTTGTGCTGCTTCTTATGTACCAGTCTGTGTTTATAATAGGTGCATGTGTTTTCGCGCGGCAAAGTAATAAGCAAAGGTATATCGATGATGTAGATGCGATGGCCCCCGGCGAGAAGCGTAAGACTCGTATCAGTCTTTTTACTGCTGTTTTCGTGCTGGTGATCTTGTGTCTGATCGGCGGGTTCGGGCTCATGATGGCGAATTCGATGACGCGATATATTTATCTGTCGAGAAACGGATCTTATGACAAGTCTATGGAGCAGTATGTGGCGGGAGCTTCGATGGAGATTAGTTCCGAAGATCTTATCAATGGCGAGTGGTCGTATGAGTTGGAGGAAAGAGCGCCGCAGATCGAGTTCTCTGAGGTCGAGGGTGCAGAGTATTATGTGATCTATATGGTAGATGAGTCGCTTTACGGCAATGAGGTGTGGTATGTTGATGATCTTCATTCCACTTCGCTCGATGCCGGGTCATCTGAGGGCACGTATCTCGGCTTGACGTATCACGAAGACCGCGAGCCGCATGTTTATTCGATCAGTGTGTATGCGATGGCGGGACGACCGGATACGTCGGTGGTTGTTGATATGTATGATGATTCGTCGTTCAGTCCGTTGGGATTTTATTATGATGTTCTTAATGTCTCCCGCCGCGGGGACCCGTCGGTTTACGGAAATGTATTAGCGTACGGATATATAAGCGGAACGTATTAATAAACTATCCCGGGAAAGCATTGAAACGGCTGCGGTAATACTGATTATCTTGGATTTATTCTTCATGTCTCGTCCGGGTAATCCCAGAAGCCGCCCTTATGGAAATTCTCATTGCCGAGAGGCTTGGCGGTCAGTTTGAATATAACGCAGCCGTCAGGACAGACGACGGTCTTGGTATACTTCCCGTCGCCTCCGAGATTCATCAGATCTCCTCCGCTTCGTACAGCTTCCATCAGAGGATAAAGCATCATCATTGTCTTGGAGCAGATACCGTATCCCTCTTCGTTTACGGGACAGCCGTATGTGCAGGTATATTTATCGCCTATCTCTTCTCCGTTACGGCAATATCTTTCAGTATGATCTCCATGCAAGTAACCTGTCACTTCAACAGTAAACTCATACTCTTCGTCATACCATTTCTTCATATAGATCCTCCTGACACGATTCGAGCAACTTATGTATCTTAATTATGTCGTATTTTTAGCAAAAACTGCAAACCATAAGATACAAAATCAGCCATTCGTCAGACTGTAATCCGACGCATCTAGAGCCCTGATTACCTGGTCTCCGCACAATATGAGATAGAACCTCTCTCCCGGCTCGGTCTCGTTATAAACATCATGACTCACTGCGCGTCTGTTGCCGTCCTCGAAATAAAGATAATAACGTGTCCTTCTCGAGAATGCGGTGCCTCCTCCGAACTCGGAATCCTTATCTGCCACAGCGACCGTCTCCACTTCGGGTTCATATATCAAAGCAGGTATGATATCAGATACCGAGAGTGCGGACATTAACACCGCGATACCCACGAATATGAATGTGCACACCAGCATTGCTTTACTGAACTTCTTATCCTCTTCAGTCGTTATATTACTCATATGAAGCACTAATGCGGCCGCTCCGAGAAACAACCAGATATATATGGCTCCAACACTTACGCTTGATCGGATATAATCCATACGGATCGCACCGATAAGCCTTTCATTAAGAACCGTACCCGTGATATCGGGTTCGAACAGCAGGCAGATAAGCCACAATGCGAACACTGCAATCGCGGTAATGAGAAGTATACGGAATAATATCTTTCTCCCTTTTCTGATAAAACTTTTCATCGACATCCCTCACCCATCATCATACAACAAGATAATTATATCACCCCAAAAAGAAACGCCCTTTTACGGGCGTTTCCAGGACTTTTGTGTTATATGGAACAATTCTCTCAGCTAAGATCGATAAGTTCGCTGAAGTATACGCCCTCGACGCCCCTATTATTCATCATGGCATAATGGCAACCAATGGTTAATAAAGAAGAGGTTTGTTGCTTAATCAGCACTACGTGCGAATCTGTCGCTTTCTGTGCCCCTCATTTCAGATAATCAACAATCGGCTCGAGATATTTCTCATCCGAGATGTCATAAGAAGTCGCCACCATCTGAGTCATAATCTTCTCTTCCTCAGTCGGATCCTTCTTTTTCTTCAGAGCTGAGACAAACATCTTCATCGCAAGTCTCGACGGCGCATTCATCCTCTCGTAGTTAAAGCCGCCCTGACAGTAGAACGCCTTGATGTATTCTCTTTGCTCTTGGTCAAGCAATTTATTAAGCATAACCTCGACGTCCGGGTTATCGTTCGGGCTTCCGCCCACGCAGTAAATTGCAAGCTTTTTGTCCTTCCAGGAAGCGGCTTTGTTAAGAAACCACTTTACCTTCACGACGCTCGCTGCCATGACCCAGCCGCCGTAAACGATGGCCTCATAGCCTGCAAAGAATGCGTCGTCCTTCTTCTGCGCTTCCTTAAGCTCCAGCATGTCACCGCCCGTCTTCTGTGCGAGCCACTCTGCATATTTCTTTGTAAAACCTGTCTGTGAAGTATATATGATTAGTGTCTTCATAATGCACTCAGATTCCTTTCCATTTTCATTACCGTCTGTATCGTAGCATTAAGGCTGGCTTCATCCACGCCGTCGAAAATACGGCCTATGATGTACTGGCTCTGCTGCCCGTTATTGTCGTTCTTCTCCAGAAAGTCCCGGCAAGCGTCCGTAACATGTATGCGTTGCTTTCTTCTGTCCTTCTCATCCGTTACAAGCTCCACGAACCCCTTCTTCTCAAGCTTGAGCAGAATCTGCTTCACATTCTGGTGCGAGCTTCCCATGACATCTGACAACTCATTTAACGTGGGCGGCTCCTTGCAAAGGTTGATGCATATCACTGCAAAGAACTGCTTCCAGGTAATCTCCTTAAAGAATGCGTCTGCCGCGGCCTGATAGCGGTTATCGAACGCACTCAGAAGTCCTAAGAGAAACGCCTGTGGCGGCATATTTCCGAATTCGACATTATTCATATTCATCTGTTCGTCGTAGTTCATGAATAACCTCCTTATACCAATAGGTAACATATTACATTTATGGATAATGTAATACATTACCTATTTTCTGTCAATACCATTCAGTCTGATCTGCTTTATAAAAGCCTCGGATTCTGAAGCGAACCCCTGAAGTTGGACAAACTTCTTCACGGCGATTTTCACCTGAAGAACATCATAATAGTTAAAGGCAAACCAATGCTCATAGACATGGACACACTCTGCTTTGG
>OCTX012032670.1_pt1 | contig 21133 bp, 12 predicted proteins | sample 1539691 | NCBI WGS metagenome assembly OCTX01 (sample SAMN02144231, study PRJEB22623) | gut metagenome | biome: sheep rumen | host: Ovis aries | place: New Zealand
TTCTGTGCCATCATAAACAATACGAGGATTATCAGGATCTCCTTCATGGTACTTTATGATAATTAATATTTCCCCTGCTGCATTTTGCAGAATGTCGTAGCGTCCTTCTTGTGTTCCTCCTATATCCTTATTTTGTTCCTGGTGCGAATTTTGTACCTGCTCGTCATATCCATCTTTGTCTACGGCCTCATCCTTTTCTGAAGTCTCGTCAAATTCATTTTGAATAAACTCTGTTAACATCTGTTCGAATTCATCTTCCTTTTCCTCTTCCTCTACTTTTTGAGAAGTACCATGATTATTTGTTTTTAGTTCTTTCAGGACTTCTCGCAATCGATCTATATCGACGTTTACCCAATTGGCAACAGTTTTGAATGCTTCATCAATTTTTTCCAATTGCTTTTGCTCAGACATATTTCGTTTTATCTGGTCGCGAAGTTGTTCTAATGCAGCAAGGGGTTCTGGCATACCATCTACATAATGACTTTTGTTTAAATAGTAATGAAGGATATCTGAGTATGGAGTACCCTCTATACGAAACGGTATTATCATCTTTCCCAAACAAAAGGCATTGTCAATTTCATTCTCCACGTGTGCAGAACTGTTAGCCCTACCAGAATATACAAGAACCATCATTTCTGATTGCTCTATACCTTCCATTATTGAGCGTGCATACAATCCTGCCACATTTCGGGAGTCTATCCAGCAATTGATACCTTGACTTTGTAGGTAATCACATATCTTTTCTGACAATTCAAGATCTTTACTCGAATGTGAAATAAAAACATCGTATTTCATAATAGTTATACTATATTCTTCTTTCTTTATTTGATGACAAAATTAGCCAAATTCTTCCTGATTCGAGCAACTTAATTAAATTATTTGTATAATATAATTAAAAATTATGTGATTTTAGCAGTTGGTAGAGAGTATATTGAAGAATTTTATGTAATTTTGCAAGCAAATTATCATATATATATAGTATGGAATCATTCAAATATGACGTGTTTATAAGTTATTCGCGTAGAGATACAATAGTCGTTGACAAAATCTGTAAGGCTTTTGAAGATAACAACATATCATATTTCATAGATAGACAAGGTATTGGTGGTGGACTTGAATTCCCAAAAGTCCTTGCAGAAGCGATATTATCATCTCAGATATTTCTTTTTATAGCAAGTGAGAATTCATATAAATCTAAATTCACACAAAGTGAAGTTGTTTTCGCTTTTAACAAAAAACAGAAAAACGATATCATTCCATATATTATTGATGATTTCCCTCTCCCATCAGAATTAGAGTTAACATTTGCTGCAATTAACTGGCGTAGAAAAAGTAAGCACCCAATAGAAACTACACTTGTAGATGATGTTTTAAAGCGAGTGGGTAAAACGAGATTGGTTGAAAGTGAAGACAACCCTGATATAATGCAATTATTTAAAGAGCATAGGGGCATGATTATTTCATTTTTTGTATTTGTCATATTGGTTTGTTCCTCTCTCATTTTTAGACATTTCTCAAATGTTAAGGAGCCTATTATTACTGAACCTCTAACGACAATCGTGCCTTCTTCAGTTGTGGATTCTATTTGCAAAAATCCACTTTTAGGTGAGTTTATGTATACCGGTCCAATAGATGAGGATTTTTATCCACATGGAAAAGGTGAAGCTAAGTTCCACAACGGAGATACTTATCTAGGTGAGTTTAAACATGGGACTTTTGAAGGTCATGCTACCTATATCTATGCAATAGGGGATAGATTCGTTGGGACATTTAAAGACAATACATTGTACCAAGGAACATATACACGAGGTAATGGAGACTATTTTCGCGGTATTTTTAAGAATGGTCAACCTGATTTAGATACGGGAAAGTGGTATAGTTCTCAAGGAAAAGAATTATAACTAAAGGAGGGCGCACATAACTAATGGTACACCCTCCTATATTATAATTAGTTAACAGATTCCTTTTTAAGCTCCTCTAAACGCATGTTTCCTGCATTGTAGAAGTCTTTTAAGAATCTAACGAAAAGCATATATCGCTCTATTATCTTTTCTTCATTTAGCGAATCGTCAATAATGCCAGCAGCATCTGCTAATTTTACTTGTCCTATTAACTCAACTATTTTATTTGTCTTTTCTTGAGTAAGAGGTTGTTCTTTAGAAAGTGTAGCTAACCTAAAAAGTGTACTATAAGTGAATTCAATACTTAGTTTTACTTTGGATTCTGTTTTCTGAAGGTTTGATACTATCGACATCGCCTTAGTAGTACATGCTGACTCTAAGTCTGAATTGTTTTGCATCCTTATAACATTATTCGTTATAATTGCTTTGAGCTGTTCAACGGTCATTTTATCTCCCTTCTCTTTAGATACGCTACTTTCATAAATGTTTTTAATATTTTGGACATATTTTGATGTGTTCTTTTGGAACGAAACGATATTTTGTCCTTCTTCATTCAGAGTGAAATCATCTGCGTAATAACTCCTCATCCCTAATAATTCGTCTGCCAAAAGAAAAAGTGAATCCTTTTTTGTTAGTTTGATTTCTTCTAGTTTAACTTTGCAGTTGATGGTTTTACCTGCAATCACATTTACATTTTTCGTCTGTGATTCATAACCAGCAGCATCAAATGTAATTTTATAATAACCTTTTTCTTTTTTTATTTTTAAAGGAGTCGTTCCAACAGATTCTCCATTAATTTTGATAAAGCATCCATTAGGAACACTACTAATAGAGATTGTACCTTTTTTTAACGGTTCAGGATCAATCTTGTTCTTCTTTTGGGTAACTGGATCAAGTTGTGCAAATGAAGTCAATGCTGTCATCATGAATGTAAATAGAATAAGTTTTTTTTTCATTTTGATAAGGATTTAATATTGTTAATTATGATAATATTATTGGTGCACTTTTATAATTATAAACTATTATTTCTTTATTATATCAAACCCTAGCTTCTTAACTAATTTGATAGTGTTAAACGCCATGATACGGTCATATTCCTTTTCGCTGTCAGGTAACGCTGTATATGGAACAAGGTCTGGATGTTTCTTATTGGTATCATCTCTTTTCTCTCCATAAGTCCATCCTTCTTTTATCCTAGCCTCTGCCCAGACATCATGCGCATTTTCTGCAATGGCTTCCTGCAGCTCCTCTAAATTACCGTCAAGAGGTATTTTGTCAACATTGACGGGGTGGGGCTCATATTCTTCTACCGATTTAAGAATCTGAATCATATAATTATGTGATTCTTTCCATGCATTGAGGAAATCGGAAAGGGGTATGTTCGAAATATATGGCTCCTCATATGGGTCGAAGATGGTCACAGAATCTTTTTCTACGTGAGTGACAACTACGGCATGATTCGTCAAATCTTCCAAATCAACAGCCTCGGCATAAAGTTTCTCACGGTCAACACCTACAACAACGTCATTGTCCATTGCAAGAGCCTGTTGGATATCATCAATTGTTGAATCATATTTTCTGTTAACTAATAGCCCTGAATAAGCTAGCAAATAACCCAAACAATAGAGTGGGGTACCTTCAGGCTTTAACCAGTCTTTTCTGCGTGCTGTATTCAGAAGCCATTCCTCATCGTATGGGATACCACGTCGATGCAAGATAAACATCTCACAACGAACCGCACAGATGTTCTCGTCGCTCAGTGCAGCAATCTGCATCGCGGGTAAATCAGTTGTTTGAGCTGTCTCGTCTTCTACTTTTAAAGCAATATCTAGCGCTTCCTGCAGTTTTGGATCTGCTTTCAGGGCATTCAGGACTTCAAGCGTCTCAGCTTCACTGGTATTACCTTCTAAGTAAGCAGCCAACAGTTCGTCGGAAATATTATTTATGTTTGCCATATTCTTTTATATCGTTGAGGGCGATGCGAGTCAGTTGAAGCATAGCACGCCGTTTAATGTTATATAGGTTTGCTGTAGTAATGTTCATCTCCTTGGCCAATTGTTCAGGCTCCTTGTCTACAATGATAAGTTGACGGATTACATATACATACCGTTTTGTTGGCATCATGTTGAAGAGCCTTTCCAAATCACCTTCTGCTGACGTGTCAGCTTCTGATACAGCTAATTGCTCTCGCCCATCATAAGGAGTCTCTTGGCTATTGTCTTCTATCAATCGGGTCCGTTTCTTAATAAAGAATCGGATGGCGAGAATCTTCAGCCATTGATACACTGAACTGCGGTGTTGAAAGTTCCGCAGCTTACTGGCATCATCCTCCATTAGGTAGACATACAACTCATTAATCAATTCGTCGTATTCCACCTCATAGTCAAATACCAGTTTCATGATGCTGTAAAACAATGGCCGACATTTGACGAAGAAAAACTCCTCCGTCACTCGATTGTCCCGTGCAATCAATCCTTGTATTATCTCTTGATCAGTCATTATTCTACTGTTTATTTATTTTTTCATTGCATTCCTCCATCTTCAGTTTGATGGATGTCTCAAGTACTAGATAATCATAGTCCCCTTTGTCGTGGCACGGGTTCTTTGGGAACTTGGGCAGGTTGGTGAACTCTGTAAGACAGTCATGACGTTTGACGATTTCGCTTTTCTCTTCGCCATAAGTATATCCCATCATCTCATGGGCAGCATTCCATCTGAGGTGCTCACAGAGAGCCATATTGTACATCAACAACTTTGTCTCATCCCCCTTAACATCCTCATAATTTTTTCCGAATAGGAACTCATTGTCATCAGAGAACTTGCTGATTTCAATAAGCATGGACTTGACATGCTGCTCTTGGTTCGTCAGGTTCTTACCAGTGAATAATCTCATGAGTTTTACGTCGTCTAGTCCCATCAGCAGGAACTTTGTACTAGCATGCAGACTATTGGCAATGTCCTGGCTAAGAGAGCGATGCTTCTTGCGAATCTCAGCAAGGCCAGTCAGTTTTATGTCCTCCTTTCCTACGATACTCTCCAGCTTCTTAAATGCCACATAGTATTTGTCACCGTATCTTTTCGCCTCGCGAAGCACTTTGTCCAAGACTATATTATCATATGTATAAATGTCAGTCATCTTGCCAAATACAACTATCTTACCCAAACTGACACTGTTCTCCTTATTATAAAAATTGGCGATTCTCTCTATCAACTGTTCATTTTTCATAGAATACGACCTAACAAAGATCTTAAAGTTTGAGAGATTGTTTTCCCTACAACGGATTGCCAACTTATACACATCGACAGCAATCTTCATGTTAAGTTCGTCGGAGCCTGTTGATACAACGACATACTGAAGTGTTGGAATAATCTTCTCTATCTTGCCCCAGTACTCTTCATCCTTGTCTGATACTGCCATGAAGTCAAATTCCTGCTTATCTTTAAGAGCAGGCCTATTCACAAGGAACTCACTTTTAAGGGATTCAATATTGGGGTCAACAATATGGCACTTGAATGGACTCCGTACTTGATTATCTGTCACGAAAGCCGCAAACTCATACAGAAAGGATGCGGCCTCCTGTCCTGTTTCGCCAAAACCAACAATGAGGGCGTTGAACGCATTATTCACCACACCACGTTTTTGTTCCTCCTTCGATTGAATAACGAACTGTATGGGGTGGTATTCGGGACGTGTTTTCAACCATTGGATAGACAAATATGAAGAGTCAATGATATGTACTGCTGGTTGCAATTTATAATCCTCTATATTCCTGAACTTCCTTTCAAGCGCGATATTATGGCTGTTCCTCGGTGCGTGTACGAATATATCAATCTCAGATGTCGGATGCTTGAACACTATATCATCCAGAATGTTGATGATGGATTTCACGTTTGCAAGTGCATTATCAGACAGAAAGAAAATACGTGCCTTCTCGCTTGTATTGATGATGGTTCTCAACCGGCTTATGCCTAATTTGTCAAGGATATACTCGTTATCCTTGTCTTCCTTAGTAATGTCGTAGGCTGTATTCATGATAACACAATTCCATCCTTTAACATGCTGCATCAGTTCACGATCGTATGGAAAAAGGCCGAAAATCTGGCTTAGGGTCATCTGCTGGTTTCTGTCCGTTTCATTGGAACTATCAATGAAGACTACATGCTCTCCCCTCTCTATCATCTCACCAGCTAGGATAAAACTGGGTTCGTTGGAGCCGAGGAATATATTTACTGTTTTCTTATGCTTGAATAAGGTTGCTTGAAGCCACCACCATTTTCTAACGAAAGAAGAGGCAAGACGTTTCCAAAAGAAATTGATAACCACCACTGCACTAATGATGATAGCCGAAAGATGAATCAGACCAAATAAAGTCATATAAACAGGGCTATTAGTGCACTCCTCACTGATTTCCTGATAGGAAGTATTGCCTACAAACATACTAAGTGATGCTATAAGTGGTCTAATGAAATATGCGGCAAAAGAGGCTGCCGTTCCAAACTTATAGAAACCTACATAATACAACACACAACCACTGAGCAGGGTGATATAAGCGGCAGTTTGGAGTCCATAATGTTGGTACTTCAAGGATTGTTTCTGTTGGTTATTATAGATAATACGAAAGTATTTAAATATGAAGCGACATATAAAAAAGAATACTAGACTAACAGAGAGCCAAAACACTAGAACTCCCCCCGCGTGCCATCTGTTATTTCGTATACTGTCCCAAATGCTGTTGATATCAATCTTAAGATCTCTGAAGAAGTCACAGACATGAGTCCATGCTTTATTCTTCTCCTGGGCACGTGATATTTCTATTTTATCAACACAGAATGTGTCATTATTGATGACAGCGAAGGGGATCTGTTTTAATCCAAGACTGTCTTCGCACAATGTGATGTTTACTGTGCTGTGTGTCCTTTCAGTATGATTAGGGTCACATCCCGTCAGAGTTACCAGAAGAATAAGGGCTAGTATACAGATATACTTACTTGCCACAATATAGTTTGATTTTCTCATAATTTGGTTTTCAGTCATTTTCTTTACAATGTTGCTACAAAGTTAGTCTTTTTTTGTAAATATCTTGCTCTTTGTTCAGATATTTTTTTCTTGGCCCTGTTTTATTTTGTTTTTTTAACTATCCATTTCTCTATTCCTGTCTAGGCCATAGTCGATTAAAGCACTTAGCAAAGCGGTTTATAATCCTTCTATCAGTGAAGAATTCAACAAAAAGTGGGACTGCCATTGCGGTAGTCCCACTTCTTTCTAGATTCCAATACACGAGGTTACTCCCATCGTGGTGGCAATTGCAGTCAGGATGCTGATTAGCGTCTGCAATGCCCATTTCCATGTCTCACGCTTCATTACTCACCTCCTTCCTGGTGATTCAGCGCCAAACAATAAAGCTATAATTTGGCGCAATCTCACAAAAAAGCAAGGATTGCGCCAAGTTATAAACAGGATGATATAATCATGTGAATATCCCCTCACCCTTCACTCTTGTAAGCTAAAATACCGATATACAGAGGGATTGAGGAGGATGAGGGGTGTTCGCGGCCCCTCACTCACCATTCACTCATCCCTCACTCAGGCAACTTTCAGTGGTACGGCCTTGTAGTACGAGATGTGACCTCGGTTGGTACTGTCGTACTCCAGCAACTTCATAGCCTTGCCCAGACGAACCCTCGTGCCCAAGTCATCAGGAATCGTTGGATACTTGTCTTGAATAATTCCCAGCAGCTCTGAGGCATTCATCGACTTTACGATTTCACCTTCTTCTGGTTTGCGGAAGCAGACCTTGATGATTTCCAAAATGTCCTTTTGCTCCATATAGCCCTGATTCAGTTGCTGGATACGGGCAACCTCCTCATTATTAAACCGGTCATACGCGCGTACCTCTTCGGAATGAATAAACTCCACGATATCCGTCTTCGGATTGGCGCCCTCGCAGATGTCCTCGCGCTTGGCACGAAGGATAATGCTGTTCAGCGCCTCCTGAGTCAGAGGACGGAATACAGGTTCCTGCCCTTTGGCAGGCTTAATAGAGAACTCCACCTTCCCGTTCAGCTTGTTACGACGAAACAGGTAGTGATCGTTCAGAAACTGCTCAGCGGCTAACGCTGAGGCCACAGAGGCTTGAAGTGCCTCACCCTTGATGAGTAACTCTTTTTTCATAAGAACAGATAAAAATAATTATTAATAATGGTTTCGGCTACGCTTTTCATGGCGTGCTTTTCGAAGTGCAAGGATGGTGCCAACGAGAGCATAATCAAGCTTGCTTGAATTTTGCCGAGTGCAGCCCATTCTCGCAGGTTTTTAGACTGCAAAGGTACTAAAAAAATCGCGATTTGCAAGTTTATTATCCAAATATTGCAGAAAAATATGGCATTTTTCGCGCTTATTTTGCAGAAAAATAAAATGAGTGAGGGGTGAGTGTAGGATGAGTGAGGGGTCGCGAATACCCCTCACTCACCTCAATCTCTTTGTACATCGGCATTTCAGCCCATCAGAGTGAAGGATGAGGGGTTCTTTGCATTTTCTTATTAAAAACATCAGCCTGCGAAGTAAGAGTTGCTATTTCATCTGGTTTGAGTTACTCTTTCTATCCGTTTGAGTTACCCAAACTATGCGTTAGAGTTACTCTTGCCGTCGTCGATATACGCTTTCGACATCAAACATATACGCTCCTTGCACTAAACATATACGCTCCTTGCACTAAACATATACGCTCCTCGCACTAAACATATACGCTCCTCGCACTAAAGATATAGGCTTCTTGCATGCAACATAGCCTATATGTTCATCGGAATCATAGGGACAGTTCCGTGATTCAGTACTGAATCATAATCCTGTCCCTCGTGATTCCGAGGACTTCGACGAGCTGCTGTTGGAGAAACGAGGGATAGTCTATTGGATTCACTTTGCTGTGCGTCCATTCGGAAATCGCAGGCGCACGAACTTTAAGAGGTAAAATAAAGGGGCATCTCAGCAATGTGAGGTGCCTCTTTTCTAAATTGTGGCTGTTATTACATATTTTGTGTTGCATATTTTGTATAATCAAAACTTTTTTGTATTTTTGCTGCTGAATTTGAAACTATTTATATTTAGGCACCCCTTCAGTATTGGCTCCCTTTCACATTGGACGGAACGATTATTGGATGTGATTTTAAATAAAAAATAATTATGGAAGAAGCAAAACACGACATATTTATCAGCTACAGCCGTCAAGATCAGGCATTGGTGATTCCGCTTGTAGAGCGAATCAACAAGGAGGTTGGCGCTCTGTGTTGGATAGACCTAGATGGTATTGAGAGCGGTGAGGAGTTTGAGGAGGTCATCATGAAAGGTATAGAAGAGAGCCAAGTGGTGTTGTTTATGCTTTCGGAGGCTTCACTTAAATCTCCTTGGACGAAGCGAGAAGTTTATTATGCAGAGAGTGAGAACAAACGTATTGTGCCCGTTCTAATAGATGGTGACAAGTTGCGTGGCTGGTTCAAGTTTCACTTCGGTAATTTAGACTATATAGATGTTCACTCTGCTGAGCATCAGGAGAAGTTGATATCCAATTTGAAATCATGGGTGGGTATTCCTGCTCAGGAAATAAAAGCTAGCAAACCTCAGCCTAAACAGCCTACCGTTTCTGTAACTCGCTCAGGACTTGTACGTTTTCAAGACGAGAAAACGAAACTGTATGGCTTTAAAGATAAGCAGACAGGGCAGACAGCCTTGCCTGCTAAATGGACGTGGGTCATGGAATTTAGTGAGGGACTAGCGGCTGTTGAAGAACGCGGAAGCAGAAATGGTTTTATAAATCAGAAAGGGGAACGTGTTTTGTTCTGTGATCAGAATTGCTCCTTTTCTGAATTTCATGAAGGGTTGGCAGCGGTTTATGTGAGAGAACATAAATATGGCAGAAGTGATAATCATTATGGCTTTATTGATAAAACGGGCAAATTAGTTATTCCATGCCAATATTGCCATGTGGGCAACTTTTGCGAGGGTTTGGTATGGGTGAAATTGGAGTACGGAAACTATATCTATATAGACAAATTTAATCAACGAGCATTCTCGTCTTCGTACAAAAAAGCTTCAGATTTTAAAGAAGGATTTGCTGTCGTAGAAATCGAAGGAGAAAAACGCTGTAAAATGATTGACAAAACAGGAACAGTTGTTGCAGATGTGTTAGGCATGAAGTCTTCATTGAGAATCATCAGAAATAGTGAAGGTCTATTTGGCTTGGCTGACAGAAAAGGTAGAGAGGTGGCTCCATGTCTTTGGACAAGCATAGATAATTTTCATAATGGTTTGGCTGTGGTGAAAAATGGGCAGGGGCTGTATGGAGCTGTAAATGAAGATGGCCAATTAGTGCTTCCCTGCCAATGGAAAAACGTCCGCACTGATGAAGGTAAAAATGGTAGAAGCCTTGCATGCGTACAAGATTTTAACGGTAAATGGGGACTTTACGATGGAGATGGCAATAAACTGGTTAATTGCTTATGGATAACAATAGAAAAGTTTCCCTATGAAACGTCTGGTAAAGAACGATATGCTAAAGTTGAGGACTCTAACCATAAATGGGGGCTTGTTAGTTCCAGTGGTCGCATTGTCAGCGATTGTGTGTGGAAAGAGGTCCGTCATTTCCATGAGGGGATGGCTGCCGTAAAAGGGGCATACGATAAATGGGGATATATTGACGAAACTGGAAAAAATGTAATTTCTTGCATATGGTGTGATGCATGTATCTTTGCAGAAGGAATGGCCTGTGTGAAAGATGCTAGTGGTAAGTATGGATTTATTAATAAGAGTGGTAAACTTGTGATACCCTGTAAATGGCTGAACGTTGATGGTTCTTTTTATAATGGTAGGATTGTAGTTTATGGGAAACGTTTTGGGCTTATGCCTGCCAAGTGGTATCGGATTGACAAAAAAGGAAACATAGAATATCCACATGGGCGTCAGAGCGACTTTGGCCCGTCCACTCATCCTACTATATAATTATAAATATACATTTTTTCGCCCGAAAATCGTTATTATTGAAAAAAAATGCTATCTTTGTGCCATATTTATCAATAGCTAACAATTATTTAATAGTATATATCTCCAATTTATGGACAACGAGTACGACGTTTTTATCAGTTATTCCCGTAAGGACTCTGAACTGGTTCTTGGGATAGCAAATAAGCTTACGGAGTGTGGATATAACGTATGGATAGACCAAGACGGAATAGAAAGTGGCGATGCTTTCAAGTCGGTCATTGTCAAGGCTATCAAACGCTCACAGTTGTTTCTGTTCTTCTCTTCAAAGACAGCCAACGAATCTCCTTGGACTGTCAAAGAAGTGAATATGGCCGTGCATCTGAAGAAATTCATCATACCCGTAAAACTTGACAATACTGAGTATGACGACTCCCTGTTGTTCGACCTTGTCGGACTAGACTATATCAGTTACTTTGAAAATCAAGAAAAAGGGCTGCGTGAACTACTAAGGTCCGTCAAGAAACATTTGGGGAAGTCTGATGTCGACGTAAAGAAAGTCAAGGAGGAAATCAAGGCTCTTGAGAAAGATGGCCTCCAGTTATATGCAGACCAACAAAGAGTGCTTGATGAAATAATTGCCAAAAAGAAACTGATTGGAGAGGTGAATCAGACTTGTCCAGTATGTGGTACTTCTAACGAAATTCGTGCTCTCTATTGTCCTACCTGCGGATGGACTTATGTTCCTTTTCAGTCAAAGAAGATGGATGAAAAAAGACTGGCCACGGCAAAAAAGTTATGGGCAAGTCGTGGCAAATCTGATGTCATCATCGAAGAAATTCCCTCTCACACCTTACCTCAGCCCATCATGGAACTGATTCATGATATGGTGAGAGTGGAAGGTGGCACATTTACAATGGGAGGAACCCGCGAGCAAGGCGAGGATGCGTTTGAAGACGAGTCACCCACTCACAAAGTAACCCTATCGACATATTCCATTGGCAGATATCCTGTCACTCAAGACCAATGGGAAGCAGTGATGGGCAGCAACCCCTCTCATTTCAAAGGCGAGAAATTGCCTGTAGAGAGCGTCAGCTGGTTTGACTGCCAGGACTTCGCACAGAAACTGAGTGAAATGACAGGTCGGCGTTTCCGTTTGCCCACAGAAGCCGAATGGGAATATGCCGCCAGGGGTGGCAAGAAGGGCAAGAGGTATAAATATAGTGGAGGAAACATCCTGAATCAGGTAGGCTGGTACAATGAAAACAGCGGTGGTGTTTCTCATGAGGTAGGTAAAAAGTCTCCTAATGAGCTTGGCATATATGATATGAGCGGTAATATTTGGGAGTGGGTACAAGATTGGAAGGACGACTATACCAAAAACGACCAGATTGATCCCAAAGGTCCTGAAACGGGGATAGAGCGCGTCTGTCGTGGCGGAGGGTGGAACCGTGAGATAGACCGTGCCAGAGTATCCTATCGTGGCGATGACCAGGCAACGCTCCGTTATTGCAGTCTCGGTCTTCGTATTGCACTTGAAGAAGACTAACAAATGCTTAAATTAATACAATAACGACTAAAGATAAGTATATCCCCAAGCCCATTGATACTTCTGACATCGAAATGCCAGAGGAAGAAAAGAATACGATCTGAATGCTTCTATTGGTACGCTGAAACTAATCATGAAGCTTGGGTTCAAGATAGACAAATAAACCTTTATTTGTCGATAGTGTAATATCGCAGTTCCTGAAGTCTTCTTTACGGTGTCAGTTTTTGAGCCTTTCAGGAATTATTGCCTTTTGATTACACATTTTGTCTTGCACATTTTGTATAATCAAAACTTTTTTGTATTTTTGCTGCTGAATTTAAAACTATTTATATTTTGGTACCCTTCAGTATCCCCGTCGCCTTTGCAGAAGCCCTCTGCGAGTATGGTCTGCTTAACGATGATAACATTCTCGAAAGAACTACGTACTCTCTCAGTGATGTCTTCCTTTCACACTGGATGGAACGATTGTCAGAATTGAATATATTTTTGAGACACATAAATGATTTTGAAATTTGAATCTATAACAATAAAACAATAAGGATATGTCATTTACACCAACTGAAAAATTAAGACTTGCTGAAGCAAGAGATATTGGGTTTAGCATGGAGGAGGCTATCGGACATGTTTTTAATAACGAATACATATTAGTCATTGGTAACGAGAATATATTAAACCCGGATACTGCTGATGGTTTCAGTGATGTTAACAAATATATATTGTACCAGGTTAATAAGGATTTGAAGACTAGTTATAGTAGCTTTGATGAAGTTATGCTACATTCCAATACAGATATAGACCCAATTCGGAATTTACTGACAAGAAAGGATTTCTCTGACAGTTTGGTTAACGATGTTTCGACAGAACTAAAAGAAATGTTGGAAACCAAGCTCTTCAAGGTGGTTATTACTACCTGTTGCGACTCCTGTATAGAAAAATTAATGGGAAAAATTTGGGAAGATAAAGAACTAAATGTGGTCAATATATGGGATGGTACTTCACTCGCAAAATTCTACAAACTCCTGGCAGAGTATAATCTACCAAAGGATTATAATGAGCCTACGCTTATTTATGCATACGGGAAATGCGAGGAAAAGGAGAGTCTTCGTTTTGCACATAAAGATTTTGAATACATACAGACGATAGAAAAATGGTTAAACTTCGACAAGTGTCACAATTTAATGATTCAGTTCATTCAAAGCAAACGTCTGCTTTCTTTGGGATGCAAGTTCGATGACTGGTATTTCCGCTTTTTCTGGTACATATTACGTCGAGATGAAAGCAAGCAACGAGATGGTGACATAGCCATTGCCTTTAATCAAAATGACAGATCAGATAAAAATCTTGAAACTTATCTAAAAAATGCACGTGTAACTATACAGAGTAGCATGAATACTATAGAATTTATGCAACAAATGACCAAGGTGTTGACCTCAATGGATGAAGAAAATCCTTACAGAGATCTTGTTATACAATATCGAAGAAAGGGTAAAATGTTTCTTTCTTACTGTAACAAGGATAGAAAAAAAGCATCACAAGTATTTACTCAACTTCATAAATTATACCCCAACTTATGGTTTGATCAAGAGAATATTTTGGGGGGAGCCAATTACGAAACAGAAATAGAATATGGTATCAACCATGCTACGGTGTTCATAGCCCTTTTGACCCCCCAAGTCGCAGAGGATTTGAAGAAAAATGACACATCCCATTTTTATAATGAAGAGTGGCGTATGGCTGCAGAACGAAAAAATGAATTGACGATAATCCCTTTGGCAACTGAAGGATTCTTGTTGAGAGAACCATACTACAACGTATTCGAGCAAATTGTTGGTGACAAGGTATCTGGAATTAGCCTGTCAGAAGACGATGACGCATTTAGCAAACTAGAAAAATCAATAGAAAAACATTTAAATGGTTAATTGTTATGGGATTTATTTCATATTTGCTGGGAAAGGGTAATAACAACTATACGGCTATGACAGAGAATAATCCCTGGCCAGGATTATCTTCTTATGAAGACCCGGAAATAGTTGTACGAAACGGGCATAAACCAAGATTGTTCTGTGGTCGTGACAGAGAGGCCCATCAAGTCACCCAACTTGTCTGCAACAATATATTCGTAACTCTATATGGTCAGAGTGGTACAGGAAAAACATCTTTGCTTAATGCAGGAGTTTTCCCACGACTCCGGAAACACTTCTTCCTGCCAGTCAATATACGCTTATCAATGGATGCTCTCGGTAAAACTTTCCAGCATTGTATCATTGAAAGAATTTCAGAAGCTATCAATGTGAAACAAGGTCGAAAACAGACTTTTGGGTTTGTTCCCCTTGCTTCCGATGAGCAAGAGCCAGATTATTTATGGACGTACTTTGCCCGCAACCATTTTTGTGAAAGAGATGGACAATCACTTTTTCCTGTTATCGTATTAGACCAATTTGAAGAAGTACTTCGCAGTCGGCAAAGCGAGGCAGAGGCATTGTTACGTCAAATCAGCTTTTTGATGGATGAAAGCCATGCTTTACCTTCGCAAACTATAGAAGGCCAGCCTTACTATTATGATTTCAATTATCGTTTTGTGGTATCTATTCGTGAAGATGACCTTTATCGTTTGGAAGATAGTCTTGATAAGAACTATTTATCGGAAATGAAAGTTTGTCGATACCGTTTGCGTAGCCTTTTGCAACAGAATGCCAGTGAAGTTATACTCAATCCTAGTGAAGGTCTTTTCAAGAAAGAGGAACAAGATGATATTGCAAATGCAATTATTGAAAAGTCACGGAGCAAGGATGGCAGCATTGGCTCGAATATCATATCTTTACTATGTAGCCGTGTATACTCAGATTTCTGCCATTCCCATTCAGATTATATTACTCTTGCTAAAATAGACGAATTTTTAAAAGGGAAACCTCTCGAACGATTCTATAAGGAGGCTACTTATGACTTCTCCAACACGGAGAAACAATACATAGAAGATAACCTAATTGACAACACAGGGAGGCGCGATTCTGTATTGGAAGAAGAATTTAGAGATAATGTTCCAGAATACCAGCGCCTTCTTGAAGGTGAACGGGGAATACTGCATCGCACATCGTCAGGGGATCATCGATACAGGATAGAACTTATTCATGATTCATTCTGTGATCCGTTAAGGAAAATCAAAATGGAGCGAATTCTTCGTCGTAGACAAGTCTTAGGTATAATAGTATGCACGATGGTTCTTCTCTTAACAACAATATTTTCACTTTTTTATATTTCCCCCACAAGGACAGTTATAAATAAATGGTCCAATCCATTGATAAGATATGCAGCCTATAATGATAGTCGTATTTGGACTCAAGAGGATGTTAAGAATGCTGGTGGCATAATAGGTAGTACAACATTACAATGCGACAGCGATATAATCATAGTCGAAAATGATGTACATCTTGAGAAATTGATAGTAAATTCATCACACCCGTGTTTTAGAGGCCTTTCGAATTGTCCTAATCTGCGAGAAATTTCCTTCACTAATCATGTGCAGGATGTTAGGACTCAGTGTTGGTGTGGAGGACTTAGTGACAGTATTATTATAAATATCGGGGATAGTGTTCAATTTATCAGAGGACAACTGTTTGATGATACAAAGAAAATTTGGATTAATCTATCTCCAAATAATAAATATTTCCAGTTAGATATAGCCAAAAAGGAGTTAGGAAGAAACCAACATAAGTCTGTTTATGTCTTCTGGCAAAGACAGACAAAGGAGATTCTTTACATACAAGATGTTGATCGAAATCGGTATAAGATAAAACTTCCAGAAGAATTAAAGGGGAAACTATCTTATTATGGTCTGTTTCCTGAGCATATGCAAATTGAAGACACATCCACCGTTCAGGCTATTTTAAGTGATCAAGGTGCATATGCTGGAACTAACTTGAGGTCTTTCAATGTTCCGTTTACAGATTCTATTGTTGGTGAATATGCTTTTATGGGATGCAAGCAACTTCAAAGTGTTAAACTTAACAATATACATACTATTCGCTCCTCGGCTTTCGCGGACTGTACTAGTTTGGAGTCTATAGACCTTTCAAAAGTCAGGATTCTAAGTTCACTTGTATTTCAAAACTGCATGAACCTTTCATCTGTTATCTTTCCAAAAGATTCCATTATAATTGGAGGCTCTTCTTTCGAGGGGTGTAGTAGCTTGCAAGAAATACATTTTCCGAAGGTCATTACAATAGACCCAGAAGCAACCTTCCGCAGGTGTTCCAATCTACATACAATCATTCTACCTGATAGCATTGTCGCGAATGATTTTTATGCTCCATGTTTCCCAAATCTGCCCAAAATATTTAGTTTTTGTCATAAATTGAAAAATATCACCTTCTCTGAACACTCCCATTTTAATTGGCGAGAAGATAGTGTCCTTTATTATGATGATTATCCAGCAATACTTAATTGTTGCACTAATCCTAATTGGGCATCCCCAGATAGTACGTTCTATTTTGAAAATGGCATTCTATATATGCAGGATGCAAACGAAATTTACAACGATAGCCTCTTTAAATCGAAGAATCGTATTTTTGTCGATGTGTTCAATGGAAAAAATGAACCAAATGGCATTTACCCCCCGATGACGTTTAGTAGCAGATCATATTTTTTCTTTGAATCAAGAATTGGAGAGACATGGCCATATCTTTTCCTCCTATCATCGAAAGACACTGTAATAACTGCAGACCAGTTCCCTCTACATGTCGGGACATTTACTATAGTAAATAGGAATGCTAAAATTAAGGAGATACATCTCCCTTATGCAGAACCGAAGATGGTTGGGTTAGACTTTACACAAGGAACGCTAATGAAAGAAAATATCAATTTGTATGTACCATTTTCACATCGGAAAGCATATCTGCAAGATCCACGCTTTAGAGATTTTAAAGAGATTATCGAAGAAGACTGGAAAACGTCTATTTTTAGAATAGTGAAAGATGATGCACGTCTCTTTTTCTCTGTTTTATCAGAAACGGAATCCGCAAAACTGCCTGGAATAAGCCGTTGGTATCCGTTATTGAGCACTTTTTTCTTTATGTCTTTGTTATTCTCCCTATGCATCTGGATGTATATGAAATCACAGACGATGTCATCTATTTTAGAAATAGCAGTTGTTAGTGTTGCTTCATGGTATGTTTTCTATTGGCTTTCATTTCATTGCTTTTCTAATCGTATAACCATCAATACCTATTTTGATTCTGTGGTTTTATCAAGCGTTTGTAGTTTAATAATGACCATTTTACTCGTTCTTATAACTTTATTCCCCAAATCATTATTTAGTATATCCCAAGCAAGCAAACAAAAAGAATACGATAAGAAGAAACAATGAGATGAACAGTAGAGATTAAAAACAATAGAAAAAATATGGAAACGAAATATGATGTTTTCATCAGTTATAGCCGGAAAGACTTAGAACTGGTAAAGAAGATAAAAACAGAGATAGACCATCTAGTGGGTGTTGATTGCTGGATGGATTTGGATGGCATTGAGAGTGGAGAACAATTTGAAGATGTGATTATCAATGCCATCTGCAAATGCGACACTATCCTCTTTATGATGAGTGTTAACTCCATGCAAAGCGAATGGGCACTTGACGAACTTGACTTTGCCAAGCACGAAAAGAAACGTATAGTATTAGTAAGCATTGACAATGCAGAGATGTCTGGAAAGTTCTACTTCCGCTACCATAAGTATGATACAATCACTTGGAGTAACCAACCCCAACGAGAGAAACTGATTCGGGATTTGAAGTCGTGGATTGGAATCGGGCAGAAGGAAAAGGGTGAGGCTGGGAAGGTTCAGACAACAGAAAACTCTGCCCCAGCAATCCAAACCTATACGCTTGGCAATGTATCGTTTGATATGATTCGGGTAGACGGTGGCACATTTATGATGGGAGCCACTAGCGAACAGGGAAACGATGCTTACGATGATGAAAGACCCGCACACCAAGTGACGCTCTCGCCTTATTATATAGGAGAGACAGTGGTAACTCAGGCTCTTTGGGAGACTGTGATGGGCAGTAATCCCTCCAAATTCAAGGGCAGTAATCGGCCGGTTGAAACAGTCAGTTGGGATGACTGTCAGGAGTTTATTCTTAAGCTGAACCAAAAGACCGGACGGAAGTTCCGCCTGCCAACGGAAGCGGAGTGGGAGTTTGCTGCGCGTGGCGGTAATAAGAGTCAAAGCTATAAATATAGTGGAAGCAATAACATTGGTGATGTAGCTTGCTACCGTGACAACTCCAATAATCAGACTCATGGTGTCAAATCTAAGTTGGCCAATGAACTTGGATTGTATGATATGAGTGGTAATGTTTGGGAGTGGTGTCAGGACTGGTATGGAGATTATCCGTCATCTGCTCAGACGAATCCAACTGCTCCTTCATCAAGCTTTTACCGTGTGAATCGTGGTGGCTGCTGGAATACCCCTACAAGGAGCTGCCGTGCGACGAATCGGAATAATTTCACACACGATGTCTGTGGCTCTAGTCTTGGGCTGCGCCTTGCGCTTTAGTGATTCTCAACAAATTCTACAGCCATTCCTTCTTAAAAAAGAGCCACGAGAAGTCCTCTATGTGAGGACCATCGTGCCAATAGTCGAAAAAGTCTTGGGAAGATGGATGGAGGTTGTCGCCTTGGGCTTCACGGAATAATTGTTCAGTTTCCTGTTTGGCCTTGAACTGCATCATTTCTTCCTCCCATTCGCCAATCAACTCATCGTAGTAGCCATCAAACTTATCTTCATACAAGTAATAGTAACACGTACCAAAATAACGACTGGCCAAGTATTCCACCCGCTCGTTCCACCAATCATATTCGGGTAATCCCAGTGCTCTCCAAAGTTGACTACAGCGACGCTCGAGCAATTCACACTCGGTTTCTGAAATCACATCTCGGAGCCTTACTCGATTGTTGTCAAACCAGACATAGCGCCAATCGTCATAATCTTTGCTTTCAATGAGATTTGCAGTGAATCTCCAGACTTTTAATGCCCAATAAAAATGTCCCGTTTCTGCACAGAGATCGTCGATGCGCATGCCTCTTATGTATTTCCATTTACAGCTGGCTGCACAACGGATGGGATGAATTGCTTGGTTTACGATGTCTTTGAGCAATCGGGCTTCAAGATGGGTAATAACACCATCGGGTGTGCAATTGCACACCCGATAAGGAATCTTTCTTCTCATAACGATAAAAAGGATTAAGTTACTAATTAGAATCCCACATGCGGACGACGTTTCTGCACCTCCATCGGCATGATGTCTGCAGGCGTCAGCGTCTGCAAGTGTTGTCTATCCATCTTCTTCGAGTGGTTCACACACCGACGTGCATGTTGCAGATAGATCCTGTCCAGTTGGTTGGCTATGAAGCGGGCATTGCCCCACGTCATCGGGTCGCGCTGGGCGTAAGCTTCCTGCAATACCTGCTTGTACTTCTCCCAAGCCGAGCGCGTGAAGTGATAGTCGTACTCACGAATGCGCTGTTGGGTGATGTCCAGCAGTTCCTCGAAACTGAAGTCGGCAAACTCGAAGCGGTTGGGAAATCGGGAGTGCAGTCCAGGATTCGTCTCCAGGAGTTTCATCATGGGCTCCTTATAGCCGCAAATCACCACTGCCAAGTCGCGCTGCTTCTCGTCAGCCAGCAGGTTCATCAACAACTGAATCACCATCTTGCCAGGGTCGTTGGTGTTCTGTCCGTTCAGCAGATAAGCCTCGTCCAGCATCAGCACCCCTCCGCGTGCCAAGTCCACCACCTGACGCATGGCCCTTTCCTCGTCGCCCCACAGCGTTCCGATAAAGGTGCTACGGTCGCATACCACCACATGTCCTTTCGACAGTGCGCCCACATCGTGGAGCAGCGAACCGAATATCTTGCAGACCGTCGTCTTACCCGTTCCTGGTCGTCCGAAGAAAACGCTGTGCAGCGACACCTCATGTTGTTTGCTGTCAGGACACATCTCCCGTTTCATGCTGTTATATCGTGTCAGCGACAGCAGCTCATCCATACGCCGCTTGATGTCACGACATCCCACCAATCTATCCAGTTCCTTACGCGCATTCTTGATGGGGTTCAGAATCTGCACCTTCACGCTGTGCGTATCGTTCTGCTCTATCTCCCCGTCGGTAACCGTTGGAGTGTCATCCTCGTTGTCGTCTGGTTTTTCCTCAACGTCGTCTAGCGTCTCTTCAACCTCATCTGATTCCTCCTCGTCTTTCTCCGAATCGTATTCTAAGTTATTGTCATCATCAGGGGCTAATTTTGCACCCATAAAACCTTTCAACAATTCCTCAAATTCGTCATCATCGTTATCACTAAACAACGACTTGCATTTTACATCCCACTTATCATCTATCAATACATCGAAATACTTCTTTGCATCGTTGTCCTCGTCGTTGTTGACGGAAGCCCATCTGTGTTTCAGACTGCTAAAGCCTGCAATCACTTTAATCTTGTACTCATTCCACATATCCTCCAATTCGTCAGCATTGGTGATGCTTGCCTCTGTCAGTAGGACTCCGTACACATCCATTTCGTACCCGCTGTTCGATAAGCGGTTCTTGATGATGTTTTTAGTCTCTACCAATTTCCAAACCATGCTCTCACGCAGTTCAAAGCCTGCGCTGTAAATCAGCATGTCAAGCTGTTCAGATTCCTCATAAATCTGTTCGTCGCTGTG
>OCTX014522761.1_pt1 | contig 21124 bp, 20 predicted proteins | sample 1539691 | NCBI WGS metagenome assembly OCTX01 (sample SAMN02144231, study PRJEB22623) | gut metagenome | biome: sheep rumen | host: Ovis aries | place: New Zealand
TTTGGATTGGTATGCCTGCCCCAGAGACATTGAAGGCACTGATATCCACAGACAATGTAACATTCCCAATAAGCCAAAGAATCTTTTCGACTGGTTCCTCTGGTATTTTGTCGGAAGGCCGGACAGAGTGATAAAGTAAGATTGTTGTGTGATATAGAAACAAGCGCCTGATGGTTTTTGTTCCCATCAGGCGCTCATCGTTTAGTGGTCAGCGACCTTCACTTCTAACTTTTTAATGTTTTAATCTTTTAACCTCACTGCCGAGGTTACCACCGCCACCTCCGTTGTTGTCTCCGCCTTCGCCGTCCTGCTCCAATGCCCACGCTCCTGTAGAGAAGCCAACGGCGAGGAGCAATAAAGTTAGTAGTCTTTTGTACATATAGCTTTTTATATATTATACTGCTACGCCAGTACGGATTACTTCACGGTATAGGGGAGAATCCTCATTGTCCTCCATAAGGACAGGCTCTATGAGCGTGTTCACTTTGCGTACGTCACCACAGATGTCTGCCCACTGATGCCACTTATCGACAATGTTACCAGCGGGAACAATGATTGCAACGTCAATGTCGCTGTCTGGGGTGGCATAGCCCTTGGCATACGAACCGAAGAGATAGACCTTGGGTTCTGCTTGGTAGCGAGGCGTTACGATTCGTTTGTAGCGTCGGACGATGGCTATGGCTTCGTCTCGGGTAAGCGTTCTTCTATCCATTGAGTCAATTCTTTTGTTGTATTGATGATGTGCTTACAAGCCTCATTGTTAAGCATGCGGGCGGCAGAATTTTTCTGTTCTGGGTAGCGAGCCTCAATGTACATGGGAACCATAAGGTCGAGGAAACTGAGTTGCTCGTCAGTGAGTTGGTCAATAAGTCCGCAATCCTCCAGCAATTTCAAGTGGCTGTGGGTAAAACGCGGGTCATCATCGTGAGTGGCGACATAATATGCTTTCAGAGTCTTCTCGATAGCTTGGTGACAGAGGAATGACGCGTAGAGCCAGGACCTCCCTGAAAGAGACACTCGGCTGCGCTGATGTCCTCGTGTACGTGGTCGAGCCACGACTTAACAATGTCTTCTTTTGCCATTGTATCAGTATTTTACAGATATTTCCGTTGCAAATGTACACATTATATTTATATTATACCGCAATTCTAGCAAGAAAATCACAAAAAAGGCCCCCTGAAATTCAGAGGGCCATAATATGCGGCGCAGAAACTGCCGCCGGGTGTCCGGCTAAGTTTTCTACAGGCTATAATATCTTCTTGATTCGAACTCCTCGTTCTCTTCCATCTCGTCGTCAGGATCCACATTGACAGGGTCGAGGGGTGATGAGCATATCAGCGTCACGCTCTCCTGGTCCACCACCTTCATCTGCGGCTGCTCGAATGTTTTCTTTATCATATTGTCCTCCTTGCTTTATTTGATTACAACCTTCTTGCCGTTCACGATGTACAGGCCCCTGGCGGGATTGACCACGCGACGGCCTTGCAGGTCGTAACAGTTAAGGTTAAGGTTATCGTTAAGGTTAAGGTTACCGTCAGCGTCAAGGTTGCCAACGCCCGTCGGCTCCCCGTCCCACGCCAGCAATATGCCGCGTGCCGAAGCCTCCGGGGTCAATGCACTCGTCGGGATGCGCAGGTAAGCACGGTTCGCCTTCACTGTTCCGCCATTGGTGTTTACTTTCTTGAACACACCGCCTGAGAGACCGAAGTTGGTATAGTTCACTTCGGAAATATCTTCTGTCTGCTGGATACTCGTCTGTTCTGTCACAGCCACCAGAGCATTGTCGGTCACCGTTGCCGCCGTTTCGTCGCTGGTAGTCAGCGTATAGGTCTCGCCTGGTTCGCCACGCAGCAGAACGCCTGTCTCGGCAGGCACAACACCGTTGATAGCGACAACACCAATCGTTCCTTCCGAAGTATCATAGTCCTTACAGTAGTAGGCATCCAAACCGTCAGGCAGGGTGAATGCTGCCTTGGCGCTGAATGTTCCTAAGCCGGAAGTCGGCACCTTATATTTTCCTGCAAACAACGCCAGCATTGGCTGATTCGTCCCCGGATCTTGTACCCAAACTATCTCAGCGCGGCCAGCTTGTAGGGCGGTAGTAGTTGTACCGTCAGCAAGTTGTGTGGATGTGGCCTGTGTTCCTTGGACAGCTCCCAAAGCGTTCAGATAATAACTATTTGTGATATTAATATTCTTATTCCATATAGTAGAGAAAGTACCTGAGCCCTCATTGCCAGTTACTACATCGGAGCAGTCAAAAGAACCGATTTGCAAAGAATTGGTTATTGTCACAGGACCATCCGGCAATCCAACCATACCTCCCCATAACACTTGCTGTTTCTCACCAGAGATAGAACCATTAAAAATACAGTCACTTATATTTATGTGTGCATTATGGAATATTTGTCCGATTATACCAGCTGTTCTTGCCCCATCATAAATTGGGTGACCTGAGTTTACATAGTTAGAAATAATATCTACCGAACTAACACAATTGATAATATAGCTATTATCGCTATTGCCTGCACAGGACGAAGCTATACCGGCTGCAATAGTATGATTAGTTGTAATTGTGCCTGCAACACGCAAATTTTTTATAGTGGCTTTTTTTATATGTCGGAAAGGCGCAGTGAAGCTTTCGGTTGTGGCATTATAGTTTATTGTCAGCGTGTGGCCCTGACCATCAAATACACCCTGAAAGCGCAATATTCCGGTTTCTCCGTAATCCGACCATTGTGTACCTGTTCCAATCATCGTCTGGTCATCGCCCAGATTGATGTCTGCCGTCATCTTGGCATTGGCAGCAGGATTAGTGCCGCTGTTAACTATTTCTGCAAAATCCTGCCAGTCAGACAAGCAACCGAGGAGGTAATTCCCTTCTCCATCTTGTTGTATACCTTCGTAAGCCTCCTCCGGGTTGTTGGTATAGCCGCCGGTTTTGCTTCGATATACGCGATAGTTTTCGTCGTTGGTCAGTACTGGCATTGCATCAGTTCCTATCCTCTGCCCCCAAACCATATCTCCACGATTGTTCTGAAGCTTGTAAGCGGTTGTGCCGTCGGAAAGTTGAGCAGCAGTTGCTTTTGTGCCTTGGGCAACTCCAAAGTCCCGATAGTAGTAGCAATTGGTATAAGTTCCTGCAGATTGATCACTACTTGCAAACCTGTCAAAAGTGAAGAACGTTATGTTCCAACTATCATATTTGTTGGTGTCGCTGCCCTCATCCAGTATGACTAGGCAATTGGTGAGAGCGGATGTACCTGAGTAATGATACCCGATAAATCCACTATGAGACTGTTTGCTGGTCGATTGAATACGACCCGTAAAAATGCAATCTGTTATGGTAATCGAGGTTCCATACATAAAGGCCACAAAGCCTGTGAAAGTATCTGCTACATTGTTTGACGATACTAAATTTACATCACTCCAGCAATTCTCTATGGTGTTTGTTCCGTAAGCCCAGCCAACTAATCCGGAAGCTCCGATTTTATCTGCTGTTATACTGCCGGCTGTGCGTAGATTGCGGATAGTTGCACCCTCAATATCTCTAAAAGGAGCTGCGCCCAAATAACTTTGACCGCTCTCTATACTCATACTCGATGTGTTATAATTGAAGGTTAATGTGTGACCTTGTCCGTCAAATGTTCCGCTATATCTTGTGGCGTAAGAGCCAATCTTAGTCTGGTCATCGCCCAGATTGATGTCTGCCGTCATCTTGGCATTGGCAGTAGGAGTCGTTTCAACCAATGTGGCGAAGTCCTGCCAGTCCGTCAATCCACCAAGGAGGTAGTAACCTTCACCGTCTTGTTGTAAGCCCTCATAAGCATCCTCGGGATTGTTGGTGTAGCCTCCGTTTTTGCTCCTGTAAACACGATAGCTTTCATCGCCGGTAAGCACTGGCTTTGCATCGGTGCCAATACGCTGTCCCCAAACAAGGTCTGCACGATTATTCTGTAGCTTATATGCTGTTGTGCCGTCAGCAAGTTCAGTTGCCGAGGCATGTGTGCCTGAATAACTTCCTGATACTGTATAATGGCAATTGGTAACTGCAGTAGTGCCGCCAGTGGGACATGATGTAGGAGAGAATGTGCTGCAATTCGTGTAACTGCCGTTTTCAAGACAATTGGTAAGGGACATGGAGGCACCATTAGAATTTGCGAAGAAGACGCCAACTACGCTTCCACCAGCTTTACCTTTGATAGTACCATTAAACAAACAATCCTGTATTGTCGTGGTTGATGTCTCACAATGTCCAATAAAACCACCTCCATACGATTCTACAATGTTAATTGTCGCAGAAACCGTCACGTTGCTTATTAAGTTAGTGCTCGGACTAACAGTATAACCGACAACGCCAGCACAATGCCTGTAGCCTGTAATATTACCTGTCACAGTTAAGTTCTTGATAGTAGCCCCCTTGATATTTCGGAAGGGCGCAATAGAATAACCTCCTTCTACAGCCGTTGATGAAGACGTTGAATAATAGTTGACGTTAAGTGTATGCCCTTGCCCGTCAAAAATACCTCCGTATGCATATGAGAGATTATTATTATCGCCTATATGCGTCTGGTCATCGCCAAGGTCAATGTCAGCCGTCATCTTGGCATTGGCAGCAGGATTGGTGTTGTTGACGATAGCAGCAAAGTCTTTCCAGTCATCCGCCGAGCTGAGGAGGTAATTACCTTCACCGTCTTTCTCCAAGGAACTTCTGACAAGGCGGACGGGACGACCACCGTATCGCATTTCGTTGAACTGCGGATCAAGGTCGTTATAATAGAAGTTGAGATAGTAAGCCTTGTCTGTTGAGGAAGGCGTGGAAGACCAGTAAAAACCACCCAAGTCGGTATAATTTATATTTGAATCCACCCCATGACGATAAGCCGCCGCAGGCAAAAAGACAGCACCAGCGGATTCCATTACAGCCCACTGCTCCGCCGTATAGGTGTTGTGAGTGTAATTATCTTCTTTACCATTATGATAATAACTACCTTGATTTGTCAAGCCTAATGTCGTACTGGCAGTAAAAGAAGCACCTTCCGGAGTAGTCCAATTGTCAGGAAGAATAATGAGACCGTTCTTACTATTCACACTACCAAAACCAAAGAGCGTGGCGGCATTCTTACGAGAATAGAACAAATATACCCACTCGTCTTTGGTCAGTGTGCGCCAGCCGGAGTTTTCTGTGTTGCCGCCATTGGTGATGGCATTTGTGCCCCAGTCGGTGAAGGTGCCATAGTCACCATTATTATTACTTACCTTGTTAGGCGCATCGCCTGTACCCCAGCCAAAAAGGTCGCGGTGGTCGTTATACTGCGAAGTGCTGAAACAATCCCACTGATTCTCGGCAAACTGCCATGTGCCAACATATTGCAGGTTGCCCTGCGAGAACACAACTTTTTCGCCGCTGGCATTGATTGTAAAACGCCCGGACAATGCACCGGGTATTGAACTTGCCCACAGACCAGTGGTCAGCCCGCAGGTGAGGAACAAAAGTGTTAGTAGTTTTTTCATACAGTTATTTTGTTGTGTTTTACGAGAGCAAATGTACACATTATATTTATATTATGGCACAATTCAGACAAGAAAATCAAAAAAGGCGTAAATATACCTTTATATATATTATATATCTCTACAGCCTGTTGCGGTATTCGGTCGGGGAGATTGCGGACTGGTTCCTGAAGAACCTGCAGAAGAGTGCCTGGGAGGAGAAGCCCAGTTTGTCTGCTATCTCCTGGACGGAGAAACGGGTTGTTTCGAGATATCGTCGTGCCTCGCCCATAAGGTAGTCGGCGATAATCTGCTTGGGTGACTTGCCGACGACCTTGTCGGTTATCTGGGAAAGATAGCGGGGCGTGATGCAAAGCCTGTCGGCATAGAAAGCCACGTCGTGCGCCCTTTGATAGTTATTGGACAAATGGTTCATGAAGGCATTGTATATGTCAGCAGGACGAAGGCGCTTGCCGTTTCCCCCTACCGAATACACAATCCGGCTGTGCACGAACTCGTGAGCGTTCCTGACAGCATCAGGCACACCGTCGCCCATACCCAGACGCGATGCAATAGCCGTTGACAGGGCACCACCGACACCATGCTGTTTCCAACCCTCTATATTATACGATGAAAAGAACTGTTTTGTGTCATGTCCCAGCAGCAATGCAGATACACGACCCTCGGTTATCCTGCCGCCACGAATCATTACATACTCCGCACCCATGTTGATAAAAGACTGCGCAGCCGCAACCATATCCTGATCCGTCGCAATACCTACACCCAGTATCTTCTCTGCCTCAACCTGCCTGAGCACCAGCAGCGATGCCATAGGAACCAGGCGACGCCTGATAGCATCGATCGTTTCGTCATCGACAAGCTGCACGTTGTTCGAAGCCATAATGCCCGGAGCAACGACAACCCTGCGTATACCCGCAATGCCCTCGGAAATCACACCTGCAGCCTCCGGAGTACGTATCAGCCCCACCTTTACCGCCCTGGGATGACCCTCGGCAATAACACTCTCTATCTGCTGACGGATAATATGCGCTGGGAAATTGACCACATCCCGCATCACAATACACGTAGCAGCCGTCAAGGCACGACAACCCATTTCGGTTATCACCCTGAGGTCCAGCTGCAATCCCGACCCTCCGGTATTGTCCGAGCCCGTTATGGTAAGAACAGGTACCAATTCCATCGCAATCCCTTAAAGAAAAAAATGGCGCCAACAGGTCGTTGGCACCATTATGTCTATCCTGACAAGCTGCTGATTACATGCAACTGTTGATTGTACGGCTGATAACATCCAGCTGCTGCTCACGTGTCAACTTGACAAAGTTAACAGCATAACCGGATACACGGATTGTCAACTGAGGATACTTCTCGGGATGATTCATTGCATCAATCAGAAGCTCACGGTCAAATACGTTGACATTCAGGTGCTGGCCACCATCCGGTGTGAAGTAGCCGTCCAGCAGGTTAACCAGGTTGTTGGCACGCTCGTCACGCTCCTTACCCAGTGCACTTGGCGAGATACCCCATGTGAACGAGATACCATCCTTTGCATGGTGGAACGGCAGCTTGGCAACAGAAGCCAGAGCAGCAACAGCACCCTTTATCTCGCGTCCGTTCATCGGGTTTGCACCAGGAGCGAATGGAACACCAGCCTTGCGGCCGTCAGGTGTTGCACCGGTGTTACGTCCGTAAACAACATTAGATGTAATTGTCAGCAGAGACTGAGTTGGGATTGCATCACGGTATGTACGGTGCTGACGCAGGTACTCCATAAACTTCTCCGTAATCATTACTGCAATCTGGTCGGTTTCATCGTGGTTGTTACCGAATGGGATGTACTCACCCTCCTCGATCTTGTAGTCAACTGCCAGACCCGTCTCGTCACGTATGATACGAACCTTGCAATGCTTCATTGCAGCAATAGAGTCAGCAACGATCGAGATACCGGCAATACCTGTAGCACGTGTACGCTGAACATCACCGTCGTGCAAAGCCATCTCGAATGCCTCGTAGTCATACTTGTCATGCATGTAGTGGATAATCTTCAGTGCATTTACGTATGTCTTTGCCAACCAGCGCATCATTGCATCGAAACGTGGCCAGAACTCCTCGTATGTCAGGTAGTCGCCGTCAATCGGGCGGAAGCGTGGGGCAATCTGGTCACCGTGCATCTCGTCACGGCCGCCGTTGATAGCATACAGCATACACTTGGCCAGGTTTGCACGTGCACCGAAGAACTGCATCTGCTTACCGATCTTCATCGGAGATACACAGCAGGCGATACCGTAGTCATCACCCAGCTCAGGACGCATCAGGTCGTCATTCTCGTACTGTACGGCGCTGGTATCCATAGATACCTTTGCACAGTAGCGCTTGAATGCCTCGGGCAGACGCGGAGACCACAGGATAGTGATATTAGGCTCGGGCGAGGGACCCATGTTGTACAGCGTATGCAAGATACGGTAGTCGGTCTTTGTAACCATGTTACGGCCATCGATACCCATACCGGCAATTGAACATGTAGCCCAGATCGGATCACCCGAGAAGATGTCATTGTAGTCAGGAGTACGCAGGAAACGCACGATACGCAGCTTCATCACCATGTGGTCAATCATCTCCTGTGCCTGCTCCTCGGTGATAATACCCTTCTTCAGGTCACGCTGTATGAAACAATCCAGGAATGTAGAAATACGACCGATAGACATAGCAGCGCCGTCCTGGTCCTTCACAGCACCCAGATATGCAAAGTACGTCCACTGTATAGCCTCCTGGGCATTGCGTGCAGGACGGGACACGTCAAAGCCGTAACCGGCACACATACGCTCAAATTCCTTCAGCGCATTTATCTGATCAGTAATCTCCTCACGGCAACGCACAATCTCCTCGGTAAACTCCTGGATATCGATACGCTTGTGGAAACGCTTCTTCTCCTCAATCAGGTTTGCAGTACCATACAGGGCAACACGGCGGTAGTCACCGATTATACGGCCACGGGCATAAGCATCAGGCAGACCCGTAATGATGTGAGCATGACGCGCCGCCTTGATATCATCGTTATATGCAGCAAACACACCCTCGTTGTGAGTCTTGCGGTACTTTGTGAAAATCATCTTGGTAGCTGGATCCAGCTCATAGCCATAAGCCTTCAGCGCAGCCTCGACCATACGGATGCCACCCTTGGGGAAGATAGCACGCTTCAGTGGCTTATCCGTCTGTACGCCTACGATTGTCTCCAGTTCCTTGTCAATATAGCCAGGTCCGTAAGTATCAATACTCTGAGGCAACTTGGTCTCAGCATCATAGACGCCCTTCTCACGTTCTACCTTAAACATATCCGTGAGCTTCGCCCACAGTTTGTTGGTACTCTCGGCAGGACCAGCCAGAAAAGACTCGTCGCCAAAGTATGGTTCATAGTTATGCTGAATAAAATCACGCACATCAATCTCATGCTTCCAGATACTACCCTTGAAGTCAAGTTGAAGATCCTTTAATTCCATAAAATGCTAAATATAAATAGTGGTTAATAAACTCATCGAACAGTGGTTAGCCCACCTTCTTTTCGTGTGCAAAGATACGACATTATGCAAACATAGCAAACACTTAATTCACATTTTTTGAATTAACCCTGATTAATTGACAAATGTCAAACAAAATTGACAAATGTCAAGCAAACTGACATTTTTTAAGCAAAAAGTTTGCTGTTTCAAACAAAATGTCATACTTTTGCGCTCGATAAAAACAAAATTGACACTAAAACCCTAACAAAATGAACAAAATCAGAGTTGCTATCGTAGGATACGGCAATATCGGCAAATATGCCCTTCAGGCCCTTCAGGCAGCACCGGACATGGAAATTGCTGGAATTGTACGCCGTGCAGGCGCTAAGGATAAGCCAGCCGAATTGGCAGACTATCAGGTTGTAAGCAATATCCAGGAACTGGGTAATGTAGACGTGGCCATTCTGGCAACCCCGACACGCTCGGTAGAGGAATATGCACTTAATTGCCTGAAACTCGGCATCAACACCGTCGACAGTTTCGACATCCACGGACAGATCGTAGATTTGCGCCGCACACTGGATGCAGCAGCAAAGAAGGCAGGCAAGGTAAGCATCATATCCGCCGGCTGGGATCCAGGATCTGATTCAATCGTACGCACCCTCATGGAATCCCTTGCTCCCAAAGGCATCACCTACACCAATTTCGGTCCCGGCCGCAGCATGGGACACAGCGTATGCGTAAAGTCCAAGGCAGGCGTCAAGGACGCACTCTCCATGACAATACCGGTAGGCGAAGGCATACACCGCCGCATGGTATATGTTGAGCTGGAAGAAAATGCAAACCTCGACGAGGTTACCGCAGCAATCAAGGCAGACCCATATTTCGCCAATGACGAGACACACGTATTTGCCGTTGACAGCGTAGATGCACTCAACGACGTAGGTCACGGCGTAAACCTCGTACGCAAAGGCGTAAGCGGCACGACACACAACCAGCTGTTCGAGTTCAACATGAAGATCAACAACCCCGCCCTCACGGCACAGGTTCTCGTCAACGTTGCACGTGCCAGCATGAAACAGCAGCCAGGAGCATACACCATGATCGAGATCCCCGTTATCGACTACCTGCCAGGTAATCGCGAGGACATCATCCGCCATCTGGTATAAGAACAGGGCCTACCCTACAGCCATCCGTTTTCCCTATACCACTTTACGGCAGCCCTTACGCCGTCCTCCAGCGACCACTCCGGCTCAAAGCCCAGGTCGCTGCGGGCAGGCTCTATGTCACACCGCCAGTTACGCTGCGACAGTATATTGAACTTGTCGTTGTTCAGCACTATCAGCTTGCCCGTAAGGTGCATCCACTTGTCACCACACCAGCAAAGCATACGCAGGAACCACAGCGGAGCCTTGATATGCAACACCCACGGATTACCCAGCTCCTTCTGCACCAGGTCGCTGAAACGCCTGGAATTATACACCCTTCCGTCACTCAGGAAATAAGCCCTGCCCACGGCAACGGGTGACGTCAGGCTCTTGTAGACAGCCTGCACCACATCCATCATATATATAAAGGTAATCTCCTGTGGCTTGTACCCCACCGCAAAGTCACTGTGCCCGGCTATACTCCTGGCCATCACATAATAGTCCTTCTCACGAGGGCCGTACACACCCGTCGGGCGCAGGATCACATACGGGAACCTGCTTACATCCAACGTACGCAGGAAATCCTCTGCCGCCAGCTTGCTCTTGCCATAGGCAGTATTCGGTTGCGGGACATCCGTAAGCAGTATGGGATCGTAGATAGACTCCTCCGGAGCAATCACATCCCCCTTGCCATAACCCTCCGGACGCGGACGCACCGGAGTCTCGCGCACGGCACCGAACACACTCAGCGAACTGACAAAAACAAACCTGTCAGGCACCATATCAGCCTTTATCAAGGCATTCACCAGATTGCACGTCCCCTGCGTGTTCGTCCTGTAAAAGTCGTCTATATCCAGACACTTGGTAGCACCTGCTGCATGCACGACGTAGTCAAACCTGACACCAGACGCCTGCAGTTCCTGCACCAGACGCTCCTCGCTGCCAAGACTCAGCTCAATAAACCTTATACGGGAATCCTGCAGGTAGGCACGCGAACTCGTTCCGCGCACTGCAGCCCACACCTCGTATCCCAATTCCAGTCCCTGACTGACAATATAGCTGCCAATAAACCCACTGGCACCCGTAACCAAGACTCTTGCCATTTTACAATCCAGATATTACAATTACACGACAAAGGTATAAAATACTTTACAGTTTATTATTTGGAGTTCCTACTTTTTTATAATTTTGCACTTAAATATATCACATTAATATTATGGCAAACAAAAAGCATGGTGGCCGGTATCTGCGCAAGGTCGAACTCCTGCACATGATCATAGACCTTTTCAACGATCACGCCGGCGAGGTCATGGATGCACGCCGCATTTGGCGGGAGCTGGGACTTACAGCCCATCCCTCCAAGCTGCTATGCATGGACTGCATCGACGACCTTCTGCTGGACGATTACATAAAGGAGGTAGGACGTCAGCAATACCAGCTTAACACACCCACACAAGTCATGGAAGGCACGTTCCACCGCAAGTCCAACGGCAAGAACACCTTCATTCCCGACAACGGTGCAGAGCCCATTCTCGTTGCCGAGCGCAACTCGAAGCACGCAATGGACGGCGACCGCGTAAGAGCAACCCTCCTGGCACGCCGCAAGCGCCACATGCGCGAAGCACAGGTAACGGAAATCCTGCAGCGCAGCGACAAGCAGTTTGTAGGCACCCTCATCGTACGCAAGGGATATGCATACCTGCAAACCGAAGACCGCACCCTTGCCAACGACATATTCATCCCCAAATCCATGATGCACAAGGCAACCAACGGCGACAAGGTCGTAGTACGCATAGCCGAGTGGCCTGACGACTCCAAGAACCCGATAGGCAAGGTAGTAGACATACTCGGCAAGACCGGAGAGAACAATGCCGAGATGCACGCCATTCTTGCCGAATACGGCCTGCCATACACCTACCCCAAGGCCGTCGAGGCAGCAGCCGACAAGATCCCGGGCGAAATACCCGAGGACGAGATCGCCCGCCGCAGGGACATGCGCGACGTACTGACGATGACCATCGACCCACACGACGCCAAAGACTTTGACGACGCCATATCCATCCGCACCCTCAAGCCCGGCCTTTACGAGGTCGGAGTACACATTGCGGACGTATCGTACTACGTCACCGAGAACTCCATAATAGACAGGGAAGCCCTCAAGCGCGGCACCAGCGTATACCTCGTCGACCGCACAATCCCCATGCTCCCCGAGAGGCTTTGCAACAACCTATGCTCCCTGAGGCCCGACGAGGACAAGCTAACCTTCTCCGTCCTGTTCAAGATAAACGAAAAGGCCGAGGTCAAGGACTATGAAATCCTGCACACCATAACACGCAGCAACCGACGCTTCACATACGAGGAAGTGCAGCAGATACTGGAGGAAGAACACGAAGCCAGCGAACAGGACTACGACGCACCCGGCGATTTCCTGGCACCCATCGAAGACCACGAACCAACCACACGCTTCGAACCCGGCAGCCAGGAACGACAGCTTCTGATTGTCCTCAACCGCATGGCAAAGGAACTGCGTCGCAAGCGCTTCCTGCACGGCTCAGTAGATTTCGACCGCTGCGAGGTCCGCTTCCGTCTGGACGACAAGGGAAAGCCCACCGGAGTATATTTCAAGGTCGCCAAGGACGCAAACAAGCTGGTAGAGGAATTCATGCTCCTCGCCAACCGCACCGTTGCAGAAAGCATTGGCAAGGTCCCCAAGAACCAGAAAGCCAAATGCCTCCCATACCGTATCCACGAAAGCCCCGACCCCAGCAAGCTCATGAACCTGAGCGACTTTGTAGGCAAGTTCGGATACAGCCTCAAGACACAGGGCAACACCAGCGAAATATCACGGAACCTGAACAAGATGCTTGCCGACATACACGGCAAGCCCCAGCAGAACGTCATCGAGATGGTCACCCTTCGCGCCATGATGAAGGCACGCTACAGCGTACACAACATCGGGCACTACGGCCTCGCATTCGAATACTACACACACTTCACCTCACCCATACGCCGCTATCCCGACCTGATGGTTCACCGCCTGCTCACCAGATATGCAACAGGCGGCCACAGCGCCAACCCAGTGAAATACGAGGAACTGTGCGAACAATGCAGCGATGCCGAGCAGACAGCAGCACAAGCCGAGCGCTCCAGTATCAAATACAAGCAAGTCGAGTTCATGCGTGACCACCTTGGCGAGACCTTCGCAGGCACCATCAGCGGAGTAACCGAGTTCGGCCTTTACGTCGAGGTCAACGACAACAAATGCGAAGGCTTCGTACCCCTTAACGACCTGGATGACGACTACTACGAGTTCGACGAGAAGAACTTCTGCCTGCGCGGTCGCAGACGCCGCAACCAGTACAACCTGGGCGACGAAGTCACAATACAGGTAGCCCGTGCCGACCTCTACCACAAGCAACTTGACTACAAACTGATCAGCAAACCATAACCCCTCCTGATGAAGACAGGACTTACACAGATACAGCAGCAGAAGCTTACGCAGGAACAGATCCAGATGCAATCTGCCATGCAAGTTCTGGCAGCACGTCTCACCGAGCTGCCCATGGAAGGATTCCGCGAACGCGTAAAAGCCGAACTCGACGAAAACCCATACCTCGAGACACGCCACAATCCCGATAAGCCCATAGACGACCACAAGACCGTCCAAGGAGAAAACTACGATCAGCGCAAAGACTACAAGAACGAAGACGACATCCCCGACTACATGCTCCGCAACACCCCCAACGGAGCAGATGCCGAAGACACCAACGGCATGGAAACTGCCGACAGCCAGAGCTTCTATGACCAGTTGAAAGAACAGGCAGGCGAATACAAGCTCAACGACCACGACCGCAAGGTCCTCGAATACATAATAGGCAGCCTCGGAGACGACGGCTTCCTGCAGAAACCCCTGCACGAGATAGCCGACGAGCTCACCATCTACCACTGGTGCGACACCACAACCGAGGACGTCGAGCGCATGCTCCATATCCTGTGGCAGTTCGAGCCCACCGGCGTCGGAGCACGCAACCTGCAGGAATGCCTCATACTGCAATGCCGCAAGCACCACCTGCAACAACTGGAGAAGATAATCATACAGGACTGGGACGACATCACACACAACCGCTGGTCACACATCCAGAAGAAATACGGCCTCACCACCCAGCAGACAGACAACCTGCGAGCCGAGATGCACCGCCTCAACCCCCGTCCCGGCAATGCAATGAGCGAGAAGGACAACAACGCCACACAAACCATAACCCCCGATTTCACCGTCGAGGTCGATGCCGATGGACACATCAGCCTGACCCTTAACGATGCAGACATACCCACCCTGCAAATCTCCGAAGACGCAAAAGACATGATCGACCAGAGCTTCGTACGCGGATATGTCAACAAGGGCAAGCTCTTCATCAGCGCCATGCTCCAGCGCCGTCAGACAATGATGCAGACAATGCAGGCAATCATACGTATACAGAAGAAATATTTTGCCGAAGGCGACGAAAGCCAGCTCAAGCCCATGCGCCTCGAGGACATAGCAAAGATCACTAAACTCGACCCCAGCACCATTTCACGCGTCTGCAACAGCAAATACGCAGACACCCCCTACGGCATACGGCCGCTCAAATGGTTCTTCACCACAGCAGTCAGGAACAACGACGACGACATCACCACCCGTCAGGTACGCAACGCCCTGAAGGAAATCATCAGCAACGAAGACAAGCAGCACCCTCTGGGTGACGATCAGATAACCATTCAGCTAAACCGCATGGGATACGATGTCGCAAGGCGCACAGTATCCAAGTACCGCGAACAACTGGGCATCCCAACCAGCAGAATGAGAAAGATATGAGAAAAGAAAAGATCAAGGCCCTGCGCCTGCTCATCACAGGTGCACGCATACTCTCCAGCATCTTCATACCATCATTCTACCCGCTGGTCGGATTCATCATCCTGCTCACCGCCACATACATGAGCCTCCTGCCCTGGGACTTCAAACTGATGCTGCTCTCCGCCGTCTACATCTTTACCATAGCAATGCCCTGGTTAGGACAGAAGCTGGCACAACGCATCTACGGATGGACACACCACGAGATGCAGATGCAACATAACAGAGCCACCGCCTATATCATCAAGATTATATGCTATCTCTGCTGCCTCAGTTTCTGCAAACACATGAACCTGCCAAACTTCATGGGAGCAATCATCGTCGTCAGCCTCCTCGTCAACTGCAGCTGCGTCATCATCAATATCTGGAACCACATTAGCGCACACTCAGCAGGAACAGGAGCCATTATCGGTTGCATATTCGCCTACTCCACAATATTCCATTTCAATCCACTATGGTGGCTCTGCGCCAGCATCCTGCTATCAGGTGCAGTAATGAGCAGCCGCATGCTCCTGCTAGGTCACACCCTCAAACAGGTCTTAGAAGGAACTGCAATCGGAATATGCTGCGGTATAACCGGTGTCATTCTTTTCTGACAGCACGTTCCCTGAAGAAATACTGCCCCTTGTTCCGCGTATAGCTGCCATATTGTATCGCATTCTGCGGACAATAATGGTAGCAAGCCATACATTGCGTACAGTTCCCGTTCCATTGCGGCCGTCCCTCCGCCATAGTCACGTTCCCCAGCGGGCACACCTTCTGGCACTTGCCACAACCAATACACGTATCCAACACATGATATTTGCTGTCACCTGCCATACGCACGAACAGAGGGCGTATCAGATACGACTTGGTGTAAGGCAGCCAACCAATCTTCTCGTCCCATACCTGCTGGCACAGGCTTATCTTTCCCGACACCCAGGGCAACTTGTTACGGGCATCATCAATCTTCGCCCGCTCCCTCTCCTTCGTATCCAGACGGAACCCTGGGAAAGCCAGATACGTCTCGGGCATCACAAAACAGAAACACGCATCCAGTTCCAGCCCTGCCCTTCTCAACGTTTTGGCAAATGTCCTGCGCGTAAAGCCCATTTCATCGCCACACGTACACGCAAACCACACATATCTGGGCTTGCCCGACCACTTAGTTTCCAGCACAAACCTCTCCACCAGTTCCGGAGCTGCCCACGAATACACAGGAAACACAAATCCTATGGACTCACCCTCACTTATAGCATACTCCTTACCGTCCCTCTGCAACAGCTCGGGGATAAAAGTCAGTTTCTCGTCCAATCGGCCAGCCAACTGCTCGGCAATCCAGCGGCTATTACCGCAACCCGAATAATAGAATATCATTACCTTTTACCCTTTACTGCACGACGGACACAAACCCTTCACCACATATTCGATATCATCAGGCACAAAGCCCTCGGGCAAATCAACCCTGGGAATGGTATAATCCATCAGACAATACGTCTTCCCACACCTTGCACACGAAAAATGAATATGGTTCAGATGCCCGTCATCCTCACACCTGCACCTGCAATACTTCTGTTTCCCCGTTCCGTCATCTATCTCATGCAACAGGTGATGCGAAGCAAACAGCCTCAGCGATCTGAAGATGCTCGAACGATCCATCTCAGGCATCTCGTCCTCGAGGTCCGACAGCGCGAAAGTCTTCATCCTATGCTCCACAGCACCCCAGACACGCATACGCACAGCCGTAGGCTTTATCCCGTGGTCCAAAAGGATTTTGCACATCTCGTCCGACATAAAATGTAGAATTTTCTTTGCAAATATATAAAAATGCCACCAAGTTGCAATCACTAATACCTAACTTTGCACCGAAAAACAAAATAAAACATGCAACAAGTCATACAACTCATCAACGAAATGTCACCATATCTGCTGCTCGGATTCCTGATTGCAGGCATCATGCACGCATTCATTCCCGGTAGCTTCTATTCACGATACCTCAGCCGCAAAACATTCCGATCCGTCATATACGCAGCACTCCTGGGCATACCCCTTCCCCTCTGCTCCTGCGGCGTAATCCCCACCGCCATGTCCCTCCGACGCGAGGGAGCATCCAAGGGAGCCGTCGTCTCCTTCCTCATCGCAACACCCCAGACAGGCATCGACAGCATCTTCGCAACCTATTCCATCATGGGACTCCCCTTCGCCCTCGTACGCCCAATAGCAGCCCTCTTCACGGCAGTCATGGGCGGCGCGCTGGTCAATTCCGGTGACCGCTCATCCTCGGCCGATACACAGGAAGCCCTTTCACAGCCCTCTCATGGAAGCAAGACCATTGCCCACAGAATAAAGGAAGCCCTGCAATACGGCTTTGTCGAAATGATGGCAGACATAGGCAAATGGCTTGTCCTCGGTCTCATCATAGCAGGACTGATAACCGTCTTTGTCCCCGAATCAATGTTTGCCGCATTCAAGGACAACACCCTCATGTCCATGCTGCTCGTCCTGTGCATCAGCATACCCATGTACCTGTGCGCAACAGGCAGCATCCCCATTGCCGTAGCCCTTATGCTCAAGGGCCTCACCCCCGGAGCCGCCCTCGTACTCCTTATGGCAGGACCTGCCAGCAACGCCGCCAGCATACTCGTCATAAACAAAGTATTGGGCAGAAAAACCCTCTGCCTCTATCTCATCAGCATCATCTGCGGAGCCATTGCCTTCGGATACGGCATCGACTACCTCATGCCACGCGAATGGTTCTCACCATCCATTATACAGACAGCAGAAGGCTGCACACACAGCAGCCCCTTCCAATGGACATGCACCATACTGCTCACCATACTGCTGCTCAATATACTGCGCATGAAACTCACACACAGCAATACCTGCTCGTGCGAACACCACCACGACCACTGCCATTCCACACACTGCAGCACCAACGGGCAAACCCTGTCCTTCACCATCAAGGGAATGAACTGCACCCATTGCCGCACCAATGCCGAAAAAGCACTCTATTCGTGCACAGGCGTCGAACACGTCACCATCGACCTGCAAAGCGGCAACGCCCAGGTAACAGGCCACGACCTCGATGTCCAGGCAATGGACGAAGCCCTCAAGTCAATAGGTTTTGAAATGCACGGTAATACTCCGCCTTCTTCTCCAATTTCATAGGATAGGCACGATTCCATACAACTCTTTGCATGCAAAAATAAACATTAAAAAGCAAAAAATCACAATTTATTGCGAATTTTAGAGCGATTCTAAAAAAAATGATTACCTTTGCACCAAAATCACAATATATTGGTAATATGACACAGCAAGAGATAGGCAATGCCATCAAGGAAAGACGCAAGAAGCTGGGCATCAACCAACAGACATTGGCCGATCTGGCCTGCGTAGCAGTCAATACAGTCGTCGCCATCGAACGCGGAGAAGGCAATCCGCAACTATCCACACTATTAACCATCCTCGACACATTAGGTCTGCAAGCCGACATTAACATCAAGCAGCTGGATTATGAGAAAATGTAAAGTCTACGTCAACGATATAGAAGCAGGCATTCTTACGGAAACAGATGCACGCAGATATGTTTTTGCCTACCACGAAGACTATCATGGCGAACCAGTATGCCTTGCAATGCCAGTAACAAATAAACCATACCACTCCGATCACCTCTTTCCATATTTCTTCAACATGTTATCCGAAGGCTCCAACCGTCAGGTACAATCCATGTTGCACCACATTGACGAGAACGATGATTTCGGTATTATGATAGCAACCGCACAACATGACACCATTGGAGCAGTAACCGTCAAACCCATGTAAAAGATATGACAGAACTCAAAGTATGCCCATCCACCCTACAGCCAGGATTTGACACATATTCGCCAGCAGCCTGCAAACACCTGTTCGACGGGAAACCCGTTTCACATATCCTTGATTTCAACAGCCCGACCAACGATGGTGCCGACAACGAAGCCTACTTGAAAAACGTAGGGCGTATCTCCCTTTCCGGAATACAACCCAAGGCCAGCCTGGTCCTCAGTTCCAATAATCAGTTAGTCAGGCCTGCCGAGAACGAGCGAGGAACATACATACTGAAACCAGCCCCTTCATCATACGCACTGCTCGAACGCAAATATTGCCCCGCCAACGAACACCTTACCATGCAACTTGCCTCGCAAGTCTATCATATGGAAACAGCCGCCAATGCCATCTGTTTCTTCCGTGACGGAGAAGCAGCCTATATCTGCCGTCGCTTTGATGTAGGAAAAGACGGGCAGAAATACAGTCAGGAAGATTTTGCCTCACTTGCAGGATTGACCAATGCCAATGGAGGCAGCGATTTCAAATACAGCAATCTCAGCTACGAAGAATGTGCAAATATCATACGTAAATACGTAAAAGCCGCACCCGTCGAGATACTTAAATTCTTCCGCATAATCGTTTTCAACTATCTTACACTCAACGACGATGCACATCTCAAGAATTTCTCACTCATCAACCGAGGCGACGGAGAATACCACCTTGCACCAGCTTACGACCTCATCAATACAAGCCTCCATCTTAATATGTCACGCATATTTGCACTTGACAAGGGATTATTCCAGGAAGGCATGAACCTAACCGATACAAGAACAATAGGAAGAAAAGATTTCGAGGAATTCGGACGCCGTATAGGCATATCCGAAAGACTGGTTAAACGCGAACTTGATTTCCTCGCTACCGAACACCCCCTGGCCAAGGAATTGATAGACCGCTCCTTCCTGTCCGAACCCTTGAAGCGAAGCTACTGGCTTTCCTACAACTATCGACGCGCAACACTTAGCTTTAAGTAATCCCCCCGTCAAAAATAACAAGAGGTACTTGTTCTCGTCCTAACCGCATACGGCCACTACGAGGATAAATAACCCATATCTTCTTTGAGTTACACCTTCTCTTTGAAAAGACATGTTGCAGTCACAGTTTCTTTAGTTCTTCAAGAAATTGTTCAATTCCTATAACATCAACACGAGGAAATGGAATTGATTTAAGTACATTAAAATGCTTGTCGTTCGATACAATATATTTCGCTGCCGCTTTTATTGCACAATCGACAAACTTGTTATCATCTAAATCCGCTTGTATCAGTTCGAAGTGATAATACACATCAATATGTTGAGTGTTACTTCTGTTCAATATAGCAGCAATCACATTTCGTGCAATGTCAACAGAACCCGTACGCTGCTCAATAATTTCCTGATACTCGTTCAGAATGTCATCCGTAAAGCACAAACAATATTTCCCGGCAACAAAATCTCGCCATATAGGATAGTAAATGCTTGATCGCCTTAGCGAAGAAACCAAGCAGTTTGTATCCAAAACAATCCTCTCCATAGATTAATATTTATATGGAGTACGCAGGTGTTCTGCCTGCCATGATTCAATTGTCGCGGTAGAAAGCTTGCCCTCATCGCATAACTTGTCCATAGCATCCAGCGCCTTGTTCGAGAAATACTCGGCTATCAGGTTCCTAATATCTTTCAGTTCGCTCTCATCATGCACGTTGGCAATACTGTCCAGTATTTGCATCTGGTATCCCGTAAGCACCTGTCCTGTCTTTGGTGCATACGCCATAGCATTATCACATACCTTATGTGATGCATTCCCCTCAAGTATAGGATAATTTCCTTCCAGTTGCTCTGCCATAATCAATAATATGAGATAAAAACCTACCGCAAAAATACAAATAATTCTTGAATATCAAAATATAATAACAAAAAACAATTCCCAGCCGGTAGCACCAGTCGGGAATTGCTATTGTACGCTAACGCACGCCGAGAACTTCGGGAGTATTAAGAGGGTAAGGACGATGTCAACCATTTCAGGAAAAAACAACACCCAGGTGTTGCAGTGTTGCAGTGTTGCAGTTAAAAAACGGGGTAGGAAAATGTCAAAAAAGAACTCTATATATTTATATATACATATATAAATATATAGAAGTATTTTTATGGTATGTGGGTGATAAAATCGAACTGTGACGTGTACTGAATAAGTTGACACTTTTGTAATTTAAAAAGTGTATCAGTATGCGAAAGCGATCATTACTTTCCAATGAAGAAAAACTA
>OCTX012272695.1_pt1 | contig 21111 bp, 19 predicted proteins | sample 1539691 | NCBI WGS metagenome assembly OCTX01 (sample SAMN02144231, study PRJEB22623) | gut metagenome | biome: sheep rumen | host: Ovis aries | place: New Zealand
TGATCCTTGCGATACACTGGGTACCGACTTCTTCACCAATGAATTCTCCGTTATCGGAAATCACGGTATGCCGAAGAAAAACTATCCTCTTTGGTCATCGGATGCAGGTCCGGTTACCGCGAAGATCGATATTCCGTGTTCGAAAGTTAGCGACATCGACTTAAGCAAGGAAGGCGATGTGACGATCCCGGCAGGATCTTTCGTCCGTCCGTATCTTTATGATACAGACACCAAACGCCTGATCGTCCACATTGTAGATCCCGATCCGGAAAAGAACTTCCTGGCGGAACTCGACTTCGCCGTATCAGACGATTATGTCATAACCGTCAACGGAAAAGACTTGGAAGATGTTTTCTATTCCATTATGTTCTGGGGATAATCAACTATTAAGGAGGTTTTTATGAAAAAGGCAATTGCATTGCTACTCTCTCTGTCCATGATCTCCGCCCTTGCAGGTTGTAAGAAAAAGAGCGAAGAAACAACAAAGAAGACGAAGAAGACAACAGAAACGGAAGTAACGGAAACCGAGACGGAAGAATCCGAGACTGAAACCGAGGCGACTTCGGAAGATACCGAGCCATCCGAATCGGAATCCTCTTCAGAACCGGAAACAAAGCCGGGAACAGGATTGAAAGATTTCAAACTTTCTTCAGATTTTATAGTCAGAAATGACCAGAAGAACCTCGAGTATGAGTTCGTTTCAACGGACCGCGCTTTCGCTGTTCCGACTTCAGACGGAAGATTCGGAATGATCAGAAAAGAGGCATCGAAGATTCAGTTCTCTGATGCTGAGATCGAAGCGCACGATCAGCTCTGGAACACGTTGGAAAGCCAATCTGCTGAGCTGAATTATGTGCTTGACGGACAGTATGACACACTCCGGCCGCAGCTGGTCTCCTCTATCAAGGACGGTTCTTTCTCGACAGATACACATTTAAATGGTGCCATCTGGGTATATCGCGCAGACACGGATATTTTCTCTTATGCCATTCACCAGGAGATATACTCAGCGTCATTAAACAACAACTCTGTTATTTCACACACTTACCGTGCATCTGACGGCATGGAATACTTTTTTGAAGACGTAGTGACCGACAGAGCCGGCTTTGCTGATTTCTTCGAAAAGTTCTTCAGCAGTTCAAAGGCAGACGAATATGAGAAGGGTTATGCGAAAGACTTTGCAAAAGATCTTCGCAATGAAAACGAAAAAATCGAATTCGTCATTTCGTACGATGCCATTTATCTTATTAACACCAAACTTGCAAATCCGCATTTCTTCAAGATTCCGGCCATGTACGCCGCTGATTATCTGGACGTTTCCATCTTCGGCTCTACTCCTGAATACTATGCACTTGAAGCGGATGCCTATAACAGCATCACATGGGATATCGATGGTGACGGAGCACTGGATCTGATCTCTGTAGATTATGAAACAGATGAATACGGCGCAATGATCGGCGCAAATATCTCCATTAACGGCGAAGCAAAAGGGGCTATTCCGGGCGATCTTTTAGGCAATGGTGACAATTATTACTATTACGGTTTCAACCTCATGAAGACGGACTCCGGTTTCTACGCGTATCTCGCTACAACTTACGAGGGTGAATCCGCCTCCACATTTGTTTTCCATTACGAGAATGGCCAGTTCGTTTATGTGAATGATTTTGTTTCCACTTTCGGATATAACGACGTTTACGGAATTTCCCCATATTATGATCCGAGCCGTTTTGTAGTTCATGATACCAATGACATTATGGGAACAACTTACATAGACACTACCTGTTCAGTGATCGGCAATAACGGAATGCCGGTAAAAACAGCTGATTTTGCATCCAAGCAGGGAGTCGGCATCAGCAAGAAAGAGATCACCGCTACGAAAATCGACGAGAATGGCAATCCGGCAGGTACTATCACTATTCCGGCAAACACTGCCATCAGTCTGATCGGCGTCGATCTGGAAAAGGATCTCGGTCTCTTCACAACACTGGAAGAAGACGAGAGTACAAATACAGTATTCCAGCTAAAGGTCACTATTTCAGACGGTTATAAGATCGCATATGGCGATGAGCAGATCCCTCAGGAAGATCTTTTCTCCGGCATCCGCTATGCCGGCTGATAAACGCAGATGATGATCGGCTGACTGGTACCGATTGGCAATCAGCGACCAGCCGACATGTTAACTAAACAGCATTAAATGGGCGTCTCCGAGTGATGATCAATCACAAAGAGGCGCCCATATTCATGCCCTTCTTATATCAAAAAAGGAGCTGCATATCGCAACTCCTTTTTGATACTGATCCATGATCCGTCTTAGGACTTCTTCTCTTCATCCGAAGCGGTTTCTTCTGTAGAAGATCCAGTGTTCTCTACTGTCTCTTCAGTAGCCTTGCTTTCCTCAACAGCCTTCTCTGCTATTGTTTCAGAAGCAGATGCTGTTTCCTCGGATGCAGGTTCTTCGGAAACCTTCTCCTCTGCAGCCGGCTCTTCGGAAGCAGGTGTCTCCGGGATCACGCCGCCACTGACGTAGATCTCTTCGAACTCCGGTCCTTCGATCTTCTCTTTCTCGAGAAGTCTGTGAGCAACTGCATTGAGGATCGCCATCTTCTCATTCAGAAGATTAAGTACATCATTATATGCCTTATCAATGATACGTGCGATCTCTTCGTCGATCTGCGCGGCGGACTGCTCACTGTAAACACGGGTATGTCCATAGCTCTTACCGATGAATACCTCATCGTCATCATCGAAGATCACGTTCGGGAACTTCTCCGACATACCGTAGCGGGTGATCATCTCACGGGCAATACCGTTGCAGTGCTGCAGGTCAGAGGAAGCACCGGTACTGATCTCGCCGAGGATGATCTGCTCTGCGGCACGTCCGCCCAAAGAGATCATGATGGAATCGATCAGCTGCTTCTTCGTTGTATAGTAGATATCCTCATCCGGCTTATGCGCGGTATATCCGCCTGCGCCACCTGCAGGGATGATGGAAACACGCTCGACATGTTCTGTCTCGGAAACCGTACGAAGTACGATCGCATGTCCTGCCTCGTGGAAAGCGGTAAGGCGCTTCTCCTTGTCGGTGATCACGCGGCTCTTCTTCTCCGGTCCTACCATGACCTTGAATACGGCCTCGGAAACATCCGCCTTAGAGATCTTCTTGGCATTTCTTCTAGCTGCAAGAAGTGCTGCTTCATTCAGGAGGTTTGCCAGATCCGCACCGGTGTAACCGGGGGTGATCTTTGCGATCTCCTTGAGATCGACATCGTCCTCGAAAGGCTTATTCTTGGCATGTACTTTAAGGATATCCGCACGGCCTTTGATATCCGGACGGGCAACCGAAACACGACGGTCAAAACGTCCCGGACGGAGAAGTGCCGGATCAAGGATATCCACACGGTTGGTCGCTGCGATAACGATAACGCCTTCGTTCGGTCCGAAACCATCCATCTCAACGAGCAACTGATTCAATGTCTGCTCACGCTCATCGTGACCGCCGCCCATGCCGGCACCACGGTGACGGCCGACCGCATCGATCTCATCGATAAAGACGATACACGGTGCATTCTTCTTTGCACTGTCGAAAAGGTCTCTTACACGGCTGGCACCGACACCGACGAACATCTCGACGAAGTCAGAACCGGAGATGCTGAAGAACGGAACTCCCGCCTCACCGGCGACTGCTTTTGCAAGCAAAGTTTTACCAGTACCAGGTGCACCGTGAAGGAGGATACCCTTCGGGATCTTCGCACCGAGTGCGGAATACTTCTTCGGGTTTTTCAGGAAGTCGACCACTTCCGCAAGTTCTTCTTTTTCTTCATCTGCGCCTGCAACATCTGCGAAGTTGACCTTGTTCTTCGACGGATCGTGAAGTTTTGCTTTACTTCTGCCGAAGTTCATCGCAGATCTGCCTTCGCCCTGGTTTCTGGAGAAGTTGATCCATACGATAAAGATCATCGCAGCAATCATGAGGACGATCATGATGCCGGACATGATCGCGGAAACGTCTGTCGGCTGCTTATATTCGAAGGACTCGATCGTGCCGTTCTTCTGTGCGTCGATCAGGATCGTCAGTACATGGTCCTCGGAATCGTAAGGAACTTTCTTGCTGACTTCCTTCTTCTTCCCGGTCTCCGGATCAAGATATTTAAAGGAGAGTGTATTGCCGTTAAGAACTACATCCTCCGTTTGCATATCCTTGCTCTCGATGATATTGAGCGCTTCCGAAAGAGAAGTACTCTTACCCGAGTCTCCGTTCAGGAAAAAATAGGATGCCACTATCAGGATCACGATCAGAACGAGATAGAATGGCAGTCCGCTAAATGACCGCTTTGGTCTTTTTTCTGTTTGACTCATTTGTCACCTCCGTCAACTTCAAGCACACATACGTCCGGAAGATTTCTGTACTTTCCCGCGTAGTCCAGGCCGTACCCTACGATGAACTTATCCGGCACCTCGATGCCGATATAGTCCGCTTTGAAGTCCACTGTGCGGCGGGACGGCTTGTCAAATGCCGCCACGACTCTGATGCTATTGGGACTTCTAGAGAAAAGCTCTCTTTTCAGGCACTGCATAGTTACGCCGGAATCGATGATATCTTCCACTATCAGGACGTCCTTGCCCGAGATATCGTAGTCCAGATCCTTCTTGATCTTGACGTTCCCGGACGAGACGGTACCGTTGTAATAGCTTGAGACCTGCATGAAATCCATGATCATCGGGCAATCGATCTTGCGGATCAGGTCAGCGAGGAAAACCGCCGCACCCTTGAGGATACCGACCACGATCAGATCTTTTCCCTTGTAATCTTCAGAGATCTGCCTGGCGAGACGATCTACCGCCTCTTCAATTTCTTCACGACTTACCAGTGTTTCCGAAACTCTCTCCATTTTACGATCTCCTTTCTTTCACGCCTGTTCTCCGAAAAACTCCAGTGCGAAGAGCTTCTCTGCGCCGGTGTCTTCCGATATCATGGCCCTGTATTTCCCTTCGGATTCCGCATCCGTAAATCCTACGGAGTGCGCCCATCCCGGGAGCCACAGGATCTCCTGCCCCTTTGCTGCAAGGAGCATCCGGTCCCGGAACCTCGGCGGAATATGTGCCTCGTTCATGAATCGGCGCAATTCCTTATGGCAAGTATTTCCGGCCCGGAGAATGGTATCGCCTGTTCTTCTGGTCCGGATGACAGTATCCTCCAGCACCGAGGAAGGGAAAAACCACGTCAGATTATTATATACTAAGTGCCCCTCTTTCTCAACGGAGCGGAGCCGCATTTGGACAAAACTTTGAGAAAAATTAACCATTTCTCCTAATGGGAGTTCCGAAAGAGCAATTTCTTCATATTTTGCTTCTTCCGGTACGATAGCTCCTATATCTACGAAGATCCCGCCTTTTTCCTCTGCAAAAGCACTCTCCGCTGTTATATAGCGGATCTTTCCGTTTTCCCTTGCCGCTTTTCTTCTGTCCGGAAGACTGACATAGGCTGTTCCCACTGTACTTTCCGCAAGTTTCAGCAGTGCCTCCCAGTGTACGCTCTCGAAGTTTACGATATCACCGAAGGCCCGGACAGCCAGGATCTTAAGGACCCTCCTGCGAAGGACTCTCGGAAGCGCCATCAGTTTTTCACAGGAAACTTCAAGCGCATCACCGATCTGCGACGCCGCGAGTTCATCCAGATAATCATTTTCTTCCGAGATCCGTTCCGAAAGACCGGTCAGTGCCATGACCGGAGATCGGTCTGTACCCTTCTCGATCATCGGGAAGATCTCATTTCTCCAGAAGTTCCTATCATACGAAATATCGGCATTTGTAACATCGTTACAGAAAGGAATTCCTCTCGATCTGCAGAATCCGACGATGTCGTTTTTATGCAGACCCAGGAAAGGATGGATCACATTTCCGTTTTTCGGACGGATCCCGGTAAGGCCTTCCATGCCGGATCCCCGGAAGATATGCATCGCGATGCTTTCCGCCTGATCCTCCATGTGGTGGGCCACAGCGATGATGCCGTCCTCACCCGAGAGCTCCCGGAAAAACTTATACCGCTCGATCCTGCCTGCGGTCTCCAGACTGATGCCCTCTTCTTCCGCGATCTTCGGAATATCCACGTGCTTCGGGCAGAACGGGATCGAAAGCGTATCGCAGAAGGTCTTTACCACCTCTTCATCACGGGAAGCTTCTTCCCGGATCCCGTGGTTCATATGGGCAGCAAGGATCGTCATATCCGGATATTTTCTGTCACGGATATCCTTCAAAACGAACAGAAGCGCCATAGAATCGGCGCCTCCGGATACACCGGCCACCACAAGCTCTGCAGGCAGCAACCGGTGCTTTTCAATATACTCTTCGACCAAAAAGACCAGGTCTTTCACGGAATCATACCCCGTCCGGGAACTGTCCGGGATCATCGAAGAATCCCGGATCTGCAGCCGGTTCATCAAAACTATCCTGTGACCAGTCGGTCATATCCAGATCTTCAAATTCCATGGAAGGGTCTCCCGAGAACAGCGCCGCATCCAGTGCGGACGGAGCCGGAGACTTCGGTGCGGAAGCAGAAGGCGCAGCAGGCGTTTCTGTCTTCGCCTGGTCGATCATATCCTGAGGGATCTGAAGAGACGGCTCGGCAAACATTTCGTCAGGGATCGCCACGCCCTCGTCAGACCACGGCGGCGGAGCATCTTCATCGGAGGGACCGGCCACGGCACGCGGGTCTTCTTTTTCCTTCTCGAAGAAGGTCGTTCTGGAACCGTTCCAGGAGAGGAATACATCCTTTGTCGGACCCTGACGGTTCTTCGCCACGATGATCATCGCACGCTGGATCTCTTCCTCGTCGTGTTTTTTCTTGAATTTTGTCTGATTCGTTTTCTCTTCTTCATCCTCATCCGACTCTTCTTTGTGCTTATAGTAATCCGGACGATGGATAAACATGACCATATCGGCGTCCTGCTCAATAGCACCCGAGTCACGAAGGTCAGAAAGAACAGGACGGTGATCGTCACGTCTTTCCGATTCACGGGACAGCTGAGCCAGCGCGATGACCGGCACTTCGAGTTCTTTTGCCATAAGCTTCAAGGCTCGGGAAATATCCGAGACTTCCTGCTGACGGGAGGAATTCTTACGTTCGACCGCCGGATTCATGAGCTGGAGATAGTCGATACAGATAAGTCCGAGTTTTCTGCCTAACCGGTTCTGCAGTTCTCTGCAGCGTGTCAGGATCTCCGCAGTATTTAAGCCGGAGTGCTCATCGATAAAAAGCGGCGTATTACCAAGTCTCGGAAGCGAAGCATTGATCCTCGTAAACTCTTCCGAAGACAGCGACTTGGCTCTCTGGAGAGTCGCGATCGAGATGTCGCATCGGGACGAAAGAATACGGTTGGCGATCTCCTGTCCGTTCATTTCCAAGCTGAAAAAGGCAACCGGCAGGTCATCTTTCAGCGCAACATTCACAGCGATATTGATAACGAATGCCGACTTACCCATGGAAGGACGGGCCGCGACGATCGTAAGCGTACCGGGACGGAATCCGTTCGTGACATAATCGAGCTGGGTAAAGTGGCTCCGCACGACCTTATCCTTCGGCGGATTGACAATATTCTTGACCGTCTCCTGCAGGATCTCCTTGAGTGATTTCAGCGCATCATCGGATTTACTGTCACGCAGTTCGGAGAGCCTTGAGATCGCGATCTCAATGAGGTTTCCGGGATCAGTCTCTCCCTCATACGTCTGACGCGTCACTTCCTCCAGGGACCGGATGATCTTGCGGCTCATGGATTTCTGGCGGACGATATTCACATATTCCGACAGATTTGAAAGGAGCGCATGTGCATCGACGATCGTACTTAAGTACGACATACCGCCGACTTTCTCAAGATCTCCCTGCTTCTTCAGTTCATCGCCGACTGTGATCAGGTCGATAGACTTGGACTCTGCATAGAGATGATAGATCGTCTCATAGATCTTCTGATGGGCAGGACTATAGAAATCATCGGCAGCCAGATACGAAGCGACTGTCGTGATCGTATTCTGGGAATCCAGACAGCAGCAGAGCACCGCGATCTCCGCATCATTATTCTGCGGCGGCACTCTGGTAAGAATAGATCTGTCAGCTTTATCCGAAGCGGCCATTCCCGATAACTCCTTACTCTCCTGCTACGACTTCCACGTTTACCTTGACACTGACCTGAGTGTGCAGCTTCGCGGTAACTTCGTAAGTTCCTAAGGATTTGATCGGGTTTTTGATGATAACGTTCTTCTTATCCACGTCAAAACCGGCTTTCTTGATCGCATCAGCAACATCCATCGCAGTGACGGCACCATACAGACGTCCACCCTCACCGGTCTTGACTTCTAGAGTTACTGTCTTTCCATCGAGAAGCTTGCCGTTTGCACGGGCTTCTTCGAGTACTCTTCTTGCGTGCTCAGCTTCCGAACCCTTCTTAAGTTTGTTCTTATTCATATTGTCTGCGGTAGCTTCGCAGGCCAGTTTCTTTTTCAGAAGGAAGTTTCTGGCATATCCGTCATTTACCTCGACGATATCGTCCTTTTTTCCCAGACCCTTGACGTCTGCTAATAAGATGCACTTCATTTTTTCTTCCTCCGTGTTTCCTTTCATTTTTCGCCCATTTCAGGACTTTCCCGATAAAAAATGAGCACCCGCGCGTTTCCACACGGGTGCTAATATTATAATCGTTTCCGATCGTAATGTAAACGCGATATGCGTTTTCGATCACTCTGCTACGAACGGCAGAAGTGCAACGTGTCTTGCACGCTTGATAGCGATCGTCAGCTCTCTCTGATGCTTCGCGCATGTACCTGTCATACGCTTCGGCAGGATCTTGCCGCGCTCAGATACGAACTTGCGAAGACGAGCCTGATCCTTATAATCGATCGTTTCTACCTTATCAGCACAGAAAGCGCAGACCTTTCTTCTGGAACGTCTCTGCTTCATGCCGCGATCACCGAACTCACGAGCCGGTGCCTTAGGTGCTCTATTTTCAGCCATAGTAATGTAATCTCCTTTCGAAAGATATCGGACACTGGTGGTGTCCTCTACTGTCAATAACCCATTACGTCAAAAGGAAGCTGTGAACTGTCGTCCGAGTCCATAGATGCCTCAAAGCCCGGATCGATCTGCTGGGCCGGCGGCGGTGTCTGTGCTACGACAGAAGCCGTAGGCGCACTCTGTGCCGGAGCAGCCGACGCCGGAGCCGGAGCCGGAGCTCCCTGACCCTGTGACTCAGAACGTGTGTCAACGAATTCGATCTCATCGACCACGACCTCAGTCACATATCTCTTCTGGCCATTCTGATCATCATAACTTCTGGACTGCAGGGAACCAACCACTGCGATACGGGAACCCTTGTGGAAATAGTTTCCGAGAAGAGTCGCCTGCTGACGCCAAGCTACACAGTTGATAAAATCAGACTGGCGCTCGCCGTTCTGGCTCTTAAAACGTCTGTCGCATGCGATCGTGAAGGAGCAAACCGCAATATTGCTAGGTGTCTGCTTTACTTCCGGATCCTTGGTCAATCTACCCATTAAAATAACTTTGTTCATAGTCGTTACTCCCTTTTTACCGAATTACTCCTCAATGCGGATAACAAGGAAACGCAGTACGCCTTCTGTGATCTTCAGCACACGCTCGATCTCCTTCGGGAAATCGGCATCAGATGTGAAGTTGAACAGAAGATAGAAACCGTCCTTCTGGTCCTCGATCTCATAAGCCATACGCTTCATACCGATAGATTCCATAGAATCGATCGTAGCACCGGACTCGATCTTCGCCTTGATAGCTTCAGTGGTAGAAGTAATACCTTCATCACCGAGTACCGGACTCAGAATGACCATCATTTCATACTTGTTCGCCATGATTTCTCACCTCCTCCTGGACTAGAACGGCTCTCATACCTACTTCGATGAGAGCGAGGATATTTCTAACATATATTTATATGTTCTCTGCATCCTTCGCAGCACGAGATAGAATATCACATGTTACCATGCCGGTCAAGCCGCAATTTTATGTAAGAAACCACACTCATTATCCGCCGTGAGGGCTGAAAATGATTCTGTCCGATCCTTCTCCCGCACACCGAAAAACGGGAAGCTCTCTCAGACAGGAATATTATATCTCACAAGTCGGTCCGCCATCTATATTTTATATGCCATATTTTATTAGTTTTGCTTATATTTCAGGCTTTTTTCGCACCTGATCGATATCTTTAGTAGAAATATGAAATCCTCAATGTTATAATCGGGAGCATAAAAAGAAATAAGAAAACCTTTAGGCGGTTTCTGCCGCCGGTTGGAGAAAAAGAAATGGATAAAAAGAAACTCATACTCATCTGTTCTCTTGCCGCAGCGCTTGTCATCGTGATCATTCTGATCTTCGCGTTAAAAGGATGCAGCAAGAAAGACAAGAATACGGATCCTTCCGGATCCTCCGGTTCAGAAACCGTAACAGTAGCCACCGATTCCGATGGAAATACGATCCTGCCTCCGGAGAACTCTTCTGATGAACCTTCCGCAGCACCGTCCGTTTCCGGAGATACTACTGAACCGGGCTCTACATCAGAAAGCGGAGAAACGACCGTTCCCGGCCAGTCCGGCTCGGATTCTTCTACAACAGCTCCTTCTTCATCGGATGCCGTTCCGACAGATCCGACGAAGCAGACAAACAGTTCCGATCAGACTCTTCCGATCGAGATCGATGGTAAAGACGGTGAGATCGTGATCATCCCGGACAGCACCACCAAGGCAGATCCGAAGACGGGCAATTCCGAACCGGCAAAGCCGACCGACAAACCTACCGAGAAGCCGACCGAACTCCCAACTCAGGGAAGCCAAAAGGGCGGTCCCATTGAGCTGCCGTTTGTACCGATCAAGTAATCCCAGGAGGTGTCCCTTGAAACTTTCCCCTAATTTTCTGATCCATACCCAGGAAGATGACGGCGAATATCTTCTGATCCCTGTCGCCGACGCCAGGTTTTCCGGTGTCGTCCGCGGGAACAGGACATTCGGCACGATCCTCGGACTTCTGAAGGAAGAGACCACGAAGGAAGACCTTATCGCTTCCATGAAGGCGAAATTCGATGCTCCGGATGATGTGATCACTTCCGATGTGGAAAAAGCACTTGCCGAACTTTCCAAGATCGGCGCGATCATAGAGTAAACCTTTTAAAGGCAGAGATCTTGATATACACCCTCTTTACCGGACAACAGTAAGGAGGGTTTTAATTTTCTTCCAGTTCATTTAGAAGTCCGAACCGGTATCCTTCTTTTTCCAGATATGTTAGTACCGCATCGAGTTCATTGACATTCGACTGCGAGTCATTATGCATCAGCGCGATAGCACCGTTATGGTGATATGTCCGGAAGTGATCCAGCACATATCCCGGCTCCGGCTGCGCACTCGGCGTGTAGTCATTGTACGCGATACTCCAGAACACGGTCTTATACCCCGCATCGCTGATGATCGTCATCAGTTTCTTCGTATATGTGCCCTTAGGAGTGCGGAAATACGGATCGAGCGTATAACCTGTCTTTTCATAGAAATACTCCGCCACATCGAAGATCTCGCCCGCGATCTGATCGACACTCATCGGCACCAGATCAGAATGCGTGACAGTGTGATTGCAGACCATATGTCCTTCTTCCTTCATCCGGACTGCATACTCCGAGCACTTCTCCAGATACATCTTCGTGACAAAGAAACTCGCCTTTACATTATGTTTTTTCAGCGTATCCAGGATCGGGACCGTCTTATCCGACGGATATCCGCAGTCAAATGTCAGGTAGATGACCTTATCCCCTTCCGGCACATGATCGTTGATATACGCGCCGTTAAAATCCTTGATCTTGAAGAACTCATACGAGCCGGATACGGAATGGTCTGTCTTTCTCTGGAAGCACCAGCTTTCTTTCATGGTGTTATCCAATGAATCGTAGTATGAGGCATTCCCCGTGATCTTTTCACGCAGTTTCCGGATCTCCGACAGCGTGTCCAATGGCGCTCCGGTATCCGACGGCGATATGGATGGATCTGTTTTTGAAGGCTCTTTCGTCGTTTCTGTCTCCGGCTCTGTCGGTTCTTCCGTCGCACTCGTTTCTTCTGTCGAAGGAGCGGTCACGGAAGCGGATGTCATTTCACTTTCTTTCACCGAAGAAGTATTGCCTTCCGTTTCGGGTGTTTTTGCCGTAGAAGAAGTCCCGGATTCCGCCCTCATGGAAAAAGGCTCCGCCGGTGCCGTCTCTTCCTTTTCTTTTTTTCCGGCGCATCCTGTGGCAAAAGCACTATTTATCATCATACCGAGCAGGATCACTGCTGCGATCTTATTTCTTTTCATACATCCGTATCTCCTGTTATCTAAGTGGTACAACCACCTGTCATACATACATTATAGCCGCCTTTTCATGGTGATTCGGTGACAGATTTATAACGAACCGGCCGTTTTCCCGGGAAGAACTCCCGTAATGCCCGGAAACTTGTGAAAAAAACGTGACATTCATGCGAAAGATAGTAAAAAAATGTATCAAAGGATTTTGTTTTCATGTATAATATTTTTATCTTTATTTCGGAGGTGTATTTATGACTTTTGAACAATTAATGGATTATGCCATAGAACAAGATTGTTCCGACGTGCATATTACTGTAGGTACCAATCTTGCTGTTAGAAGATACGGAGTTCTCCATATTCTCGACGAGCGTCCGACACCTGAAGAATCTCTCGCCATGATCTATACGATCCTTTCTAATGAAGAGATCCAGCGCGTTGAAGCCGGCGAAGATATCGACCTCGGTCTCATGATCGACAACGAGATCAGAATCAGAGCGAACGTATATCATCAGCGTAACAACCTCGCTTGCAGTATCCGCCTCCTTATGGCTCGTATTCCTGAGTTCGAAGAGCTCGGCATTCCGGAAGTCGTTAAAGATATGGCTACAGCAAAGAACGGTATCATCCTCGTCACCGGTCCTACGGGTTCCGGTAAGACAACCACCATGGCTGCTATCGTTGACTACATCAATAAGAATGAGGCAAGACACGTTATCACGATCGAGGATCCGATCGAGTACATCTATCCTCATGACCGCGCTATGATCCACCAGCGTGAGCTCCACCGCGATACAGATTCCTTCGCATCTGCTCTCCACTCTTCTCTCCGTGAAGACCCGGATATCATCTTCGTTGGTGAGATGCGTGACTTCGAGACGATCGCCGCTGCTATCACCGCTGCTGAGACAGGCCACCTCGTTCTTTCTACGATGCACACCACCAGCGCCGGCCAGACGATCAACCGTATCATCGATGGTTCTCCTTCTGACAGACAGGCGATCATCCGCCAGCAGTTCGCTACAAACATCCGTGGTGTTGTTTCCCAGCAGTTACTCCCGATCAAGGATGGCACAGGCCGTATCCTCGCTACAGAGATCATGATCGGAACCAACGCGATCAAGAACCTCATCCTCGAGGAGAAGGTCCAGATGATCCCGGGTGCGATCCAGTCCGGAAGATCTCTCGGTATGCACACTCTGAATGAAGACCTCATCCGTCTCTATAAAGAAGGATTCATCAACTGGCAGACAGCAATGGATGCTACATATGACCAGCAGGATCTCGAAAAGGCAATCGGTCTTAACAACCCGAACGCATTCCCGAGCTACCACTGATCTGCAGTTTAACAAATCAGGTACAAAGAGAGCTGTTTCATTATTTTGAGACGGCTCTCTTCGTTTTATAGGAAAGAAACGTATTACCAGGCTATACTATAAGCATGTTATAATCTACTTATATGATCCTGATGTCGAAGGAGGGATAGCATGAAGAGATTTGAGATCAATGCCGTACTGGAAGAGGCCTGCCGCCAGACACTGCTCTGCCGGATGTTTCTGAAGGCCGACCCGAACTGCTACAGCTGTTTCCCGCTCAAATCCAGCGAGGAACTTTTCCTCTATATGGACGAGCAGGATTTCCGGCTCGACGGATATGTCGTCCGCCGCATGAAGGATATCGTGGAGATCAATTCCAAGGTCGATCTTACCAATGACATTCTCGAGAGCGAGGGCGTCACATCGCAGATCCAAAAGATCGACATCGACCTTTCTTCCTGGGAGGGCGTGCTCTCCTACCTGTCGCATAACCGGCTGAATGCGATCTATGAATCCGAAGACAGAAACAGCGGAAATATCGACTATGTGATCGGCCGGATCGAGAAAAAAGACGACCGCTACATCTATGTCCGCGGGTTTGACACCGACGGAAAATGGGAAGAAAAACCGACGCGTATCGCATTTTCGGAACTGGTATCCATCTCTTTCGGCACCAGATATGTGGAGGTATTCAGCAAGTATCTTCCGCCCTGCCCGGTCGAGCGCGACATCTCCCTTCTGCCGAAATCATAAAGGCATCTGGCAGATTGGATTTTCCAAGTATCTCTGCTAATATTTCGATAGATAAACACACGGAGGACAAAACTATGCATTATTCTTATCGCACCAGCGGCACCTGTGCCTCGAAGATCGACTTTGAAATCAATGACGGCGTCATCTCGGATGTCGTATTCACCAACGGCTGCAACGGCAACCTGAAGGCCATCGGCAAACTCGTTGATGGATGGACCGCGGATGACATCGCAGAAAAGCTCATGGGAAACACCTGCGGATTTAAGCCCACGTCCTGCGCGGACCAGCTGGCCAAAGCAGTACTGGAAGCAAAAGCCGCGGAAAAGTGATCTTTTAAGATCAGACTTTCACCTCAAACAGCAGCCGGACAGGTACTCTTTTGTACCACGGCTGTTTTTTTCGTATTCTCATCAATCCCTGCTTACCGGAAGAAACGAGTACGTCGAGTTCCTGTTCCGTAATTCCTTCTTCACTGAATGCCGCCTTCAGCGCAAGCATGCGCGTCTTCGTCGCAGGGCTCCCGTTCCACTTCTTCCCGATCCAGCGGAAATACCGATAGTACGCTCTCGCACTCGCATTGATATCTTTCTGGCGGAAAGCTCTGTTCCAGAGGAAAGAATAAAGCGCACGAATCAGAAGAAACGCCAGAATAACCATCGAGACAGGAAGAGCTGCTTTGCCAAGTGTTTTCAGCCACTTCGGCATTTCCTTTTTCTGAGAGGCAGCTGCCTGAGAAGACGGTTCAGCCGCATTTGCGGCATTTCCATCCGGAGTTACGGGAGACACACCTGAATTACCGGAGCCTGTGTCTCCGGAAGAGACGTCTCCGTTCTGTCCCGGATCTGTAGGACTTACGGAAGGTTCTGCAGGCTGGATGTACCCGGTGAGCGGATCTTCTGCCGAAGGATCGGAAGGTTCAGAAGGATCGTCGGGGTCAGAAGGAGCGAAAATAGAAGACAGGCCGTATTCCCTGATCAGTGCATTCACATCGAAGCGGGATGCGGCGCGGACATTTCCGGGCGTCGGATCACCCATGACCCAGCCGAATTCCGGAAGGAACACCTCAAACCAGGCATGTGCATCCTTCGATACGATATCGATGGGCTTTCCATCTTCCGCCGTATTCACCATATATCCGGAACAGTATCTGGTCGGGACACCAAGCATGCGAAGAAGCACTGTCGCCGCAGATGCAAAGTGCACGCAGAATCCGGTGGGACTCTCTTTCATGAACCAGCAGACAAAATCCTTATCTGACGGCGGATAAGATGTGTTTTCATCGTACGGATGAAGTGAACTGACATAACGCGTCACGGCAAGCACTTTATCGATATCCGACATCTCCGTTCTTCCTTCGTATATGTCCATGAACCAATCCGGAAGCATACCGCTTGAAAGGAGCTCCTGTTCCGTTTCTTCCGGAACCTCCAACGCCGTCTTCTGCACATACCTGAGATAGTCTTCTGACCAGTAGCCGCTCTCCTGCTTCACCGGAAGTTCGGAAAGCGCATAGGTTATCCCGTCCGTACTGCTTTCGTCCAGAAGGCATCTGACATTATAAAAGTCCGTCACAGGAATACCGTCAGAAGATGACACCATGTATCCATCCGTATAAAGCGGGCTGTAGGTGAACTCCGGGTCATAGTTGAAGCTCAGTGTCAGCAGATAAGGTGCTTCTTTCTTCTGCCATTCAACGTCTCCCGAAGCGATCTCATCCGTATCCGGCTCGTCTCCCGAGATCTTCCATTCGTTGCCGGTATATGTATCCATGGAAGTGGATCGCAGATAGAGATATTTACTTCCTTCGATGTCCTTTATACTCGGATTGACAGTTCTGGTCATCGTCATCACGACAAATAACGGCGGATTGAAATTTCCTACCGCATTAAGATCCTCATGGGTCGGTGCGGAAGAAACTACAGAGTCTCCGATCTCCTCGATCACGGCGCCTCCAAGATAGGATTTCTCCACATCATCCAGAAGTTTCTGCACATTCGGAGGAAGAGAATTATGGAGCTTATTATTCCCCAGCAGTTTCTTTATCGAGCTCATCTGACGGACCGCCAGTTCATTTTTATCATAGGTTTTCTGCGGGAACCACATACCGACCAGAAACGACAGAAGCAGCGCCGGCACTGCCAAGATAAGAAGCCTTCGGTCGCACTTCACCCGGTCTCCTTTTCTAAGCGTCTGGAAAACGCACAGTAAGAGAACACCCGTCAGCGCCAGTTCGCACCAGAGCTGTTTGGGGAACATATAGTTCAGCGCCACAGAGAAGAAGAAAAACGGCATATAGAAAGGAGCGCAGAGCAGGGCGCTCTTCTTTCTGGTAATCACAAATGTCGTGAAGAGTACCGGAAGAAGATTTATGACCAGAAGAAATCTCGTAAGAACAGTCGTGCCGTCCACCGCCTGCTCATACTCATAGGGCAGATCCCGGAAAGTAAACTTCTTTAGCATAAACATCAGTGAATCCATGCCTTGCCGGACTCCCGCGATACCGAAAAGGACAGCGCCGGCCGGCACGAAGAAAGCTAAGATCAGCACGAGGACAGAGATCCATTTTCTCTTCTCGGTAAGGATGTGAAAACATGTCGAAATAAAAGCCATGCCCGCGATCGCGGGAATAAAGACCCGAAGATCCACGGAGAGTTCATATGTACTTGTCAGTATGAGCGAAAAGCTCACACAGAGAAGCGATGTAAGAAGCGTGGGAACGATAAAGTTGACCGGCCTTGCGGGAGAAGATGAAGGCTCGAGATGAACTGTTTTAATTCTCATCGGAAGCCTCCTTCGGTATCTTCATACTGAGGATCCTGATCACAGCTTTTTCCAGGTCGCGCTGGGACTGGATATCAAAGGAGATCTCTCTTTTTCTCGGAGGGAGTACACGTATCTTATGCGGAATATCTTTTTTCAGGAAGTACTCGGAAGTAAATAACAGTTCTCCCATCTTCCGGTCGAAGATCTCTCTGTCTTTTTCAAGTTCCAGAAAGACGCGGGCGTGTCCGTAACACTCCTCCTGCGGTTCTTTGACCAGGAGATCATCCCTCTTCGCTGACGCTTTCCAGTGGATATTCTTGATAAGGTCACCGGGATTGTACTCACGGACGTCATAGATCTCCGAATACGGGGATGTGCTCTTTCTCAGCGCACGCGCTTTAAAACCGTTCAGATCCGGCATTGCCTCAGGGATCTGCGGGACCGGATGGATGATCACTTCGCAGGAACATTTCGGCTTCTGCCGGCTCCAGAAAAGTCCGAACAGATCATAGATCTTAATTCGTGTCACCTCTATGGAAAAAGCACCGCAATGGTCCGTATCCATGGGAAAACTGACATTGGTATTGCCATGGATATACATCTTTCTCCGGTACGCATCACCGGTCATTTTTTCCGTGACCTTATAGTCGATCCTAAGAAACGAGATCATATTCGCAATACTCTCGGGAATAGACAGATCGACCGATGTCTCATCACCGATCCTGACATTTCTCGGAGGAACAAGACGCACCTTTCTTCTTCTCGAAGACAGGATACACATGATCAGAGAAAGCGGCGGGATGCAAAGAAGCAGGATAAGGCAGTACCAGGCCACCCACATCTGGTAGAAAAGAAAGAAGGTAAATGTACCGGCCAGTGCCAGGATATAGATACACCAGTTCTTGAACATAGGCCCCGCCAGACTCCGTTACACCTTCGGTGCAGGAACAGATTTCAGTATCTCCTTCGTCACATCAGATGTGCGTCTTTCATTAACTTCCGCTTCTGCCGTCAGCATCAGACGATGTCCCATGACCGGTGTAAATACCGCCTGGACATCATTCGGGATCACATAATTTCTGTGAAAAACATATGCATAGGCTTTTGCCATAGCGGTCAGCGCCAGTGTCGCACGCGGACTTGCGCCCCGTTCAAGATCCGGATGGGAACGGGTCTTGCCCACAAGTGCAATGATATAATCCAGCATCGCTTCTCCGACAAACACACGGGAAACCTCCTCCTGCATCGCAAGAAGCTCTCTGGCACTGCAGATGCAGCGCACGCTGTGAAGCGGATTGTTGCCGTCTTTTCTGTCTTCCAGCATTGCTTTTTCGTCCTTTGGAGAAGGATATCCCATAGACACGCGGATCGCGAATCTATCCATCTGTGAGTCCGGCAGAAGCGATGTGCCGGATGCGCCGGAAGGGTTCTGTGTCGCAAATACCGTAAATGGTTTCGGAAGCGCATAGGTGTTTCCGTCCACTGTCACCTGTCCCTCTTCCATCGCTTCCAGAAGAGCGGACTGCGTCCGGCTCGAGGCACGGTTCAGCTCATCGGCGAGAAAGAGATTATGGAAGACCGAGCCCGGCTGATACTTCATGCTCTGGGTGTTTTTGTCATAGACGGAGAATCCGGTGATATCGGAAGGCAGAACATCCGGGGTAAACTGCACACGTCCGTAATCCAGACCCATGGCCCGGGAAAAGGCCAGCGCCATCGTCGTTTTTCCTACACCCGGCACATCCTCGATCAGTACATGTCCTCCGGATAAGATCCCGGCCAGCGCCTGCAGGATCACGATATCTTTGCCGCAGATGACCGTTCTGATCTCCGCGATGATTTCATTGGTTTTCTCACTCATCGGTTTTTATCCTCTCATCGAAAAATAGGGTTTACCGTTCTCCATCTGCACCTTCTTATACTCCGCCAGTTCACTGATCGTGACGAGTGTATAACCGGAATCTATAAGAGCAGGAACGATCGTCTCGACCGCTGTCGCCGTCGTCTCATAAAGATCATGCATCAGGATGATGTCGCCGTCTCTAACATTGTTCAGAACTTCATTGATGACGTGCTGGCTGTCTCTGTACTTCCAGTCATTCGTATCGATCGACCACAGGATCATCGGAAGGCCCACATTCTCGGAAACCGTCGCGTTATAGGAACCGCCAACCGGCCGCATGACCTTCGGATAAGATCCGGTCAGGGCATAGATCGCATCACAGGTATCCCAGATCTGTTTATGCACCGCATCTCCGGAGATCTTCGTCAGCGTCGTATGGTTCCACGTGTGATTTCCGACTTCACAGCCCATATTCGTCGCACGGATGATACAGTCTTTATAGCGGTTGACACGGTCACCGGTGACAAAGAATGTCGCATGTGCGCCATATGGTTCAAGCGTATCAAGGATCCGCATCGTGACATCGGTATAAGGACCATCGTCAAAGGTAAGCGCCACGATCTTTTTCGGAACTTCTTTTTCCACGTGCGTATCAAGGCCATATTCACCCATCTTCGCATCAAAGGCCGGATCATCCAGGATCGAGGAAAGCACGCGTTCGCGGGTAATGCCATGGGAAAGAGCGATTTTATAAGAAGTGATTTTTTCCTGCTCCGGTTCATGTCCGTAGAAGACCTCAAAAACCGTATTCAGAAAATCATCATCTGAAGCAAGGATCTCTCTGCTTTCCGGCGTGGACAATATGTCCCAGATCACACTTCGTATGCTGGATGGATACTCGGAAGTACGCCACACATAATCATTCAGTTCCTCCCCCGTCGGTGCTTTTCCCGAAAGACGGGAATAAAGACGGTTCAGGAACGATGTCATCTCATAGTTCAGATCTCTCGCCTGGGTAAGGTTTATCTCTCCGGGAACGATGTCAAGATCTGCACATCGGGAAGCAAAAGAAGGATCGGATGCGATCATCTGTGCCACGTAATCGATCGACACACCATTTTCCATCACTTCATGGTATTTCCCCATTTCTTCCGCTGTAGCATCACGATCAAGCATCAGATGACAGAGCGATATGATCGTCTGATCATCAGAAACACCTCTGGATGTGTAGTCGGAAGAAACAATGATCTGCTGAAGCGTCGGAGCAACCGCTTTTCCTTCGCGGAAAAACTGAGTCCATACATTCGCTTCTTTGGCAGAAGGAGATCTACCATACATCTCCGTGAAAAGCTGACCGATAAAAATCGTGAGTTCCGGATTATGATCTCTCGACTCCAGATCATCCACCGTACCTGGTGTGATCTTATACTGAGCGCAGACAGCTGCGAAATCCGGAGTCTTCGAAACATCGCTGATAAAGCGGCGGAGACTGACACCGCTTTCCATGTAGGAAAGGTATCTCTCCTTCTCGGCAGAGGCAAGTTCCTTTCCGGTCATCACCTTCGTCAGAAGTGTAAGCTCCTGATCGGCGGAATAGTTCTTCTTCGAAAACTCCTCACTCTCGGAGAGCATCTCGATCATGCCGGCGGCAGTAGTATTTCCATCTTTGATATTACGGTACCAAAAACCGTACTGTTCACCTTCCGGGTCTTTCCCCAGAAGCGTGTGAAAAGCATACTCAATAAAATCGACAGTAAGATCCTTCTGCGCACGAACTTTCGAAGGAACCATACATGTTCCGGCTAGAACAGAAACAGTCAGGAGCACTCCGATAGTTCTGATTATATATCCAAAGACACCATGTTTATGTCTGCTCATTATATACCTCACCCCTATTAACTCAGTATCAGTATATATGAAACGGGTAACAGGAAAATGACATATATGCAATTTTAGCATTACGTATGAGGATGTTTCAGTTTTTCGGGCAATAAAAGAGGGGCTGGGAAACACATAAAACAATGTCATTAAGTTAAGACAGCATTGCCTCAACAAGACAACAAAACAAATCAAAAAGAGGCTGGAGAAGCAAAATCTTCAGTCTCTT
>OCTX014530495.1_pt1 | contig 21108 bp, 16 predicted proteins | sample 1539691 | NCBI WGS metagenome assembly OCTX01 (sample SAMN02144231, study PRJEB22623) | gut metagenome | biome: sheep rumen | host: Ovis aries | place: New Zealand
AGCACAATACCCTCATTCACAGCTCCAGGCAAGCGGCGAGAACGTCGGTTTGCCGGACGGACAGATGGGTAACTCGGAGGTCGGACACCTGAATATCGGTGCCGGACGTGTCGTTTATCAGGATCTGGTGAAGATCAACCGTTCTATCCGGGACAACTCGATCATGCAGAATCCCGAGATTATTGCAGCCTACCAAGCGGCTCAAGCGCAAGGGAAGAAACTGCATATCATGGGTCTCTGTTCCACCGGCGGCGTACACTCGTCTCTGGACCACCTCTTCAAACTTGTGGAGATAGCCAAGGAGTACGGCGTAGCCGACAAGACTTTCATCCACTGCTTCATGGACGGACGTGACACCGACCCGCGCAGCGGTAAGGGATTTGTGGCGGACCTTCAGAAGGTATGCGACGCCAACGGAGCACACATCGCTTCTATCATCGGTCGTTTCTATGCCATGGACCGCGACAAACGGTGGGAGCGCATCAAGGTGGCTTATGACCAGCTGGTGAACGGTGTCGGACGGCAGGAGACGGACATGGTAGCGGCAGTACAAGGATGCTACGACCGCCACACCGAGGAGCACAAGGACACCGACGAGTTCATGGAGCCGTTAGTGAACAGTACATGCGACGGACGTATTGCGGAAGGCGATGTAGTCATCTTCTTCAACTACCGCAACGACCGCGCCAAAGAGATCACGATCGCGCTGACGCAGCAAGACATGCCGGAGCAGGGCATGAAAACCGTTCCCGGTCTGCACTACTGCTGCATGACCCCGTATGACAGTTCGTTCCAAGGGCTGCATGTCCTTTTCCCGAAAGAGAATGTAGAGAACACCCTCGGTGAGGTTGTCAGCCGACTCGGACTCAAGCAGTTACGCATCGCCGAGACGGAGAAGTTCGCCCATGTGACCTTCTTCTTCAACGGCGGCAGGGAAGCGGAATATCCGGGAGAGGAGCGCATCCTGATCCCCAGTCCGAAAGTGCCGACCTACGACTTGAAGCCGGAGATGAGCGCGCCGGAAGTGACGGAAGCGCTGGTTGCCGCTATCAAAACGCAGAAATTCGACTATATCACCCTTAATTTCGCGAACGGCGATATGATCGGTCATACGGGCGTATATGAAGCTATCGAGAAAGCGGTGAAGTGCATCGATGAGTGTTCGCACAAAGTGATTGAAGCGGCGCTGGAGAACGGATATGAGATCATTGTGATTGCCGACCACGGCAACTGCGACAATGCCATCAACCCGGACGGTACGCCTAACACGGCGCACTCGCTCAATCCCGTACCTTTCGTTTATATCAGCAAGGATCACAAGAACGCCCGTGTAGAGGACGGTATTCTGGCGGATGTAGCTCCGTCACTCTGTCATATCATGGGTATTCCCCAACCGAAAGAAATGACCGGTCACTGTCTCATCAAAGACTAGTGTTATACGCGTTTCTGGTAGTGGTAGTCGTCGAACTTACTACCACCTTTCGAACTGTCGAGGCGTTCATGGCCTCGCAGTTTGTTTTTTATACGGTACCAGAAATCGCCCGTGAACGGCTCGCGCCAGTTGATATGTCTCCAATAGAGGATGAGCAGCCATCCGAACAACATCCCTCCCAAGTGTGCGAAATGGGCTACGTTGTCCGCAGACAGACCGGCTACGGAGCCCAATCCCGCGAAAAGCTCTATCAGCGCGTATATAATAACGAACGTGCGTGCACGTATAGGAATCGGTATGAAGAGGATGTACATCGGTACATCGGGATAAAGCCATCCGAAGGCAAACAGGATACCGAATACGGCGCCGGAGGCTCCTATGGTATTGAGCATCGTGGCATAATAAGCCAGCGCCTCAGCACTGTATGAGCCGCTCATATTGGACAGCATCAGCATCCATACCAACTCCTGGATAACCGCCGCTCCGAGACCGCAGACGAGGTAATAGAGCGCAAAACGCCTTGCACCCCATTCCTGCTCTATCACAGGAGCAAACATCCATACAGCGAACATATTGAAGAATATGTGGCTGAAATTGGCATGCAGAAACATATATGTGAACGGCTGCCACCAATGGAAGGAGGAAGCGGAAACATAATGAAGCCCGCCAAGGGCGTTCAGATCAATGCCGTATCGCTGCAGAACGGCAGCCAGAAAAAAGACAATGAAATTAGCTATCAGCAGATAGCGCGTTACGGTAGGGATATTTCTCATAAAGCATGTAATTACGGGTACAAAAGTACTATTTTTTCGTGAAATAACCGCACAAAAAGTGCGCCAAATGCAGAAAAAAGCCTATTTTTTCAATATTTTTGCATTTTTTTGCTCAAAATATTTGGTATATAAAGAAAAAGTTGTAACTTTGCACCACAAAATTGGGACATGAACCCATGTAGTTCACATTATTAATAACTAAAAACACAAATGTTATGAACAAATCAGAACTTATTAAGGCAGCCGCAGCTAAGGCTGAGGTTTCCGCAGCATTGGCAGCAAAGGTTATTGACGCAGCTCTCGAAGAGGCAGTTGCAGCAGTTAAGAAAGGCGAGAGCGTACAGCTCGTTGGATATGCTACCATCGCAGTAGCTAACCGCGCAGCACGCAAGGCTAAAAACCCGCGTACCGGTGCTATCGTTAGCGTACCTGCTAAGAAGGTCGTTCGTATCAAAGCCGGTGCTAAATTTGCTCTCTAATCCAGGCAATGTAGCTTTACAAACGAGTTGTCCCAGCTATATGGGCAACTCGTTTTTGTCTGTTAAAAAGGTATTAGGTACATGTTGAATATTATTTTATGCGGTGCCCCGGGTAGTGGTAAGGGCACGCAATCGGGTTTTATCACCGAGAAATACGGTTTGCAGCATCTCTCTACCGGTGATGTCCTCCGGGCTGAGATAGCTTCGGGTAGCGAACTGGGTAAGAAAATAGACGCGCTCATCTCGCAAGGCAATCTGGTTCCGGACGAGATGATGTACGGCGTGATTGAAAACTATCTTTCTTCCCTGCCTAAGGATTGCAAGGGAGTTATCCTGGATGGTTACCCACGTACTGTTTCCCAGGCGGAGTCGCTGACTGAGCTGCTGAAGAAATATCGGATGGACGCCATCATGATAGACCTGCTGGTGGACGAACAGTTGCTCATCCAGCGCCTTATCGAACGAGGCAAAGTGAGCGGACGGGCGGATGACAACCTCAATACAATCCGTCACCGTATCGCCGTTTATCACAACCAGACGGAACCTATCGCGCTGTATTATCTGCATCACGGCAACTACTGCCCTGTGAACGGAAACCACGCCGTAGAGGATGTGTTCCTACAGATTGAGCGTATTTTGGATTCGCACATTAAATAATGATTTTATATGCCAAGCAATTTTATCGACTACGTTAAGATCTACTGCCGCTCGGGAAAGGGCGGCGCGGGTTGTATGCACCTTCATCGTGCCAAATATCTGCCGAAAGGCGGTCCGGACGGCGGTGACGGAGGAAAAGGCGGGTCGGTAATATTGCATGGCAACCGCAACCTCTGGACCCTGCTTCACCTGAAATACCAGAAGCATATCATGGCTACCGACGGAGGCAAAGGAGGTCAAAGCCGCTCCTTCGGCAAAGACGGTGAGGACAAGATCATCGAGGTTCCTTGCGGAACAGTGGTCTATGACGGCGAGACAGGGGAGTTTATCTGCGAGGTCAAAGAGCACGGCGAACGTGTAGTCTTGCTCAAAGGCGGACGGGGAGGTCTGGGAAACTGGCATTTCCGTACTGCTACCAACCAGGCTCCGCGGTATGCCCAACCCGGTGAACCGGCACAGGAGAGAACCGTTATCATGCAACTCAAAGTGCTGGCGGATGTAGGTCTCGTCGGCTTCCCCAATGCCGGCAAATCCACGCTGCTGAGTGTCGTCTCTGCCGCCAAACCGGAGATAGCGGACTATCCCTTTACTACCCTCACGCCGCAGTTGGGTATCGTCTCGTATCGCGACGGACGCTCTTTCTGTATGGCAGACATCCCCGGTATCATCGAGGGAGCCAGCGAGGGCAAAGGACTTGGTCTGCGGTTCCTGCGGCATATAGAGCGCAATGCGGTGCTGCTCTTTATGGTGCCTGCCACCAGCGAGGATATCCAGAAGGAATACGGCATTCTGCTGAACGAACTGGAGAAATACAATCCGGAGTTGCTCACCAAAGCCCGGATCCTGGCTGTCAGCAAATGCGATGCGGTTACCGACAAAGAGCTGGACAAACTCAAGAAATCCAAAGCCCTGAAAGGTTTGGATATTCCGGTGGTCTTCATCTCCTCCGTTGCCGGACAGGGGATTGACGAACTGAAAGATGCGCTGTGGACGGAACTGAATAAAGAGCAGAATCAGGTTATCGAGATCTCTCATGCGCCGATTGATGTCACGGTCATCGAGTCTGAACAGCCGGATAGGTCTGACAACTCCGATGATGAGGAACATACTATATATCTCAACGAAGTAGAGGAAGAGTGGGATCTGGACAAATACAAAGGTATCGGCTGGGACGAGTAACGGCTTAACGGTTTAACGGCTTAACAGCTTAACGGTTTAACAGCTTAACGGTTTAACGGCTTAACGTGCGAAGCACCTTTTACGATAGAATGATCGAGTGGCGGGAACGTCACATCAGCGAGAAGCATTTGGTATTGCTTCTCTCTTTCTTCGTCGGTGCTTTCTCTGCCGCCGCAGCAGCCATACTGAAATCATTTATCCGTTTTATCCAATGGATTGTAGAGGAACAACTCATCGGGGACGGACATACGTGGTGGTATCTCATCACTCCTATCATCGGTATTACGCTGGCGGCTCTTTTCGTCAAGTATATTGTCCGCGATGATATCTCGCATGGTATCACTAAGATTCTGTACGCTATCTCGCAGCGCAAATCAATCATCAAGGCGCATAACATGTGGTCCTCCATCATCGGGTCGGGTCTCACCATCGGTTTCGGAGGTTCAGTCGGAGCGGAGGCTCCTATCGTCCTGACGGGAGCAGCCATAGGCTCCAACCTCGCGAAAGCGTTCCGTTTGGACCAGAAGACCATGATGCTCATGATCGGATGCGGTGCTGCCGGAGCTATCGGAGGTATCTTCAAGGCGCCTATAGCCGGTCTGGTGTTTACGCTGGAGGTGCTGATGATGGATCTGACAATGACCTCCGTCGCGCCCTTGCTCATCTCGTCTGTCACCGCAACAGCCATCTCCTATATACTGACAGGAACAGACCCGATGTTCCCCCTTGACACGGCTGAACCGTTTCTGGTAAACAGAATACCGTGGTATCTGGTTTTAGGTGTCGTGTGCGGACTTATCAGTCTCTATTTCACGAGGGGAATGAACAAACTGGAGCAATGGTTCAAACACGCTATCAGGAGCATGTGGGCGAAACTGCTTATCGGAGGCGTGGTGCTGAGCGTTTTGATTTATATCTTCCCGCCTTTGTACGGAGAAGGATACGATGTGATCCGCCAGCTCATCAACGGGGACTCTATGTCGGCCATCCAGAACAGCCCCTTGGAGCATAACGAATGGGCGGCACGAAACGGGCATTGGCTGCTGCTGACCTATTTCGGTTTTATCGTCCTGTTCAAGATTGTCGCTTCGGTGGCTACCAACGGTGCCGGAGGTGTCGGAGGTATCTTCGCGCCTTCGCTCTTCATGGGAGCTATCACCGGTTTTCTCACGGCGCGAATCATGAATATGAGCGGACTGATGGTGCCGGAGGCGAACTTCGCTCTGGTAGGTATGGCGGGACTCATGTCCGGCGTCATGCACGCTCCGCTGACAGGTATCTTCCTGATTGCCGAACTGACAGGAGGATACCATCTCTTCATGCCTCTGATGATCGTTTCGGTCATTTCGTATTTGACAATCATGCTCTTTGAACCCCACTCGCTGTATGCCATGCGTCTGGCGCAGAAAGGGGAACTGCTTACTCATAATAAAGACCGCAATGTCCTGACGCTGCTCAAGATGGACAGCGTGCTGGAAACGGATTTTATCACGATCTTCCCTGATATGACACTGGGAGAACTCGTCAAAGTGATCAGCGAAAGCCACCGCAATATCTTCCCGGTTATTGATCATGAAGGCCATCTCAAGGGTATCCTTTTGCTCGATGAGGTGCGTAATATCATGTTCCAGCCGCGGCTGTACAAACGGTTTACGGTAGGTCAGCTGATGACCTCTCCGGCAGCTGTGCTTAGTTTTGACCAGCCGATGGAGAAAGTGATGGAGGTCTTTGAAGACACCGGCGCATGGAACTTGCCGGTAGTCGATCAGGACCGCCGCTATCTGGGCTTTGTCTCCAAATCGAAGATCTTCAATTCCTACCGCCACGTACTTGTCCATTTCAGCGAGGAATAAACCCATATCGCTCATGCCCTGCGAAAGAAAAATATGGCTGATAGTATTGTCATTGATGACGATGCTGTCTTCTTGTTCCGTAACTTCGCTCCGCGAGGCACAGTATGTTGTGGCGCAGGCGGACAGCCTGTGGCATGAGGGCAGGATGTACGGTGTGGACGAGGGAGATAGCGCCACCCTCGCGCAAGCGTATGAGAGATTGAAGAGGCATTCAGCCGTCAGCTATCAGCTGTCAGAATATTCTCATGCGTGCTATCATTACGGCAAACTGCTCCGCGCGAAAGACAACCCCGTAGAGGCTATGCAGGTGTTCATCGACGCCACCCATTCCGGCACAAAAGACTACCATATCTTAGGAAGAATATATAGTAATATGGGAGATATATGCCACTTGGCGAATGAGTTTCCATTATCATATGACATGTTTGAGCGTTCAGCAGAAATGTTCCTCAGAAACGGTGACACCTTACTACATTATTATCTACTAAATGATATGGCTTTCGAATTGGCTGAGCAAGGAAAGAAAAAGGAAACAGAAACTTTGATAGATTCAATTACGCTACATTGTACTAATCAAGGAGTCAAAGTCAAGACATTAGAAACGAAAGCACTTTTATATCAATCGCTTAAATGTCATGATTCTGTTATCACGACAATAGATTCATTACAATCTATCGGATATAATGATGTTATAGAACTTACGATGAAAGCACGTGCATTTCATAATCTCAATTGGCCGGATTCTGCTTTGTACTATGCCAATAAGGTGGTGCAACACTCTCCGACAGATGCTTGCGCAATTGCCGCGTACTACATATTATCCCATAGCAAAGACACGATAAACAAAGATAGTGTACTTATTCTTACTTCCGCACGTGCAGATGCACAAAGGGCATGGGCTTATTCTCAAAGTAAATTGGCTCAAGCCGTTCAACTTTTAGAGCAAGATTTAGCTCGCAAACCGGATTTTCGGTGGTTATATGCCATTCTTGCAACACTACTAATTATAGGAACAAGCACAGGAATATATGCATATAGAAAATATAATAAACGCGAATTACTTTCCCAACAGGTGAACGATTTGCTCAATAAGAATGATGCAGAAATCCAACGCCATGAGCAAATAGTTCAGGCACATTCTGACTATAAGAAGATTCGCATGAGCGAAATAGAAAACAATTGTGCCACTATCACTGCAGCAGAAACCTTTCCGAAAAATATCCATTGGAGCAATTTCGAAGACATGTGTAAAATAATGGATGACAATTTTTATATGCTGGCATCCAGGTTGCATCAGAGACATGTTTTGAATGAAACAGAAATCCGATTATGCATTCTGGTACTATTAAATTTGAGTAGAACAGAAATTTCAAATATCTTACCATATGCATTAAGTGGTGTGGGGAAATTAAAAGACCAGACAGCCAAGGAGTTGGGAACAACCGGCAAAAATCTACGGGAATATCTTCTTAAAATGACTATAGAAGAATGTTGAGAACAAAAATTCCCACATCCAGAAATATTTAAATCATTATATTTCAATTTATTAAGTATTTGTAAATTCCCACATTTATATTTGCTTGTATAGCATAAAAGCAGTAATTTTGTGCCGTCAAACGAAAACCGTTTGGCGGTATTTTATTGTTTAACAAAATCTCTAATTAACATGAAAGTAAAAATTATCACTTTGGTACTGAGCATTCTCTTCGCAATGCCAGCCGTTCTTCTTGCTGAAGAAACCGAGATTCAATTAACGGAAGTAATTGTTATGGGAGTTCTTCCAGGCGACAATCCTTTGGATGATTGTGAACCTGTAGGAGAAAACCCGACTCGCCCAGGAAATTTCCGTGCAACGATCAATGGCAACTCGTTGACTATTCTCAAACAAGAAGAGGCTATCCCCTTCGCGCAGGCGGTAGTTGTTAATGCTTCTACGGGAAGCGTAGTCGTTAACGAGCAGTTCACCAACTCTCTCTCCCGCCCGATTACCAACGCAGGCGTGTACGTTTTGCGTATAGAAACCGCCGGCGGCGCGCTCACAGGACAATTTAGAGTTGAATAATTTAATTAAGTACACGCACATGCGCATGAATCGTTATATATTTACCCTATTCATGTGGATCGGTATTTTCTTTTCTGTACCTTCAAATGCACAGGTACTGACGGCGGAACGCCATACACCGGTTTCTACAGACAGCTTGCAAGTCTATAAACTGTCCTATATACAAGTTACTGACAGCGGCAGAAATTGTATTTGGGATTTCTCTGGGCTTCCTATTGATAGCGCAGAGATAATTGATGTGGATTATTATGCTCCTGATGCTGCATCTATCGGTCTTCATCGGGAACACAGCAATCTCTATTATCATTTAGCGCAAGATACATTATGGCAGACCGGTTACGAAACCTCTCGTGCGCATGTGCGGTACTTGATTCCTGTACCGGTAATGAAGTTTCCGTTTGAGTATGGGGATTCATTGGGCGGCACAGCAATAGGCAAAGGACAATATTGCCATATATTGCCGATTAGTACGGAGGGGACGTATTCTGTATCTGCCGATGCTACCGGGCGGTTGATATTGCCGGAAATGACTTTGGACTCAGCCTTACGGCTACATTCGGTTTTTCAGTATCAAGATAGTAAAAGGCGCACAACAGTCAAAGAAGAGCGATATATCTGGTATTCCCCCTATTGCCGTTACCCTTTGCTTGAGAGCACTCGGGTATGCGCCGTCCATGGCACGGATACCGCTATTGCCGCTGCTACTTATTATAATCCTCAAGAGCCGGAAAACATGCCGTTGCCAAGAGAGGAAGAACAGGATCCTGACGAGGCGCTTACTGATAGTCTTGTAACAAATATCGCCTTTATGCCTAGTCCTGTTTATTCGGATTTGCATGTAAACTACTCATTGACCCGTGCTGCCGGTGTATATATCTCTATTCACTATAATGGGGGTACAACCACCTATCAAACACCGCTTCGTCAGGAGGATGAAGGGGAACATACAACCATTATTCACATGTCAGGTCTCCCCATTGGTTCGTATGTGGTATATATCCATGCCGACGACACCATTGTTTCCGGAAATATAATCAAATTATAGTTAGTGTTATGAAACAAAATTTACATAGATATACCTTAATTTTGTTATTCTGTCTTGCCTTTATGTCAGCAGATGCATTAGATACAAATAATAATAATGATTATGCACAAGATTTTTTTACGCGTGATGTGTATAATTATAGTACGGTTTCTCCTCATGTTGCAGATATGTTTCGTTATGGAGAGTTTCAAACATCACTATTCACAGGACGTATGCAACAAACAATCCCAATATATACAGTAGAAGACCCTGATTTCAAAATGAATATCGCCTTGCATTATAATGCGGAAGGTTTTAAACCGCGTAAACACTCGGGCTATGTCGGGTATAATTGGTTTCTTGAAGCTGGAGGTTACATCACACGGGAAGTCAATGGTTATCCAGATGAAATCATAGGAAAAAGTGATCATTACGAGAATTTTACTAATGGAGTTATGTATCCCCAGGCTTACCCTGGGGTGGAAGGAATGTATCATTTTATCACTCAAAATCCCAGTGCCGGCAATTTGAATAAAGATGATGTTTTTGAACTCCCATTGGCCCCGAACACACAAGCATGTGATTGGCTTGGCCTTGGCGATTATTGGCATAATGTAGGAAACGAATGTGATCCTATGGTGGACTATATGCCAGACATCTTTCATTTTGATTTTTGGGGGCACAAAGGTTCTTTCATGATTAATAATGCAGGTGAAGTAAAAATTATCAGTGGAGATTTTGTAGATGTAAATTTATCGGGCATTCTTGCAGATTGGAGCCCCAGACAACCAGTAAAAACTCCCCTTTTCGCTTTTCCGTTGTATCCCAATGAAAACTCTACTATCACGATTAGTACAACAGACGGATATACTTATATCTTTGGAGGAAATATATCCAAATTAGAATATGCGGTTAATGTGCATAATATGGGGCAGTTTTTGCCACAATTAAATTTTTATAGCGGGCTTCGTTTAAACCCTCCTACTATTACCACATGGTACCTTGCAGAGGTTATAGCACCTAACAAGCGAAGAGTAACATATTTTTACAAACCAGCAGAAAAATCTTTTTGGTCTGAAATTTTGGATGATATTCCTGAATATATCCCAACCGAAGACGATCCTCTTTGGGAATTTAATGAGTACGTTAATAGATTTGATCCATATTATCGCGCTTCTAATGGTTTATATACTCAAATAAAGGGTGCTATCCTTGGGAATCTTTTTCTATCTCAGCAAGAATATATGGACTATTGTTGCCTTCAAGACTTAACAGTGGTTCCATACACCCCTAACAGCAATTCTTATTATCTACATTCTGCCACGAAGACATGTATACTTGATTCGATTCATATTTCTGGAGAGCAACCTCTTAGGATTGTTTTTGATAACTCCCAAGAGAAAACTGCTATGTATGATTCCGTCTTTTATGGTAACAACAGCAAAAAAAATTATCAATTGGATTCAATACGTATCATATCCTCAGATAGCACAATAAAAAAAACAACTCTTTCATATACTTATAGCGGTTATAATGGTGGTTCCACTTCTTTCAATTGGCGTTTTTTGAATACCGTTACTATCAGCGGGATTGGGGCCTATCAGATGGATTATTATAATGGTACATATCCGAATCTATCCATTAAAAGTCCTACGTATAATTTTACCACAAGAGAATCTGGAGAAACGGATGACTATGGATATTATATAGGTAGTTATTATAGTCTATCTTTATTACACAAAATCTCATACCCTACAGGAGGCTATCAGACTTATTCTTACGAACCATATGGATATGATAAAAAAAGGAAATATACTTTGGTGGATGATTCTATTGTTGAAATAAATACCATCAATGAGACTGGAAGCAAGAGAGGTGTCCGAATAAAAACAATCCATACATATGATAAAATAAATCATCTCGTTGAAACAACATCATATACATATTCAAATGGGATTTTTAACGATAATAAGTATGTGTATGGTTTTGCCGATAATATGTATCCCAATTATGGATGGCCATTCCGTTTTCGTGCAAACTATGACTTATCTGCGCATATCGGTTATAGCCAAGTTTCCGAAGAAGTAACGAATGATCGTGGGGGAACATATAGAATTATATATCGATTTGACACTGGAGAAGATTTTTATTCCTCGCTTCATGACAGTGATTTGCTGGGAGCATACGAGTTTGATGATTACAAATTTGGGGTATTATCCGGTGCCATATCATATAGGAGCAAATTAGAAAAATGGGGAAAACTATTGTCTAAAAAATACTATGATTCAAATAACCAATTGGTTAGATCTGAGCAATTTGCATATAATGATTCGCATATCTCGCCTAACCCTCTCCCTCCATCAGTAGCCCCCCAACTTGAATGTACTGATACAATAGTCATATTTACAACATCGGTAGGAGCGGAAATCTCAAAAAAACTCTATATTTATCCGGATGTTTTGACTCAAAAAATCACGAAAGATTTTAATCAAGGAGATTCATTAACTACTACTAAGACATATTCGTACGACCGTAAATTACGCTTAACCCAAGAGACAATAGATGATAGTCAAGGTATTTGTCATTTTACTAAATACTCTTATCCGGATGAAGTGCCGGGCGCACATCACTCAATCCCATCTCCTCTTTTTTTCCTTATTCATTCAAATAGAATAGGGACGCCAGTAGAATCCTATTCCGGGTATATTGATGAAGTAGGTGTAAAATATATTACATCCGGCACAATAAATTTATATGGAGTTAATACATATACACAAGGCTCCAATCTTTTCTTTGTCCCATATTTAAATCAGACACTTTCGCTCTCTCTCTCAACCCCCATTCCACAAACTGATTATCAACCGTTGCGTATGCGAGACGCCACCCTGCGATATGATCCGCATTATACTCTAACAAGTGAGTATCAGTTTGATCTTATGAACCGCCTTACATCTGTTAAACCATTTGGGAAGATCGAGACCAAATATACATGGAATGGAATATATCCAGCAACCAAGACGATTGGCAATCAGACATGGACTTATACCTACAAACCCCATGTCGGCTTGGAAACAGTTACAGACCCGCGTGGAATAATCACCTATTATAATTATGATTCAGCGGGGCGTCTCATCGAAGAATATCAACTGGTAAATGGACAAAAGCGAGTTATCAATGTCTATCAATATCACGTTAAAACTGAATAATCATGAATATACGCAATTTATTTCTTATATTGTTGGCATTAGTATATCCGGCAATTTTGGAGGCGAATGATTACATCATTATTAACCAAGTGATGTACGATTCTCCTTTGAATGAACAAACCAACCACCCGCCTTTTAGCAACGGTGAATATATAGAACTATATAACGGAGGCGAGAATAGTGTTTCTCTGTTTAATTGGCATCTTACAGGAGACGCGTCGTCCGAGTGGTACGATTTTCCGGCTATTTCCATTCCTCCCAAGAGTTTTCTAATAATCGCTTTCAGACATTTGGATACGCCGTCTTTTAATCTGGGTAGCGTATTTTATCTCCCTAATACGACAGAGTTTCAAATCATTTACCAGAATAAAATCATATTGGCGAACCATGGAGAAACCATTACACTTTATAATCCTATAGATGATATAGTTGATCAAGTTACGTATGACGGAACATCACACCTCACCAAACCGGATCGTCTCAGTGCAGATAATGAAGGTGTAACATCAGGGGATCAGTGTGTTAGCCTGCACCGTACATGGGTGGAGTTTGATGAGTCAGGAAAAGCTGTAGTAGAAAATTCCCAATGGAAAACCGGTCCTGCTTCTTTTGGAGAATGCCAACTTGCAGAGCCGTCGTTTGGAGAGCATTATATCACTGGAAGTCAGCCATTACCCGATGGAGAAAACTATATTATATCTGTTTCTCCTTTAGATCAGGCAAGCCGCGTTTCTGTCACTGATAACGGAATCTCTGTCAGCAACGGCATTCGTACGCGAACGACCATACAATATTATGATGGTCTGGGGCGTCCGGTGGAATCTATAGATGTAGGAACAAGTCCGAATAAGAATGACTTGGTGCAAGTTACAGATTATTCGGGACTGCATCTTACTACAAAGAGTTGGTTGCCGGTACCGGCACAAACAGAAGGACAATTTATCGAGGTATCTAATATCAAAACGCAAACGCAGAATTACTATTCGGATACTCGCCCGTTTACAGAGACACTATATGAGAACTCTGCATTAGAACGCGTAGTGGGGCAAAAACGACAAGGGGAATCATATGAATCTCATCCCACTTCTGTTACATATGCTCTAAATGATGAATCAGACAATGTGCGTATATATGAGGTAGCTAATAACTATACTTTAAAAACAACAGGAGCCAACTATCCGCCTTATTCTCTGCATAAAATGGTAACTGCAGACGAAGATGGTAAATCGCTCACCACATATACGGATAAGCTCGGGCGCAAAATAATGGAGGAGCGCGCGGGTAATCGGACATATTATGTATATAACAAGTTGGGATATATGTGTTTTGTCTTGCCTCATATTTCTCCTTCTAAACTTAATAATGGGGAATACCCGTTAACGGATGCTACGCTGAAGGCAGCTGCATACTGTTATAAGTATGATGGTCGGGGAAATATGATATATAAGCGTTTGCCAGGATGCGAACCGCAATACATGGTATATGACCAATTGGGGCAATTGGTGCTTAAACAGGATGGAAACCAACGTCTCGCCAATAAATGGACAATGTGCGCCTATGACTCCATCGGTCGTAACCTTTATACGGCAGAAATCGAATTGACACAAACACACGAAGAATTGAGGGAGTTCTTTGCCGACAAGTGGCAAGTGGAACACTATGGGCATAATTATTCTTATCCGATAGCAGGAACAGGATACGCTTCCAGACTACTAAAGAATAAAAATCTTCGTATGCTTACCATTAACTATTATGACAATTACGATTATTTGAATATATTGCCCACACCGCAACGTCAGGCTATTCGGTTTGAACAAGTATCGGGTTATGGCTTGCAACATGATAATGCCATAGGATTATTAACCGGAACCCGTGTCTATAATCTGTCGGAAGATAATACTTATACGGCAACTGCTTATTATTACGACACCCAGGGAAGGATAGTTCAAAGTCGTAGCATATGCACCAATAACGACTATAAAACCGCTATCAGTACCGAATATCTGTTTGACGGCTCTGTTGCACAGCAGCTAACTGAACAAGGCGTTGAAAATGATATGGCGAGGGAACATTATCGCTATACTTACGACCATGCAGGGCGGCTCATAAATACCTTCTATCAGCTCAATAATGATGCAGAAATCCTATTATCAGCATTTTCTTATGACGAAACAGAGCATATGGTACAGAATTTGTTGCATAATTCAATAGATACTATTAGGTATTCCTACGATATGCGCAATATGCTGACAGAAACGAAGCATCGGCATTATTCCGAATACCTGACCTATGCTAACGAAGTCGGCTTGAGTGGCACTACTCCTTGTTATAATGGAAATATCTCTGTCAAGAATGAAGGTGGTAGCCCTATGGGATATGAATATGATGACATGAATCGACTTACAACGGTATTTAACTATATGAATAAATTCGCCTTGGGAATGGTTAGAATAAACCTTGAAGAATTTTCATATGATGAGGTTGGCAATATTCTTTCTCTTAGACGAAAGGGGTATGACGACTTGGCGTTCGATTATGGTACTGAAGGTAATCAGTTGCTGTCTATTACAGATAGTGGAGTAGATGCAGACATGTATGATATAATAGAATTTTCTAATAGAGCATTAGAAACCGATAGTCCCTTGCTTTATGATGCCAATGGCAATCTGGTCAAGGATGCATATCGGTATATAAGCCGAATAAAATATAATATCCTCAATCTCCCCGATACCATTCAGTTTAGCAATGGTCATCAGATAGTAAACCTATACGATGCCGTTGGTAGAAAATACAAAACAGTAAACTACACCAATATGCGGATAGTGAATACGGATTATAATGACATCGCCTATTATACGTACGATACCGACTCTATTGTATACCAAGAGATTGATTACGTGGGCAACATAATAAACATCAGGACAAAAGAAGACTCTGTGATTACTGGCAAACAGAAGATTTTCAATGCAACAGGGTATTACACAGACGGAAGGTATTACCACTATGTCAAGAACCATCTGGGCAGTATATGTCTGGTTATTGATTCTGAAGCAGATAGTGCAGTGCAAAACATCAGTTATTCCGCCAGTGGTGTACCTTCTAATATAGATCTTGAGATACAGCCGTATCTGTATAATGGTAAAGAGTTTATTTCACAATTCGGTTTGAATGAGTATGACAGCCAAGCAAGATATTACTATCCAGTAATAGGTCGTACTACAACGATGGATCCACATGCAGAAAACAGGTATCACATATCTCCTTATGCTTGGTGTAGTAATAATCCTATCAATCGCATAGATTTGGATGGTCTGGATGACGAGTTTGATAAAGAGGGGCGTTATCTGCGCCATAAAGATAACGGGACGGACTTTGTTATGGTACAAAATGCCAATGGTGAATTTCAAAACATAACCGAGTTCTCTTATTGTGAAGAAGACCTCTCCAATAGAGCGATGCTTAGTAATGTGATGACTTACTATGGCAAACAAGTTGGATTGGATCAAAAGGTGGGTTTATCTGACAATCCGACGGCCGGAGAGGATGCATCATTCTTAACTGGCACAAAATCCAGACAAATCAATATAGTTGTGAATGATGGAAGAATTAAAGAGGACAATAGCACAAGCAACAATATAATGAATATGCTTGTCCACGAAGGTGATCATGCGGCAAAAGGAACTAGTGGTCATATGGCAGAAGTAGAAGCTATTATTAAACAAATAAGTCACCCGACTTGGGGAAAGACGACAGATAGTTTTAAGGAGAAAATAATGAGCTATTTAGCCAACAATGCAAACGCTATTTATCCTTATAACCCCACTGTTGAGTCCACCATCGCACCAATAATGCAGATTCTTAATGATTCTCCATACTCTATTTTCTTCTACGATGGAGCATACTCAATATTTTTGAATAATACTAGATAATAATATTATATAATAATGATAAATAAACAATGAAAGAGAGAATATTTCTATATATGATGATAATATATTCATTAGGACTATCCGCTCAGAATAATTGTGATGATTTCTTAGTTCAAGGTACACGCACTTATTGGTCTCTAACAAAATCTGTTTGCCATCCTCAGTGGAATATGATTGAAAGTGGAATATATTTTGGCTCGGGCGACCTTTTTGATTGGTATAAAATTACGGATGAGAACGATACTCTGTCATTAGGAGAAGGGACTGATTGGAATATCAATGTTGACCACCGTTCTTTCAAATTGCACGAAGATACCTTGTTTGTGATGCAATGGGACATTGATGGTTGTTGCACTCATGGACATTCATATGATACTATATCTGATACAATAAATGCCTATAAAATCATATACATTACCAAACAGAAATTAGTACTTCTTGATTTAAAAAAGGATTCACTATCAAGATGGATGGAAAATAGTTATCCGCCATGCAATGAATTGAATATTCTTGAGTACAAATGTACAAAGGACGAGCCTAATAGCCCGATAGTGGCTGATTGACCGCTGTATTGTTAACATCTGTCAACTCTCTTGGTTCGCTTTTTGAAGACAGATTAAAATGATTATAAAAATGTATGACAACAATATAAGATATTCAATATGTGGTCATCAGATAGTGAACCTATATGATGCAGCGGGGCATAAATACAAGTCTATTATATATACCAATATTGCTTCGGCAGGTACTCAGTATGATGATGTTGCGCATTATGAATTTGATATGGATACTGTCGCATGGCGTATAACGGAGTATAACAATAATGTGGAACTTGTATATACAAGAGAAGATACAATAACTCGCCGCATACATAACAGCATAGGTTATAATGCCGATGGCATCTATTATCATTATATCAAAGACCATCTCGGCAATATATGCGCTGTAGTTAATTCGGAAACTAACACTCCCGTACAACGAACAACCTATTATGCTAGTGGTGTACCTATGGCTGAGAATTTGGGTCCGGATGTGCCACCGTCTCTCTATCATGCTATGGGTGTACAATATACGGAGAACTTCGGTCGTGATGAACAACCTTATTTGTATAATGGCAAGGAATTCGTGGAGGCGCATGGTTGGAATACATATGACTACGGTTTTAGAGGATATTATACCCCTATTGGACGTTTCACATCCTTGGATCCCCTCGCCGAACAGACACCGTGGCAATCTTCGTATGCTTATGCCGGAAATAATTTCATCAATAGTATTGACTGGATGGGGTTGGCGATATGGAATATCAATGAAGGCAATCAGTCAGAATGGGATCAGATAATAAAGTCTTTACGAGGGAATAATATTCTTCATTATACAGAACTCGATGATGATGGTACAGTAAAAGAACACATCAATAACGGAGATAACTCTGTTGTCTATAATGGAGACATAATAGGAACAGAGATGGAAAATGAACGATATGAAAAAGGTAGGCGAGTTTATATTAGAAGAACTATCGGAGGTTATGTGAAGTATTTTGATGTGAAAGGAGGATGGTATATAGGTTTATATGATGAATGGGAAGACAAAGTATCAAAATGGATGCGCTGGAAAGGTATTGGTAAGCATGAGAAAGAAATACTAGATGCAACGGAGCCTATTGCTTTAAATGTTGTATTATGTATTCCGATTGTAAGTCAAATTAATGATGCTATGGTTTTAATAAAAGGAGAGAATTTGTATGGTTATCAAGCAGATGATTTAGACCAAAAATTAGCAATAGTTAGTTTGATAACTTTTGGAGCAGAAAAATTTATCCCTATGCAAGAAGTAAAACATGGCGCGAAACATCTTAATCGAGGATCTAGCGTTTTATCAACAACTCATTCCTTACAAAAAGAATATGAACATACATCTCAAACGCATTATTAAGACGGTAGTTTTTACTGCTATAGGAGCAGCTGTTCTTGGTTATGAATATAAAGTAAGACATGAATTGCCTTCTTGGGAGCAAGTTTTGACCACCAGATTTTGGGTATTGTCAACGATTCATTTAATACCAGCTTATTTCATTGTGTGGTCTTTAGAAGACAATAACGAAACGTGGAGCACTGGGCGAGTAACTCTTATTATCATTTTGGTTGTCTGGTTTATAGTATTAGGAATGATTAACTATTTATGTCGCGCGTTATTTGGTTTAGAATTATTATGAAATTAAATAGTCATGAAAAGATTTATTAAATTGTTATTATTGATAGTTGTTAGTGTCTCAACCGTATATGCTGCGGATGAAACAGTAATAAACTATGCGAAAGGTCCTGTGAAACTAATCGTGGTTGCTAAAAATTACGAAAACTACATAAATGTTCTATACGACCTCAAAGTCCGGCGGGAAATATATATGTACGATACACAAGGTAGACTGAAAGAAGAATTACACTATGACGATGATAAACTTCAATTGCGATATGTGTATCAATATTCCGATGATATCTGTATGCAGTACAAATATGGTCGAAAAAAAATCATTAAAGGGAATTATAGCCGGAGCCGGATGGATTCAACTGGCAATATAATAACTTCTGAAACGTATATAGACGGAAAATTTTTTAGTGCCGACTCAACGGTATATGATGAATCCGGGCGTAAAATTGAGTATTATACCAACATTGAAAGAGAGCGCACTATTTTCCTAAAATATACATATGAGTACGATCCCCTTGGCAGACTAAGCAAAATAAGAGATATTTTACATGGAGGATTTGATATTTGTTCGGTTGAGTACCAGCCCAATGGCAATTTTACGGAGTACCACTCTGATAAGAAAGGGACTAAGTGGGAATACCACTATTTTGTAAATGATCAAGGATTGTTGGTCGAAGTGCAATGGAGAGATTCAGAGCGAACACTCTATTCTAATTTTGACCAATATGGCAATTGGTTAGAGTCTGAGAGGATAGACCCCGAGGAAGGAACAGTAGTTACAAAACGTCTAATAGAGTACTATTAAAAGATCAATATACGTTAGTGCGAACAAATCTTCATCCTCTTTGGCAATAAGACCTACACCCTCCAGGGTCAGCAGGTGGAATAAGACTTGAATAAGAGTCAAACAAGAGTTAAATAAGGGGTGATTCGGACTCATTTATAGTTCCCGGTATGAAAAATGCACTTTTCTCTTGTGCATTTCAGAAAAAAGTAGTACTTTTGCGGCGGATTTGAATGAATGATAAAGTTATGGCTAATGAAATAGTTTTATATCAACCCAACGAAACCATTCAACTCGAGGTTCGCTTGCAAGATGAAACTGTATGGTTGACACAGCAACAAATGGGTGAATTGTTTGGTGTTAACAGACAGGCTATAACAAAACATTTAAAAAATATCTACGAAACTTCAGAATTAGATGAGTCTTCAACTTGTTCCATTTTGGAACTAGTTCAGCAAGAAGGTAATCGCAAGGTGCGCCGTTCTGTAGCATTCTACAATCTTGATGCGATTATATCAGTCGGCTTCCGAGTTAATACTCGCCAAGGTATTTTATTTCGCCAGTGGGCTAACCGAATACTGAAAGATTATACTCTCCGCGGTTATGCCATAAACAAACGTTTTGAGCAGTTGGAGCAACGCGTTAGCCAAACAGAAGAGAAAATAGAATTCTTTGTACGTACCAGTTTGCCGCCTGTTGAGGGAATTTTTTATGACGGACAGATTTTCGATGCCTACACATTCATTAGTGATCGGGTACGCGAGGCTAAAAAGCGCATTATTCTGATAGATAACTACGTGGACGATAGTGTATTAACGACACCGTGTATCATATAGGAGCCTCGCTCAAAGACTTAGGCAAAAAGTGGTTCGGTTTCAACCGTATGGAATGGACTACGGACGAGTTGTTAAGCAAGATATAAGTACACTTTGCCCAAAAAATAAATGGTACATGGTAAATGCCTAAATGGTACATGGTAAAACGGTAAATTGTTAAAACAGACCTGCGAACAAACATCGCAGGTCTGTTTTTTTTGTGAATAACCCAATCAAAAATCCCAACAGTATGAAAAAAAAGAATTCTTCTATCTCTTAGAATCCACGGCGGAGCGTCGTGCCCGCCGTAACCGTGACATCAAAGCTCTCTTCCTGCATCTGACAGTCGAAGAGGGCTTTTCGTTTATGGACGCCTACGAAGCCGTCGGGTATCAATTCTACGAATCAGCAGACCATATACGCAAAATTTTGCGTTCCATGAATAAAAGTGGGCAAAATGCCCACAATCATTTCACCAATTAGCAGTAATTTTGTCGTCGGAAGCGGCAATCCATGACTGCGTTACTGCGTAACTTGTATAATGGTTGCGCTTCCTCCTCTTCCCACAGATTAAAATCTGCGGGAGCCCTAAAAGAGACAAATAAATATGCGGCAATCCATGAAAAAGAAAGCCGATAAAAGCATACGGCGAAGCAGATCGTTGGAGGCTTGCTTTGAAAAAGAAAGCCGATAAAAGCATACGGCGAAGC
>OCTX014526437.1_pt1 | contig 21105 bp, 26 predicted proteins | sample 1539691 | NCBI WGS metagenome assembly OCTX01 (sample SAMN02144231, study PRJEB22623) | gut metagenome | biome: sheep rumen | host: Ovis aries | place: New Zealand
CTAAGTCCTGCTGCCATAGGTAAAACTGAGAATTCAGGATGCGGAGGGGGTTATTCCGCATCCTTTTTCTGTACTTCGATATAATAGCGAGGTTCATTCAGATCAAGATCCACATGATCGATTCCATTCTCGGGATCAAAGCCGAAATTCTGCCGGATGATCTCTATATATTCAGCGCCTGAAAGGGACGCGGACTGGCCGGTGAAGTGAAGGGCAGAACCGAGAGAGGTCACCATATCATAACCGTTCCGCCACATACGATCTCCGGTAAAATCCATGCTTGCTTTTTTAGTCATCTCTGCAGTTACGGAAATGGAACCGCCCGCGGGAACTGTCACCTGAAATGTCAGATACATGATACGGGTCATGCTCTGCGCAGAGGAAAAGAGATCTTCCAGCATCCAGTCAGACGTCAGGTCACCGGGACTGTCCGAAAGGAGACAGCGGTCATATATCAATTCGGAGACAAGGTCCTTGAATTCTTCCGGGGAAAGCTCTGCCAGGAGGCTGTTCTCATCGCTGCCGTAGATGACGGGTCCATACTCTTTCAGGTACAGGTCCGAAAGCTCTGTGAGGATAGTATCAAGAGTGGTCTCATAGCGGACTGCCCGGGCACCAGCGTTTTCAAGCTCTGTTTCGCAGGCACCGTCCGTATAGGTCTTCAGACGGTAACCGTCTATATCCTTTCCAAGCACGATCAGATAGGTGCTCTGTCCGTAATGGATGCTTCCCTCCTGGGGGATAAAAGTGCCGAAGGAGCATTCCCCTGTTTCCTTTGAAGCGGTAAAACCGTTGAAGCCGAATGTCAAAAAGGTCGTACGGCTAAAATCCGGTTCGAACTCCATATTCAGATAGGGGGCCGGCGCTTTTTCGCTTTCTTTTCCGTATATGTCCTTTATTTCATATACTGTGACAGGCTGATCCAATTCCGTGAAGCTGTCAAAAGAAGATTCCTGATAACCCCCATCGATCAGATCCCTGTAATCTTCCCAGGAACCCGGATCTGACAGATTTACCGGCTCGTCTTTGGAGGAATCATTCGTATCCGGCCTGGTCACTTGGGAACAGGGACCAATATGCCATTCCGATTCGGTCAGGGCGCCGTTTACAGTGACCACAGGTCTTACATCGCTGCTGCTGTTTAAGCTGGCCGCAAAAGGATACAGCAGGGTCATTGTCTTATCACGGCCGGAGCGGTTATCCAGTCTGAAGCTGTCCGTCACAAGGCATTCCGACCTGTATGTTTCATAGCTGAGTTCACCGCCTTTTCCGTCCGGACCAGTTTCTGTACAGCTTTTGTAAGGTGAAAAATCGAAATATATATCCCTCCGGGCAGAAATATCCTCATCGGCTTCCGAAAGGGAAAGAGGAAATACAGGACCGGCGTAGGACATATATACTGGGCCTTCGTTTGCTCCGCTTCCAGCCCTTCCGAGAGTCCCTTGGGGAATCAGGAAGCGCAGGGCCCCCGCAGTCAGGACCAGAAGAGCGGCAGCCGCTGCGATCCACCGGAAACTTCTTTTCTGTCTTTTTCCGGCGGGGGGACGGTCGGCCGCATTTACATAATCAGGATCGATGCCGCCTAAGGCATCAAGAAGTTCGTAGTCTTTCATACCGTATAACCTTCTTTCTCCAGATATTTCTTCAGACCTTCCCGCATGCGGAACAGGTTTGTTTTGACTTTGCCAGTGCTGCAGCCATATCTTACGGAAATCTCTAAGATACTGTCAAAAAACCAGTACCTTCTGATAAAAATGCCCCGCTGTTCTTCAGATAAGGTGGAAAGATAAGAATTAATGGTCCCGGCCAGAGCATCTGCATCAAAAGCTTCCTCTGCCGTATTCCTGCCGGGAATACACTGTTCCATTTCCAGAGTCAGTTCGCTGAAAAGAGCATTTCTTTTCTGACTGAGACTTTTCCGGCATTCATCAATGGCCAGATGCCTGATGATCCTGCCAAGGAAAGGGAAAAGGTATGATCTGGGCTCACTGGGCGGAATCCGGTTCCATGCCTCCAGGTAGGTATCGTTTTCACATTCCTCGGCAGAAGATGAGCTGCTTAGAATGCGGAAAGCGATCCATTTAAGCCTGGATCCGTATTTGAAGGCCGTATGGGATATGGCCGATTCATCTCGGGACAGATACAGATCAACAATTTCCGAATCATCCATGTACATGTCCTTCTCCTTTCTCTGATAGTAAAGCCTTTCACCTTTATAAGCGGATTTTTCCCTTCAGAGGTTACATAACTTTCTAAAATGTTGTGCAGAAAAAGTATAACATATGCCTTATAAAGAGAAGACAAAACGAATCTGAAGAGGCAGAATAATCAAACCGGAATCATCGATCAGGAAATCCCTCTGATTCCCTTTTGCCCATGTCCTTATATCTGCCTTCCCTGGCAGAATCTGATAAGCCCCCTGCAAAACATGTCGGTTCTGCAGGGGGCTTATACGTATATTACAAGTCTCTGACCTGCCTGCTGAAGAGCAGAGACAGGGCAGTGGCTGAGAAGCCCAGGGAACAGAAAGCCAAAAGGAGAGTGCAGCCGAAGGATCCAAGGAGCGCCCCTGCCAGGACCGAAGCAATGGGGATCATGCCCTGTGAACCGATGCTGATCAGGCTGTTCACCTTGCTCAGTTTGTCCTTGTCGACCACCCGCATGACTTTTGTAGTGACGGGTATGTTGATTGAGGAAATCAGAAAACCGATGAGTACGCACCCGATGCCAAAAGCGATCAGAAATACGCTGATCCCTGTACCGCGTTCGACAAAGATCCGGTAGCAGACCGTAAGGAAAATGATGACGACGGACACGTAGCAGAGGAGACGGGAAATTTTCCGGCCGCATCTTTCTTCCTGCGGCCTGCCGCTCAGGATCGCCGCACCAAGAAGCGAGCTGATGCCGATGCATACGCTGAACACGGAGGACCAGAGCTCGGGCGTCAGGATCCTGTCAAACAGATAGGACGGCGCACTTGCCAGGTCCGTTTTTATAAAGTAAGGAAGGAAATTCCCGGTCACCGGTGCAAAGAAGAAATTGATGAAAAGGACAGCGGCCAGAAGAGCGAGGATCTCTTTCCTGGTCTTCAGATAAGCAATGCCCTCGCCCATGTCGTGCAGGGCTATCCGGAGCGTAAGCGGTTCCTGGGAAGGCGTGAAATCAAAACAGATCAGCATTTCTGAAATACCCGAGACTATATAACAGACGCCCACAAGGAAAAACAGGACGTGAATCTGCAGTGCGGCGTAGAGAATGCCTGCCAGGATGATCCCCAGGATGCCCTCCAGGGAACTTTTCATGGTGAAATAGGCGTTAGCCTGCTGCAGTTTGCTCTCCTCGACGATGTGCGGGAAGAGGGCGCCTGCTGCGGGGTTGAAAATGCCGCTGACTGCATTGCCCAGGATTCCGAGAACAAAGAGAATAAGGATGTGGGCATGGGGCTCGGAATAATGAAGCATGAGAACAGTGGCCAGGATGATCAGGCCTCCCTTCACAAAGTCGCAGATGTACATGATCCTGGCTTTGCTTTTTCTGTCGCCGAGCACTCCTCCCACCGGGGTGAAGACCAGCATCGCGGCACTGCAGAGAGCCAGGTACAGCCCCTGCAGGAAGGCGCTGTTGCCGCTGACCTCGAGGATGTAGAAGCTCACCGCGAAACTGTACAGGATCGCTCCGAGTTCGGATACCAACGCGCCCATAAAGACAAGCCGGAAGTTCCGGTTTCGGAAAACATTGTCATTTTTCATTTTCTGCTGCCTCATTCCACTGCCTGGCGAATTCCTGATCATTCAGAAGGCTGATCAGGCTGGAAATACTTTCCGAGGCGGTAGTGCCAAGTATATCAAAGACGGCGGACTGATCCATGTTCTCCGCAAAACGCATTGCTTTCAGGCTGTAATCAGGCATGAGATCGAAATGAGCCGCCATGGTATGCGCTTTCTTCATTGAACCCATTGATTCTTCCTGCATACCAAGTCTGGCCTGGACATAAGAGAGCAGAACCAGCATTTCCGCATGTATTTTTTCCAGGTAATCCGATTTGTCGTCCGATTTCAGTCCGGACAGGAGATCTGTGCCCCAGGAAAGAATGTCCAGGGCGTAAGACCAGTCTTTTCTGGAACGGTACAGGAACACATACCCGAGAATGGCGGTGAAGAGGCCGGATACTCCGTAGACTAGCGCTTCAGATAAAAAGGGAGCGGCTTCTTCCGGAGCGTTCCCGTAGATTGACAGAAATGCCCCGATACTGCCGCTGAAAATGCCTCCGGCGTTGTTTTCTTTCAGCAGCTTAATACTTTTCTCTTTTTCGCCCAGCAGGTGCCAGATGACCGACTGGTCTCCGCATATGGTAGTCTCGCTGATGCGCGGATCTTCATTTTGCGAAAGCAGCACCTTTGACTGTTCGAACAGTTCCAGCGCCCGTCTGAGCTGCTGCGGGTTATGACTGCCGGCGCCGTAAACGCTGAAGACTTGTGCACATCCGTATACGGCACGAAAAGAATGAGGGTATTTGCAAAGCAGCATTTCCGCTTCGGAAATTGCTGCCGGATCATAAGTCTGGCAATATGCGTTGATTCGTTCCATGGAAGATTCCAGACGGTTGTCTCTGATTCTGTATCCCAGCAGAACATCCACAGAAGTATCAAAGAAATCTGCGATTTTCACGAGCAGGTTCAGTTCGGGCTGAGACTGACCGGATTCCCATTTGTAGACTGCTCCTACAGTCACACCCAGCGCTTCCGCCAGTTTTTCCTGTGTCAGCTTTCGCTGCCTGCGAAAAGAGCGTATATTTTCAGAAAGTGACAGTTTCATCTGCATGTCCTCCTTTGCTGTTTTTCTGTATTCATTATAACTGGCAGAAAATGCGGATTGAAGTTACTGCTGATACTAAAATATTATAAAATATTATACTGACAGTATGGGTTACAGGGCAGAAGGCACTGAAACGAAAAAACAGCAGGGATCGCTCACTGACGGACAATACCTTTTGCTTTGAACTGACCAGTATAACCACATGGGTTAGAGGAATGCTGATGACGAATAAGCGGCAAGTTGCTACAATTGGATTATGCAGGATAAAAATAATAAGAGCTCCTGTGATCGGTGACTGAAGGAGAGGATAAGAAAATGATCAGAAATCTGAAGACAGATGAAGAAGGATGGTTCACGACAGGGACATTTGAATCCAAAGTCTTTTTACCGGGAGAAATGAGCATCATGATTTTTACAGATGACGGCGCAGGCCCGGAAGATGCGGCAAGGTGCATAGAACACTTCAACAGCCTTGATGAAAAGCCTGAAATCATTGCATCCATCGAAAAACGTCTGGAGAAATTCTTTCTGTACATGTACGAGGAATGGGCTGCCCTGTCAGACTTTGAAATCTATGCCCGGCTGGTCGAGTCTCTGAAAGATGTCAGGGAAGGATATGAAAACGGCAGAAAACTGAGTTCTTATCTTTCCGGACCGGGGATGAACGTCTATCTTCAGCAGAACGGTGATGTTGGATACGGCATAGAATGTGAATGTCCATGGGAACCGGAGCATAAATGCCTGATCCTTATCAGAAACGATGAGTGTGTTTACGTCGGTCCTTCAGATATGCTGGATCCGTGGGATGAAGAGTATCTTCACTGCGTATGGGATGATTAAGATTTTCCGGAAGGTTCACATATCCTGAGATACCTCTGAATCGGTGTTTGTCGGGCTTTCACCAAATCGGGAATTATTCGCATGATGGGCTTGAAGTGTTGAGGACACTTTGCAGAATGATACATATCTGTATCAGGAGGTGTTTATGGCGCTTGCCGATTTTATTAATAACAAACCTGTCATTGAAACAAACCGGTTGATTCTCAGGCCAATGATTGTTTCAGATGTTTCAGCACTGAAGAAATGGATGCCGGACAAATCAATATATACCTATTGGGGTAAAGGCCCAAGTAAGGCTGAAATGAATCCGGAGCTTCTATTTGAGAAACCGGAAAGACCGACAAAGAGTTTTCATCTGGGAATCGCTGAGAAAAACAGCAATGAAGTAATCGGTGATCTATGGGTTTATCTGATTGAAAATGACCGAATGGCCCAGGTTGCGGTCAGACTATCTAAAGAGAAACATGGCAGGGGTTATGGATCAGAGGCTTTGTCAGCTATGACAAGATTCTGTTTCGAGAATACGGAACTGCAACGGCTGTGGACACAGGTTGACGTCAGAAATACCGATTCAGCCAAAATGCTGGAAAAATGCGGATATTCGAAAGAAGGACTAATCAGACAGGGCAAAATGGTAAATACCTGGTGTGACTACTACATATATGGAATCTTGGCTTCCGATATCCAGCAACATACAAATTCCCGTTTATCGGCAAACCGGACTATTGGAACAAGCAAATAATATTTCTTAGGAGGCAATCGAATGAAATCACTTTTAATTAAGGACACTACCCGTAAAGAACGGGAACAGATCGTTGCGGATTCGATTGGGAATATCGATGGAGCCTGTGATGGCTGTGCAGCGGGGCTTGCGGAGATGTATCAGGAATATATTGACGGAAAAAGAGAGATCCGTGATATCAACATGGAATTCAGTGCCCGATATGTAGTCGGGACAGGTATGCCCGAGAAAGGCGAATGCGGATACGTAATGTAAGAGGAAAGTGGTGCATGGGGAGATGCTTTCATGGCCGGACTTTTATTGACACGTGTCAAAGTGTACCAGAGAATCGCTCCTCATTGCATATGGAGGTATGAAGTATGGACAGACCACAGGAATTAAAGAAGAACTTGGGATTTATGACAGCAACCTCGATTGTTGTGGGCTGTGTTATTGGGGCAGGGGTGTTTTTCAAGCCTTATGCGATCTACCGGGCAACCGGCGGAGCTCCGGGCATGGGGATCCTCTCCTGGATCGTCGGCGGGCTGGTCAGTCTGTTTGCGGCGCTTACTTTTGCGGAAGTGGCCGTCCTTATCCCCAAGACCGGAGGCATGGTCGCATATTTGAGCGACGCATATGATGAACGCTTGGGCTTCCTGGCAGGATGGATGCAGGTGATCGTTTTCTATCCGGCTTTCCTGGCAGGCTATGGAGTTAAAGTGGGGGCCGAGCTGAGTGAGTGGATCGGTGACCGGTATGCGCTCCCGGTTGGAATCATCGTTATTATTCTGCTCGTGGCTCTTAACTGCAGGGGATCGCGAACTGCCGGCGGGATGCAGGTCATCTCCACGGCCTGCAAACTGATTCCGCTGATCCTTCTGATAATCTTCGGTTTTATCAGAGGAAAAGCCGGAGGACCTGTCCTCTTTCCAATGGTGGGAGAGGGTAAGAACGTATTTGGCGTGCTAGGCTCCACGCTGCTGGCAGTGTTGTTTGCCTTTGAAGGATGGACCAACGTAGGAACGATTGCAGGAGAGATGAAAAATCCGGGACGGGACCTGCCCCGCGCCATCGTCAGCGGCGTGGCTATCATTATGGCCGTCTATCTGGTAATCAATATTGCCTACCTCCAGGTTATCCCGGCTAATGAACTTATGAATCTGGAGTCTCCGGCCACAGCTGTCGCGACCAGGATTTTCGGAGAAGGCGGCGGCCTGCTGATTAAGATCGGCATCATCGTTTCGGTGATCGGAGCGGGCAACGGATTCCTGATGTCCGGTTCCCGTGTAGCATATCAGCTTGCCGTCGGAAAGACCCTGCCGGGCAGCAAAGTTCTTTGCAGGCTCAACACAAACCATGTGCCTGCTAACGCAACTATCCTGATCGGCTTTCTTGCCTGTTTGTACTCCCTCAGTGGTGAATTCGACCTGCTGACAGATCTGGGCGTATTTTCATGCTGGATTTTCTATACGCTGACCTTTGCCTGTGTTATCCGTCTGCGCCATATTCACCCTGAATGGGAGCGGAAGTACAAGGTACCGCTTTACCCTATCATACCGGCGCTGGCGATTTTCAGCGGGCTGTTCGTGATTTTCAGCCAGATATTCCTTTCCGGTACACGGGCAAGGATCATGGCGGTCTGCAGCGTTGGAATCACATTAGTGGGACTGCCGGTCTACTATGCAGTCAGAAGGCACAGGTAATATATGCGGATGTGTACTGAAACGTCATGAGATGTGCCTTGCGTTTTAAGAATACGTGCCGGGATGCATGACCTGAGGATTTCGCTGATCCACTTTTGCCGGTCTTACATTTGCACAGCCCATACCGCGGGGGACAGGTCGTGCTCCGCTATGATGTTAACGTTAAATATAGTAAAAAGACGGTCGTTGGATGCGCCGGCAAAATACGGATTTTCTGGTGCAGACAGATTTCAGAAGGTGAAACATGCAGCCGAGAGTCATAGATGATGAGATAACCCTGATCCCATATTATCCCTGTCCGGAAATCAGCCTTGCCTGGTACCAGGACCCGGAACTCTGCAGACAGGTGGACAACATAGACTACGTGTATACACCTGAAATGCTTAACGGTATGTATACATTTCTGAGCACCCACGGAGACTGCTACTATATTGAGTACTGCGGCTGTATGGTGGGAGATGTTTCCCTTCGCAACAATGCGGAAATCAGTATCGTGATTTGCAGAGAGTTTCAGAACCTGCATATAGGAAGAAGATGTGTCAGAGATATGATCGCTCTGGCCGGAGAAAAGGGAATGAAGGAAGTGAAGGCAAACATTTATTCCTTCAATTCACAGAGCAGAAAGATGTTTGAGAGAGCCGGATTCCGGCCTGTATCCGAGGAATGGTATGTATTTGACATAAAGACATAACAAGCCGTGAGAGCAAGGCTGTGACATTGTTAAGAAAATCAAAGATCCGCAGGAACGGGGCACCGCAGGAGAATTCCTGCGGTGTATTTTTATGGGATTATGTACGGAATCCTGTTAAAATAGATGCAGTGAGGCAGGGGCTGCAGAAGTTTTTTTTCTGCACTCATGGCCGCTCTAAAGCTGATTTGGAAAGTACAGAAAGGAAAGAGGGAAGGGGTCAGATGTATACTTACGATGCGAAAGAGATCTGCTTCTACAGGGACGGCATGAAAATATACGGCAAACTATTCCTGCCGGACAGAAAGGGACCGCTTCACCTAGTCATAATGGAACACGGTTTTGGCGGAAACCTTACCGGCATGGAAATTTATGCAGAGAAATTTACTGAAAACGGTTTTGCTGTCTATGCCTTTGATTTCATCGGAGGCGGCGTAGAGAGCAAAAGCGACGGAAAGATGACGGAGATGTCTGTTTTGACAGAGGCCGCCGATCTGAATACGGTCATCGACGGCCTGAAAGAGACTGGTCTATTTGATCCGGAGAACATTTTCCTTTTCGGTGGAAGCCAGGGCGGTTTTGTCGCTACCTATGTGGCTTCGCACAGGAGCGGGGATATAAGGGCTCTGGTGGTATTATATCCGGCGTATGTGCTGCAGGACGATGCATGGAAACGAACCCCGGATCCTGAAAATATACCTGAGACCATAAACGTTATGGGACTGACAATAGGGCAGATCTATAATGTCGATGCCATGTCCTTTGATATTTACGACCATATGCAGAATTATACCGGAAATGTCCTGATCATTCACGGAACTGCCGATGAAATCGTTCCTCTTGACTATTCCGAACGTGCGGCGCGTACTTTCCCGTCTGCCCGGCTTGTAACGATCAAAGGGGGCGGACACGGGTTTGACGAAGAGGATGCATACACCGCAGCAGACCTGGCTGTCCATTTTGTCAGGGAAAACCTTTATACGGCGCCGTCTCAGGAAACTGAGTAAGAAGGAACGGCTCTCTGCCCGATCATTCTTCTGCCATCGGACGTAAGAAGGAAAAGGTGGAACAGACTTTATAAATCCGGGAAAGAGAGGAAGGAACGGAGGGGAGAGCAAAGTGAAGGAATCGGAACTGTATAAAGAACTGGGGATCCTGACCAGAAACAGGGACCGGTGGAAGGATAGTATTCCATATCTTTCTTCGCTCCTTTCCCACGAATCCGTAAAGATCAGGGTAAAGGCCATCTGGCTTCTGGGGGAGGCAGGCCTTTCCTTTCCGGAGTCTGTGACAGAATCGGTGCCGCTCATCTCTTCCTTTCTGGAAAGTCCGGTGCCGCTTCTCAGAGAACGTGCAGTGGGAGCTCTGGGAAGGATCGGAAGGGGAAGATTTGAGCTGATTGAACCCTGCTGGACTGATCTTTTTCCTCTGGCCGGCGATCCGGACCCGAAAGTCAGACTGAGTTTTATATGGGCTTCAGAAAATATAGCGGCTAATACCCCGGATATTTATGAACAGCATATGGCTGTCTTTGAAAAACTCCTTCACGATGAAAATGACAGGGTCCGGATGGAAGCACCGGAGATATTCCGCGTTCTGGGAAGCCGAAGGCCGGACTTTGTAAAGCCCTTTATGGATCAGCTGAGAATCCTGTCGGAAACAGATGCCCATCCTGTGGTAAGGATCCACTGCATGGGAGCTCTGAAGGCGGCGTCAAAACAGATCTGAATAAGAGTCTGGAATCGGGCTGTATCACTCAACGAAAGGAAAAAATATGAAAGTCAGAATCGCCCTCCTGCAGCTGATGCCGGAAAAAGATCTCCGGGAGCAGCTGGAAAAGGGGATCGCAGCCTGCCAGAGAGCCAGGGAAATGGGAGCTGACATTGCCCTGTTTCCGGAAATGTGGAGCGATGGATATGCCATCCCCCAGGACCCTGATGTGCTGGACGCCCTCTCTGTGGAAGAGGACAGCGCATTTGTCAGTGCCTTCGGAAAAGAAGCCGCAAGGCTGCAGATGGCCATCGGCATCACGTTTCTGGAAAAGCACCGGCCAAAGCCCCTCAATTCCATGATCCTTTTCGACAGGCAGGGCAGCATACGGCTGCACTACTCCAAGGTCCATACCTGCGACTTCGATCAGGAAAAGGTCCTGTCGCACGGGGATGACTTCCATGTATGTGAACTGGATCTGGGGAAAGGAAAAGTTATGACCGGCGCTATGATCTGCTTTGACAGAGAGTTTCCCGAAAGCGCCAGGATACTTATGCTGAAGGGAGCGGAGATCGTTCTGGCCCCCAATGCCTGCCCCATGGAGATCAACCGGCTCTCTGCCCTCAGGACCAGGGCCTATGAAAATAAGCTGGCTGTCTGTACCTGCAATTATCCCAAAGGACAGCCAGACTGCAACGGGCACTCCACTGTCTTTGACGGGGTCGCATGGCTGGAAGACGAGGACGGTGTTAGGGACATGTGCATCCTTGAAGCTCCGGAAGAAGAGGGGATTTATCTTGCGGAGATAGATATGGATATGCTGCGGCATTACCGTGAAAGAGAAGTCATGGGAAGCAGATACCGCCGTCCGGACAGGTACGGGATACTGACTGAAAAATGAGACTGGACTGATTCAGGTATAAGTGGAAATGGATATTTCAGGATTTTCTGACCAATACGATGTGCGGCGGCTGACAAAGGACAATTTAGAGGAAATATACGGCCTGTGCAGGGGAAACCCTCTGTAATTACAGTTACTGTCCGCCCTTTGTCACCAGAGAAAGCATTAAAGAGGATTTTTCGGCCCTGCCGCCGGCCGGGGAAGGAACTCAGCGATAAATATTTCCTGGGCTGGTATGAAGGGGAAAGACTCATTGCCGTTATGGATCTGATTTACGGATATCCTGACCAAGAAACGGCACTGATCGGCTTTTTCATGACAGATGTTTCTGTGCAGAATGCAGGAGTCGAGACCAGGATCATTGATTCCCTGTGCCAGGCTCTTGGGGGCCTTGGCTTTCTGCGGATCCGCCTGGGCTGGGTCTCCGGCAACCCGCAGGCAGAGCATTTCTGGCATAAAAATCATTTTTCCGAAACAGGGACCGTCATTCATTCGGACATATATATGGTGACTGTGGCTGAGAGAAGACTGTAACCAACTGCCGTGAATCTGTACTGTTTTACAAGGGAGAATTTTTATCATGAAGGTGGATCAGAATCTGTCTGACAGGATCAATGACCTGAACAAACTTGCCATGGTCTATGAGACTGGGGTGAGTTTATTTTCCGGGAAGGATTACCTGACGGAATTCTATGATTTTTATGAAATCATAAACCGGAAGGAAAAGCTGCTTCCCTCCCCCTGCGGCTTTGAGGAGACCTTAAAGGATGTCAGCGGCGATGATTGCTGGAAGATTATTGCAGATCAGACAAAAAGCCTTTTCGGCAGTCCCCGAAGAGTCATGGTCTTCGAAGATGTCAGGAATCTGCAGGACGAACTGGGCGGACCGGACGGCCTTTCTTCCTTCTACTCTGTCTTTGACCTGATGTTCTGCGAATACGGGGATTATACTCTGTGCTTTATTTCCGGATCAAATAACTGACAGTACAATAGAGAGAACGGTTAAGATCGGATAAGTCTTTAAACGGGCCGTCGGACCAGGTCCTTTTAAAAGGAAAGGTCAGCCGCGAAAAACGGCCGGTCTGTAAAGTGATGTTAAGAGAGGTTTCTATGGGCATTGTCATCAAAAGCATAGAAACAGAAGAAGAGATCAGAGGCAAGGCCTATGTCCACTGGAAAGCCTGGCAGGAAGCATATCCCGGCATGATCAGACAGGATTACCTTGAAAAGATGACCCCGGAGAAATGCGAAGAAATTGCTTTTCAATGGAAGGACGGTATCTTAATCGCCATGGACGGCAGGCGGGTCGTCGGCTTTACAGGCTTCGGGCATCGGGAAGGATATCCGCCGGAAACAGGAGAGGTCTTCGCTATGTATGTTCTGTCGGACTATTACGGAAAAGGCGTAGGAAGAAGTCTTATGAATGCGGCGCTGGATCAGCTGAAGGACTATCCCGAGATCTGCCTCTGGACATTAAAGGAGAATAAAAGAGCTGTCCGTTTCTATCTCAAATGCGGTTTTGTTCCGGATGGAAGAGAAAAAACAAATAAAGTCCTGGAAGCTGCGGAGATTCGTATGGTCCTGAAAAGGCAGAACGGATGCAGAGATCAAATCTGCTGATCCGGATACTGATAAAGAAATCGTACTGAGGAAGGAGAATGTCCTATGATTCTGCTGGTGGTGGATATGCAGGAAGGCATAGTGGATGAAGAACTGTATGCCTATAATACTTTTATGGACAGAACGGTACGACTGATCGATGCTGCCAGAAAGAGCGGCACCGAAGTGATATTTTTCAAACACGATGCGGGTCCCGTCAGCGGCCTTTCCGAAGGGGAAAGCGGATTTGACATTATAGAGCAGGTACGGCCATGGCAGGGTGAAAAGGTATTCGTAAAGACCATCAACAGCTGTTTCGGCTGCAGAGAGTTCAGGGAATACATGGAGAAGCAGGAAGACTCCAGGCTGATGATCATCGGCCTTCAGACCAACTACTGTATTGACGCCACTGTAAAATCCGCCTTCGAAAGAGGCTATACCGTCATCATACCCGAAGGCGCTAATACCACCTTCGATAACGACTATATGACAGGAGAGACTACCGTCCGGTATTACAACGAAGATATCTGGGAGGAACTGGTGGAAAGTGTAAGTCTCGAAGAAGCTCTGGAAATACTGGACAGAGGATAAAAAACGCCATGCAGACATATATATAGGAGGAAGCACACAGATGAAAAAACTTTTTAATGCAATCCGAAATGGCGATCTGGATACAGTAAAGAAGCTGATAGAAAAGAAACCGGAACTGGTAAGCTGCACTGCCAAACAGCCGCCCAAAAAGGACGACGGACAGTCGCCACTGCAGGTCGCCCTGAAAACTGGAAATACAGCGATCGCAGACTATCTGATCGATATGGGAGCAGACGTGAACTTTATCGAAGACGAATCCTGCTGCAACGCATGGAGAACGCCGGTCCTGCATGATGCAATTAACTGTGCAGTCATGCTCAGCAGGTGGAATACGAATGACACATATATGGGTTTTCGCGTCTTTTCCAATAAAGAGAGAGCAGAAGAGGCTCTGGCCATACTGAAGAAGATGCTGGACCTTGGAGCAGACGTCAATGCAGTTGACTCCTATGGCAATTCCGGCATGAACCGTTTCGCCCTTCAGGCAAAACAGATCCTTCCATCCTACAACTATGTGGATCACATCGAGATGAAGGACAGGATCTTTACCAATGAGCTGCATGAAGACCTCAGAAATGTCCTGCAGACACTGAAGGATGCCGGAGGAGACGCTTCTTATAAAGCTCCAAATCTTGGCTATTCTGTACGGGAGTTCTGCAGCGAAGGATCTGTTTCGGTTCTGTTTGACGAAGTGTACGGCTGAGCAGATTTGATGAGGTGTACAGATGGAAACGATTATGGAAATCCTGTTTGAACTGATCCTTGAGGGATCACTGGAAGCCTCTATGGAAAAGAAGGTCCCTTTACCGGTACGCATCATCGCCGCAGCAGTTCTGATCGGTGTTTTTGGCGGTCTGATCGGGTTTTGCTTCTACTGCGGCATTCATGATGGTGACGGAATCATGCTGGTCCTGGCCTTTGTCATCCTGGTCATTACAGTTCTCGGAGCACGGGCCATTTACAGAAAACGCAGATAATAATGAATGTTTTGCTGAAGGAGTCTTTTCATGGTTCAGGATATGGTTTTATATCACGGCAGCATTGTCAGAGGAATGGATATCATTCTTGCAAACGCAGAATCTCATGCTGACGGAAGCATGGTCGCATATTTTACGTCAGACCGGGTCTATGCCCTGGTCTGCTGCAGAAGCAGAGAAGAAAACTTCGTCACCATGGGCCTCAAAGATGGTATGCAGCATTACTACGAACGCTTTCCTGACCAGCTTGCGATCATGTACAGGGGAAAAGAAGGATTCTTATACAGGCCGGTATCGGGTGGAAGTTTAACAAATGTCAGAGGACATACCTGGGAAAGCCATGCTGCAGTGCGGGTAATTCTGCATGAACACATTCCGGATCTATACGCTGAAATACTCAGAGAGGAAGCCTGCGGGAATGTGATCGTCCATCGCTATAAGGAAATAGATCCGGAGGAACAGAAAATGCATGCAAATTATGTTCGTGATCACTTGGACGATCCCATGTTTGCCGAATACAGATCTTTCCTTTTCTGCCATTTTTCTTCCCTTTGGGACTAATAAAAATCTGGTGTATCAATCAGAAATGGAATGAATATCCGAAAAGAGAACAGAAAAAGAAAGGGGGACAAGATTGAAAAAAGTCTGCCTTACATTGATTGTGATGGCGCTTGTTTTTTCTGCCTGCACGAAAGAAGCGTCTGTAAAGAAAACATACGAAGGGAATCTTTACACCTATTATGAGATGTCGGATGGCCGCTGGAAATGCGGAGAACATCTTTACAAATACCGCCTTGAAATAAAGGGAAGAATGGCAGGCACTGCGAAAGACACTACATTTGTTTATCTGAGCAATATGGAGGACATATCATTCGATCAGGCGTGGAAAGCCGGAGGATTAAGCAGCGATTTGAATGATTATTTTGATCCGAAAGATGCGCTCCTTGTCGAAATGGATTGATGCAGTACGTCTCAGGGTATAAGACGGCCTGAATATAGCTTTCACCTGGACGTCCTGCCTGTTTTTGCCTGCTTACACACCGAGTTCTAAAGATACCTGAAAATGAACAGAGCCGTTACATAGAAATTAATACAGAAGGATATCAGGGCAAGTATAGATAAGAACCGGAAGGGATTTGAAGATAGTTTTGCGGCGAAAGATTTTTATGACCGGCAGACACAGGAATGCGCCCACCTGGAAAGAATCCTGAAGTTTATCGAGATCAAAGACGGGATGAGAATACTTGATCTGAGATGCGGAAGCGGATATCTGTCTTTTCCGATAGCAGCAGATCATCCGGGCTGTGAAGTGACCGGTCTGGATATAGTAAGTGAGACACTGAATGCAGACCGCCGCAGAGCTGAGAAGGAAGACAGGGACAACCTGACATTCGTAAACTATGACGGAATGGACTTTCCCTTTGCACCGGGTACATTTGACTGGATCGTTACGAGGTATGCACTGCATCACTTTCCGGATATAGAACACAGCATCGAAGAAATACGAAAGTGTTTAAAAGAAGGAGGCAGACTCTTTATTTCAGATCCATGTCCCAACGACTGTGACGGGGAAAGGTTCGTGGACGAATATATGCGTCTTAAAAAAGACGGACATATACGTTTTTACACGAAGAGTGAATGGAAGGAAATCTGCCGCAGGCACGGGAATTTGAAAGCATCATTCGATTTCCAAAGAAAAAGGATACAACCATCGGATGGGAGGAAGTCTTAAGAAAACACGATAAGACTGTGATAGACAGCTATGATCTGGCTGAGACGGATACGGAGCTTCATATTACGGAACGCGTCAATAATATGATCTTTGAGAAAGAATGATCTAAGCGGCATATTCAGATAAATCCTGCGGACGGAGAGAAGGCGCCTACGTAAGCTGCGGACACACCTGAGATTTCACTTCTGCTTAAGATGATTTCCAAATTTCTTTCATGATCTGCTTTTACCGGGGAGCAGTAAGAGGCTTATATTTCAGTAACAGGGAGGTCCTGACAATGATTTATTACGTGAATGTGAATGCAGGCAGGGATGGGAACGGTTCCAGGTCCATGCCCTTCAGGCATATCAACGACGCGGCGCAGGTGGCATCGCCCGGCGACGAAGTCATTGTTGCGCCGGGCATTTACCGGGAAAAGGTAACGCCCAGACATTCCGGCCGGGAGGACGCCCGTATTGTGTACCGCTCGGCCCAGCCCCTTGGCGCTGTGATCACAGGCGCAGAGCTTCTGACCGGCTGGAAACGCTTCTCGGGGGATACCTGGGTAAACCGGGTAAATAACAGCATTTTCGGCACATACAATCCCTATACCACAATGGTCTGCGGCGACTGGTACTTTGCGCCGACTGTACGTCATACCGGAAGCGTGTTTCTGAACGACCGGATGATGTATGAGACAGTGACCCTGGAGGAATGCATGTGCGGTGCCGCAGATCCGTATGCCTGGAATGCTGAAGAATCCACATGGAAATGGTATACGGAGCAGGACGGCGATGAGACAGTACTTTTTGCCAATTTCCATGACCTGGATCCGAATACCCAGAAGGTGGAAATTCTCGTCCGGCGAAACTGTTTCATGCCTGAGGAAAACGGCATAAATTATATAACGGTGTCAGGCTTTGACATCAACAAGGGTGCGACCACCTGGGCTCCTCCTGCCGCTTATCAGGACGGTCTGATCGGCCCCCACTGGTCAAAAGAATGGATCATCGAAGACTGCGCCGTATGGGGAAGCAGATGCTGCGGCATCAGTCTGGGAAAATACCGGGATCCGGAAAACGACATGTATTTCTACACCAGGCATGTAAAGTCACCTACCCAGATGGAAAGGGACGCCGTATGCCGTGGCCAGTATCACGGCTGGACAAAGGAAAGGATCGGCAGTCATATCGTCCGCCGCTGCCATATTCATCATTGTGAGCAGACAGGCATTGTAGGCCGCATGGGCGGTGTATTCTCTGTCATCGAGGACTGCCATATTCACCATATCTGCAACTCTCAGCAGCTGGGCGGTGCGGAGACGGCAGGGATCAAGCTGCACGCTGCTATCGACGTGATCATCCGCCGCAATCATATCCATCACTGCATCATGGGGATATGGCTGGACTGGGAAGCCCAGGGAGCGAGAGTTACCGGGAACCTTCTCCACGACAACCAGCGCCCGGAAGGAAGAGAACCGGCCAGAGGAGCCATGTTTTCCAACGACGTTTTCGTGGAAGTTGGGCATGGTCCGACACTGATCGACAATAATATCATGCTCTCCAGGGCATCTCTTATAATGCCCAGCCAGGGCCTTGCGGTCGTACACAACCTGATCTGCGGTTCTTTCGGTCTGATAAACGCAGGCGTAGACTCAGTTGTCAACGGCCAGAGGGAGCCCCGCTACACACCTTACCATATACGCCACAGGACCGAGGTGGCCGGTTTCATGACGATCCTGCACGGTGACGACAGGGTATACAACAACATCATCGTTCAGAAATACCCAGTCACCGAAGCGTCCATCGGTCCGGACTCCGCAGACCATCAGGCTGCCGGAACGGCTCCCTTCAATATATTTCCCTCCTATGAAGAGTGGATCTCGGGCTTCATGATGGACAGGGAGCCTGATATGGGACTTCTGGCGCCGTATCACTTCGGCCACCTGCCTGTATGGATCGGAGGGAATGCCTATTTTAACGGGGCGTCTGTCAGCAGGCACGAGAAGAACGGCTTTGTCTGTCATTCCGGAGAAGTCACAGTCGATCTTGAAGAGAATGACGGGAAGCTTACTCTGAAGACCGATATTTATGACTTTATGAAAGATTTCAGGGTGGGATCTATTACCACTGAGACCCTGGGCCAGGCATTCGAACCGGAACAGCGGTTTGAGAATCCTGACGGCAGCGATATTGTTTTTGACCGGGATTATTTTGGAGAACATCGGGGCATCGGCACCCTTCCCGGACCCTTCGCACGGGGAAAGGCTGAAACAGATATTCTGTGACGGTCCGCACGGCTCGGATAAAAATCAGTTATAAGCAGGGAAGCGGGAGGTACTGAACACAGATGATGACCGATAAAAAAAGGGCCGAAATCGCAGAAAAATGGGCGGCCTTCAGAGAATTCAGCAGAAAAAAACGAAAGAAACTGCTGGATCATACTTTTGAATTCTACGTCGAATATGACTGCGGCGCGGAAGACGCCTTCCGCTTCGAACTGGATGGAGAAGAGGTATCTTTAGTAGGCCTTGGATACGCAGGGCCGCGGTCGGATGATTTTGCCAGGATCGTGACCGGTCTGAAAGAAAAAGACTTTCAGGAAGTGGGATATCTGTATGAGCCCGGGGAGGCGAATATACTCCTTTCAAGAAGGTACGAGACCATCTATATCGAACTGCCGTATATGGAGGAAGGTTTCTTCCTGAGATATCCATACTTTGCGGAGAAAATTCTGGAAGGCTGTAAAAGGCCGGTTTCGAATAAATGAAAGCGCTTCTGAATAATAATCAGACCTTATGATATATTGTCAGGCCATGTTTTTTCCGGTTTTAAGCAGATTTCTTTTGCTGTTACGGAGAGTAACAACCGTGCTTCAGAGCGTTTCTTGCAGGATTCTTTCCCGGATGCCTATATTGGGTGCAGGAAACGAAAAAAGCCTTAAAAAGCATGGAGGTGAAAAAATGACGTTTGGAGAAAAGTTAAGAAAGGCAAGGCTTGAAGCCGGATACACACAGGAAGAGCTGGCTTCGAAACTGATTATCTCAAGAGCAGCCGTTGCGAAATGGGAAAGTGACAGAGGAATGCCCGACGTGAAAAATCTGAAGGCGCTTGCCGGAATCCTGAATGTCAGCGTTGACTATCTGCTGGATGACGGGAATCCCATAGACCTGTCAGTGACAAAGAAGGCTATTGACCTTGGCAGGTATGGGGACCAGGGTAAGCTGTCCCGGCTGAAAAAGATCAGAATCAAAGAGAAAATCATCAGAGAAGAGTATCCTGACGCAAAGATCATCAGGCTTACGGTGACACGAATCAAAAACACGAAAGCGGAAACAGCTGTCGATCAGGTAATAGGATGGACAGTTCTGCTGCTTGGCGGGATTCCCCTTTTCGGCACACAGGAAATGGGAAAAACGGTAAACAGCCTGGACCATCAGTATTATCTGGTCAATGAGGAAAAGAAGCAGTATTTTGTGCTCCTGACGGATGAGTTCATGATAAGCAGACTTATGCCTGAAAAGCTGGAACAGAAGAAGTTCTGTATTGAAGACCGGGAGTTTCTGACAGTAGGGGAAGTCGACTGATTTAAGGTCTGTCATAGAAAACGGGTGAACTTTACAGGAGATATTCCGCTTATTTCGGGTATTCTGACATAAGGAACAGGAAAAATCTGCATAAAGAGGTAAAGCCGATGGAGTTTAAAACAGGCTGCGGGTGGAGAGCGGCCCGCGATGAAGAAAGCGGACGCTGCTTCGGCGAATACGGCGGAGGACAGTCATACAGTCTGTATGAGCTTACTGCGAAGCAGTTCGACCTGCTGGATGAGAGCATGTCAGAAGGAGATGCCATCGAAATAATGTATAAGGGAAGACATCTGTACATGTCTGTTGATGACCGCTGCGGCCCTCCCTATACCGTTGTATTTGATGATGACTACAGTATACTCTGCCCCTGGGCCAGGGCTTCGGTAAGAGGCAGAGTATGGCCTAAAGAACTGACGGATGCAGCCGTAGAGATTTTTGAGTCGGAAAAAAACAACCGGCTGCAGAGGCAGAAAAAACGTGAAGCAGAAAACCGGAAAGAGAATTGATACCAGGAATTGTCAGGCAGGCACAGCAGGTTTTCATCTGCATGGCTGCCTGACTGTCATTCTTTAAGACCCGGGGAGGATCGGATGTTCTACCATGCCTCGCCGGTAAAGGGGCTTACGCAGCTGGAGCCGCGTATCTCGAATCACGGCATCCCGCTTGTTTACTTCTCACGCAGGAGAGAAAACGTGCTTGTCTATCTGAGCAATGCGGTGGAGAAGTACTGCAGAGAGACAGGATTCTGTCACGAGGGCAGATGGCATAAGTGGGGACCGTACGGATTTGACAAAGGCGGACGAATGCGCCTGGAAGAATACTATCCGGATGCGCTCAGGCTTACCTATGAAGGAGTATCCGGCTGGATCTACATGTCAGAAGCAGTCGAAGAATGCGGCCCTGCTTTGCAGATACCGGATGCAGTCTCCAGCAGAATTCCGGTCAAAGTCTCCGGCGCGGAGTATGTCCAGGATGCCTATGAAGCGATTCTTGAGGCGGAAGCAGAGGGATCTGTCAGGATCCTCAGATATGATGAGATTCCTGAAAAGGCGCGGGAACGGATTGGAAAAATCATAAGGAATGAGTATAAAGGAGCGGCTTCTCATCCCGAATACAAACATTTCCTGAAAGGGAGATTTCCTCATATCACAGGAGACTGAATGATATGAGTCTGACAGGCTGATTCTATAAAAGAAAGTTGCACTGAGATTTTGCTTAATGCAGGTTTATGAGGGAAACAATGAATCTGGATTCTGCTGTATA
>OCTX012285014.1_pt1 | contig 21103 bp, 16 predicted proteins | sample 1539691 | NCBI WGS metagenome assembly OCTX01 (sample SAMN02144231, study PRJEB22623) | gut metagenome | biome: sheep rumen | host: Ovis aries | place: New Zealand
AGCAGCTCGCTGCTGTCCAGCTCCGGAGTCTTGTATATTAAACGTGTTGTCGTGAATTTCATAGTTGTCTTTCTTTAGTCTGGTGAATACGTTACATGAACACCACGGAGCATTATAGGACAACCTGTATCTGCGGCCTGAGTTACAGTAATAACTATCGTACCGCTTGCGCTTCCTGTAAAGGTTGCTGTTTGCTGGGGATGCTCACCGTCAGTATTTGTAAAAACTTGGTCAACAGAGCCAAAAGCAGCACCACCAACAGAACAATTTGCTGTGATTTCCCAATTTTGACCTATAGAGAAATCCAAACTGACAGCAGAGATCGTTCCTGCGAAAGACGAAGATGTGAGAGTAACCACAGTAGGTTCATGCTCCCATCCCCAACCATTCCAGATAACTGTTCCTGCCCATGCCCAAGGCGTATTAATCTTATAGGCATCCTGATTATTCTCAAGAGTCCATGACTTTCCGTCAAGGGTTGCAGTAAGAGGTGAAGACCAAATATTCTCATCATTAAGGCCAAAATCTCCCGTGTCGAAGGTGTGATCGTATATGTAAACAGTTGGAGGCACAGGAGTATCATTTATGCCGTCCGGCTCGAACACCAGGTTTGCCCATTGGCCAGCATAATCATCCCAAGCATAAATATGTAACTGAGCGGAAGTTAATGATACTATTGTCCAGTCGACAGAAACCTTGTCATTACCGGAAACCAACACTATCGGGAACGCTCCATTTGCGAAATGAAGAATGCTCTCCGATGATGTTAGAGACCATAGACCATTTGCATCTGTAGGATCCAGATTCTGAGGATTCGATGCACAATCATTAAAATACCCATAATTCTCAAGCGCAAAAGAATGGTTTGAATAGAAGAGTAAGCGAGGATTGCCTAGTCTTGCAGGGAAAGTACCACTATAATCGTCATTAAGAACGTTATAACTCTCAGTTGTCGGCACACTTGTTTTCCAACTCCAACTTTCCCAATAATTAACCAGTTTCCATTTACTTCCTACAAGTATTTTTTCTTTTGCCGTAAGACGAGTGGCATGGTCGCTGGCAAGATCAACATTTATGGGCTTTATTGATCCGCGGCTAAATTCTTTTCCGGTAACGGTATAATCATAAGTAGCAACGTCCGTCGTAACGGTTATGGTTCCCGACCAGGTGCCAGGGGCAACTACCTGATAGACTTTGATACCTGCATCTTTGCTGCCGCCAACGGTGGTAGCGGAGGCGAGGGTGGAGGTGACGGTGTTTTCGGAGAGGCCGGTAATTGCGGGAAGACTGCTTGCAGAAACTACTTGGATGAGGTCAATGGTGAAGTCGCCGGCGATGTTGGAGGAGGAGGCGAACTTTACGCTTTGAATCTTCTCGGAAGCATAGGTGGCGTTGGTAGTATAGACGTTATACTCGATAACGGAACCAAGGTTGACAAAGCAGGCCTCGCCGCCGGTGGAGTTGATGTCGGCAGGAGTATCGGTGGCGAGTACGATGGGAAGGGAAACCATAGGCATGGCGTCCTTGATATTGCTGCCGTTCTGGGACGCCGGAATGCTAAGCTCGGCATTAGCCCCTGTGGCTGCAGCGGTATAAGGTGCGTAAGCGTAAATGGTTGAACCGGAAGCCATTGCGGCCTCGCTGGTAACATTGAAGCTACGGGGGTCAGTGCCCATGTTAATCGTGGAGTTACCGGGTTTGTCGGTATACCAACCGATTACGTCGCCGGTCTCCCATGCCATGTAGTCGCCGGACAGGACGGCTTTAGTGTCGCCGGTGATGGCGATGGTGTAGGTGCACTCTCCAACGGAAGGAGTGATTTCCTCGGGAGTCTGTTTGGTGTTGCAAGCCAGCAGAGAAATACCTGCAAGAGCAACGATAATGTAGTTCAGAATCTTTTTCATCGTCGTCATCTTTTAAAGGTAATCTTCACTGTCTCGATTGAGCTTTTCGGTCCTGTTGGTACCGTCATACGACTGCGCTATGGGGCCGCAATGAACCTCGAAAACCCTCATGGTTGGGGCTGTGTACAATGTTTTAATGTCCATAATAATATGTGTTGTTATTTCTGATATACTCTAACCCAGTCGATTTCGTATGTGGCCTCGCTGAAGTTGGCGTCGGGAGCACCGCCCCATGAGCCGCCGATAGCGAGATTGAGCTTGAGATTGAACTTCTGGTCAAAGGGCCAGGTAGGCAAATCCGGGGTGTTCGGAGTGGGATTGGGTGCGAAGAAATACTCTTCTCCGTCATAATAGCCGCGGATATACTCGTGTGTCCACTCCATGCCGTAGCAGTGCCAGTCGCCGGGATTGGCCACTTTGGCATAGTCGGAATACGAATGCTTGATTCCCGTATCGGGATCCACATAACCGGTGTTGGACCCGGCCTCGCCGGTGGCATTGTAGCTGTGCGCCGAGAACCATACGCGGTTGGGGTTGTCGCCGGGCACAAACTCCATTATATCTATTTCCGCGCCCGTTCCTAAAGGATCGCGCACCCAATACGGACCGTCTACGAGCAGCATCCAGAATGCCGGCCAGCAACCCTTGATGGTAGGCAGCTTGGCCCTCATCTCGATATAGCCGTACTGCCAGCCGTCCTTGGTGTTCATACGGGTGGAAATGTACTCGCAATTGTCGGACTGGAAGGAGGGCGATATCTTGTAGGCCTTTATCTTCAGCGTGCCGTCGCTGACGGATGCCGTCTGCTGTCCGGTTGGCTCGTAGACGCCGCCGTCGCAGTAGTACTGCAGCTCCTGGTTGCCCCAGCCGGTGCCGCCGTGTTCGAAAGTCCAGTTGGTATAGAGCTTGACCTGCGAATCAAACTCATCGGTCCAGACAAGATGGTACCCGTCCGGAGCAAAACCGTCCGTAGGGTCGACCTGTCCGCCGCCGTCCGAGGGCTTCTGCGGATAGTACGGCACGTTGCTTCCGGCTCCGGCGCCAGAGGTCTCCGGATCAAACCAGTAGACCGGATCCTTGCCGGAGCAGGAGGCAAGCACCAACAGAATCAACCCAATAAATAACAGATTCTTAATGTGTTCCATCACTGTCGTTTATTTGGCCGGAGCAAGGAACACTGTGAACCACTGCTCGTTGAAATCCTGGTAAATCTCAACCCGGACCAGGCTGTCCGCAAGGGATGCCACGGTCCATTTGGCGTTGAGTCCGAAATGATAATTGGGATCGTCGGGAGACACTTTGCTCTTGCCGGCAAGCATCAGGGGGAAGCCGCCGTCGGAGAAGCTGATCTTCACGGCGCCGCCTTCTTTTACGATAGCCCACTTGCCCTTGCCTTCAACGGTGTAATCCTCACCGTCGCCGACGCCGTCGTTATAGATGTGCTGCGTCTCGCCAAGGTCTATGGTCAGGGAGCCGTCAGACTCAAAGGTGATGGTGTCGTCTGCGGTGTACTCGGGCACAGGGTCGTCAAAATACTCCCAACCGTCGCCCCACCATCCGAAGCGCTCGACCTTGAAGGTCTTGCCGCTCAGTGCTGCCTTGGCGGAAGCCTCCGTGACTTCTCCGTTCTCGGTAGTGCCGGGGTTCTCGTTGAAGCTCTCGGGAACGATGACGAGGAAGAACCACTGGCCGTGCTGGTCGAAGTAGAGACGGAAGGAGTCGGCGGTGAGCTCGCGGATCTGATACCTGCCGTTGATGCCGTCGGTATCACCGATCATTGCGGGGAAGCCGCCGTCGGAGAACTGGATCCACTCGGCTCCGCCATCTTTTACATAAGCCCACTTCTCGTTGCCAGTCACCGTTACGCCTTCCTGGATGCCGCCCACTACGCCGTCGTTGTAGACGGTCTTGTCGGCGCCCTGGTCGAGTTTGAAGGCGCCGTCCTTCTCAAAGGTCATGCGGTCGTCTGCAGCGCAGGCAGGGATTGCCAGGCTGGCGAGTTTGGCATTGGTTTCCTCGTCCCACTCCTCGCTGTAGTAACCATAGCGGTAGAGCTTCCAGGTCTTGGAAATCAGCACGTTCTCGGCGGCACTCAGCGTCGGGTCAATAATCTCCTGCTCGCTGCTGCCGATGGTGAAATTGAACTCCGCGGGATCACTCTGTCCTCCGGTACCATAAGCTATGAGGGTGCCGGTGTAGAAACCCTTGGCTGTGTAGGTCTTGGTCACTTCACGGTCGGTGAAAGTGGTTTTGTTACCGGAAGGATCGACGACGGTCCAGTAAGGCGAAAGGTCGTCGGAGGTAAACTTGAATACCACCTCTCCGGTCTCTGCATTCGCGGTGACGGAATACATGGATACCGTCACGACCGGCTTCTGCGGCGTAGGGTCTTTCTGTTCCTCGCAAGAGAGCAGCAGGAGCGCTCCCAGTGCGGCGAAAGTCATCAGTTTGCACAGGTGTTTCATAGTACTATGTGATTAATAATTATTCTGTTTGAGCGTTCCCTCGGAGCGGTCGATTTCCGTCTGGGGGATGGGGAGGTAACGTTTGAGGGCGGTGTATCCCTTTGCGCCGAGCACTGCATCTGCCTTGTCAAAGCGGACGAGGTCGAAGAAGCGGTGCCCCTCCATTGCGAACTCCAGACGGTATTCGTCCAGCAGGTTGTCCAGCGTTGCCTTGCGGGCATGTGCGCCTATTTCCGCAGGCTCCACGCCGAATGCGCGGGCGCGTACCATGTTGAGATATTTGTCAGCCGTGGCCTGGTCACCGCCAGTGCGCACAAGCAGCTCGGCAGCCCTCAGGAGAGCCTCGGAGTAGCGATAGATACGCAGGTTGGTGCGGAAGTTGAGCTCGGGACTCTCGGAGCCGATGTAGTTGGAGTAGCCGTCGGAACGGCCCATGTACTTCTTGTTGAACATACCGGTATCGCCCTGGCGCTTGTTGTACTTCTCTCCGGGCTCGGAGTCGGTGTTGAAGTCCATGATAGAAGCGTCCCTGCGGGTGTCCCCCTCCTCAAAAGCGGCCTTGAGCGCCGGACTGACGGGGCCGAAGCCGTATCCCTCGCGGGCGAAGCGGGTACCCTTGTAGGAGTCGGGGCAGACGAAGGTAGGATAGATAGTGCCGCCGGGAGCGAAGATGTCGCCCCAGTCGCGGTTGGACGGATTGTCTGAATAGTTGATCTCCCAGATTGAGCCGCAGTTCCATTCGCCGGAGTCTTTCCAGATGTCTGCAAAGTTGGGCGTTAGAGCGTAGATGTCGGAATTGATCAACTGCTTCAGCTGGTCCAGTACACTGGGATAGCGGGCCGTATCGCCCTTGAGCATCACCACGTCTGCGCGAAGCATGTAGGCGCCGAAGCGGTTGACACGTCCGACCTGCGAGATGGCAACGGCGTCCGGAAGCCTTCCGGGCTCGGTGCACCAGTCGAGGTCGTCCATAATCTTGGCGTAAAGCTCGTCCTCTGATATCTGCGGCACGATGTAGCTGACATCCTTGCCGTCGGGATTCACATCGTAATAAGGAACGGCGCCCCAGAATTTCCACAGGATATGATAGTAGAATGCCCTGAGGAATTTGGCCTCCGCCACGTAGCGGTCGCGGTTGGCGTCCGAAATGCCGGAAACGTCGCCGATGCGGTTGACCACTATGTTAGAACGATAGATACCGATGTAGAGGTTGCGCCAGAGCTCAATGAGGCTCTGCTCGGGTGTCAGACGGTAGTCGAACATCAACTGGAGGTAAGGGCAGTCGCCGGGACCGCTGCCTCCGACGGCGTTGTAATCATCGGCCAGGATGTCGGAAATGAACTGATAGGGATGATATTCCCCTTTGGGCCTGTAGGTGCTGCTGGAGCAGAAATCCAGGGCCTGCAAAGGCGCGTATGCTGCCATCAGGGCCTTCGAGATATCGGTTTCCGTCTTGTAACTTTTCTCCTCGGGGATGATGGTTGTGGGCTGCACTTCGAGGAACTCGGTAGTACAGGCGGCCAGCAGGAAAGCCAGAGGGATAAGGATATATTTAGCTTTCATACGCATCAGAATGTTAAGTTAATACCTGCCGACAGTGTGCGGGCCTGAGGATAAACGCCCTTGTCGATACCCACCGACGTGCCTCCGGAGGAGATTTCCGGATCCATGCCGTGGTAGGAGGTAAGGGTGAAGAGATTCTCTGCATTGAGGTATACGCGGAGCTTGGAGATAAGTATGGCCCGGCTCCACTTCTCTGGCAGGGTATATCCGAGCGTGAGGTTGCGCAGGCGCAGGAAGGAGCCGTCATAAACCATGATGTCGGAGGAGCGCCAGTTCTGGTTTTTGCCGCCGTCGGCCTCTGCGGTAAGGCGGGGCAGGCGGTTAGATGTGCCGGGGCCCGTCCAGCGGTCGAGCATGTAGCGCTGCATGTTAACGAGCGGGAAGTCGGCGCGGCGGGTGGCGTCGTAGATGTCGCCGCCTATAGCAGAATAGAAGTTGGCTGAAAGGTCGAGACCCTTCCAGGTTGCACCCAGGTTGACACCGAAGGTCCAGTCGGGCATGCCCTTTCCTATGTAGGTACGGTCTGCGTCGTCGATGACGCCGTCGGGGATGGGGTTGCCGTCTGCGTCATAGGCGCCCGCGATATCCAGGAACTTGACGTCGCCGGCCTTGGCGTCCGGCTGATAGCGCTCGCCGTTCTGGTTGACATACGCCGCCGCCTCGATGTCGCTCTGGAAGATGCCGTCGGTCTTGTATCCCCAGAAGAAGGGGAAAGGCATGCCGTTCTCGGCGCGGGAGATGGTTCCCAGGTTGCCGTGGACTGCGTCGTAGTTCTGATAACCGGTGTCGTTGCCCAGCTTGAGGAGGACGTTCTTGTTGTAAGAGCCGTTGGCGCTGATGTTATACCCGAAGTCGCCAAGCTGCTGCTTCCAGGTGATATCGAACTCGACTCCGGAGTTCTTCATGTTGCCCACGTTGCCCCAGGGGAGGCTGTTGCCTATGTATGCAGGAAGCGACATGGTCATCAGCATGCCGTTGGTGCGCTTGTCGTAGTAGTCCAGCGACAGGCTCAGCTGATTCTTCCACAGGCCGATATCCACACCGACGTCAAATTGCGAGGACTCCTCCCATTTGAGGTCTGCGTTGGAGTATGCACGCGGGATGATGCCGGGGGCGAGGGCGGTGAGGCTGTCGACTCCGAGCATGTATCCGGCTATGCCCTGCATCATGGAGGTGTAGGCGAATGCGCCTATGTTCTGGTTACCGTTCATACCATAGCTGACGCGCAGCTTGGTGCGGTCCAGCCATGCGGGGCGACCGGCCATGAAGGGCTCGTTGGTGAGGTTCCAGCCAACGGAGGCCGACGGGAAGTTGGCCCATTTGTTGGCCGGGGAGAAGTTGGACGAACCGTCCCGGCGGATGGTGAGCTCCACCATGTAGCGCTCGGCATAGTCATAACTTACACGGGCGAAGTAGGAGGCGAGGCGGCTGTACGGGTCCGGGGAGCCGCTTGCGCTGCGCAAGTTGGAGTCCTGGTCGGTGGCGTCTATCCAGGGCTGCTCCACGTTGCGGATCTTGTAGCTGGTGCCGCTTACGTATGCGCCGCTGTGCGAATAGGCACTCTGGCCGAGCAGGGCAGTCAGGTTGTGCGCCTCACCCAGAGTGAATTGGTATGACAGGGTATTTTCCACCTGCCAGGAATAGCTGCGCGAGATGGACGACCAGACCTGGGAACCGGAGTTCTGATGGTTGGAGTTCATGTAGAACGGAATGCTGTAGCCGTCGTCCTTCGTGACAAACAGGTCGGCGCCGATGGAGGATTTGAACTTGAGGCCCTTGATGATTTCGAGTTCAGCGTATCCGCCGGCCACAATCTTGTCCTGGAAGTAATCGTCGGTAGGCTGATGCATCATCGCCAGGGGGTTGGGCATGGCCGCGAACTGGTCGCCAACTATGGAGAACGGCCTGCCCTCGGAGTCCTTGATGGCCGTAGGATGCTCTGCAAGCAGGGCCTCGGGATCCTCGGCATAGACGGGGAGGATTGGAGACAGCGAGAGGGCGCATCCCAGCACCGAACCGTATTCGGAGTTGGCATTGATGGACCTTGACTTGTCGTGGGAATAGGTGACGTTGGTGCCCAGACGGAGCGTCGTCAGGTAGTCGCGCTCCTTGCTGTCAAACACCGTGTAATTGTTGTTGGCGCGCAGGGTGACGCGGTCGTAGTTAGAATGGTTGTAGTTGCCTCCGATGATACCTTCCTGGTAGAAATAACTGCCGGACAGGAAGTAGTTCATCTTGGAGTTGCCGCCGGAGATGCTCAGCTGATGGTCGAGCACGGGGGCGTTGCTGTTGAAGACTTCCTTCACCCAGTTTGTACCTTCTCCGAAGGCATAGGGGTCGTCGTACACGGGACTCTCGCCCATATTCATGTACATCTCATTTATGATGAGAGCGTACTCGGTGGCGTTGAGCACGGAAGGCATCCTCCAGGGATTCTGCACGCCGTAAGAGGCGTTGTAGGAGATGACGCTCTTGCCCTCGAAGCCCTGGCGTGTGGTTACCAGGATAACGCCGTTGGCGCCACGCGCACCGTAGATGGCAGCGGAGGCCGCGTCTTTGAGGACTTCGACCGATTCGATATCGGCAGGGTTGATGTATTCGATGCCGCCCGTAACAGGCATTCCATCAACTATATAGAGGGGGTTGGAGTCGTTGATGGTGCCCACACCGCGGATGCGTACGCGCGTGCCGCTGCCCGGCTGGCCCGATGAAGGGGTGATGGTGACGCCGGACACCATACCTTTAAGAACATTGTCCACGCGCGTGGGCGCGATGCCCGAGAGCTGGTCCCCTTTGACGCTGGAGATCGCAGCCGTGACCACGCTCTTCTTCTGGACGCCGTAGCCGACGACGACCGATTCTTCCAGGATGTCGATGTTTTCCTTGAGGACGAGCGGATAAGTGGAGTCTTTGCCGAGCGGCAGGTCCACATCCTCATATCCGATGCAGGAGACTTTGAGGGATTTTGTGGATGTCGGCACGCTGAGGGTCCACTGGCCGTTCAGGTCGGTTATAGAGGCTATCGATGTGCCTTCCACGAAGACGGCCGCCCCGATGACGGGCTCCCCTTTCTCGTCCAGCACGGAGCCGCTTACGGTGCGGTTGCCCTGCTGGGACTGTCCCTGGGGCTCACGGACCTGGGGACGATAAATCTGGATCTGCTTGCCGGAGACGGTCCACTTGACGTCGGAGCCGTCGAAGATGCGGCTCAGAACCTCATCCAGTGTGGCGTCCTTCATGTGGATGCTGACCGTCCTTGACAGGTCAACATCGGTACTGCGCACAAGCAGGCTGCCGTTGATGTCGGAGCAGATTGCGTCCAGGACTTCCTTGACGGAGCCGTCGCGGGAAACTGACAGGCGAACAGCTCCGGCATCCTGGGCAAAAGCCGGCCCCACTGTCAGTAGGAGCCAGCCTGCGAGTGCTGCTAAGAACTTGGTTAGTTTCTGCATAGGTGTTATTTCTTGCGGATTTCTATCGTGTCGTCATCTCTTTGCCAGACGAATTTATGGTCCACATCGATGTAGGTTAGGATTTCGTCGATGGAAAGGCCGGCGGAGATGTTGCCGGTGAAACGCTCGTCGCCGAAGGTGTCCTCTTTGTAGGCGAAGTGCACGCCGTAGTTCCTCTCAAGATAACTGAGTATCTCCTGGATGGTCTTGTCCGAGAAAACGATCTTGCCTTTGGTCCAGTCGGAGACGGTGGATTCTGCCGTCTGCAGGCTGATGCGGCCGTTGACACGGGAAACCGTGGCGCTGGTACCGGGACGAAGGGTGGTCTCCCCTGAAGGGGCGCTCAGCAGGACGGAACCCTCAAGCAGGGAAACGGTAATGTCCGGTTCGTCAGAATAGTTGCGCACGTTGAAGGTTGTGCCCTTGACGGTCACGCAGGCGCTGCCGGCATGTACCCTGAAGGGCCTGGAGCCATCTTTGGCGACCTCGAACAGGCCTTCGCCCTCGATTGTGACGTCGCGGTACCTGCGGCCGAAACCGCGGTTGAAGCTGAGGGACGATGCCGCATTGAGGCGGACGCGGGTGCCGTCCGGGAGCAAGGTTTCCGTGCCCGTGCCGCGGGTGGCGGCGATTACCGTATTATCCGAGCGGGTGATAAAGCGCTCGTCCTGATGGAGCCTGAGCCCGGAATACAGGGCGGCGCCGAGGAATACCACAGCGGCGGCGCAAGCCGCGAAGGCGAAAGCCCTCCACGAGAAGGCGAAGCTCCTGCGGGGCTGGATTATATCCTGAACAGCCCGGAAATCTTCCGCTTTTGTCTGCTCAAAAGAAGGGATACAGGCGGCGATATATGCCTCCTGGAGTTCCCGGAAGAAGGATTTAAGTTCGCTGTCGGTATCGAGAAGGGAGAGCAGTTCGGCTTTTTCTTCTTCCGTAAGTTGGTCTGCGAAATAGGCGGCCAGCAGGTTTTCGTGTCTTTCGGTCATCTGACTAATTGTTTTGACCTTATATACACGAAAAAACCGGCTTGCGTTTAAAGCCGGTTCCTATTTTTTGATGTCTTCGCGGATTTTGTCGAGTGCTATCTTAAGCTGGACGCGTACCGTCGACGGGGAGATACCCAGGCGGGACGCTATGTCCGCGGTGTCCATTCGTTCGTAAAAGTGAAGGGTAAACACCTCCGCGCAGCGCTTGGGGAGCTTGGCCGAGAGACTGTTGATATGGCGGACGATGTCTTCTACTTCCGTTTCATCGTAAATGCTGTCGGAGGGCATCCTGTCAAGCAGGGAAAGCGCCAACTCGTTCTCTTTGCGGTTGTCCCTCAGATAGTTATAGCAGGCGTTGCGCACTCCTGAAATGAGGTACGGAAGGGGCGGATACTTGAGCTCCCGGCGGTGCTCCCAAACGCGTACGAACACGTCGTTGACCAGCTCGCGAGCCTTCTCGAAACTATGGATATAGCTGACAGCTAATCCGCAAAGGTATGAATAATAGGCGTCATACAGCTTGCGGAAGCACTTCGGGTCGGAATTCACTATACCGGCTACCGTTATTGGAGTAATCTCCTGCATTTACACCGCCAAGGTACGAAATTATTATGAATTCTTCGCTGAACAACCCCACTAATCCGCCGAGCAGGCCATTATTGCGGGGCCTCCCCAGAACCCAGGACCGTTGACATCAGGCCTGCACGATGCTGCTGGTGCATCACTTCCGCAACCCCGGCACCTGTTTCTTCTACTTGACGAAGACGAAACTGGACCGAGACCTTGATCACTTGAACGTCGAAATTTCCAAGCTCGAAAATAATTCCTCGGACCATAACCGAGAATGGGGCGCTTACGATACTACGCTCATTATCAAGCACTTACAAAAACAAAGAAAAAGAAAAAAAACCGGAAAATCTTTCGACTTTCCGGCTGTAGTAGCGGGGGCAGGACTCGAACCTGCGACCTCCGGGTTATGAGCCCGACGAGCTACCAACTGCTCTACCCCGCGATGTGGACTGCAAAGGTAAGAACTATTTTTGGTTTTGCCAAATTTTTCTTACGCTTTGATGAAGGAAACGATGCCCCAGATGTCCTGGCGGCCGAAACTGCGCTGCTCTCCGGTACCAAGATTCTTGATCTTAACCTGCCCGGCAGAAGCCTCGCTCTCTCCGCATATCGAGAGGAAACGGATGCCCTTGCGGTCGCAGTAATCGAATTGTTTCTTGAGCTTTACGCTCTCCGGATATATTTCGGCCGAGATGCCGGCTGCGCGCAACTCCGTAGCCAGGGGCAAGACGTACGCCAGCTCTGCCCGTCCCATGTTTGCAAACATCAGGTCTGCGCCGCAGGCGATGCCCGAAGGGAATTTGCCGAGGCCCTCGAGCACGTCGTAGATGCGGTCTGCACCGAAGGAGACGCCCACTCCGGACATTCCGGGGAGGCCGAAGATGCCAGTGAGGTTGTCGTAACGGCCTCCGCCGCAGATGGAGCCGATCTGCCAGTCCAGGGCCTTGACCTCAAAGATGGCGCCTGTATAATAATTGAGTCCACGGGCGAGCGAAAGGTCCATTTCGCACTGCAGTCCGACTCCGGCGTCGGCGATAAGGCCGAAGAGTTCCTGCATCTCGGCAAGGCCGCGAAGGCCCTCCTCCGAATCGGAGAGTACGCTCTGCATGGCCGCCATCTTCTGCTCGAAACTGCCTTCGAGCAGCAGCACCGGACGCAGCACGGCGACCGCCTCCGGAGTGAGTCCCCTCTCCAGGAGTTCGGCTTCAACTGCCTCAAGACCAATCTTTTCCAACTTGTCGATGGCAACCGTTATATCCACCACCTTGTCGGGAAAACCGCAGACCTCGGCCAGGCCGGTGAGGATCTTGCGGTTGTTGATCTTCATGCATACGCGGATGTCCAGACGCTTGAAAACCTCCGCCACGATCTGCACAAGCTCCAGCTCGCACAGCAGCGAATCGGAGCCGATGGCATCCACGTCGCACTGGTAGAACTCGCGGTAGCGCCCCTTCTGCGGGCGGTCTGCCCTCCACACGGGCTGAATCTGGAAGCGTTTGAAGGGGAAAGAAATTTCGTTCTGATGCTGAACGACATAGCGTGCGAATGGCACCGTAAGGTCGTACCTCAGGCCCTTTTCGCACACCTGCGCCGCCAACGGCCGGCCAAAATCCACTCCGTCGAAAGCGTCGCCGGAGTTGAGTATGCGGTACAGGAGCTTGTCGCCCTCGTCGCCGTACTTGCCAAGAAGCGTGGAGAGATTCTCCATTGCCGGAGTCTCAATCTGGGCGTAGCCGAAGCTGCGGAAAACTGAACGTACAGTATCGAAAATGTAATTGCGCGAAGCCATCTGCTGCTGGCCGAAATCGCGCGTCCCCTTGGGAATCGAAGGTTTTTGTGCCATAATTGCGCAAATTTACTTACTTTTGCGCAAATATCAGACGAAAATGAAGAAATTTCTAAAGATGGTGCTTGCCGTAATCTGCGGCATACTCCTTTTGAACCTCCTTGCGATTGCAGTATTCGCAGGTCTCGCAGGCGGCTCGTCCAAAACTCCTGCAGTGCCCTCAGACGGTGTCCTCAAGATTGACATGTCCAAGATTGCCATTGTCGAGCAAGCTGGCCCAGACGACCCCACAGCCTTCCTCTTCAGCGGCGGTCAGATGATAAAGCCCATAAGCCTATGGGATGCCGTGCAGGCCGTGAATCTCGCCGCCGTCGACCCGGGCATACGCTACATCTACCTCAAGACCGACGGCAACACCACCGGCATAGCTCAGCTGAGCGAACTGCGCAAGGCGCTCGCCAACTTCCGCGCATCCTCCGGCAAGGCCGTGGCAGCATACATCGAAGCCCCCACCACCGGTTCCTACTATCTGGCATCGGTGGCCGACAAGGTATACATGACCTCGCACCCCGGAGCCACCACCCAGGTGACGGGCGTCAGCACCCAGATGCTTTTCCTGGGCGACCTGCTTAAGCAGCTGGGAGTCAACTTCCAGCTCATCAGGCACGGAAAGTACAAGTCCGCCGGAGAGATGTACACCCGCAACAGTTCCAGCCCCGAGAACCGCGAGCAGTACCAGGTGCTCGTAAACTCGATGTGGAAGGCGGTCAGCGGCGAGATCGCACAAAGCCGCGGCATCAGCGAGGAAGACCTCAACGCGGCCATCGACGGCCTCAAGCTGTGCCTGCCGCAGGACTTCAAGGACTGCGGGCTGGTGGACGAACTGCTTGACCGCAACGGACTTGAGCAGCAACTGGCGATACTCGCCGTCGAGGACAGCTACAGCAAGGTAAGAATGATTCCCTTCGCCGACTACACGGCCGCAAAGATTCTGCCCTCGACCGGCAAAGACAAGATTGCGGTCATCTACGCCGACGGAGAGATTATCGACGGCGAAGACATAAACAACGTCGCCGGCGACCGCTTCGCCTCCGTCATCGAGAAGGTGCGCGAAGACAAGAACGTCAAGGCAGTGGTCCTGCGCGTCAACTCCCCCGGCGGCAGCGTGCTCGCCAGCGAGAAGATAAAGTCAGAGCTCGACCGCCTTGGCGCGGAGAAGCCCCTCGTAGCGTCGTACGGCAATTATGCCGCATCCGGAGGCTACTGGATTTCCAACAACTGCGACAAGATTTACTCCGACGCCGTCACGCTCACCGGTTCAATCGGCGTATTCGGAGCGATACCCGAATTCAGCAAGGCCGCCAAGGAACTCCTCCACGTGGGTGTGGAGACCATTTCTTCCAACAAGCACGGCGACATGTACGGCCTCGTACGCCCGTTCGACACCGCGGAATACAACTACATGCTCCGCTCCATCGAGGACGTCTATGAGCGCTTTACCAAGATAGTGTCCGAAGGCCGCGACATGCCTGTCGAAAGGGTGGACGAAATCGGACAGGGCCGCGTGTGGACCGGCAGCGACGCCCTGAATCTCGGGCTGGTCGACGAACTCGGCACCCTGGAAAACGCGATTTCCTATGCCGCTTCACTTGCCGGCAACGAGGACCTGTCTGCCTGGAACGTAAAGGGTTATCCCGCACCCCAGACCACCATGGAGGCCATCATGTCGTCCCTCAACGGCACGAAGGAAGACTACGCGGTACGCCTGGGCAGGCAGCTCGGCAAGACCGGAATCTACGCCCGCATGCCTTACGAGATTACCATCAAGTTCTAAAGAAGAAGCAGCACTGCTGTAACGTACAACAGGAACCCCTGCAGCTTGAGGCGGCGGGGGTTGTTTGCTTTTATCATGGCCTCCGTAGGATCCAGGGCGACGAGCTCGGATACCTGAACGGCGGACGGGAGGGAGCGGCGGGCCCATTTGGCCACGATAACGCCGTCGCAGAGGAGCGTAGCGCCTCCGTTGGAGCGGTTGAGCGTCATGAGGGTGCGGCGGTCGGCTGTATAGGAACCATCGGGAGATTCTCCGCCGCCGGTGACCAGATATACGGGAATGCTCTCGAAGGACGAGCGCCAAGCGTCCAGACTCTCGCGCTCCCCGGGGGAAAGACGGTCGTAGTCGTAAGCCGAGAGCACCAGAGAACTGCCGGAAGCAAGCAGCTCGTCGCAATACTCTCCGTCGGAAGAACAAATAGAGAGCAGCGGCGAGTCGGGAGAAGGCATGTGCTCGGCCTGCATGAGGGTGGCCCCGGGCTTGAAAGCGGTGAAGTCGATGGGAGGGATGTTGCGCAGCCCGAATACGGTGAACACCGCTACGGATACCGCGGCGATGCCGAAGGACACGTACTTGACGGCCTTGGGCTTGCGTACGGAGCGCATGGGCACGAAAGCGACCACCCACAGCACCAGGAGCACGACATTCTTTGCAAAGCTCTGGAAATGGGTAAGATGCACGGCTTCGCCGAAGCATCCGCAGTCCATTGCTGGATTGGCTATCCAGAGCACCATGGTGAGAATGGTGAAGCCGCCCAGCACGACGAGCGAAACCACTCCCACGATGCGGGGCCACACTCCGGCCAGGAGCGCCGCGCCGAGCAGAGTCTCCAGAAGGGCGAAGGCCACCCCGGCGACCTTGGAAACGGGCATGAGGAACCCGAGGTTCAGGAACTTGAAATACTCTTCGACCACGAGACCGGCGCCCACCGGGTCCATGAGCTTGAGCAGGCCGGCCACGAACAGCACCAGCCCTATGAGGAAGGCACAGATTCGTTTAACGGCTTTCATACACTTCCCGGAGTTTGGCGAAAATGTCGGCAGGAGGGAGCATGCGGCCCTCGGAATCGGAGCAGTCGACCACAACGAGGGAGGGGTCGAGAGAAGCCTGGCGCAGGTACATGCTGCGCACCCTTTTCTGCAGTTCGATGTCGGCCTCGTGTATGTCCGCCGCTCCATGCAGATAGCTGCGGTCGGCCCCGGAGCGGGACCGGGACAGGCTCTGCTCCACGAAGCCTATGGGCACGTCAAGGAAAATGTTGAGGTCGGGGCGCGGAAGGTCGAACTGTCCGAACTCGGTGTTGAGTATCCATTCGCGAAGATTCTCGGCGTCATCCTGGCGGGGCAGCTTGGCGCATTGGTAGGCCACGTTGGAATAGACGTAGCGGTCGAGCAGGACGGTGCCGCCCTCGGCAAGCACACGCCGGATTGCGGGAGCCGCACCGTGACGGTCCTCGGCGAACAGAAGGGCCACCAGCTGCGGATGGACGCTCTCCACCGGGCCGAAGTCGCCGCGGAGGAACCTGCTGATGAGCCCGCCGTAGACAGGAGCGTCGTAACGGGGGAAATGAATGTATTCCAGACGGGGGCAAACCCCTGCGAGATACTCTCGGAAAAGCCTTACCTGGGTGGACTTGCCGGCGCCGTCCAGGCCTTCTATAACTACAAGCATCTATTCTTCTTCAATGTAAACGTCATCCCCGGGCTCGGCGAAGCCGAATTCCTCGCGGGCATATCTTTCAAGTGAATCGCGGGACGTGCTGAGCAGGTGAATCTGCTCGTCGAGGCGGGCGTTGTCTTCCTCCAGTGCCTCTATCCTGCGCTCCTGGGCTCGCAGGGTGAAGCCTGCCTGCACCCAGCGCACCACGCTGTCCTTCTTGACGAAGAGGAACAGCACGAACAGCGCCGTAACCACGATTGCGAAGCGGACGAACGAGCGCTGCGGAGCCTTGCTGCCGTCCTTGCTGCGGTCCCATATATCTTTAAATTTTCCCATAATCACAAAAATAATTAAATTTGCGGATTATAAATACAAAAAGTTTATGAAACCTACTCTTTTGGTACTCGCTGCCGGCATGGGCAGCCGTTATGGCGGACTCAAGCAGATGGATGGCTTGGGCCCCTCCGGTGAAACCATCATCGATTATTCAATCTACGATGCCGTCCGCGCAGGCTTCGGCAAAGTCGTTTACATCGTCAGGGAATATTTCCTCGAGCAGTTCAAAGAAACGGTAAAGAATAAATACAGCGGCGTCAAGTGCCTGGACGGCGAACCCCTCGTCTTCGAGTTCGTGACACAGGAGCTCGACCGCATCCCCGCCCGCTTCACCCTCAACCCTGAGCGCCAGAAGCCTTGGGGCACCGCACATGCCGTCCTCATGGCCAAGGAGAAGATTCACGAGCCCTTCGTGGTGATCAACGGTGACGACTACTACGGCCGCGACTCCTTCCGCATTGCAGCCGACTGGTGCCGCGAGCACGAAAAGAGCTCCGGCGTCTATGCCATCGTCGGCTTCGAAATCGACAACACCCTCAGCGAGTCCGGCGGCGTGTCCCGCGGCATCTGCCACTACGACGCCGAAGGCCATCTGGTAACCGTAGTCGAGCACCACAACGTACTCGTCGAGAGCGACGGAGTGCTCCGCGGCGACAATTCAGTCAGCGGCGAGCGCGTGAGCATCAACGCCAAGGACCTCTGTTCCATGAACATGTGGTGCTTCACCCCCGACTACTTCGCCAAGAGCGAGGTCATCTTCGAGTCCTTCCTGGAGAAGAATATCGGCGAGCTCAAGGCCGAATTCTACATCCCCTTCGCAGTGGACAACATGATTAAGGCCGGCACCGGTGCATGCGACGTGCTTTCCACCCCTTCCCGCTGGTTCGGCGTCACCTTCAAGGAGGACCGTCCCGGCGTGGTGGCCAAGTTCGCAGAACTCGTCCGCGAAGGCGTTTATCCTTCACCCCTGTACTAGCATGGCGCCCCGAGGGAATTACAAGTTCCTGGAAAAGTTTTCCTGGTACGTTCCCGGCATAGGAGGCATGCTGGCCCTGCTGGCGTGGCTCCTTGCCGGTGCGCTCTTCGGCGGGATACTCATGATGATACTCGGAGCAGTTGCCGGGCAGGAGGCCATGAACGAATACGGTATGCTCATAAGCTACCCGGTGATGTTCATTCCCCCGATGCTTTACGCCGCCGTCAAAAGCTCCTCGGCTGCCATGTCCGACAGCGGATTCAAGCTCGACAGCAACAATTTCGCTCCGCTTGGAGGCCTCGTGTGCGCACTGGTCGCGGCCGCCGGCACCCTGGCGATGGGCTTCTGGTCCGACGCCATCAGCGCCCTTCTGCCCGAAATGCCCGAGTACCTTGAGGAGGCCCTTAACGGGCTCACCAACGGGAACATCTTCATCAACCTGCTGTGCGTCAGCGTATTTGCCCCTTTATGCGAAGAGTGGCTTTGCCGCGGCATGGTCCTTCGCGGCCTGCTTGCCCGCGGGAAGAGCCCCGTCTTTGCAATAAGCATTTCGGCACTGTTCTTCGCGCTCATACACATGAACCCCTGGCAGGCTGTTCCCGCATTCCTCCTGGGGTGCCTGTTCGGCTACGTGTATTACAAGACGGGCTCCCTCAAGCTCACCATGCTGATGCACTGCGTAAACAACACTTTCGCAGTGATAATCAGCCGTATACCGGCCTTCGAAGAGGCTCAGAACTGGGCCGAGGTCCTCAAAGGCCCCGCTTATGGCATCGTCATTGCAGCAACGTTGATTCTCACTGCGCTGACAGTACTCGCCTTCAGCAAGATAAGGCTGAAGTACTCCGGCTGCAACTGCGACCCCGTACCTTCGATTTTCGAATCAAATGAGGCTTAAGACTATCCCAGCCGCCGCGCTTGCGCTTGCCCTGCTTGCCGGATGCGTTTCCAGGACGGAACGCTTCACGGTGAGCGGCAACCTTGCCGATTCCCTTGCCGCCGCCCCCGGCAGCAAGGTGTATCTGCTCGGGCCTGGCGGCTGGGACGAAGTCCTCGATTCTGCATCGGTAAAGGCCGGCAAATTCACGCTGCGCGGAGAAATAGACCCCACCACTTCGCTTACCGCAGTCCTGCACTTCCCCGGCAGGGACGCACTGGACGGCAGGTACAGGGTACGGTTCATCCCCGACACGGAGTCGATAAACATCGATCTCGACTACCCCGAAACCGTAACCGGCAGCCCGCTGACCGATGCCCTCGGCAAACTTCAGGAAGGCATTCTGGAGCTCTATCGCGAACGCGAATCGGAAATAGGAGAACTCTCGGCAAGAGGACTGCAGGAGCAGGCCGACTCCGTCTTCCACATACAGATGGGCAGGATAAACGACCTGTGCCGCGAAACCTACCTCGCCCATACCGGCGACCTGGTGGGCCTGCAGGCCCTGTGCATACTCGCCCGCAGCCTCAGCGGCCCCGAACTGCAGGAGCTCGTATCCCAGGGCTCTCCCTTCATAGCGGAAGACCCGGTCATACGCGATTCGCTCGATTCCAAACTTAGTGACAGATGAAAAACTTCTCCGGAATACTCTTCCCTGCCGCAGTAGCAGGATTCGCTCTGGCAGGCGTACTCGGAGCCGGCCGCCCCGAGGTGCGGAGGATATCCGTACCGGAGCCGGTATCATTCACCGACACAGTGATTTACACCCCTGACGCATACAAGCTCAAGAGGGTGGGCAACCTGGACGAGATAAAGATTGCCGAAAGCCTCCTCGCAGACCTCGCGGACAGTACGGCAGCTGACGGGCCGATTGACACGCTCCCCCACCTCACGGCCCGCGACACTATACACGCGCCGGAGTGGATGCGTCTCACCGACCCGTGGCGCTACAAGTACTACGTGGCTCTCAAGGACTCCCTCACCCACGTCCAGGTGCGCGACTCCCTGCGCCGTTCGAGCGACTCCCTGAAAGTCCTCGCCGACACGCTCCTTTCGCGCATCCCGCCCGATTCGGCAGGCGCCCTTCCCCTGCTTGAGCACGCAATGCTCGACTCCCTCGACTGGCGCCGCATCGACTCGGTCTACGTGGCCGACTCCACGCACGTGGCCGACTCGGTCTTCAAGGCATGGTACAACTCGCTCAGCCGCAAGGAGAGACGCGAGTACGACGAGAAGATGGCCCTCCCCCGCAAGCTGGCGGAGATGGACTCCCTGCGCCGACTCCAGGAAGAAAAGCAGGCTTTCAAGGATTCCGTCACCGAATACACGCCGCGCATCCTGGAGACCTTCGCCCTTCCCGACACCATGCAGTACAAGCGCATCATCCAATGGACAGTGGACCAGGATTTCCATCACCTGGATGTACGCGAGCCCGACACCACGTTCAACTACCACTTCAACGACTATCCCTTCCTGCGCAAGGACGTGAACGCCACCTGGCTCGGCGTCCCGGGCTCCCCGGTACAGTACTACAACTTCTTCAACCGCACGAGCGACGAGAGGGTTGAGTTCTACAACGCCCAGGAAGCATGGTCCTTTTCTCCCAGGACGCTGCCGCACTACAACACCAAGACTCCTCACACGGAGCTGGCCTACTACGGCACGCTCCTCGCCGGCGACGAGAAGGAATCGGACAACCTGCATATCCTCACCACCCAGAACATACTACCCGAGCTCAACTTCACCCTGTCCTACGACCGCTTCGGCGGCGGGGGCATGCTGGAGAGCGAAACCACCACCAACAAGACCTTCTCGGCCCGGGTCAACTATCTGGGCCGCAGATACATGGCCCACTTCGGCTACATCTACAACATGGTAGACCGCAAGGAGAATGGCGGTATTACGGACATCTCCTGGATACGCGACACCACGGTGGAGGTGCGCGAAATTCCCGTCACCCTCAGCGGCGCTTCATCCAAGATTACCAAGAACACCTGGTTCCTCGACCAGCAGTACCGCATTCCGTTCGAATTCCTCAAGCGTCTGGGCCACAAGGCCGACTCTCTCGAGGTGGCCGACACTCTGGAAGCCTCTGCCGCCGCCGACACCCTCGACCGCAACGTCACCACCGCCTACATAGGGCACAGCAGCGAATGGTCGCGATACACCCGCAACTACGTCGACAACATTACCAACACCATCGGAGCGGCATTCTACCACGACACCTTCAACTTCGGCAACGCCAGCGCCGACTCTCTGGGCACCATGAAGCTGGACAACAAGCTGTTCGTCAGGCTCCAGCCCTGGGGCAGCGAAGGAATAGTCTCCAAGCTCGACGTGGGCTTGGGCGACGAACTGCGACACTACTTCGATTCCACCAGCCTCAGGCCCGCCAGGCACGTCGAAAACTCCCTGTACCTGTACGCCGGAGCGGAAGGCCAGCTGCGGAGCAATTTCTTCTGGGACGCAAAGGCCAAATTCAACCTCCTGGGATACAAGGTCGGCGACACCGAGTTCGAGGGCGGAGCCCTTCTGCGCCTGTACCCGTTCCGCCGCGCCCGCAAGAGTCCCATAGACATAGGAGCCCGCTTCAGCACCACCCTGCTCACCCCCGACTACTACACCAGGGTTCTCA
>OCTX012277521.1_pt1 | contig 21091 bp, 30 predicted proteins | sample 1539691 | NCBI WGS metagenome assembly OCTX01 (sample SAMN02144231, study PRJEB22623) | gut metagenome | biome: sheep rumen | host: Ovis aries | place: New Zealand
GAAAGCCCCGCCGTTTCGCGGCGGGTCTTTATCGAACCTCTTAGTTGAGTTCCATGCGACCGCGGCGCGAACGGTTGCGGATACGCGCACGTTGCGATTTCTTCCTCGCCTTGACGCAAGGCTTTTCGAAGTAGCGCTGGTCGCGCAAGGTCTTGATGAGGCCCTCCTTGTCGAGGATCTTCTTCATGCGCTTGAGGCCGCGCTCGACGCTCTCGCCCTTCTTGAGCTTCAGAACGATTGCCATCTCACTTCACCTCCTTCGCAGGCTCGGCGGTCTCCTCCGCCTTGGCGGCGACCCACTGGAGAACGCACGTTTCCGCGGCGTCGCCCTTGCGGGTGCCGAGTTTCACGATGCGGGTGTAGCCGCCGTTGCGACCGGCCATCCGGGGCGCGATCTCCGCAAACAGCTTCTGCACCGCATCCGGGGAGACAAGCCTCGCCGCCGCGAGCCGACGCGCCGCAAGCGTGCCCTTCTTCGCGAGGGTCACGGCCTTATCGGCATCCTTGCGCACTTCCTTGGCCTTCGGCAGCGTAGTCACGATCGACTCCGCCAGAATGAGGTTGGTGACCATGCTCCGCATGAGCATCGCGCGATGCTCCGAAGAACGGCCGAATTTTTTCATCAATCTTTGGTGACGCATTTGAAATATCCTTCCTTATTTCTTCTCCAGGAGTTCCGGATCGAACTTGTATCCGAGGCAAAGCCCCAGCTCGACGAGTTTCTCCTTGATCTCGGTGAGCGACTTCTTGCCGAAGTTGCGGTACTTGAGCATGTCGGCCTCGGTCTTCGCGGCGAGCTCGCCGACAGTGGCGATGTTCGCGTTGTTGAGGCAGTTTGCCGCACGCACCGAAAGCTCGATCTCGTTCACGGACATGTTGAGAATCTTGCGCAGGCGCTCGCGCTCGTTGGCGTTCTGCCGCGTCTCGTCCTCGAACTCCACATCCAGGCTCTCGCCGCCGTACTCCACGAAAACGTCAAGGTGGTGGCGAAGAACCGCCGCCGCAGTCTTGAGCGCCTCCTCGGGAGCGACACGGCCGTCGGTCCAGATGTCCAGCACGAGCTTCTCGTAGTCGGTGCGCTGGCCGACGCGCGTATTCTCAACCATGAAGTTGCAGCGCGTGACCGGCGAGAATATCGAATCGATCGCAATCCTGCCGATTTCCTGCTCGGGACGCTTGTTGTCGTCGGCAAGGCAGAACCCGCGGCCGATCTTCACCTCCGCCTCGAGTTCCAGAGTCCCGTCGACATCAAGCGTGCAGATCTCGAGATCGGGATTGAGCACCTGGACATTGTTGTCCGCCGCGAAATCCTTGGCCGTCACCTTGCAAGGCCCCTTGGCCCTAAGCGAGATGTTCAAGGTATCGCGCGAATAGGTCTTCAAGAGCACCTTCTTGAGATTGAGGATGATATCGGTGACATCCTCCGCGCAGCCCGGAATGGTCGAGAACTCGTGGCTCACGCCCTTGATTTTGATCGAGCTGATGGCCGCGCCCTCGATGGACGAGAGCAGGACCCGGCGCAGGGAGTTGCCGATCGTACGCGCATAGCCTATCTCGAAAGGCTCCGCCGTGAACCGCGCGTAGTTGGGGTTGACGCGCTCGCCAGCTTCCTGGCGTTCCACCTTTGCGGGCATCTCGAAACGGCTTAGACGAATAGGCATTTGTTATCTCCTGACTTCTTTTGGTTTGACGCTTCGGCGGGTTTAGCGCGAGAAGAATTCGACGATCAGCTGGATCTCGATGTTCTCGGGTATCTCGGCGCGCATCGGGACGCTGAGCAGCGAACCCTGCATCGTCGCGTCATCCCAGCTGAGCCATGCGACCGCGGGAGACTTGCGCAACTTGAGCGAATCCTGAATGGCGACGAGCCCCTGGCTCTTCTCCTTGACGCTCACCACCTCGCCGGGCTTCAAGATGCGGCTGGGGACGTTGCAGATCTTGCCGTCCACCGTGATGTGGCGGTGCGTCACGAGCTGGCGCGCGCCGCTGCGGGTGGGGGAAAGACCGAGACGGTAGACGACGTTGTCGAGGCGCGTTTCGCACATCGCGAGGAACGCATCGCCCTTCGTGAAGCCCTCCTTGGCCTTGGAGCGGTCGAAGAACAGACGGAACTGGCCTTCGCGCATGCCGTAGATGGCCTTGGCCTTCTGCTTTTCGCGCAGCTGCACGCCGTATTCGGAGACTTTCTTGCGCTTCTTGTTGGCACCATGCTGTCCCGGCGGATTCGAACGGCGATCCAAAACCTTGTCCGGCCCGAAAATCGGCTCGCCGAAACGGCGCGCCAGCTTGGAACGAGAACCTGTGTAACGACCCATGATCAAACCCTCCTGCGTTTACGTGCGCGGCAACCGTTGTGCGGAACCGGCGTGGTGTCCGTGATCTGCGTCACGCGGATGCCTGCGGCCTGAATGGCGCGCACCGCGCTCTCGCGGCCCGCCCCGGCGCCCTGCATCCTCACTTCGCACTCGTGCATTCCCTTGGCGACCGCAACGCGGGCGGCGTCCTGCGCCACCATCGTCGCCGCAAACGCCGTCGACTTGCGCGACCCCTTGAAGCCTGCCTTGCCGGCGGAACTCCAGCTGATCACGCCGCCGCGCGCATCGGCGATCGAAACCTGGGTGTTGTTGAAGGTCGACCTGATGAACGCAATGCCGGCGGGAATCGACTTCCCGCTCTTTTTCGCCTTGACGGCTTCCTCGCCGCCCTCGGCCGCCGCCGCGGGAGCGGCCGCATTCTTGACTTCTTCTGCCATAATAGCCTATTCTCCCTTCGCCTTAGCGTCCTGCCTGCTTCGGCATCGCGATCGATACGCGCTTGCCGCCCTTGCGGGTGCGGGCGTTCGTCTTCGTGCGCTGCCCGCGCACGGGCAAGCCCCTCTTGTGCCGCAATCCGCGATACGACCCGATCTGGATCAAACGGCGGATGTTCTGGCTGACTTCACGGCGAAGATCGCCCTCGACCCGGAAATGATCCTGGATATACGTGGTCAGCGCGTGGATCTCGTCTTGAGTAACGTCGTCCGCCTTCTTCATCGGATCGACATTGCAGGCCGCCAAAACGTCGTCAGCGCGCTTTGGCCCGATTCCGTGGATATATCTCAAGGCAATGCGGATATGCTTCTTGCCGGGGATGTCCACACCCATCATTCTAGGCATGTTTCTACCTTACCTTTCTTAACCCTGACGCTGCTTGTGGCGCGGGTTGGTACAGATCACGCGCACCACGCCTTTGCGGCGAATGATGCGGCAGTTCTCGCATATGCGACGAACAGAGGAACGTACTTTCATGTTTTTGTTGTTCTTTTTATGGTCGAATGAATAACATATTATACCATAAACCCGCTTCTCTTGTAAAGGGGGTATTTTCACTTTGTGATTTCCGCTGGGGTGTATTCAGCGGTTAAAAATCCCCCCGCACCAAGAAAACAACGCTGCACTTCGTAGTCTAGAGGTCTGCACTACGAAGTGGAGGAGTCTGCACTACGAAGAAAAGATGGCTGCACTACGAAAGAAAGAGGGCTGGACTTCGTAGTCTAGGAGGCTGGACTATGAAGTAAAGGGAGGCGGACTAGCCCGCCTAGGGATGCCGCCGCACAGCGTCGAGCACGAGGGAAACGAGGGTGAGGCCGAATGCCGCCGTCACCGTCATAAGCGAACCGCGTCCGGCAACCTCCGAAACGCACGGTGTCTCGCTTGAACAGACGCAAAGGAAGTCGCCTTTAATTTTGCCGCCAAGTTTGCGGAACCTTCCGCGAAGCGCACGCGCCAGTCCATCGCCCTCGATCTTGCGGAATTGCGACACTTGGATTTTCGTGGGATCGGTGCGCAACGCCGCACCCATGGACGAAAAAAGGCGCGTTTTGCCGCCGCAGGCAAGGGTGCGCAAAATGAGTTCCGCCTTGTCCGCCACCGAATCTATGGCATCGACCACGAAGTCGAACGACGCAAGATCGAAATTGCCGGCGGTTTCCGGCGTGAACCGCTCGGCGCGGGCGGCGATATCGGCATCGGGCGCAATCTCCAAAAGCCGGCGACGCATCGCCTCGACCTTCGCTTCGCCCAAGGTCTTCGAAGTCGCCATCGCCTGGCGATTCAGGTTGGACGCGGCAACCGTGTCGGAATCGACAAGCGTCAAATGGCCAAGTCCCGTGCGCACCAGCGCTTCGGCGCACCAACTGCCTACGCCGCCGATGCCAAAGACAATCACCTTCGCCGTCTTGAGGCGTTCTATCGCATCCGACCCCAAAACGATTTCCGAGCGCGAAAATCTCGAATCGCAAGCCATTTGCCGCAAACTACTTGCTTTCGTAGGGACGGATGCGCAGCCGGGCGCCAAGTTCTTCGCAAATGCGGCGGCAATTCTCCTGCTGCGCTGGCGTAGTCACGGGAGAGTCGACAATCGTCATTACGACATCGATCCCCAGCCGGGCGGCATTCTGCGCAAAGTGCTTCATCGCGGGATATGCCGCCGCGCCAAACTTGGGGCGGCACACCGCGAGATATTCCGCAGGGTCGTCGGTGTTGAGCGAAATGGAGAGCGTATCGACCTTCCCGACGAAATCCGGCGCCGTATCGCGGTTCCAGATCAAGTCGGAAAGCCCATTGGTGTTGACGCGAATCTTGGGCGCGTCGGGTCTGGCCTTCAGGTGCGCCGCGGCGGCAAGCAAAACGTCAAGCCGCTCGGTAGGCTCGCCATAACCGCAGAAAACGACTTCGCGGAACTTGCTGAAATCCCATGCGTCGAGCGCGGACACGACTTCATCAAGAGTTGGCTCGCGCTCGAGCCAGAGATTTCCGCTGCCGAAGATTTCCGGGCCATTCTGGCGCAGACAGAAAGTGCAGGCGCAAGGGCAGCGATTCGTGAGATTCACATAGACCGCGTCCTTCACCCGATAGGTCACGGTCATCATTATTTCCTGCGCCCCATGATGCGCAAAAGATTGAGGAACAGGTTGACGAAATCGAGATAGAGTTCGAGTGCGCCTGCAATTGCGAGACGGTTCGCGGTCGGCGCGTCCAACTGCGCTTTCATCGCCGCAAGGCGTTTGATCTTCTGGGCGTCATACATTGTGAGGCCGCAGAAAACCACAATTCCGGCGAGCGAAAGCCACCAGTCGAAGGCCGTGCTCCTCATGAAAATGTTGACGATCGAGGCGACAATGATGCCGACGAGCCCCATGAAGCACATCGATCCGATTCCGGAGAGGTCGTCCTTGGTGCGCGTTCCCCAAATGGCGAGCGCACCGAACATGGCGGCGGTGATGAAGAAAACGCGCGTCACGAGCGCAAGTTCGAACGCTATGAGCACAACCGAAAGCGTCAGGCCGTTGACTGCGGAATAGACGAGGAACATCGCGCAGGCCGCGGCCGGCGGCAGTTTGCGGAGCGATGCGGAGAGAACGACCACCAGCGCGAGTTCTGCGATTATGCACACCGTCCAGCCAGGACCGGCGAGAACCATTTGCCACAATCCGCTCGCGGCGACCCACCACGCGACAATGCCGGAGACCGCCAGCCCCAGCGCCATCCAGCCGTAGACCCGGCGGAAGATGCTTGCCGTTGCGACCGCAGCGGGGGTTTCGACGACCTCCGCGCCGCTCGCCAATTCTTGTGCGTATTTTTCGTAGTCAACCATTTTCTGCTCCTTTCTTGAAATTGTCCAGCCAATCTGAAAGCGACGGAAAAACCGGCGCGATTTTGCGGATTTCATCGTCCGCAGGGCGGCGGTCGGGGATAAGGACGGCTTGGCATCCGGCATCCACCGCCGCGCGAATGCCGCCAAAGGCATCCTCGAAAACGATGCAATCCCGAGGCGCGAGACCAAGGCGCTCCGCCGCCAAAAGGAAAATATCGGGATTGGGTTTGCCGCGCGCCACTTCCTCGCCGGAAACGATTGTATCGAACATTCCGCGCAGCGAGGTGGAATCGAGATTCCAGTCTATGCAATCGCGCGGCGAGGACGAGGCGACAGCGGTCTTTACCGCGTTTTCACGGCACCACGAGAGAATCTCGCGAACGCCAGGCTTCACGACCGGCGGCGCGGCGAGCAAAAGCCGCCTCGCCTCCACCATGACTTCATCGATATAGCCCTCTACATCGTCGATTTTGACAAACTCGGAAACCTTCGCGCCAATCTCTCCTCGCCCATGGCCGCAGATAAGGCGCGTCATTTCGTCGGTAAAACCATACCCATGACGATCGGAAACCCCCGTCCAGGCCTTGGCATAGACGCGTTCGGTATCGAACAAAAGTCCGTCCTGATCGAATATGGCGCCCTTAATCTTCATTGCGGACCAAAAGTCCCGTAGTCCATTCGCCGATCGTTTTGCGGGAGACCTCCTTGAAACCGCGCTTGGTGAAGGCGGCGAGGACATCATCGTAGATCTCCGCAAGGATGCCGGAGATTATCAAATCGCGCTTTGCCGCCGCGGTTATCTCGTCGGCGAACTTGACGAGCAAAGGACCGAGGATATTCGCGGCGACGACATCGGCCCGACCAAGATCCTTGCGGACTTTCGCCCCCAGACCATAGCGGAAGAATTCGATTTCTTCGCCGTTGAAACGCGCATTCTCGCGCGCCGCCGCAACCGCCTCCTCGTCCACGTCGAATCCCGCGACCGGCGCAAACCCCAGTTTCTGCGCGGCTATCGAAAGTATTCCCGAGCCGCATCCCATATCGAGAAAACTGCCGCCGCGAGGAGCAACTTCATCGATATACTGCAGACAAGCCTTGGTCGTCTCATGCTTGCCGGTCCCGAACGCGAGGCCAGGATCGATGGTTATGACGATCTCGCCGCCATTGACCTCTGGCTTAGGCTCCCACTCCGGATGCACGATAATGCGCGGACTTGCGCGCTCGGTCGTGAAGTGGCGGCGATAGGCGTATTTCCAATCTTCGTCGGCTACCTCGCGCACGAGGATATCGGCCTCGACGCCGACAATCTCCAGCGCGGCGGCAAGCGCGTTTTTGGCATCGGCGATTCTTTCCCGGTCGGGGAAGTAGATCTGGACGTCCGCCAGTTTCGCCTCAATGCCGCGGTAAGAGGATAAAATCAAATCCCCTCCGTCGAAAACTTCGAAGAGGGGATTTACCTTGCTGTCCGGAATCGAACAGTAGACTAGCGTCATGCGACCTTCGCGGCTTTTCTGGCTACGAGTTTCTTGACGACCGTCGGGCGCTGCACGAGCACGCGCACATCTTCGTCGCCCATGAGCTTGACATCATCCTCGCTCATCCCGAACTTGACGAGACGGCGACGCTGCGCAGCGTTCTTGCGCGCCTTGTCGGCGGGCGTTTTGCACGGACGGACGTGAGATTCCTTGCGGAGTGTACGACCTGTTCCCATTTCTTACCTCTACTTTCTTTCTTTAAGTTTTGACCTTACAGGTCGTTGAGAGCCGCTACGCCAGGGAGCGTCTTGCCTTCGAGGAACTCTAGGCTCGCGCCGCCGCCGGTGGAGATGTGGCTCATTTCTGCCGCCTTGCCGGACTTCTTGACCGCGCTCACGCTGTCGCCGCCGCCGATGATGGAGACGCCGCCGTTGGCCTTGACCGTGGCGACCGCGTCGCACACGCCATATGTGCCCTTGGCGAGCGGAGCGAACTCGAAGCAGCCCATCGGACCGTTCCAGACCACCGTCTTCGCGCCCTTGATCGCCTCCGAGAAGACTTTCACGCTCTCAGGCCCGATATCAAGCCCCATCCAGCCGTCTTCAATATCGCCGCTGACGACCTTAATCGTAATGTCGCTGGCATCCTTCTCGGCCGGGAACTTGTCCGCGACCACATTATCGACGGGGAGCAGAATCTTTACGCCCTTCTCCGCCGCGGTCTTGAGCATCTCGCCGCAATAGGCGACCTGCTCGTCCTCGCAAAGCGAAGCGCCGACCTTGACGCCCTGCGCCTTCTTGAAAGTATAGGCCATGCCGCCGCCGATGATCAGCGTATCGACTTTCGCGAGAAGATTCTTGACGACCGCGAGCTTGTCGCTCACCTTGGCGCCGCCGAGGATCGCCACGAACGGACGGACCGGATTCTCCACCGCGTCGCCGAGGAACTTCAGTTCCTTCTCCATGAGGAAGCCGCTTACCGCAGGCTGGAGGTAATCCGCCACGACCGCCGTCGAAGCATGCGCACGATGCGCAGTGCCGAAAGCGTCGTTGCAATAGATATCGCCGTAGGAGGCGAGTTTCTTGGCCATTTCCTGACGCGCCGCCTTGAGCTCCGCCTTCTTCGCGGCAAACTCTTCGTCGGTAAGATGGATGCCCTTCTTCTCGTCGTCCTTCTTCACCTTGCCGTCTTCGGCCTTGTAGAAGCGGGTATTCTCCAAAAGCGCGACTTCGCCGGGCTTGAGCGCGGAAACGACCGCGTCCGCCGCCATGCAATCCGGCACGAACTTGACTTCAATGCCAAGTTTGCGGGAGAGCTCTTCCGCGACCGGCTTCAAGGTGAACGCCTCGTTGCCTTCCGCGACCGGCGCACCGAGCTTGACGCCCTTCGGACGGCCGAGATGGCTCATAAGCACCAGACTGCCGCCCTGTTCGAGGACATACTTGATCGACGGAAGTGCCGCGACGATGCGGGTGTCATCCGTGATCTTGCCCGAGCCGTCCTTGGCCATGGGCACGTTGAAATCCACGCGCATGACGACCCGCTTGCCGGCGATCGCCACGTCCCTCAAGGTCTTCTTCGCCATTTCAGGCCTCGCTTCCGGCCGCCTTGGCCATCTTGTTGAGTTTGAGCTGGGCGCGGCTCTTCTTGCGGTTGGCGGTATTCTTGGAAATGATGCCCTTCTTCGCAGCCTTGTCGAGACCCGAAGCAAACTCCTTGAGCTTCTTCTCCGCGCTTTCCTTGTCGCCCGCATCGGCAGCCTTGAAGAGCTTCTTGTGCTCGTCGTGGAGCTTCGCCTTCACGGTCGAATTGCGCTTGTTCGCCTTCGCATTCTGCCGGTCGCGCTTGCGTGCCGCGCGGCCGCCCTTGATGTTTGCCATGTTTCTTTTCTCCTAGTATTAGAAAAATTTTGTGCGTATTATATCATATTCGCCGCCGTAAATCAAGCCCCTTTTCCTTTTTCTTGCGCGAATCTGGGATCCACGCAGAGCCGGTATATGGCGGCAACATCCGTTTCCGTCAGCTGCACGAAACCTCCAAGGGTATTGCCGCGCAAATTCAGCGTTTTGACCAGAAGCGGAATATCCTCTGCTTTCGCGCCAAGTTCGGCGAAGGTCAGCGGCAGCCCAAGCGACTTGAGCCAGCGCCTGAACGCCTCTATCCCCGCCAGTGCGGCGGATTCATCGCCATCCCCCGCTCCGATGCCGAAAACATTCCGGGCGAACCGTGCGAAGCGCGCGGCATCCGCCTTATGGACATAGGTCATCCACGCAGGCATGACGACGGCAAGCCCCGCCCCGTGCGCACAATCATAGAGAGCCGACAACTCGTGTTCGATTCCATGGCTCGCCCAGTCCTGAACGCGCCCGGCTCCGCAAATATCGTTGTGCGCAATGGTTCCCGCCCACATTATGTTCGCCCTCGCCTGATAGTCCCGCCCGTTCGCCATGACTTTTGCGCCCTCCTCGACAACCGTGCGCATCACCGCCTCGCAGAGGTTGTCGGTAAGCGCAACATCCTTTGTGGGCGAGAAGTATCGCTCGCAGAGATGCGCGAACATATCGGCCAGCCCGCAGGCCGTCTGGAATGGCGGGAGTGTCATGGTCAATTCGGGGTTCATGACAGCGAACTTTGGACGCAATATATCGCCGCCAGCCGCGCGCTTGAGATTCTCCGGCTCAAGATTGATTACGCTGTTTGGCGAACCCTCGCTCCCAGCCGCCGCAATAGTCAAAACGACCCCGACAGGAAGCGCGGCTGGAATTGCCGGACGCACCTTTACCTCCCGCCCGACATAAAACCGGCGCCATTCGCCGCCGTTCGCCGCGCCTATCGCAATCGCCTTGGAAGAGTCGATGACACTCCCACCGCCTACAGCCAGCACGAAGTCCACGCCCTCTGCCATCGCGATGCGCACCCCTTCGTCGACCAATGAACTGCGCGGGTTCGGCTTGACCCCGCCAAGCTGGACGAATCCGATTCCCGCACTTTCCAGCGATGTCTCAATGCGGCCGATCAGCCCGCTTGCAACCGCGCTTTTCCCGCCAAAATGAAGAAGCGCCTTCGTGCCGCCAAACCGCCTGACGAGCTCACCCGTCTGCGATTCCTTGCCCCTGCCGAATGCGAAGAAAGTCGGCGACCAGAAATTGAAGTCTGTCATTTCAGAAATCTCCTTTGTATTATTTACAGCCTGCTTGAAATCCGTCTCCGACGCATATCAGTCATGGGGAAAGGCAAACCCAACCCGGACTTCGTCAGACTCGCCAACGGGAAAGTCGAAATATGTTTCGGGATACGGCTCGTCCGCAAGAGTGAAATGCCACCATTCCTCGGCGAGGGGCTTGAAGCCGTGCGAAGTCATAATCTCGCGCAGCAGCATCCTGTTGGCATACTGCTTCTCCGTCACGCCCTTGTAGGCAGGATGAGACTCCTCGCCGAACCAGTCGAACGTGCCGCCCATATCGACTTCTTTTCCGGTATTCATGTCGAAGAGCGTCAGATCAACCGTGCTGCCGCGACTGTGTCCTGACTTCTCGGCTATGTAGCCGCGCTCGAACAGCACCGACTTGTCGAGGTTCGGATAGAAGCAGTATTTCATACGAGTATCGTTTGCGTCCTTCGCCCAGCGCATGAAGTGCGCTACCGCCCGTTGCGGACGATAGGCGTCGTATATTTTCAGCCGGTAGCCGCGTCGCACTGCCTCGTCGCTTGCCGCCTTGAGCGCCGTAGCCGCCTTCTTTGAGAGCAGCGCGCACGGCTGCTCGTATCCGTCGATACGCTCGCCTACGAAGTTGTAGGTCGAGTAGTAGCGGATTTCGAGAATCACATCCGGCACGGCCTCGGCAAGCGAGACAAAGCCGTCCCGTCCGCCGAATGGCCGAAGATGCAATATCTGAATGACAATCACAACCGCCCACGCGGTCAGCACCCATTCCAGGACATTGTGTGTTATCCGTACCCACTTCACCGGGCAGGAATGCATGTCCAGCGGCTTGTGGAGAATCCATATCGCCATGAATAACGCGGCAAAGCCTGTTATCGAAAGTATCAGCCCGATCATGGTTTTATATCGCCTCCACCATTGTTCATCAACTCGGCGCGGCTGCGCTCCTCTTCGGCTTTCTCGCCATGCGCAACGGCATACGCCAGCAAGCCCTCCAGCTTCTGGATTTCGTCATACAGCTGCGCTCTCTACTCCATATTCATTGCGCCCGTCCTTTCGCAATTTTCAAGCAGAGCATCACATCAGCTCCTTGCCGCAAGAGAACGCGGGGGCGACGGACGCGCCCATGAGACGGTAAACGTGGGCGCAGGTGTCGAAGCAGATAGGCTTCATCTTCCCGGCATCCGGCTTGCCGTCCGTCATGGCGGACTCTTCGACGGCGCAGTTGACGATCTTGCCCACCACGTCGCAGTTCTCCTCGTTCATGGAGACTAAGCGGCATTCAAGGACGAGCGGCAGTTCGTTGACGACGGGAGCATCGACGAACTCGCTCTTCGTCACCGTAAATCCGCTCTTTGCTACTTTGTCCGGCGTCTTGTTGCTACTGGCGATGCCGAGATAGTCGCAGGCCTTGACCGCGTCTGCCGTTCCGAAGGCGACCGTGAACGCCTTTCGCGCGGCAATGTTCGCCCAAGTCTTGTGCGAGGTGTCAATGCAGATTGTAATCTCGTCCTCCAGCGTGATTCCACCCCATGCGGCGTTCATCACGTTCGGTGTGCCATCCTCGCCGTATGTGCCAATCATCAAGACCGGCATCGGGAACATCCAGTTCTTTACTCCTAGGTTTTTCTTCATGCGATTATCTCCTTATTTTTGATTTCGGTTTCAAGTGCTTGCGCCAACTGGTCGGGGCAGGATGTCCCGTTGCGGCATTGAATGCCCTTGAGCAACTCGACGATGTCCTCAACCTTGCGGCCGACGGCGAGTTTTGCGACGCCCTGCGTGTTGCCGGGGCATCCGCCAATGAAGCGGCAGGCGGTCAGAACACCGTTCTCCACATCGTATTCAATCGCCCGTGAGCATGTTCCCTGCGTTTTATAGGTTTTCATGGCTTGCTACTCTATTCCATCATCTTGAATATCTTTTTCAATCCCTTGCGGGCGAGGGCGCGGAGCGCGTCGAGAGATTCCTCGGTGAATGGATTGTGTTCAGCCGTGCCTTGGAGTTCAACGTAGCGGCCGTCATCCGTCATCACGACATTCAAATCGACCTCTGCCGTCGAATCGTGAGCGTAGTCAAGGTCAAGCGTCGGCTTGCCGTCACACACACCGACAGAGACGGCGGCGACGCGGTGGATGATCGGACTTTCCGCGAGCGTGCCGTCGGCGACGAGCTTTGCGATGGCGTCCTGAAGCGCGACCATGCCGCCAGTGATGGATGCGCAGCGCGTCCCGCCGTCGGCCTGAAGGACGTCGCAATCGATTGTTATCTGCCGCTCTCCGAGTTTTGACATATCGACCGCCGCGCGCAGCGAGCGCCCGATGAGACGCTGGATTTCCGTCGAGCGTGCATCCTGCTTGAGCTTCTTGATGTCGCGGTCTTTGCGCCCGCCGCCCGTGGAGGACGGCAGCATCGAATATTCCGCCGTCACCCAGCCCTTGCCGGTGTCCTTCAGGAACGGCGGCACCTTGTTCTCGATGCTGGCCGTGCATAGAACCCACGTGTCGCCCCATTTGACGAGGACGCTCCCTGCCGCGTGCTTCGTGAAGTTGTGCTCGAATTCTATCGGACGCAACTGGTCGCTCTTTCGCTTTGCCTGTTTATTCATGTCATCTCCTTGTTCAAACTTTCCTTGCGCGCCCGCTGTTCCATGTCCATGCTAATTCTTAGATAATCGCCACGAGTTCGGCGGCACTTTTGCGCTTCGCGTGCAGAGGCGAGGGTTTGGCTGCGGGATCGGCGTAGCCTACCGGGAAGATGGCGACAAGGTCGTAGCCCGCGAGTTCGGGAATCAATGTCTGGAGTTTCGGTGCGTCGAAGTGGCCTACCCATGTCGTGGCAAGCCCCTGATCCTCGATAGCGAGCATCATGTGCGTCGCAACGATGGTCGCATCAACGTCCGCGAAGTTCGCCTTGTCCGCCGGACGCACCCAGGCCTCGTCGCGCTTTGCGCCGACAATGAGGAACACGCCCGCGCCGAAGGTGAACGGCGTCACGTCATGTATCGCCTTGAGCGCCTCAGGCGACTTGGCAACCCAAATCCTGAACGGCTGCTTGTTTACCGCCGTCGGCGCAAGTATGCCCGCCTCTATAATCGCGTCGAGCTTCTCCTGCTCCACGGGCTTCGCCGCCAGCTTGCGGCACGAGTAACGCTTCCTTGCTAAATCATTGAACGACATTGTTTTCTCCTTGTTTTAGGTCTGTCTGTTATTATGGCTTCCACCTCTTGTTTTCAAGCTTGAATTTACCCTTCGGCATTGGCGGCTTCATCCCCGCCTTTAATCCGCCGTAGCCTTGGCGAAGGTGGATCGCGCGCTGTTGCTGCATCGCTACCTGTCTTCTTGCCTTAACGAGTCCCATGGCGCCTCAATCTCCCACTACCTTAGCCCTAGTTCTTCGCCTAACTTAAACAACCAGTATTCGTCGTAGCGGCATTGCCTAGGATATCCCATTCCCCACAAGTCATTCGGCGTCACTTTACATACACCGGGCAGGAGCCTGAAAACACGGTGACTACCGGTTCCACGAAAAGCAACAAGATAAAGAATCTTCTTCTGCTCTGCCGTCCCCATATCCACGATGCCAAACTTTTCAGCCTCATCCACCGGCAGATTGTACATGTGCTTCTCAAGAATCCAATCAAGCTGCCCTACCGCGTATGTCCCGTACACGACTTCATTTTCAAGAAATTCGCCTTCGTCCTTCCCGACTACCACCGTGGTGCCGCGAGTCGGGATATCGGCGGAAAGGTGCGATTCCGGTGTCTTCTTACTGAGAATTTCGCCAATGAATGACTTTAGTGCGCTCCCGCCATCCTCGCCTGGCAGAAGAGGGATAGCACCGATGTTCTCGTTTTTGATCAGTTCCGCGTAGTTATAGCTCTGTGGCAAAGGCCGGCCGGGATAAAGCACATACGCACCAACAATCTGCCGAGACAACTTACGGTCGTCCTCTTGCGAACGATACAAAATCGCGTCTCTGTAACGATGCATGTCGTTGATCGGCTCCGCAGGAGAAGCATCCTTCCCTCCGCGTTCATCGATTCGATATTTGGCGTCGAACAGATAAGTGAACACATCCTTTCCGCGTTCAATCACAAGAACAATGTCAGGTCGTTGCGGATTATAGTAAGCCAAATCGCCATTAGAAGTCTCCTTGCCGTAGTTCTGCTGATAAAGCAGTTTAACGGAAACTCCTTCTTTTTCGGGGTACGTATATGTCAGAGCTGATAGCGTCGTTGTGTCAATTTTGTCTGGATCAGGTTCTTCGAAAAGGTCGTCATATACCTTGGCGCCTTCTATCATGCCTTCTGGATGTCCAAATCCAAAGTCCTTCTCCAGCAAATCTGCCATGCGCAGAAAACACCAGAACTCGTAGAGCGCGCTGATCGGCCTGTGTCCAACTGCCAGACCCGTTTGCGTTGTATCGAGAGTATGCTTGAGCATCAACCATGTCGCATAGATATCCGCATATCCCTGCCGCCGTTGCAGAACCATGCTCTCTTGACGCAAACCCGTGAAACGTCCCACGCCGGCGAAAAAAGGATTGCGCATCGTCTTGGCAAGTTTCTCCGCCCGAGCCCGCAGGTCCGTTACGAACACCTCGCTGACCGTCTTGTGCCCCTCACAGACAGACGCGAATTTCTCCAACCTTGCAACGACACTCCGCAAGGTGAACTTGACGAACCTATTCTCTACCGTATCAACCTGCGGCGATATGTGTTCCGTCCTGAAAAGAGCGACCGCTCGCCGCCCCTTGCTCATGGTCGCATAACTGTTGACCAAGCCCGGCGTCCATCGCTTAACCAGTCCTGCTCGCCGATACTCGACTTCCGAAATGTACTTGAGGTGCGGTCTGTTCACGATCCACTCGCACGCTCTCTGATAACGGTCGCCGATCTCGTTGAAAATATCCGCCCAAATTGCGTCATTGGTGTCGTCGCGACGGATAAGCCCCGCCGCGCCCTTTGACTTCGCAAGAAACGCCCGCACCAACCCAGGCGCATTCTCCTCGATAGTCGTGACGATTTCTTTGTAATCACTTTGGACGTTAAGCTTCTCAGACACCACCATCCAGTCAAATGCCGCCGATTCGCGAACGCCGCCGCGATACCAGACTATCGCAAAGTGGAACTTGCCCGGAGCGTTCACGAAATCAAGTACACCCACGAGCGTCTTGCCGTCAAAGTCGAACGCCTCCGAAACGCTGGCCATCTTATGGAAGAACACTGCGTCGCGGATAGACGCATCTTTGAAGTCACACCGCAAGAAATAGCGTGTCTCGAAGAAGGGCGGCTCCATCTGCTCCACTCCGTTGGGAGAAGATATGTCCACACGGCTCTCGTCAGAGCCTTCTTCCACGCCGATACGCTTGCAGTACGCCTCGTATCGGCCGGCGTTTCGGCCCATCACCTTCAGCGTAAAGACGTCGCTATGCGTATATGTGTAGACAGTTTCAGACATTACCGCAGGAAGTCTCCGATCATGGCCAGAACGTGATGTACTGGGCGTTCATGTCATTGGCGCGTTTCATGATCTCGGCAATTTTCTTAAGCGAGACAGACTTCCCCTCAAGCGCTTTCCGAAGCCCCTCGTTATCGTTCTTGCCATAGACATTCTCAATGTAATCCTTCTCGCCCGCAACACGCGGCAGAATCTTCATGAGAACGGCCTGGTCAAGCGCGTCCAGCTTCATCGTACTGTCCTTGTCGAAGCACGCAATCGCCCTTTTCAGAAGCGTGTATTCGTTTGCGAAGCGATATGCGACGGCAAACGCAGTTGGTTCTAGGGCTTTCTGCACCTTGACAAGAGGCGCACCCTCAGCGACATCCTCGTCATCAAGCTTATCCACGAACTTCTCCCCATTGAGCAGCGCCTGTATCTTTTCTTCCTCGATGGTGTCCGCATAACTCGGCTGGGTGACATGCCCGTAGTTCTTGAAATCGACATCCGTCATCTCTATCGTGAAGGCACGGTCGAGGACCTTGCGCGAGAACTGGTTGGTCGTCTCGTCCATGTTGACGGTACCGACGATGAACAGATTCTTCGGGATGGAGAAGCCATTCGCCGCCAAGTAATCGTAAGCGGCTTTCCATTCGCAACCAAGATCGAAAAGATTGTCGTCCTTCACGGTGATGTCATTAAGCGGAACAGGTTCTGCAGACTCCATCGAACTCAAAAACTCGGCAAAATACTGTTCAACCGGCGCAAGGTTCATCTCGTCAAGGCAGAGGAAGAATGGCGTGTCCTTGAACTGATAGGCACGGAAAAGGAATTCGATAAGCTTGGTCTTCTGGTAGCGGTCGCCGTCCATCGCGTTGCGGAAACCAAGCAGTTCGGTGGAATCGTGCCAGTTGGGCTTGACCTGAAGGAGAAGATAGTTGCCCGGCAGCTGGTTTTCGTTACGCAGCTCGTCCATGTTGCAGGTCATGTACGCAAGCTTCTTCACGTAGCGGCTCTTGCCAGTGCCGGAGTGTCCGGCGAGGATGGCGAACGGCTTGGCACGGAGCGCGGCAAGCAGACGCATAAGAAGCTCGTCGTCCTTTGAATCGGACTTGAATTCGAGCGGCTTACGCTTGCCTTCGTCATACTTCGTCGGCGCATCGGTTTTCATCTTCTTGCTCATGACTTCCTCCTTAATTAAGTCCTCGTTTTCGCTGACAAACCACGTGAACTCGTTGACGGTGAGATAGTCGGCATCGCTGCCGTTCTCTGCCTTGATCCCCATTTCCCGCATGCGGTCGCGGATGGCGGTCTGGATGCCCTTGTAGGTGTTGTAGGCATCCGTGGTGATCGGTGGGAGGGCGGCGTCCGCCGTCAATCCGAGAAACTTCACGGACTCGAACATCTGTTCCGTGTAGAAAGCGAACAGATCCGGGCGCGTCCGCGTCAGAAAGGCCGTGAGCATCGCGGGTCCTACGCCGGAGACATTGGGCTTGTTCTCCGGCTTCAGGTAGAACGAAATGTCCTGCGGCGTCCGTCGCACTGCAGCCATGAAGTCGCCCAGACGCCGCTTGTCATCATCAGTATGCTTGGAGAAGAAGGAGTTGGCGACCTGCTTGTCGTTCAAGGTTTTTCGGAACGCGCCATAGTCGCACTGGACGAGATAGTCACCGTCGATTTTGGCCGCTTCAGCCCTAACTTCCGCGCACATTCCATCATAGTTCTTCCCTGAAGACTGAAAAACATCTAACCGATGCGAAGCAAAGCCCCTCAGCGCAATCGTGAGCCGATCTGGAAATCCAGAAAAACGAATCGATTCTGTTCCCTGCTTCTCTAATAGATAGTCCAACAGCTTGCTGACACTTGCGGAGTAAAAGCGATTTTTAAGATACGAACTACCATGAAGTCCCTGCATCCCCAATATTACCGATGCTGAATTCTTTGATTCCTTTATGAAGAATTCGCGAAGTGTCTCAAGCGAATGCTTTGGCAACTCAAAAACACTTGGCGAGTCAAACTCCCTGACGAGTGAATGAAGGATTTGATCTATGTCGTCAAGCGCAGTCAAATAACTGCGGGCTTTGCCGCTGTTCTCTTTGTTGCCACTTGACAGCCATACCGAGAAATCTGTCTTATTGATCATCCAAGTGCCTCCGATTCACTGATGAAGAAAAAAGGAACATCTCGGCTCCGTAAGCCAAACCGCCATGACCGCATTGAAGATAGACTTCACACTGTAACAAGGCCATTCCTCATCCAGAAGAACAAGAGAATCGTCCTGAGTTTCATCGCCGTTATGCAAGCCGTTACTCATCATTAATGCTCCGAAATAAATTCTATTCCCTCACGTCCAATAGGAAGATGATTCTCAAAGCGTCTACTCTGTTCGGCAAAGTTGTATATGGCCGCACTCCAAAACTTTAATGCCTTACACGATATTTTCTTGTGCCTACACCTAGACTCCTTAATATGTCCCAGTATCATCTCTGCATAATTCCTAATAGTATTTACTTCTATCGTGGTCATCGTTCTCTCCCTGATGTGTTGACCAGCTTAAAATCGTCCATACGAATCAAGCGCACAAACACAATGCGCGATTTATCGATTTATATTCCATTTGGAAGTTGCATTGCCCATGCAAACAATATCGCACGCTATAATCATTCGCCCATGCATGTTGTATTCACCATTCTGGATTACCTATGTTTGCATGCGTGGCACCCCAAGCCAAGCTGCCTGGACCACAAAAGAGTTCTCCAAGTCTGAAAATCATTTTGAACTGTCCTTATTTGTTTCAACAAAAACTTCCTTCAGGATGCCACGAATCGCATCCGCCCGTTCCATGCCAAGCGACAACCCGCCGCCACCTGCGAAGAGGTCGATTAATTCTCTCATTATTTACCCTCATTCGCTTTGGCAACACCATCTGACGCTCCTTGATGTTTTGATTGAGCTATAAGTTGGTTGGCATACGCAAGATTGGCTTCACGCATTTTAGTTGCGAACTCGTTTTCTTTCGTAACCCAAACTGGCACATAGGCACCACGAATTTGTTCCCAATCTATATTGGTATAATTCAGCGAATTGGCCATAACCTCCAACAACTTAATTCGTTTGTTTTCAAAATCTGTTAAGTTGTCTGTTCCAGACACCTTTGCGGCATCAAGAAAACACTCAAGGGCTGTTAGGACCTCTTTCTTGTCGTGAAAGATGACGGAGATGGAATTAATTGCATTAAGCCATTCATAACTTGTCGCTAATCCACGTTGTGACATCAGTGTCTTGAACAGTTCCATCTGTTCTCGCCGCTGTTGCCGATGCATTTCAACCTTCATGGTTACCCACACGGCTATTAGCGGACTCGTGATTATTGCAATGATCGACATCCAATCTTTGAATTCCATCTTCGCCTCCTATACTTGAATAGCTTTGGCACAAAAGAATACAATCTCCTTCCGCCACCAGTCAACCCCTTCCTTCAACCAATCGCGGCAATCCCAATCGCCCCAGAGATCGATGTCGCCCATCGGGAGATAGATGTCGCCAAGGTCGAACAAACCATCCGGCCCAAGGAATGTCCACGGATCGGAATAAGTCTGTTCAACTTCGTGGACGGCGATGTTCCGCTCGCCATGAACCAGTCGATGGCAAATTAAATAGTCCGAAGGGCATTCCGTAAACGGCGTGTCCTTGTTGAAATTCTCTTTGAGCGCAAACAACTCGGCCTTTCTGCGCTCATACGATTCACGCATTTCCGGGAACGCTACGATGTCGTATTTCTCCAGCGCATCCCGCACCCGGCGCAAGGCAACGAGGCAGAATGTCCAGTAGATGCGGAACAACTGCTTGTCACCATCCGGTACCTTCTCCAACAAATCCAACGACCTTTGACAGTCGTCAAGGATTTGAGTGGATTTTAATTTATTGATGCATATAGCCATATCAACTACTCACAGTCAAGCCTTACGAGCCAGATTCACCTCTCCTATCATTCCTTACGCCACTTTCTGATAAATGTACGTGTAAGATCCTGAGCCCAACGTTGCTTGCCAGAATGCTATGTGCCCAGTACCTTTTTCATGCTTCAGGTCTTCAATTAACCGCACTGCCTGTTTCAAATCAACATGCGGTCCAAAATCTATGCGCCGAATCGCATCGTAATTAATTCGTACAAAATAATGTGTTACCCCGTCTTTCTCACGAGAACACAAATGAGCAAACGGCACTCGCTTCATCTGCTCAAGCACGTCGCGCACATTCTCCGAAAAACCGTTCAGGTAGTCGCGGAAATTGGCGGCGATGTTCTTCGGATCTGCGAGGAGCGTTTCAAAGGTGAACTTGGAAGTATTGTAGAAGTTGTAGCCCGAAGCCGCGCGCAAGAACGCATCGCGCACCTGAAGATGCTTTTTCGCGGCATACTCCTTTTGAACCTTGGCATATGTCGGCAGAAGGCAATCGTGAAAACGCTTCACCACCGCCATCGGCAGAATCACAAGACCGTATTCATGCGGCTTGTAAAGCCCAGCAAGAGAGTTGGCGACATCCCACAGGACATTCGCCTTCTCTTGTATCGTCTTTCCCGCATCGAATCGCTTTTTCGTCTCAGGCATAAATCATTTTCCTACTTATGTAATATAAATTATACCATTTCTTACGGCAAAAATCAAATACCCTGTTTATTTCTGACGCTATGCAACCCTGGGCAAATGTCAGTCGAATCGTCGTTCGTCCACTCGAACGGGAAGGTGCGGCACTTGTCGGGTTTGACGGGGTTGATTCGGCAGAGGTTGTCGGCGGTCAGATATGCGCAGGAGCCGTCGGGGAGGCTTTTCAGCATAAGGCTTTTACGGTCGGGTGCGACTTCCGTCTCCCGCTCGATGAAGTCCGCCTCGCTCATGCCAAGAAACGCGGCGATGCGGGCGATCTCGGCGTCCGACACGCGGACAATCCCGTCCTTGATGCGGCAGCACGCCCCGCAGCATCGGCACTTGAAGTTTTTCATCATCCCCCTATCGCCCTATCAGTACCACCATTCCGCAGGAATCACCATCGACTGCACCAGTTTCTGGGCGCATACGCCTTGTCTCGGTTTGTCGCAACATAGCACGAATTATACCATAATTGACAGATTTTTGTCAATGGGATGGCAAGCCGACTTTTACATTCTATGTAAAGAAACTTCGATTCCCTACCTAGTCTAAAAGGCTGGACTACGAAGTAAAGGGGGCTGGACTACGAAGTAAAGGACGCTGGACTACGAAGTAAAAGGGGCTGGACTACGAAGTCGGGGGTGCTGGACTAGGAGCGGCGGGTTCATCGAAACCGCACTACCGCGGCGGTTTTATCGACGATACGGCGAGGCGGGCGGTAGCGAAGGC
>OCTX014579940.1_pt1 | contig 21050 bp, 39 predicted proteins | sample 1539691 | NCBI WGS metagenome assembly OCTX01 (sample SAMN02144231, study PRJEB22623) | gut metagenome | biome: sheep rumen | host: Ovis aries | place: New Zealand
AGATTCCTCGGTACATCCTGCTTGGCGAGTTTTTCTGCTATGATTTCATCAACATAAGCGATGATGGCTTCTTCGTGAAACATAAGACGCTGTGCATAGTCAATGCGGTCATCTTCCTTCATGCGCTGTTTGATAGCTTTCTTGCGATTGGCATGAGAGACTTTGTACTGACCTTCCGTCAGCAGACCGTCTTCGTACTGCTGTCTCAACTCCTCGTTAGTGTAGATAGGCATATACTTATCAAGCCACCACTTTCTTTCCCCAAGGACAGCGATGTTGCGCTTCATCTTATTCTTGTGCCACACTCGCACTTGTCGCTCTGCATACAACTCGGTCAGTTCCATGTCTTCGAACTCTTTGTTGCAGAGTTTAACTTCTTCAAATGTCTTCATCTTTGATAATCCATTTCAAATGGAGCGTTGCTCCGTCAATCGTCAGTTTCTTGTGACCGCTTCTGTACCTATTGCATTTGGAGATAGGGCATCCTCTCAACTCTCTCTCGACAAGGCAATAGGCACAAAAGTCGGTGGTCGGTGTGAATTGCATACGGTAGATGCAATCTTGCGGACATAACTCCTCTACTAACTCGATAGCTTCCATTTTCTGCCTTTCCGCAGTCCTCTAAAACTTTGGAAATAAGTGATATATACTCTCTAATATCCTCTGTCTGTGACGATGTTGTAATACTTGGTTGAGTCCGTCCATCTAACCCACAGCGGACAGTAGTCATCTTCATGCACCCACTCGGAGCAATGCTCTGACTCGCAGTTGGTGCAGTACATCGGTGTGACTTTCCGAGACGGATATTCCTGCTCAACGAAGCCACAATTGCCACAGCACTTGGTATCACTTTTGTTTATCATCCTCTGAGCACCTGCCACAATGAATAGATTGCATATCCGTATGCGTATATGATTGCAAACACCGCATTAAACACTCCGAATGTCTTTGCCCATATCCGCTCCATATTGCAGAACAGCACTCCCACGGACAGAACCACACCAAGGTGCAGGTATAGCAGTAACGTACTCATTCAATCATCTCCTTTAACTTCTCTGAATCAGCCTTGAACTTCGCTTCATCAAGTGCTTTCAAATCCTCAAATAAGCTGTTGAAGCCGTCTAAAACTTCAAGTAAGGCTGTTGCTCCATTTTCTCCCATTCTCCGCTCTATGAAGCTGTTACGGCACTTCTCGAACGAGTTACACCAACCTGTCACATTGCGGAGTTCGGTCTTTCCCTTGTTCTTGCCTTTTTTAATTTCGTACTCTTCCTCAATCCACCAATTGAGTTTTTCTGAATTGAGGATGAACTTGCCAAATTTGATTTTCATTTCATTTCTTCCTACATTACATCAAACAGCGTCATCTGCCCTTCTACATTCACGGTCGGTGTCTTTGTCTCAAGTGTGTATGGATAAACTGTTCCGTCACCGATGTATTCGTGTGAGTAGCAAATCCTATGGGCGTGAATCTTCACGAGTTCTGGCTTCATACCATATCTGCTGTTCCAAGTGTTTTCTCTGATTGCACCATCATCTGTCAGATAAGATTCCCTTGCCTTGCCATTGTTGGCGGTTGCTCTCCATAGTGGAGAGCGGTTGCGGTGTTCCCCCATCCTCGGATTAGATGTCTTGCAAAAGTATCTACAGCCTTTCTCGATATACGCTTGTGCAATTGTTTCAGAGAACTTGTTGCCAATGCCCATCCCTTGATAGTCGGGGTGTACAACTACTCGATGCTCTCGCCAAGCGTGTTGTACATCTCGTCCTGGCAGAGTCAGCAAAGCCATGAACGCTATTGGAATGTCATTGAGTAAAGCCATATAGCAAGTGCTTGCGTTATTGAGGTCTGCGCTCAAATAGTGATATTTCTTAAAGAGATTCCATGCTTTCTGTTCAGCACCAACGATTTCAAGAGATATTGTCGGTCTTCGGGGACACACCCCATCGTAAAGCTGATGTGAATCCGTATTGTATATCCATGACGGGCGCAGATATGGTATGATGTCATCATGGCAAGAGCAGAAGACTATATTCTTCAGACCGTTATTGCGTATGTATTTCTCGATACTGACGCTACACGAGACAGCCACTTCCCTATTGACTACGCTCGTGAACTCGTCAATCACCGCACCGCTGTGCAATCGCCTTGCAAGGTCTGCTCTAAATGCTTCCCCATTCGACAGCACCTTGTATGGCTTCAGCCATGTCGGTATAGAGTTGAGTCCTACTGCACCGAACTTGTTACTCGCATCCTCAAATGAGTCAAAGTGCGATGCTATGCTCTTGCCATCTTCCCATGTTATAAGTTCTTCTTCTCCGAATGCCCTCTTCAGTATCGTGGACTTCCCACTTCCACTACTGCCTACTATCAAACCTATATCGAAGTCTGAAGGGAAACTCGGAATATCAATCACTTCCGTTACCCCACCTTGGAACTCGTAGTCGAAGATTCTGCTTATCTCTCTTGTAATATCATCTTGCTGAACCATCGACTCTAACTCGACACGCTGTGGCTTATTGCCGAGCATATCGTAGATGTCTACTTGCTCTCTCATTCCTCATCCTCATCTGTCTCTCTGACGAGTTCATCAAAGTCTATGAGATTCATCATCACACAACCTCTCATATTCTGTACCGCTGTTCCGACAGCAGGTGGGTCGAACTCATCGAACTGTTTCATCTTCATATTCTCTGCAATCTGCTTGAGTAATCTGTTCTGCGACTTCAGTTGGTCTGCGATTCGTTCAAGCCACTTGCATACTTCCTTATTGCTGTCTGCCATTGCTCTTCACCTCTCCAAAGCCTATGATTTTAACTATTGGCTTTCTCATCATGTCTCTCACTTCTACAAAGGACTTGGTATGCTCAACGGCATCCTCGCTACTGAATGTGTGTGCCAATGCTCTCATCACGGCTTTCTCTTCAGGCTTGATATCCTCATCGTTGCAGAGCATCTTGAGTGTATTGATAATGGTTGCCCATCCGTCCTTTACTCCTCGCTTGTATGCAACTTCCTCATGAAGACATCCGTCAGCGTGACCGTGCTCTCTGCCTACTTTGTATGCTGTGCGTACAAGAGCCTCTGACTCGGTAATCATTTGGTCTAAACTCTTCTCCATTGCTTACTCTCCTCTCTACTCAAATTCGGGTTCTATCTCAACGAATCTGAACACTGCGTAATCCTTATGTACTCTTGGGTCGTTGTTGTCTACATAAAGGACTCCGAACCTCTTGCTGTTTATTTCATGTGGAACTTCTTTCTGATGCTCCATCACCTTGTATCTGATGATGTCTCCGATTGAGATGTTCTTTGTCTTGAGCCTCATGTCGAAGTCTCGTCTGTTGTAGACGATGTCATTCGCCATCTTCCTTGTTATCATCATTGAATAAACTGCCATTACTCTGCTCCTTTTCTTTCAAACAACTCATCTATGTATTCGTTAAGCTTCGGATAGAATCTCTTTACCTCGTCTACATATTCGTCGGATACATTGCTCATCTCGCCTTTCACTATGAGGTCGAAGTCCGCTCTCCACTTCTGCGGAACATCGAAGACGTATGTGCCATAGGTGTTGTCAAAGTCATCATCGTATGTGTTTACGAAATTAGGGTCTTTGTAGAGTTCCTCTTCTCCGTATCCGCATCCTCTGTTGTTGCCACCCACCCTTGTGTATATCTCGATGTGCTTTCCGTCGTCCGACAGAAAACAATCTCTGAACCTTGGGTACTCATCAGACTTTCTACCGAGCATCGGCAAAAAAGCCACACAAGCAGGATTAAATCCGAATAGTGCGTTGTACATACTCATTGTCTTTACTCCTTCCTACAGCGGTACTACATCTGATGTAACGAACTTCAGCCTGCGTCCGCATCTTGCACAGAAGCGGTCATACGCTCCGAATGTCTCGCCACACAGAGGGCATTTGTTCAAGTTGCTATAATCCTCATGCGGAACGCCCTCTATTGCCGTGTCCCTTTCGATGAGTTCATTCACGTAAGTGACCTCTTCAGCGGTCATGTCTACTGTCATCTTTGCTCTGATTTTGTTCATTTTTCTGCTCCTAAATATCCTTCGGGTTTAAAATCCCATGCTATAACTGCTGACCTAAATAGGTTGAAGTGTCCGTTCTCGTTGTCCACTTTCTCGTATCGTCCAAAGTTCACGCCACCATTACTGTGCGTCACTAGATACGTTCCCGTCTCTGGCGGTCGGAACTTCGGATACGGTTTCCAATTTGCTTTCATGCTCTCGCTCCCTTTCCCAAGCCTTTAACGCTCCGCACTTTGTTGCAATCACACATATCTCATAGCAGAGTTTCGATGGCTCTCTGTCAATTGTTGTGCATCTAATCATTGGTCTGCTCCCTCTCGTAAGCTTGGAACATCGCCATAAAGTGGTCGAAGTCAAGTGTTACTCTCCACGGTTGTCTGTCCTTATGGTGCATTACCACCGGGATTTCACCATCTTTGGCATCTCTGATGCTCTGTGCCATAGCCTTGTCCAAATTCAGCTTCTGAACCGCCTTGCACTCGATGTGCAGAAGCGGTACACCGACCACATCCGCATCACCGTTGATTCCTGCGAATTGCTGTGAGCGTCTTGCGCCATAGCCATACTCTTGCAGTTTGTGAGCAAGGAGTAATTCATTGCGCTTGCCTTTTCGTCTTTGGTTGATGGTTTTCTTCTCTTCGTCTGATTTCTTTTTAGCCATTCTGTCTGTAGTCCTTTCCTCTCGTCATCACCCCCGAACACATCTCGCAGAGCCTTGACCATACTGCACCACCGAGATATTCCTTGAGCGAGTCGTTCTTGAGGTTGGTGGTCAGCACTATCGGCAAGAGGTGCTCGTATCTAAAGTTGATGACATCGAACATGATGCTCTGTGACCACTCGCTGATTTTTTCTTTGCCGATATCATCAAGGATGAGCATATCCACGTTTTTCATCTGCTCAAGGTACACGCTTCTGCCACCGTTGAACTCTGTTTTCAGCTTGTTCAGATGACCGCTGAATGTATCGAACAGAACTGGGATGCCGTTATCCATCAGCTTGTTGGCTATTGAAGCAGCGAGATGAGTCTTGCCCGTTCCGTAACCGCCTACAAGAAGTAGGCAGTTGCGTTCGTCATCTTGGTAGTGATTTGCGTAGTGCAGACACTTCCTATAAGCATCCTCATCTCTGCTTTGGTCAAAGCTTTCAAATGTCCTACGAGCGAATCTGATGCCAAGATTGGACTCTTCACGAAGTCTCTTGGCTTTTTTTGCTTTCTGTGCCTCGGCATCCTCTCGGAAAGCTTCATAGAACTTCTCCTCGGCTCTCTTCTTATGCTCCGAAGATGGTGTCCCATCCTTCAGGCTCTCCGTTTCCGCTTTGGTCTGTTCCATCGTCATACTCATCAAATCTTGAATGTCCATCTTTTATGCTCCAATCGTCTTGCCACGCTCTTTGATTAAAGAATGACGACCCCATCTTGATGTACTGTGGGTCTTTCCCCTTGACATAATCCGCATAAGCTTCAATGCCTTGCTTCACTTCCTCATAAGTGATTCCATCCTTACGAGCCTTTGTATAGGCTTTGAGAGCGTTGTTTTTGCCTTGCTTCTTTGGATACAGTTTCCACAAAGATTCAAACTCGGCATCTATCTCTTTGCGCTTTACAGATACAGTATTAGTATCAGTAACAGATACAGTATCAGTAACAGTAACAGTAACAGTTGTATCCATAGGGTATGGATACGGTATGGATACGGTATCATCTCCCTCATACAGACGAGTAAGATACTCTCTGAATCCATCGTCTTTGACATTGTCAATCTCTGCCTTGAGAGGTTTTCTGAACTTCTCCGAAAGAGTCCAATTGTACTTGTGCCAATGCAGTATCAAGACTTCTTTAGTCTTCTTCGAGTATTGGATTACATTGTGGACTTTTTCAAATCTGTTCAGAAGATTCGTTATGCTGTCCGAACTGTATCCTGTCTCAACGGATGCTTGTTTAAGGCTTAACTCGTAACAACCTGCAAGGTTCGTGTGAGGATTTGTGAAGAGATACAGATAGAAGTATCTGTCTTCGGGAGTGAAGTCATCGACTACCTTACTGTCCGTCCAAAACGACATCTGTATGCTCCTAAAAATTGCCATTCTGCTTTTCTCCCTAGTCTTTGAAATGATTCCAATCTGTATAGAAATTGTCTCTATTCATTCTTGTTATCTCGTCATCAAAAGGGTATGTCGTCCTCGGCAGCGTTGAAGCTGTCTGTAAGGTCTGATACGGGTACATCGTTGCCAAAGAGTGCGCTTACGCTCTGTGTGCTGAATCCGCTTGGATTGTTTGCTACATATGGAACATCCTTTGGTGTCTCGTAATTGCCGTTGTCGATGTCTTCTACACTTCTGTACCATCTAGGCTTTGCTGTCCAATGTGTCTTGCCATCAGTTCCCATGAACTCTTCTCTGCCGAATACGACTCCGATGAGTTTGCCCGCAAGAGCGTTGAGGAAAGCGTTGTCTTCTCTTGGGAGATTGATTTCGTTGCTATGCTCAATGCTCGTTACGAATCCCTTAAAGGTCTTCTTTGTGTTGCCGTTCTCATCGACAGCTACAACTCTTGCTCTGCCGTTTTTTGGATATTCAGCTTGAGGATTCTTCATGAGATTAGCCTTGTACTTGTTGTGGAAGTAGTCGATGTATTCGCCCTCACAGATGTCAAAGAGTGCTTCGACCATTGGCAGATGGTCACTACTCTCAGTCATTCTTGCTTTGATGATTCGGCAGATATATCCACCTGCCGGGAGTGATTTACCACCACCTATCTGTACGCTGTCATAGTCGTTTCCAAAAAATGTCTGTGCCATATTTATTCTCCTTTAAAATTCTTCAAGTGCTTTCTGCACTATAGTGAAGTCGTTATCTATTTCTTTTGCTTCAAACAATCCGAGAGGGCTCTTTGCTGTACTTCTATTACTCTGTGTCTCGAAGACATATCGCCCATTCACGCACTTGGCGAGAAGCACCGTAGTCATCTTTGACTCAAGGACTATCTTGTCAAGCTTTCTACCACTTGTTTTGATATGGGTGAACATATAGCCTGAATCATCTGTCTCTGTCTGTGTGTGAGCGATGAAGACTACTGTGAGGTCATCTCTGACGGTGAGTGCGTAGTCTACGAGGTTATAGATGCAAGAGGCTAAATCCTGCCATTTGTCGTATCCCTTCTCCTTGCTGCGTCTCATCTCGTCTGCGACCATGAGTCCGTTGATTGTGTCAAAGACAATCAGCTTGATATGTTTGTAGTCTGGCATTGTGTTTACCGCTACCAAGGCTTCAAGTGCGGTCTGTGGAAAATCCGTGACTACATAGTTTCTGTTTTCCTTGTTGAATGACTTCTTCCATCCCTTCCACGAAAGACCTTTCTTGTCGCAATCGACATACATCGTGGTCTTGGGGTCTACATTGCGGAAGGCTGTTGTCTTGCCTGCTCCGCTATCTCCCATTACTCCGATTACATTTCCGCTCATGTTTGCACCTTTCCTTACTTGATTTGAATATTCTGTTTCGTTTCGATTGATGCCCAATCGCACTTCTCATCGCTTCCCTCGATGCCCTTGAGATACTTCTTGATGTCATCTTTTCTTGGTGAAGCTACATTCTTATAATCCATGAACTCGGCAGGAACTTTGCTTTCGTCTGGAATCACAACGGACTCCGATTTTCTGAATGTGACTCTGACTTCGTCTGTCTCAAACTTCTCGTATCCGAGCGATGCACCGACTCTTGCTTTGAGGTAGTCAATTTCTTTGTCAAGAGTCTTGAGTCTGTCGGTCAGACCCTTTATCTTGGCTTTGATTGCAGCTCTCAAAGCTATCTTGTTTTCGATGACCTTGATGATGTTCTTTATCTTCTCGGTCTTATCCATCTGTATGGAGTCGAGTTCATCCTCGTTGACCCATTCACCTGTGTCAGGGTCAAATTCCATCTGATAGTTCATCAGTTTTTTGTCTATTTCCCAAAGACTTGCCATTATCGCTCCTTTCCAAAATTTGCTTCAGTTCGCACCATATAAGTCCTGACTCTGTTATCCTCGGGTGCTCTGACCAAAACTTGTTTGACGTCATCGAGCCACAAGTGGAATACGATACCTGCCTTAAGTTGCTTGGATTGTTGTTCCATATGTCTCCGTCTAGGTGAATCGTTCTATAGCCTTTTGGTGCTTTACCTATTGTTTTGTCGGTTATGCGTTCCCAACCATCTTCGGTCTTCACGCACACTCCCTTGTTTCCTATCACTTTTATAGTGCCGAATTTGTAATAACGCTCTGTGTTTTCTATCGCTCTGACCTTGAGCCGTTCTTCCGTGACTCGCAGACCGAGATGCACACATTCGGCTTTGATAGCTTGTGCAGACTTTGTAGTTCCGAACCTTTCATTGAACATTCGGCAAGTTTCGTTTCTGCCGAATTTCGGATAGTTTTCTTTGAGCCACTCAAGCTGCTCGTCAGAGTAGTGATAGTTCAGTTCAAGTTCTCTGTTGCAATGTGACTTGAATGTGTTGTAGCCGATGTCTGTGCCGTGAGTCTTGTTGTACTCATTGCAGAGCGTCAACCAATTGTGCGTTTGCTCCCACTTGTCGGCTATCCATTCGTCATCATATGCGACTCTGATACCTCTAGGCATCGAGGTCACCGATGAGAGCATTTATCCTTGAATCTCGCAGAGCCTTGTTTTGTGCCATCAGTTTTTCGGCTCTCAAGGTCACATCTGCGAGATTGATGACTTGCTTTGCAAAGCCGAGAACCAACACACTCTGTTCATTCTCTTCTTGTCTCTGTTCTGGGGTGAGGTCATCTCTCAATGTTGTATGGATGCGCTCCCCCATTATTGCGTTCGCTTCCATGAGCGAAATGAGGTCTTCCTTCTTGATTGTTCTTCCCATTGTTTTGCTCCTTTGTTCCTTACTAGTTGTCCTTGCTTGTCAGCACCATCCACGCTCCGACGAGTATCAATGCGACAGGGAATATCAGATTCTCGCTGTCACCGCCCATCGCTCCGAGCATCATGAGCGCAAACCCTATTCCGTACTTAAGCAAGGTTCTCACCGCCCTCGTCATCGTCCCTCTTTTTACGCTTACGCATCTGCTTTCCGACCATAGTCGCAAGCAAGAAGAGAAATTCTGTTCCGACTCCATGCTTGTCGAAGTCATCAATCAGAGACTCCGTAAGAGCGACACCCTCTGCCATGAGGTCGATTGCCCTTCCTTCCATGGTTGAGGTAACTCCAACGTCGTCTTCGTTTTCAATAATTGCTTTGATTTCTATCATTTGTCTGCTCCTTCCAACCAATATTCTGCGTAGTTAGTCCGACCATCTCCGTTGTTTACCATCCTCGATTCAATCTTGTAGCCATCGTTTCTCAATATCCATATGACCGCCGACAGCCTTGTGATATTGAACTTGACGAACGCTTTATACGAAGTGATTTTGTTTCCTCTTTCAAGGTAGCGAAGAACTTTCATGCTCTGTGATTCTTCGTGTCTCATAACTTCGCCCCCTCTACTTCTCTGTGGTCTTGGCGAGTGCATATGCGAGGTTGATTTCTGCGTCCGTCATCTTGTATTCTCCGTCCATCTTCCTTGTCAAGAAGTGAGCACCGCATCCGCATCTGCAAGTAGGACTCACAAGGATACACTTAAGGCAATTGCGTCCGTTACAAAAATCGCTAAGCCACAAACGCTTTCCCTCTGCCGTGGTCGGCTCATTCTCTGTAAGTTCGTCCGAGAGTCTTTCGAGTGCGAGTTTTGCTCCAACAATGAAGTCAAACTTATCGTCCTTCGAACATCTTGCCTTTCCTTTTCTCTGTGTTTCCTTGTCGAGAGCCACAATGGTGTCATCATCCTTCTGATATATGACTATAGGCTTATGCTTCAGCTTCACCTCGAACATATCGTCCGTCCAATTCCATGAGTAAGGGTCTTCCTTAAGCGTGTATCTTGTGAAGCCTTCATCCGACTCTGTGACTTTCTTGATGTGGAATACATTGCCACTCATGTTTGACATTTCAAGCGTTACATAAACTTCTCCGTGACCTTTGAAACCACGCTCAAGGTCGTCTCTAATCTTTACTGCGTCTCCAACCTTGTACTTCATATCTTGCTCCTCTCTGTTATTGCTCGTGCTACATCCGATGCGTGATACAGCTTCGCTCTCCCGTTCGGCAGATAAGGTGTTCCGTAGAGGATTGCTCGTGCTGTTCCTCTGTCGATTCGGAGATACTTGGCTACCTCACCAACTCGAACGAAGCTACCGTATTCAGATGTAAGTTCTCTACTTATCTGCTGTCTGTCCATTGCCCTCAACGAACTCCTCGATACTCTTGTCGAGCAGAGTCGCAATTTTCTTCGCCACCTTGTAGCTTGGCTTGTGCTTGCCCTTCAGCTTGTAGGTGTATCCGGGTGACACATCGATTGCTTTCTCGAACTGCTCGATTGTTATGCCCTGCTCTTCGCAGAACTGTTTAATCTGTTCAAACATCGTCCACGCTCCTTTCTGTAATATTTTCTTGACAGAGTGCGGAATATATTCTAAAATTAAAGTCCAAACACATTATTTTAGATATAAAACACACGCTATCGTTATGTCTTGAAAGTTTTCCAACCACAATTCAAATTATATGGATTTCTTTCAAGAAGTCAAGCATTAATTTGGAATTTTTTCAAACATTTTTAAGGGGTGCGAGATGAGTAGATTAGAACTATTGAAAGAACTGTGTAAGGAGAGGGGCATTACGATTAATAAGTTGGAACAAGAATTGGGATTTTCTCAAGGTTCACTTGGAAAAATTGATTCAAGTGTGCCGAAAGCAGACAAGTTGTATCTCATCGCTCGGTTCTTTGATGTGCCGATGGAAGCATTCCTCGACCCAAATTACATTTGGTCAAAGAACGACCATACATATTCTAAAGAAGAAGTGTCGAAGCCGAACGATATGGTAATGAAGCTACTTGGTGATAAAGATTTGTATCTGCTCATAGAGAGAATCATAAACAGCACAGATGATGAACGAGAAAGGTTTGTTCAAATGGGCAAGCTGATGGGGTTACTGTGATGGCAAGACAAGGCACATACGCATCGACATTCATGTGGCAAGGCAAGCGAATCTACGTTTATGGCAATTCCCCGGAGCAAGCCAAGGAGAACGCTATCAAGCGTAAGACTCTCCTCGAAGCAGGAATCCGAGAAGTAAAAGGCAACACCACGGTCAGAGAATGGGCGAAGAAATGGCTCAAGGACTACAAGAAGGGTGCGGTTTCTCCTGCGTGGTACAAACAGATGGAAAGCATCGTGGAGAACCACATCCTTGACGAGATTGGTGACAAACGGATGAGAGATGTCAACGCTTCCGACATCAAAAGGCTCATGAACAAGAAAGCGAAGTTCTCCGAATCGCATCAGAGGAAGATAGCGCAGACGATACTCCAAATCTTCTCCTCTGCGGAAGAGAATGGCATAATCGATAAATTGCCCACTCGCAAGATAAAAATCGCTGTACGAAGCGAGGAGAGCCGTACAAGGGCAATCACAGACGAGGAGCGTAAGCTGACTCTCAAGGTGGCAGAGAAGAACCCTGACCTTGGTCTGCAATTCCTCTTGATGCTGTTTTGCGGATTAAGACCTCAAGAGGTGGCGAGGCTTCAGATGCGTGACTACGATAGGTCAAAACAGATTCTCACCATCCGAAGAGCAAGGAAAGCTGACGGAAGCACGGATGCACCGAAGAGTAAGAGCGGTAACCGAGATGTTCCCGTGCCGAATTATTTAGCCGAACGACTAAATTCCTTGGGCAAGAAGCCGAATGAGTACATCTGTACTTCCGCACAAGGACATCCGCTGACAAAGTCAAGTCAGAAAAGAGCGTGGCATAAGTTCAGAAGATTAATGGACATAGAGAACGGAGCAGAGGTGTTCAGGAATCACATAGTCGAGTCTACCCTTGCAGAAGATTTGCGCCCGTATGATTACAGACACACTTACTGCACAGACTTGCAAGACGCAGGAGTTCCTATTACCGTGGCACAGAGGTTAATGGGACACTCGGACATAAAGATGACCGCACAGATATACACGCACCACACACCGAAGAGTTTTGAGGATGCAAGAGAGAAGATTAATAAGTTGACAGATAAAATTATCGGTTAAGTGTACCACAAATGTACCACACCGCACCCCACCATAGACCACCATTAAACACCATATTTCTGAATAGGTCAGAGCAATAAAAAGACCCTTGGAACGCTGAAATTCCAAGGGTTTTCATGTGGTGGAGCGTATGGGACTTGAACCCACGACAACAAGATTGCGAAGCTTATCCCACTTGCCTATTTTTCAAGGTTTCATCGAGGTTGTACCACACTCTGTACCACATCAGTGACTTTGCAAAGCACTCGCTATGGCGTATGACAGATTCCATATGGCTTCTATCTGTTCTTCTGTAAAGCCCGATGCCTTGAGTGCTTCGAGTTCTTCAGAAAAGTTATATGACACCTTGCCGTTTTCTTCGATTCTCTTCATATTTGTCCTCTCTTCCACATACCACTTATCAGCCTCATCGAGAAAGTGGTCTAACTCTCATCGGCATTGGCAGGAGCAGAACGAATCGAACATTCACTCGTAGTTTTGGAGACTACTGTTCTACCATTAAACTATACTCCCACATGGACACACGGATTGCTCCATTCGAGGGCGTGTGTCAGACCCATGTCAGTTTAGTCGCTCTGACAAGCGGACAGACCTTTCTCACAGCATGGGACACTTGAATCAGAGGTGCGCTGTGCTTTCGGTAGTCTGTCGTGTCACGCTTCGTGTGAACCGACCCCTTGTACTTCGGGGAAATTGGCAGGGACACCAAGAGTCGGACTTGGATACATCGGGTCAAAGCCGATTGCATTGCCGTTATGCTATATCCCTACAATGGGCGATATTAATCCCCTCGCCCAAGGGTACTTTCTCATTATTATTATATCACTCTTTTGCCTTTATGTCTTTTGCAATGTCGTATAAAGCTTTTATCTCTCCGTTACCGCCTAAATCAGTATAGGCCTTGAAGAGATTCTCGATTGCTGCCCACCGTGCAACGGTCTGGTCTACATCACCCTTGAGCCATTTGTGCAGTAGCGACTCAAGCCTCTCGGAGCATAATGCAAGCAAGGCTTGTTTCATTGGTGAGTTTTGTTCCTCTTTCTTCTTGTTATCGTGCCTTGTTATAAGGTACTGAAGAAAGACGAATAGTCCGTTACTCGCAAGTATTCCGAGTACGATTGTCTGTGCGATTGTCATTGCGTTCACCTCTCTCCGTACCTCACTTTGCTCTGATTACTTGGATAGTGTTCTTCTTTACATTGCTTGCATTGCACTTCGCATTGGCTTTCTCTTCATGGATTACCGGGAATCTGACCTTGCGTCCTGCTTCGGCAATGTGGTTACTGTCAACAACAGCATAGATATGCTGACTACCGCTCTTCTTCTTGTATCTGACGAAATCACTTCTCTTGAGGAGTCCGTCAGGCACGACCTTGCCCTCGAAGACTACCTCAAAATCATCGGGTGGTGCAGGGAACGGGTCATCGTTGTCTTTAAGAAGAAGTGCTTTCTTGTATCCGAGGATACGCAGTACGGTGTCGAGGAAGTATCCGCAATCACTCTGTGATACCTTGGATGTATGCCCCATCTGTGCCTTGAGTGCTTCCTTGTAGGAGTCTCTCGGAGCACCCGTCTTGTACAGCCACTTCTTCTCTGCTGTTCCGTCTGCCCATGCGAGTTTAACTATCTCGTCATAGATTTTGTCGGCAAGGGTCTTCTTCGGATAGACAGGCTTCTCATTCTCGTTGAGGAACTTCTGAAGAGCCTTGGCTGACTTAGTACCGAACTGACCGTCCGCTGTCACACCGAGTTTCTTCTGAATAGCCTTGGATGTATCCTCGCCCCAAACTCCATCCTGCGTTACACCGACCCACTTCTGCATCTTTGCAACAAGCTGTGAACCGCCATCGCAGAACTTGACTACGCTCTTCTCGACACTCGGATAGTATTTGTACAGTGATTCTTTCTGACCGCTGATTACTCCGTCTTTCATTGTCTCGAAGAACTCCTGCATCCTCAGTACGGTCTTTCTGCCGATGCTTCCGTCTACTGTCAGCTTACCATCATCTACAGATGGTGCTGTAGGACTCTGTGGCTTTGCTGTAGGGGTTTTATCGGTGGTTGTGGTAGTCTTGCCCACTTTCTTGTTAATCCATGTCTGTAAGGCTTTAACGGTTTCGAGATAAACGCATCCGTCAATCTCACCCTTGTACACGCCCTCTTTCTTGAGGAACTTCTGCACAGCCTTGGAAGTATTTACTCCCCATGAGCCATCCTGAGTGACTCCGACTTTCTTCTGGAGAGCCTTTATAGTGTCTTTTCCGAGGATGCCGTCAGCCTTGATTCCGAGTGCTTTCTGAAGCATTGCGATGCTCTGATAGTCAAACTGACCATCGACCTTGAGTGTGCCTACGGTATAAGTCGCAGGGAAGTGCGGTCTGAAGATGCCTTGGATGTACTTGGCTTCTCTTGTTCTGTAGGCTACCACATACTTCGATGTAGTGTTGCCCTCAAGGGTATGAATCTGTTGGTCATTGATTCTCTTGTCTACGAAACCGATATGGTTAGGTGTACCGTTAAGTTCCCAATCGAAGAAGATGATGTCACTTGGCATAGCGAGGAACAGAGGAATCTGTGCGAGATTCGCCTTGCACCACTTGATAGCGTTCGGGCAGTATGTAACTGTCTTGCCACCATAGAAGAGTGATGCGTTCTTGGCATTTCTGAATCCCATGCTGACGAAGTAGCAACAACAGTTATTGCTCATCGAGCAACATTTAGGACAAGATTCTCCGAGGTATTTCTTTGCGATGTTAAGCTGTTCTACATTAGATTTCATCTGCAATCACCTCGCTTTCCTCAACGTAGCTGTCGGCAGGTTCTTCGACTAATTCCTGCTCCATCATGCGCTTCTTCTTAGCATCACGAAGCTTGTATGTTGCAACCACAGCTTCGGGAGTGTAATTGTTGTTCTTATAGTGTGAGCAGTATCCCCATACGATTGCTGTCACGAGACACAGAGCGACTTTGTAGATTGCTTGGACTTGTGCGTTCGTGAACTCAATGATGTGGAACGCTGTCAGAAAGTCAATCACGGCTGTCACAAAAGCCATAATGGTCTGCTTCTGTGTTTCAGCGTCCTGACCTACATACTTCATAATAAGTTCTCTCAATTCCTTGCACCTCTCTTTCGTTATACAGCTATATCGCCACCGCCACCGCTGTCGCAATCGCCTTTTAATGCACAGAACGATGAGGTGTATGCGTTACCAAGTCTGAACTCTACAACGTCTATACTTAAATCGTTGTTTTGAAGGGTTACCGCTCCCTCGTAATGGATAAGATAGTTTCTGTTTTCAGCATCGTATGAGATGCTTTTAATCTTCCCTACGCTCGCTCCGTTGTATAAACTGCGGATACCTTGGAACGCTACCGCAACTGCATCGGCGTGAGGTTTTGTGGATAAACCGACCGTGACAGTTCCCGATTCACCTTCGGCAAGATTGATGCCAAGGTGTCCCGACACAACGAGGCTTTCAGTATACAGATACTTGCCATTTTGGGGTTGAACAACCTCTATTGTTTCTGATTCGTAGTTAGCACCACCGCTACCGCAGGTCGCTACGAGTTCTTGGATTCTTTCCCACAGATGGGCAAGTCCGTCTTTATCTAAATATTTGCTCATTTTTCGCCACCCCCTGCTGATTTACCGCTGTCGTATACACGAACCACATAGCTTTTGCCCTTCACAAGTTCGAACTCGCCCGAGGAGTCGCGTACATCTAATCGGTCTATGCTTGCAGAAGCGTTTAACATTTCATCGTTATACAAGTTCACCCAAGCTTGTAGTGTCTCGTCATATTGCTTGCACTCATATGAAACAATCGGACAATCCCCATCTTTATAAGGCGAGTCGTACAGCGCAACTACGGGATAGTTACTGCCAAAGTCAATTGGTTCTTCAAGTTCTACTCTTACTCTTAAATTCATACCATCACCTCTAATCTAATGCGTCTTCGGCAGTGCTCGTACCGCTTGCAAGAAGTGTTCCAAGTTCGGATTCGTCACATTCTCCCTTGTAGCACTCCATCGGTGTAACTGCGTCTATCTCGGCTGTAGTAAGCGACTCACAACTGCAACCGCCACCGCCACCACCGCATTGATAGACAAGCTTCTGTATCCTCTCCCAAAGCTTGGAGAGTCCTTCATCATCCAAGTAATATTTCATACATCTTGTCCTTTCTAAATTAGACGATTTACGATTTCATCGCTCGGATATATCCGCACTTCGTATGTCTTGCCATCTTCGTAAGGATTTTCATCTGTGCAGGTTATCATGACTTCGTTGTCGGTGATTACCGCTCTTATCTCGTCTTTGACGTCTCCGCTCCATGTGGTTTCGCCGTTCACAGACTCTAAGCCGTTCAGTACGATTTCATCCACGGGGCAATCGCCTGACTCATATGGTGTTTCATACACCACTATTTTCGGATAGTATTCAGAATTGTTAGCGTAAACAAGGCTGTCTGTCTCTATTCGGATTTGATAACTTCCTGTTGCCATCTTGCCCCCCTTTCTACTTTATGCCAATCGCAGTGCCGATACCGCTCCAAGTCGGTGTACCGAGGTCTTCACAAGTTGGTGTTTCGCTACATACCACCTTGCATCGGCAGACTTTAGCTTGGCAGACTATCGCATCAACGATAGGTGGTTCGTAACATTCAAGCGGTGTGAGTGATTCGAGAAGTTCGTCATCTATCGAGTAGATAGCACAATCATCGCAACCGCTGTTAGGCATTTGTATGCGGTTCTTACCGCAGATATGTGGTATAAGGCTCATTACTGTACCCCCTTAATTGCATCAGCGAAGCAAGCAGCACACGAGGTGATTTCTACACCGAGGAATCTCGACATGGCTTTTGTAAAAGCTTCGTTTGCTTGATATGCAAGATGCAGAAGTTCTACATCATCATCCGATGCTTGGTATGCTTCAAACAAAGTCATCATTCCGATGCCGAGGTGCTTCGCCTGACACCACATCGATTTATCTCCGTTTGGAAACATCTCAAGGAGTTTCCGCATAATGTCTCTCCGCATCTCTGCATAGGTGTTGATGTCTTCCTTGAACATCTCTGCTCTCTCAAGATGTTTCTGCACAGCTTCGCTGTCTTCCACATCTATAAGTCCGTTGTTGAGTTCTGCTATGGTCTTCTCGTAAAGACTCTTGGCATGAACTTCTGCACAGCCGAACTGCACATAGGAGCGGATGATGTCTTCTGCAATCCCGGACTCACTCATCGAATTTGTTGCCATGTGCTTCGTCTTCCTCTCTTAATTTTTTCTTTATCTCTGCGAGTCTCTTAAGACGCTCATCACGTTTTCTCTTGAGTTGATGGTCATATATATCTGAAGCGAGTTTCATCTTCGCTATGACCGTCTGATAGTCGTGTGGATGCCTTTTGAGGTGCTCGTCCATTCTCTCTAATTTTTCTATGTAGTCCATCTTTGCTTTCTCCTTTGTTGCAAGGGTGGGCGGTGTGTAGAGGACTGCTTCATATTGAAGACACACCGCCCGTTTGTATATAACAACTCGTCTCCGAGATTGTTATCTTGAAATATTGCTGTACTTAACGTATGCGTAGACATCAGTACTGAAGGGAGCATCAGATATGATTTCGACTTTCTTGAACCTCGGCTCAAGTATCTTCTCCGCTTGTGCTCTCTTGCCATCTGCTATCATCATTGAAGCAACATCGAGGATGTCATAGAATCCACCTTGGGATACAAGGTCACCGTTAGGATAGATGCCCTCGCCATCAATCCATTGACCGTCATGCTGTTCGATGAGATAGGCTGTGATGTCTATTCCGTCTATTCGTACTCGCCAATAATCAGACGTTGTGTCTATAAAAGTCTTACCGCTCGTCATGTTGTGAGTATGCGGTAATGTAAGGTGTGTGTGCGGATTCGGTTCAATCTGCCCCGTTTCATTATTTACCAATAAACTTGTATTGTCAACTACAACGGTCGCAGGACTTGACCCGCCCTTAACTGTTGTGGCGAACGGCTTGATGACGAACTTGAAAGCGAATCTCTGCAAATATACGAAGTCGGGTGACAGCGAAATGTAGAAAGTCGCAGGTGCGTCCTCATCTCCGTCTGCCGAGAACATAACACCATAGAGGTCTTCCATGCCGTTACGTCTCTGCTGTATCTGATTTCTCAATACTTTTGTGTTGTCCGAGGTTCTCTCCGCAAGACGGTTCAATACCTCATCGAGGCTCATCATCGGCACAGTTTTTTCTCCTTTACATTACGTTGCTTGTCTCACGCTCAATCTTGAGCCACTTGGTAAGAGTAAGTTCATTCCACTCATTGCCGTACTCATCTATGTGGTACGTTACATGAGTTATATAGAACCAATCATTTTCTTTCAGAATTTTCTTCCAATAGTTACTGCATTTCTTCTGCTCCCATACGCTGTTGTCGTACACGAGTCTTACCTTGTCTCCTGCGAGCAAGTCGCTTGGAAGATGTTCTGTACTTATCTTGAAGTCAAAGCTTCTACGGCTCTGTATGAGCCTCTTGATTACTGCGCTGTAGACAGTTTTACCCGCCTTGATACGCTTCTTATCTTCGATGGTATTACCCTCTATCTCGAACGGAGAAAGGTCGTTGAATGAGTAACTCCCCTCAATGAGCACTCCGCTCTCAAGAGCGATACCCTCGGTATCGAGTATCGCAAACTCGACCTCGTTGTTAGGTGCAAGCTTCGGATATTGGTCAATATACATCCGATAGTCACGCTCGTTGTTTACATTCGAGTGAAGTATGACAACGGGGAACTTCGGATTCTGCAAAGACTTGTCCATGTAGACCTCTCTCAAGGTCAACGAGGACATACCGCCATCCGACTTATCGCTGTACACCGTAGCTACATTGATGACATTCTCAAGGTCAGGCTCGATGCTCGGCTCTTGTATCATGCGAATGTTGGTCTTACCGCTCGGCTTCTTTGAGATGATGTAAGGCTTCTCGTCACCGAATGTGCCAATCTGCACCGTTTTCTCGTCCCAAAATCCCACTCTCCACCAAAGGTCTTCGGTGAGTTCCACCGTCTCCGTTAAGGCATCAAGCTTATTTTGTTTCGAGTAGACATAATCGATGTAGCGGTTTTCTGCTCCGTTACGCCAATCTATCTTCCAACCGGGATACGCAAAGTTCGTATCGTTGTAGATATCAAGCAGCTTGTCAGCTACATCGGCATCGGGCAGAGTGCTGTAGTCAGGCGTGTATTTCTCTTCAACGGATACATCTACTTGTGTGGAAGTACCCTTGGCTGTTGAGAAGGTGACCTTATATGAACCCTCGGTTTTGAGGTTGGAGTCTGTGCAGACCTCTTCTTCCTTGCCCTCGGGAACTTCGCACTTCTGAATCTTCACCTTTGTGACATCCACCTTGTTGCCGTTGGTAGTTGACCACGCATAGGCTCTCGCCTTGGCGATTATCTGTGCGTTGGTGATAGTCTTGCCTTGTGCGACAGATATGGTGAATCCGCTTGCCGTGATAGTCTCTGCGTTGCCGTCATCGTGCTCTGTCGCATCGCCCTTGTAGACGATGTTCAGCTTGCCGTTTGACGAGTTGAGTCCGTTGTCAGAGATAGCATGGTTGACGGAAATCTGTCTGTATTGCCACTCCGTGATGACATGGCGGATATCGAGGGTCATAGTCTCATTCGCCTTGTCTATAGGCGAGTAGTTCCAAATGATTCCCCAAAAGACCTTGCCGTCATCGAAGTGAATCTTTATCTCTTCCCTACCGCTGATGATGCTGTGCCAATCGGCAGGGAGCACCATAGTCAACGAGGGAGCGAGGTTGAGTTCATGGTCGAACTGTAGAGTACCTATGTACTTCTTGCCTCGTATTATTAAGTTGCCTTGTGTCGAAAATATCTCGAAGTACATATGTCCTCTTTAATTAGCACTTAGATGTATTATCTGTCAGACATGGGATAACGCCCGTGATGGTTACATTACCGTTGCTACCCGTAATGCCCCAAGTAACGATGTTCGATACACGGATGTCGATGTAGATGTATCCGTCAGGTACTGTTACTGCACCATTAGGGTCATCCCATCCCCAATATCCCGGTGTTTTTTCACCTGCACCGTAGCATTGAGCATAGCCGAGGATGTTACCTGCGTTGTTCGCCATGACGGGTGCGTTCCAACAAGTAATGAGTCCGTACTTTGCCTTGTTAAGCTTGTATCTGTATACGAGCCAATTGCCGTCATCGGTATTGCCATCGACAGTACCCGTCTTGTTGAGCCACTTGCTCCCCGTGAATGTCAGAGAGCCGTTGACACGAAGCACAAAAGCGTTTCCGACTATGCTCGGATAGGCAGCGTGGTCGTCGTTCGTTCTCCATTGAACGCCTTGACCAAGTTCCGCTTCTGTCAGACCGTCAATGTTGAACGTCTTGGCAGAACTTAGGGCGTTTACGATACAATCGACTCTGTTGGCTGTGTCTTCGATGGAGTTGACCTTTTTCCACAGACCGCAGATAGCACAGATGATTGCCTTGAGAGTTGTCCACAGATTCGGAATGAACTGCTTCATGAAGTCCTTCCAATCACAAGTGGAGTAAAGTTCCACCTCTTGTTCCTGATTGCCTATGAGACAATCGTTGAGGTTGTTGAGGTCTTCGCAATCGTTGTTACCGCTTGATGGGGATAAACCCGTATCATTTTGCAATGACACGCACATATCCTCATCGAGTCCATTGCAGATAAGGCTTGGTGCGTCTTGTCTCAGGGTTTCGCAAGCCTCGCAGTTGTAGTTGGTTGCCATTAGCCTATTCTCCTTTCTTATGCTGTTATACTGTCAGCGTCTACCCACACGCAGACGAGTCCACAGCA
>OCTX012258201.1_pt1 | contig 21038 bp, 39 predicted proteins | sample 1539691 | NCBI WGS metagenome assembly OCTX01 (sample SAMN02144231, study PRJEB22623) | gut metagenome | biome: sheep rumen | host: Ovis aries | place: New Zealand
CCAAGATTGCACAGGATGACCTCATCCATTACGCAGTCTAATTGACCTTATGTTTAACTAACGAGTGATTGCATCACGGAAAGGAAAAGAACATGGGTACATTATGCCAATCGTTGATTCAGGCTGATATTCAGTCGAATTGCGCGAATCCGCTTGTACGCGGAATGGAAAGCGATGGTATCATTATCAATCGCTCGGATATTGACTTCTCGGCTACCGTATTTGACAACACCGATGCGAACATCATCAAAACGCTGGTGCTGAAAACGGGTAAGAAAGGCTATCAGGTGCAGCAAGACGGTTCAACACCCTTCACGGGTACGAATACCGCACTCGCCACAGGCACGTATCGCAATACCTTCACCAATCAGGTGAATCTTGTGGTTCTTGATATTGACCCCGAAACCTCATGGAAAGTGGTTGATGGACTTGCCAACGGTGAGTTCGTGGCTATCCTGAAAAACAAGGCGAAGGGAACAAGCGGCAAGGCTGAATATCAGGTTTACGGATATTATCAGGGCTTGCACGCTACCGAACTTGCACAAGACAAGTACAGTGAGGAAACCGATGGCGGCTGGGCTGTTACTTTGGAAGAGACGGGCGCACCAAAGGCCGCAGTCTATTTCTTCAATACTGACAGCAGCACCACACAGGCCGCTTACGAAGCACTCTACACCTGATTATGACGGTTGAAGAAGCCAAAACTCTATGCAACGAGTTGAGAGGGAGATTTGATTCTCCCTTCTCAGCCGTTGATAAGCAAACCATCGAAAGGCTCTATCTTGAAGTGCTGGCAAAGCCATTCAAGCCGACAACGTGCCAACAATGTTACCATGATGGTTTGATTGAGATTATCTGTTACTTAAACAAACATAACGCTATGAAGGAGAAATCGAATTACATCTTACGCGCTGGGTTCATTATCCAATGCCCCGATTTCATGGGCGGTAAGGTATTCACAAACGCGAATTTGACGGATGAAGTTGCAGCAGCCTATTTGGAGAGATTTCCGAATAAGGCCGTTTTCTTTGCGTCTATACCGAAGAAAAACGAAACCGCGGTAACTACGCCAGCCAAGACAAGAAAACCCCGTAGAACGAAAAAAACGGATAAATAACTATGAACGTAGGGAGAACAAAGAAACCACAGCCGCGTATAGATGTAGAATATCTTTCGCGGTTCAATATACAGACGTATGGCCGCGACAACCGCTATCCGCAGAACCTGATGGCCATTACATCAGCTTCGGGAACGGCTGAGTTATGCCTTTCGCGCTATGCCAAGTTCGTTGAGGGCTTTGGCTTCAATGATATGGTGTCCGAAAAGGTAGTCAATAACGAAGGGCAAACGATGGATGACATACTCCGATTCGTTGTGCTTGACCTTACCCGTTTCGGTGGGTTCTCCCTTCACATAAACTATAACGTGCTGGGTAAAATCGCAAGCATCCATCACGTTCCTTTTGAGCAATGCCGTTTGTCGGAGAAGGATGACCACGGATATGTACAGACAATCAAGGTGCATCCTGATTGGAAAGGCGAAAAGACAAAGAACGGAAGCCGCGTGAGGGTATCGGAAGAAAGCATCAGCGAGTTCCCTGTTTTCAATCCCGATATAAACGTAGTGCAGAAGCAGATGGAGAATAGCGGTGGCGTGGATAAGTATCGCGGTCAAATACTGTGGTGTTCCACGGCTGGCAAAGACATCTATCCGACACCCATCTATGATTCTGCCATCACCGATATTTCAACGGATGAGGGATTGGGTAATATCAAGTATCGAAACGTCAGGAATAACTTCCTTGTCGCTTGTATGCTGATAACACGCAAGCGCGTTCCCGAACTTGATAACGAATCGAATGACCCATACCGCCATCACGGGAACAGCGAAACGCAGATGATTTCGGATGAAGATTTGTTGCAGTTCCAAGGCGATGAGAAGGGTAGCAAGATTCTCAACGTGGAATTGGAGGACATGGAGGATGAGCCGAAAGTTGTTGAGTTTCCCGTCAAGAATTTCGATAAGGATTTCACGGCTACCGAAAGCAGCGTGATTGAACGTATCTACGCACAATTCCATCAAGAGCCATTCTATATGATTCGATTGGGAAAGACTGGATTCTCAGGTACAATCATCCGTGACAGTTACGAATACTATGCTGGTGAGGTCACCAATGAACAGCGATTCATTGAGCGAAACCTTGCAACCGTTATGAAGTCATGGCATGAGCCTGAAATGGCTGTGGCTGACCTGACCATCCAGCCGTTGAAATATATCAGCAGCGAAGAAAACGCAAACGTGGAGTGAACGATTATGGATAAGCACATATTGACCTTTGAAGAATTCCGCACGCTGGCACGCCCGACAAGTGCTCACCTTGACACGGAAGATGTTGAGAACACGATAAGCGAATGTGAGGACGTGTATATTGCACCAGCCATCGGAATCGGTGTCTATAACCTTATTGCACAGGAATACACCGAAGAAAACCCGATGCCCGATAACTTGAAAGTACTTTTGTATGGTGGATATTGGGCATACGATACGAATGGAACGCTTGTCTTTGATACCACATTCGATGCCACGTTCGCAACGGCCAACCAAAACGTGAAGATGTGTCACGGCTTGAAGAAGTCGCTGGCATATTACACGTATTCAGTACTGATGCGCTCGGATGGTGCGATAGTTACCCGTTCAGGCTCATTGCAGCATACGGATGCCTACGGAAACCGTCTTGCCCTGACAGAGAAACACGCTCGTTATAATGATTCAACGGATGTGGCAGAACAGTATCTTTCTTCATGCCTGTTATATCTTGAACAAATCAACGGGAATGGTGGGTGCTGTTGTGCGAAACCGAAAATTCGTGGCCATAGGGCGCACGTTCACGCCATAGGTGACTAACTACCCACCAAACGAAAGAAAGCCGCTTATACGCAAAATTTTGGAAAAATAAGGAGAATCAGCATATATGACTAATCAAGAAATCAAGACCGTAGGACAGACCATCGCACAGGAAACGCAGATTGGCGGCAATACCGCAGCGCGTGTCGGTGGAGTGGTTGAGGGTATCGGTGTCGCTCTCGATAACAAGGATGCGGCCAACGGTTACTATCAGGCAACCATATCGGGCGGCACGATCACCGTAAACGCCCCGAATTATCTTTTGGGTAGCGGTGGCAACCTCCGTATTAAGATGCCGTCTGCCGGCACAACCGCAAGCACCCTGACAATCGGAAATGCAAGTGCCGTTCAGTTATGGTACAATGATGCAGCCGTTTCCGCTCAAAATACATGGGAAGCAGATGAAATCATTTCCGTGTTCTATGATGGCACTCGATTCATGGCATCCAATAGTCAGGGAGGGGGCGGCAAATTTAGCACAGGAGAAAAAGTCGGAAATGTAGGTATTGACAACGTTCCGACTAAAAATAGCGAAAATATTGTAAAAAGTGGAGGCGTATATTCTACAACCCCATCCGTGACAGGGGGAGAAAGTGAATTGGATATAAGGGATGAAGATAGTAATATTATTGCGCAATTCTATGAAGGTAATTTTCGCGTACAAAAATTTGATTCGGCAAAAGCGATGGTAACGGGAAATGCGCCCGTTCCCTTAGACATTGTTGATGATAATGGGCGTGTAATTGCAAGGTTTGAAAACGGGCATATTAAAACAAGAAATTTTGATTCTTCTAATTTTGCGTCATTATTTCATTCAAATCTTTACCGAAAGAAAATGTGTATAATCGGCGATAGTTATGTAGCAAACCATAATCAATCATACACATTAACATGGCATTACAAAATAGCGCAAGAAAACGAAATGGTCTATGTAAACTATGGTATAAATGGTAATGGCCTCGTTGCAAGTGGTTCTCCTACGATTGGTACGCCAGTAATTGATAGATATAGCGAAATGGATGATGATGCTGATTACGTCATAGTTGTAGGCGGAAAGAACGACTATAATAAGCAACTTTCCATTGCATCTTTTAAGACTGGGCTCGCGTCAATTTGTGCAGGGCTTATAGATAAATATGTTGCAAGAGGAAGTAAGATAGCATTTTTTACACCGTGGGATGACTATGATTCAGGAACAGACCCAAGTAGTATCAAACTTATAGAGTACGTGGATGCTATTATTGAGGTGTGTGGTAAATATTCGATACCTGTTTTCGATAGCAGCCGCAAGAGTTCAATGTTTATGTTTAATGCAACGTTTAGGACTAATTATTGTCAAAGTTCTACCGATATAAGCCATTTGAACGCTAATGGTCACAATTTATTTAAAAACAAAGCATTTAATTTCTTAAATCAATTATAATTATGGGAAGAAGTATTATTGTAAAAGGTGCGGATTTCAGTAGTGTCGCTTTAGCAAGTGAAAATCTTTTTGACGCAAGTCAGGCAAGACGCAACTATGCTGTTTATGCATCAAGCGATTCAGCAGCAGCGACTGTTACAACTTATAATGGGTTTTGTGTGAGTAATTACATAGAAATACCAGAAGGCGCTAAAAAGATTAAGATTTACAATATTGTGGCGAGCGGAGGAATTAGATTTAGATTTTCAAAAACTACAAGCGATAGCGAAGCTGTTCCACAAAACACGGGTCTTGCTGGTATTTTTGCGGGTTCTTCGTTTAATTCAAAAACCATTAACATTCCCTCTGATACAACATATAAATATTTTATAGCATCTATATTCAGAGGGGCAAATGCTTCCGCCGCTGCAAGTGCGGACCTTACAAATGTAAGAATAGAGGTATTATATTAATGGACAACCGAATCTTAACCCTGCTGATTTGTGGAGGTATTATGCTGCTGATGTATATCGCCATTCTTGCCCTGATACTTGCTGACCTTTGGGCTGGTGTCAGGAAGGCGAAGAAGCGTGGCGAGTATCGGACATCGGATGGGTACAAGCGCACCATCGACAAGATTGCCCGTTACTATAATATGACCTTCGCCATGTCGCTGATTGATGTTGTTCAGGTGGCCATCGTTTTCTTCCTGTATTACTTCTATGAGGTAGATATATGGATGATTCCGTGGTTTACGGCCTTTGCGACTGGTTACGTGGCATGGGTGGAGGTGCATTCTATTTGGGAGCCAGCCGACATCAAGGAAAAGAAGCAGCAGCAAGATTATACGAAGGCACTTTTGGCCGTTATCGAGCAATACGGTGGGGCTGAAAAGGTGATTGAAATGCTGGTCAGTAAAACGCGAGAAGATGGCTAATATAGACAAACTCATTCCGCATATCCTGAAATGGGAAACGGGCGTTTCTCAGTTATACAGGGAAAGCCCCGAAAGGCTGTTTGAACGTTCGAGACGGAAAGGATGGGCAAATGACCCAGCCGACAAAGGCGGTGCTACACAATCAGGCGTAACGCTGAAAACGTTCACGCAGTATCGCAAGGCCGTAGGAAAGAGCAAGCCATCCGTTCAGGATTTGAAGGCCATCACGTACAAGGAATGGCGTGACGTGCTGAATTTGTTCTTTTGGGATAAGGCAAAAGCCGAAGCCATTAAGGATGACAGCGTGGCCGTGATGATTGTCGATTGGTATTGGGGAAGCGGTGCATGGGCTTTGAAGAACACGCAGAAAGTTCTCGGAGTTACCCGTGACGGCATTTTCGGCTCTAAGACACTCGCAGCCATCAACGGATGGAAGAATGGCCAACGTGATTTATTTTATGCGCTCAAAGCGGAAAGAATCGCGTATTACAAGCGTATTGCCGTAGGTAGTCAAAAGAAATGGCTGAAAGGATGGTTGAATCGTGTTAATGACTTGCGTTATGAGTAAGAGTGAAAAGATATGGTTTTTTCTGCTGCTGGCCTTGATTGCTTTGGGCTGGCTGACATCGTGCAGAACGCAATACGTTCCCGTGCCGGAATACCATACCGTGACCGTGGAGAAGCATGACACGCTCACCCGTTACGATTCCATCTACCAAAGGGATTCAGTTGTGACGTGGATGCAAGGCGATACGGTTTGGAAAGAGAAGTACATCATCCGCTATCGTGACCGTATCGTGGGTAAGACTGTTTACCGTGACAGCGTGAAGGTGGATTCCGTGCGCGTTCCCTACCCTGTTGAGCGGAAATTGAATTTGTGGGAGCGCACCATCCTTTCCGTGGCAAAGCCATTCATCGGGCTGGTGCTGATTGCGCTCATGGCCGTGCTGGTTTGGATATACAAGAAACGTCATAATTTGAGTAGTTAGTTATATTTGATTAAGGATTTGATTTTGTTTAAGGTTAAGTAGTGTAATTTAAGGTTTGCAAAATCTCTCCGAGCGCGGAGTTCTCATGTTTGTTTTATGGAATTGATAGATACTTTTTCATGGATTAAAAGGTGAATTGAACTTGACCGTCTGCCCGTGATGGGTAGGCGGTTTTAAAATGCTTATCTGATACGCATATTTGCAAACAAGTTTTAAAAAATAGCCATTAAAAGATAGAACTATATTAAAAAGTTTTAAAATCCGGAAAATAATTGCTTATTATGTAAGCACTTTCAATAAATAGTACTATCTTTGCAATATGATTACAAGATAAGCACATAACAGTATTAACATTTTAACAACAACAACAATGAAAGAGAATTTAAATTACACAACAAGCGAAATCAACAAGAATTTCCGCATTAAGGTTTTCGGTTACAATGCCGAAGGTAAGAAAATCAATACCCTGATGGGTGTGGCTGGCATCCTTGCCCTGATTGGTGAAGAACTCCTCAACAAGTTCCTGAACCGTGCATTCGGTTGTATGGATGATGTGTGTGTCTGCAAGTTACGCAGAGGTTTGAAGGTTTCATTTTATGTAAAATAATCGGGAGGGCAGAGTTATGACATTGACAGCATTACAACAGGAAGTGAAAGCAGCCATCACGGAAGGCATCAAGGATGCACGCATTAATGGCGAGGACTACGCAATCGTGACCGTGAACACGAATGATGGTTATATCGACATCAGCACCAGCGAATTAGATAACAAGTGCGCGATGGTCTATCACGATATAGATTTGGAGCGCACGAATGCCAATCTTGAAGCATGGGTCGAGAACCTGATTCCCGATTGGTGGGATTTGGATGTTGAGGACAGCAATGTACGCCCGTATGAATGGGGAAAGATTTACGCATAACAATATTTATTCACTTTAACAACAGAACAATTATGAAGAATCAAGAAACAAAGAAAGGGTTTAATGTTTATCAAATGGTAACGGACAAGGTAATCGAGCAGATGAATAAGGGCATCATTCCATGGCATCGTCCATGGAACGGTGTTGCCGATGGCGCGATTAACTACGTGACACGCAAGCCTTACAGCCTGTTGAATCAAATGCTTTTGGGGCGCGATGGTGAGTGGCTCACCTTCAAGCAGATTCAGCAACAGGGTGGCAAAATCAAGAAGGGTGCGAAGGCTGGCATTGTGGTATTCTACGGAAAGTTCACCTACACGAAGGAAACGAAGCAAGACGGTTCGGAAGTAACCGTGATGGAAGAACACACCATCCCCGTATTGAAGTACTATAACGTTTTCCATATTGAGGATTGTACAGGCATTGAGAGCAAACTGAACACCGAGCAGCCTGAAATCACCGTTGAACCAGCAGAACAGGCCGAAGCCATCATTAACGCCTACGTTGAGCGTGAAAAGACGTTGAAATTCCAAAACGATAAGCCCAGCAACCGCGCATATTATTCACCTTCTACGGATGAGGTGGTTGTGCCGATGCTCTCACAGTACACGGAAGTCGAAGAATACTATTCCACCACGTTCCATGAACTGACACACTCAACGATGGCCGAAAGCCGTTGCAACCGCAAGGCTGACATGAAGCAAGCAGCATTCGGAAGCAAGGATTATTCACGCGAGGAACTTGTTGCCGAACTCGGTGCTGCCATGCTTTGCACGGTTACGAATATCGACAGCAGCAAGGCGTTCCGAAATTCGGTGGCCTACATTCAGGGCTGGCTTCGTGCATTGAAGAACGATAACAAGATGATTGTGTGGGCTGCATCCCGTGCCGAGAAAGCAGCGCGTTATATCATGGGGGAGAATAAATAACAGTAATAACAATAAACAAGAAAGAAAATGGAACAGAATGGTGAGATTTACCAGCGCGATGACGTGGTAGTGGTAGGTGGACATATCGGAAACATCGAAGGTGTAAACGTTGAACAGGGCGTTTGTATGCTCGGACTCTCATTCGATTATGCTGACTGTATGGCCGACCCTGAAGAATGGGAAATGTGGAGTGGATACCATTGTAAATTGGATGGCATCCGTCACGCAACGGATAAGGAGACAGAAAACTATGAGATTTCCGCAAACCTTGTCGCAGATGCTTGCGAGCGTGCCGATAACGCATGGAAGGAAAGGCGTGCGGGGTTCTAAACCGATTTTAATGCGTTCTACCGCGCTTTGTGCTTATGTGGTAATAACTTACCCACCCGAAACATTTAAACGCGGTAGGCGCAAAATTTAAAGAAAATAACGATATGGCAAAGACAATTATTGAATTGGATGGAAAGAAGTATCAGGTAGTCAAGGCGAAGGGTAGACCCTGTGCTGGTTGCGCCTTTTTAAGAGAAGAATTTGAATGTACTTATCCGCTCTTTCCTGAACAAGCACCATGCATTGATTATGATGATTTTGAAAATAATAGTTTTCACGTTTTAAAAGAGATTGACAATGGAACAGATTAAGAAAATTAAACGCTCGCCAAAGGTGGGCAAGACAATGAAATCGTATCATCTTTATTTGGATGATGATTTGGTGGCCGTGGCAGAAGCCCAGCCCAACAAAAACCGATTCTTTAACGCGGCCATCCGCAAGTTTATTAACAGCATGAAAAAGAAATGAGTTATGATGACAGCAGCAGAAGCAAAAAAGTACATCAAGGAGTTTATTCCAAATGATGAGATTATTAATAGTGTTGAATCCCAAATTAAGAAAGGGAACAGGCATATTCAAGTATTCACCACAAGTTACGTGAGAAGTTATGCCGAGGATTGCGCAAAGTATTTCCGAAAGTTAGGGTATGATGCCTATATTAAAGACATCTACAATCTTCGTACAGGACAGAGAGGTGGCAATTATTTGTCGATAGAGTTATAAACCATCCAACCATCAGGAGCAGCGTTTCCAATGGACGGAAGCAACCAGTCTAACAAGTGGAAGCAACGCTTCTGATGGTCGGAAACAAAACAAGAAACTATGAACTTCGAAGAATTGAAAAATCAGTTGAAAAAGATTGAGCAACAAGAACGGATGTGTCATGCGAGAAGTGTGCGAGTACGGGAAACCTATAAACGTCAGAACGCCCCGATGAAGTTGCGTAAGTATGAACGTATTACCGTCAGATTTAAAGTAACCAAAGAAACGCGAGAACGCCTAACCGAAAAAGAATGCAGAATGCGCAAATGGCAGTTAGGGAATGAGTACAGCGTTACGGGCTGTTTCGATGGTTGGTACATCCATGAGGATGGAAACGGAGAAATGTTGCCGATTCTGAATGGCGGTGAAAGTTATTCACGTTTTGATGAGTTATTGAGCATCGAACGCGCTGAACAGATAGATGGTCATTGTTCAAAATGCCGTAGTTATAAAGATGGTTATTGTTATATGCTGGGCGGTAAGGATTACGGCAAAAGATACGCCACGCATAAAGTCGGGAAAGATGATTTTACTTGTCCGAAGTATGAGGAAATGACCGAACTTTGGGGAGATGGAAAGCACTATCCCAATGTGACCATCCTTAAACATCTAACCCCGTATAAGTATCGCATTTATTCCCTTAACTGGCATACTTATACGGAATGGGAAGAAAGCATCATTAAAAGTAATTTTTCATTTGAAAAACCGAAAGAACTATGAACGTAAAACCAACGATTGACGATTTACCAGCAAAGAAGCGGAACTGCTCAACGTGCGAGTATCGCGGCTATGACTGTCCGCGCATGAATAAACGCTATCCGCATGGATTCATAACGAATTCGTTTACGGGTGAAATATCGGGGATGATTGCCTGTTGCCCGAACTATCAGGGAAGATACTGAACAGTTAAGAATTCCCAAAAGACAACGTAAGGGTATTGCCGTTTCAAAAGAAATGCTTACCTTTGCACCGTTGTTAAAAGTGAATACTGATTGAGGGCTGGCCGATTACTTGTGAATCGTGCTGGCCTTCCCTTTTTTGTACGGGTGCTTACGAAATACGCATTTTCTTACGTCTAAGCCGTTATTTTGTTTTGGGGTAATAAACTACACACCCAAAGGGAGAAAACCCGTTAAAACGCAAAAAACGTCAAAATAACGCTATTTCTTACCGTACCACACCCAATCAATAACACGCCTGTTCGCTTTGTCTATCTTCTTGCGGTCACGCTCAATGTATATGGCTGTGGTGGCGTTCCGTGCCGAGTGACCGAGAGCCAAAGAAATGACATCATCGGGAACGTCAAGCGATGCCGCGATGGTTGCCCACGTATGGCGAGACCAATACGAAGTGATACCCGTCATCAGTCCCGAAAGATTGGCGTTCATACGATTGGCGAAAGCCTTGTACGGATGCCGCTTGCATCCTTCGGCAAACGAGAGCAGCCGTTCACGGCCTTTATATTGCTGCAATAACGTTTCCGTTTCAGGCTCAATGCGGATGGAGTACAGTCTGCCCGTCTTTTGACGGATGTATTCTATACGGCCATCGACCACGTTATCAGGCATGAGCAGACACAAATCCCCGATATTGATGCCGCAAAGCAGAAAGGTAAGTTTGAAGGCATCCACGTATTTCTGCTGATGGGGCTTGCACTCCACGGTCAGGAACTTCCGCAAGTCATCGACCTTGATATTTCGTTTAACGGTTGCGGCTGGCCTGACTTTGAGTTTACGGAATGGGTAGGCCGTGGTAATATCGTTATCAATAGCATCGTTAAAAACTGCACGGATATTCCGCAGATGGATGTTCCGTGCGTTGATGCTGGGTGAACTGTCTTGCATAAACAGAAAGAACCGTTGAAGCCAGTCTTTCGTAATATCTTCGAATCGCAGCCGTGCGAAGCCATCATCAAACAGCTTCATCCATTGCAAGGTCATCAGGTAAATTTCATGCGTGCGTGGCTTCGTGTGCCTGTCCATTACGCGCTTGTACCAATCAGCAAAGAAAACCGTATCTTCATCTTCGTTATAATCAGGGTCAATCCGCTTGCGTACGTAGTCGCGTATCTCTCCGATGGCCATACCTTTCAGCAGCCCGTCAGCCTTTGCCGACAGCAGACAAGTAACCGCCTTCGATTGAACGGTGCTGATGATACGTTGAAGTTCTTGCTTTGCTGGGTGTTCTATAACGCGCTGCAAACGTGCATCCCATTGGTTACGGTGCAATGATAATTCAAGAGGGATAAGTGCTGTCTGTCCGCGATGGTTCACGGCAAGTTTCAGGGGAAACGTTCCATCCGCTTTCCGTGAACGAGTATCAAGATATATTCTTATCGTAGCCATTGCAGACTGTTTGCAGTTTTTTCGCGTCTTAAAGTGTCTCAATGCGACCAAATGCGCACCCCTGAAAAGAGAAAAAGACGGGTATTGAATCCCGTCTAAATCCCTTTATTCAGGCGGAGAGAGGGGGATTCGAACCCCCGAACCGCTTTTAACGGTTACACGCTTTCCAGTTGCGTATGCTCACTTTGCATCCGATTGAGTTTCAACGGGTTGCGCGGTGGGCGTTTTTTCTTTGCAGTTCATTTGCAGTTTTTTGACCCTTGCGGCTGTCCATTTCGGCAGATAGAATGAACCTTCACCCGTTATCAGGAACATGGGGTTGACCTTGTAATCGGAAACGAGATTATACAGCCATGAGGGTTGAAATATTTGTCGGCTCATGTCTTGTTGTAACTGATAGAAGTTCATGCGGTTTATGCCGTATCGCTTTGCGAATGTGGCCTTTCCCCTGATTACCTTGTCAGCCGTGAGCCGTTCAAGAGCCGTAAAGAAATTACGGCAAATCGTTTCGTTGAGTTCCTTTGATTCCATATTCATTTCTTTATTGCAAACCATCCATCTTTTCGATTCCCATTGTTATCGTATTCCGTAAGAAGCCATTGAGCAGAATCGGGCGTGAAGCAGATGTGCCAAATGCTATCCCTTTTGTCTTTCATCCTGATTTCACGGGCTGGCACTTTCCATTCATCGGAGGTCTTGACATCTTCCCACGTTCCGTCAAACGGAATGCCTGTATGTGTCATCCGCGTCCACGTTCCATCTTCGCGGATTTCCCAATAGTCCGCAGAATCAAGACCGAGCATATTATTATAATATCTCCCCGTTATATCGAGTTTCGGGGCGTTGCTGCAAGATGCAAGCAAGACGGTGGCGAATGCCGTTAAGATTATTTTTTTCATTGCCTTATTAAATATATTATTTATCTTTTGTTCTCGCTGGTGCAACATCCCTTCCCATCGTTCAAGTTCCGCAAGCGTGAAGGGCTGGCCGTCACGGAAGATGCGTTCCTGTTCCTGAACGGTCATCACGGGTAGATACTTTCGAAGGGTGAGAAGTCGCAGCATTATTTATTCATTTGTTCGATTATCCCCAGCAACCTATCTATCTGCTCATCCTTCTTTGACAGCAGCGTGAGGAATGCGCCTGTGTCATTGTTCGCGCTGTTCCCGTTGCCATTGATGGCGAGTGAACTATTAATTGCTGAAACCTTATCACCACATCCGTAGAAAAGGGAAACGTCTTCACCTAAAACTTTGCAAATCTTTTCTATCAATCCGCTCTTTATATCATCAGCCTTAAATGTTTGGTATAAGGATTGGGATGATATTCCGAGCAAATTGGCTATCTCAACATAACTTTTTCCAGTCTTGCCGAGAATCTTTTTTAATTGCTCTCCACTCATATTTCAATACTTTTATTTGTTTAAACTATTAAAAAAATATAAAAAACTAATATTAATATTTGAAATACTAATATTTTTATTTAACTTTGCAAAGAGTTTTCAAAAACCGCGCTACAAATATAAATAAAATAATGAATAAAAACAAGAAAATGAGCAAAAAAAACATTCCGATGGATTGGCGTACACCAGCCGAGATTGAACGCGAGCGGAAGCACGATGCCATCTGCAAAGGTTTCGTAGAACTGCAAACGGAACATCCTGACGTCAGCGTGTATCGCCTTTTCACCGTCATCGCCAATCAGGTAGGGATGACACAAATGGGAGTTATGAGGGTATTGCAGAAGCGTAAGTTATACACCGTGCATCGCTCTCGCTGATTAATTGATTATTCACCTTTAACAATAAGACAATGGAAAAACAAACATTCATCGCTTTGCTGGTGCTGACTTGCATCACGGCTGTTCAGGTAGTCGCAACTATGTGTGTAGGAAACTTCGGTTTCATGGCTTTGTGTTGCGGAGTGTTCATTGTGCTTTTCAGGGCAACCGATAAAGCATATAACGAGTGGAGGGGAAAATGATGGTGAATTTGCAGCCTGACGTGAATCCCGCTGGCCGATATACGGTGACAGAAGCGTGTAAGTTGCTGGGCATACATCGCGCAACCTTAAACCGTGCGACAAAAGCCCTATTTATCAAGTGTGGGTATCGCAGAGACAACCATCGGAGATACTACACGGGGCTTGAAATTATACGCTATTGGAGAAGTAAGTAAGTAAATATCTCTCATATCTATATTTTAAGGACTGTTAGAATATGTAGTCATTTAATTTTTCTATGTGTTGTTTTTCAGCCTGTGAAGGTAAAGCACATTGCCCGTGAGGGTATTGAAGTTAAGGCTAAGTAAAGTGTTTTTCATTTTTTAAATCAGCCCACAGCGGTGGGCAATTTGGAAGCGGAAAGCCTGTAAGCGGAAAAGATAAATCCGACCACCGCAGGAGCAACAGGCATATAATACTCGCATGAGCGCAGTTCGATTCTGCACGCTTCCACAAGCAACGCCCGAAGCAGTAAGAGGGCATTAAATATTTATCTATTATGAATGAAATCATTAATGTTAGCCAATCGACTATGTTGGAGGCTTTAAACCGAAGTGAAGTGGATATGCAGATTGCAACCGCGAAGGCATACCCCCGTGATGTAAAAAAATCACTTGAACGTATTAAGGCGATGGCGAAAGCCGATGAAGAAACCGCAAATGGATGTTTCTATCATTTGAGCCGTGGCGGTGATGAAATCAATGGAGTGTCAGTCCGTATGGCTGAAATCATTGCATCCTGTTGGGGTAATCTCAGGGTTCAGTCACGTATTATCGGGAATGATGGTAGAACCATCACAGCACAGGGGGTTTGCCATGACCTTGAAAGCAACCTTGCGGTATCTGTTGAGGTAAAGCGAAAAATAACTGGTAAGAACGGGCAGACGTTTAGTGAGGATATGCAAGTGGTGACGGGAAATGCCGCTTGTGCCATTGCATTCCGCAATGCCGTTTTGAAGGTTGTGCCAAAGGCTATCACGCAGGGTGTTATCAACGAGGTTCAGGAGGAAGCGAAAAAGAACATCGACCTTGCAAAGAACCGTCAGCAATGTGTAGTTTACTTTGTTTCGCTGGGTGTAGCGGAAACGCAGTTATTTGAATTCCTTGGTATTAATACAATGGAAGAAATCACGGCTGACATGATTATGAATTTGCGTGGCATCGCAACCGCCATCAAGGAAGGAACTACAACCGTTCAGGAAACTTTTGTTAAACCAGCCGATGAAAAGGCAGCAGCAGCGAAAGCGAAGGAGAAGGCCGAGGATGCAAAAAAACGCGCAGAAGCCGCGATTAATCGCTCAACCAATAAAGTGCTTACCCCCGAAGCACAAACCGCTCAGAACGAAAATTCGAAGTAAATAACTTGATAATACTTAATATTCACTTAACAACGAAGAAACAATTATGAATACTATCATTAAACCAAAGAGCCGCAAGGCGTGGCTCGCAGAACGTGAACAGGGAATCGGCAGCAGCGAGGTAGGAACAATCTTGGGATTAAACCCGTGGGAAACTCCGTATCAGTTATGGCGTAGAAAGATGGGTATTGACCCACCAAAACAGGAGAACTTCGCGATGCGTGCTGGGCATTATCTTGAAGATGCCGTGAGCCGTTTCTATTCGGATGAGACAGGCAAAGATATTATCAAGTCGAGTGAAGGTGACTGGCTTATTGTCAGCAACGAAAAGCCGTTTATGAGGGTTTCGCCTGACCGTACCTTTTGGCTCCCCGATATGCCACACAACCGTTTCAATAAGGGTATTCTTGAATGCAAGACTACGCAGATGCAGATTGATTCCGATGACTTGCCGAAGCATTGGTTCTGCCAATTACAATATCAGTTAGGCGTGGCCGAATTGAAAGTCGGTGCGCTGGCATGGCTGACCGCTGGCCGTGAGTTCGGTTACAAAGATATTGCTTTCGATGCCGAGTTCTTTGCATGGATGGCCGAGGAAGTCGAAAAGTTTTGGCGCGACCATATCATTGAAAAGAAAGAACCAGCAGCCACCGAGGTATCGGATATTCTGCTGAAATATCCGAAGCATCTGCAAGGACAAACGCTGTTGGCAGATACTCAACTCCTTTTGGCTTATGAGGAACTTGTGGCCTTGAAGAAGGAGAAGGGAGAAGCCGAGAAGCGAATCAAGGAACTTGAAGATGAGTTCAAGATGGCGATGGGAGAATGCGAGAGCGTTACCACCAGCGATGGAAAAACCCTGTGTACATGGAAGGCATCAGCCGCAAGCCTGACGTTCGATGCAAAGGCATTGCAGAAAGCTGAACCCGACATTTATGAGCGTTACCAAATCGAGAAGGCTGGCACACGCAGATTCTTGCTGAAATGAAAACGATAAGTAATGCCGACTTCGCTCTGTTGCTGGATTGCGCCCGACAGTTTGTTGATACTCCGTGCGACATCAGCGATTTAAGGGGCGTAAACCAGCGCAGACGGGGGCGGCTGCTTTTAAAGAAGTTAGCGAAATGAAAAAGACGTTTATACTTTATACGGATATTTGCAAGGGTGCGCTCAAACGGATGAATGCGGTTCAGGCTGGATTGTTATTTAACATGATTGTCGATTATGCCGATGGCTCGGATGTGACCTCATGCAATGACTTGGCCGTTGATATGGCGTTTGAAATTATACGTGCAGCCATTGAAACGAATAACCGTTCATACGAAGAGATTTGCGAGAAAAGACGGGAAAGCGGACGGAAAGGTGGTTTAGCAAAAGCAAGCAAAGAAAGCAAAAATAGCAAAAGCAAGCAAATGCTAACAAAGCAAGCAAATGCTAACGAAATAGCAAAACCTACCTATATGATATGTAATGATATGAAATGTAATGAAATTAAAGATACTAACGTATCTTATGATAATTTAAATAAAGAAGAATCTAACGATTCTTTGTCAAGTTGCGAACTTGACTTTGCCCGCCTGCTTGACTTTTTCAATTCTCAGTTGAAGAAAAATAATTCCCTGATACCATCCATCAAACAGTTGTCGGATGCACGCAAGAAAACCCTGAAAGCCCGTGCGCGTGAATACGGTAAAGAAGCATTGGTAAAAGTATTCCAAAAAGCAGCCATTTCGGATTTCCTTAATGGGAAAAACGATAGGAGTTTTACGGCTTCGTTTGATTGGTTGCTGAAACCAACGAATTTTCCGAAGGTGCTGGAGGGCAATTATGACAATCCCGTGAAGGATAAGCCAAAGGATGCCATTACCAGCAACGTAAACGGATTGATTGAGCAAGTGAAGCAAGAGCAGCAGCAGCGAGAGGAAGCTGACCGTCAGCGCGTTCTTGAATTCTATGAGAAAGCACAAAATGGTGATAAGAGGTCACAACAACTTGTTGATATGATGCGCGAATCAGGTAAACTCGCAAAGTATGGTTTGGAGTGATGGGGAATATTAAGTTAAGACAATATCGCTACCCTGACGTGACAGACCTTGAACACGTAGAAGAAACATTGAACACGTACAGACGGATGGAAAGGGTGTTGAAACGTAGGGAGAATCGGAAGCAATATTTCCGTGAGCGGTATATGAAGAAAGTCGGATTAATTAAATAAAAAACGATATGCAGTTATTTGAAATCATTGGTAATCTCGGAAGTGATGCCGAATACAAGAAGAACCAGCAAGGCGGTGAGTTCGTGACGTTCACGGTGGCCGTGACAAAGCTTATGAAGAATCGCGATACAGGCGAGACCACGAAGAAAACAACGTGGATTGAGTGCAGCCGTAACGGGCGGCAGAACGTTGACCAATATCTTAAGGCTGGCGTGAAGGTCTTTTGCCGAGGTGAAGCAAAGGCACGGGCATACAAGAACCAGCAAGGGGATGCCATCGGCTCACTCGGTATGCGCGTGATGGAAATTGAGTTGTTGGGTAAGCCATCCGAGAAATTGGATGAAACGCCATTCTGATTAAATTCACGTGTCGGGGCTGTCAGGGTAAGCGTGATGCCTGAACTGAAAAACTGGTCGGCTGGCAGCCCTTCTTTTTTAAATCTAATAAGCAAGAAATTATGCCTGAACTAAAGGAAAAGAAAGAGAAGGAAATAGCCCTCATATCTAAAGAGCGATTGCAGGAAATACTTAACATCCTATTTCCTTATGGGTATAGCCATTATAAACGTGTGTATTATACTGGAGTTTCGCCATTTATAGGAGATAGGTTTAATATCATTACCATCATTGCCAACGACCCAAAAGGATGGGGCAGCGTGTTTGCCATCTGTATGGATAGATTTGACGAAGACAGCAATGAGGATGATAGCCTCGGTTTCTATAAGGGCATCATGAAACTGCTCATGCCCGAACTGCACAGCGAAGATGAAAAGTTCAAGGAACATCTTAACGTTCTTGATTTCCATTGGGCTTCGGAAGCAGTTAAAGAGAACGCATTCCCAGCGAATGTAATTCTTAGACGTAATAAAAACGATAAATAACATGGAAAAGAAAAAAGTATGCAAGATGCAAAAGAAGCAAGTTGAGCAGATTCAGGAACTTGCGGATAAGATTCAACAGGCCATTGATGAAATGAAAATCAAGCCAGAAGATGAATTGGAGGTGTTTGCGGAAACTGTTTCCCTATTGATTATCCATTGGGGGCGTACAAGTGAATGGACACCACTTGAAACCTCTTCATACGCTGGCTACGTGATGGTCAAATTTATGGAGAAAGGAATCGGGAGTGAGATAGATAGATTTGAGGATTATCTTAAAAAAGAACGTAATAAACGTAATAGATATGGAAACAAGAATTAATATTGAGCAATTCGATAACGGGATTGCGTTACATTGGCACGCGGTTAATTTGGATTTAAATGACAAGGAACTCGTTATCTATAACAGCGATATTGACCGCGAGTTGGGTAAGATTATGCGCTCGGATATTGAAGCCGTTATGAATACGTTTGCGGCAAATGAAGTAAAGTTATCAATCAAAATAGAACCTATTGAAGATGACAAATAAAGAACACGCAGAACGCTGGGCGAAATACATTATACCAGCCGTATTCCGTGCCGAAGATGCATTACGGAAGGCTCACCCTGAATGGAACGAGCGGCTTGCGCTGTTGGGTACGCCTGATGGTGAGAATCCGCATAAGGTTGCGGAGGAGTATTGTAGAGAGATTGCCGCGATTATCATTAAGAGCGGTAGTGATTATGAACCTGATGGAACATTGGAAAATGAAGATAATACGAATTGATAACTTGATATTAAATGCCGATAATATAACGTTAATCTGCAGACCTGATGAAAAATATTGTATTCGGATTTTCGGTGTTGGTATTGAAAAAGGTTTGGATATCAACTACCATACGCCCGAACAACGTGATAAAGATTTTCATAAATTGGCTTATTTATTGAGTGAGTTATGATAACATTTCTTATTGGTATGGCATTAGGCTTCATGCTGGCCGTGCTGAATTTTATTTGGTTGTACTTTAACGATTAAAATATTAATATATAAAATGGCAAAGAATATCATAAAAAAAGATGAATTAAAGGAATTGGGTTCGTTTATTAATTCATTAATTGAAAATAATGGCGGGCATATAAAAGATGAGTGGTTAAAACTTTTGAAACTTCAAGGTTATAACTATAAAAAGAATGCGAAAAAGGTAGTTAAGGCAGATAAAGAACCCGAAGATTATACTGATTTTAGTATGATGATTCAAAAATGCTTGCTTGAGAATCCGCCTGAAACTGAATCATTACTACAAGAAAAGATAGCGTTTTATTCGGTTAACCTTTTAAAACTTGCCGAAATGGAATTATCGAGTAAATACGAAGAGGTTAATAGGGGATGGTATGAAAACGGCAAATGGATTGTATTAAAACGTATGTTGGATAAAAAATGGAATATTAAGTTTGATTTAGATGGGAATGGAGATGTATTACAGATAACGCTAAATGAAAATAAATGAATAATAAAACCATATCCCTGAAACCGAAGGTGAAGCCTGACCGCGTTATCGGAATAGACCCCGATGCCGTGAAGTCGGGCTTTGCCCGTTTGGATATCAAGACACGGGAGATAGAGTGCAAAACGCTGGCGTTCCCTGAACTGATAGCTGCATTACGATATGAACACGATAGAGCAAAGTTTATGAATGAGAACTTAATCGTAGTCATCGAAGGCGGCTGGCTCAATCATGGAAACTGGCATCTGCCATCCGTCTGCTCAAAGTTCAAGGCAGCAGCACAAGGCCGTTCCGTAGGCATGAACCATCAGACGGGAATCCTGATTGCGGAAATGTGCGAATACTTGTTTATTCCGTTTCAGGTAGTGAAGCCATTGCAAAAGATTTGGAGTGGAAATGACCGCAAGATAACACATGAGGAACTTGCAACCATCACGGGCATTCATGGCCGTACCAATCAGGAGGAACGCGATGCGGCATTGCTGGCGTGGTGGTATGCTGGGCTTCCGATTCGTATAACTAAAAACAAGTAATTATGGATAATATGGAGAAGAAATATAGAATAACAATGACAGAAAGTCAACTGCGGCTTATGATTGATGCTATTGAGGATTGGCATAGATTTCTTTCAGGACAATGTGGTATGGATAATGCTACATCATATATTAAAGATACACACACAGCCCGTGAGAATCTTGACACTTATGTCCGTCCGTACATTGTACCTGAATTGAAATACAGAGGAGCAGCTTATGGTTGGAGTGGAGGGCAATGTCCTAATGAGCACCAACGTAAAGCAATAGCAATGTCTTACCTCCTATACAGAGAGCCGTTGCACTACCTGACTACCCACAGTGATAAAAATATGTCTTGGAATGTGTATAACGGAGAAACTCTGACTTGCGAAGAGCAAGGAGAAATGATTAAGATTGAGGAAGTAAAAGAATAAAGTTATGAAAAGAACAACAAGAAACAATATCTTGCGCTATATGGTGGCAACGGTATTTGTATCTGCATTTTTGTTAATTGCATCGCTGTTGTGCATAGGTCTTTATTGGCTTAATGACAAAACTGGATGGCTTATATACCCAGTTGTATTAGTTGTAGGCTTTATCTATGTGGTTTACATCGTAGGAAGAAGTATCACAATAAAAGACAAAAAGGAGGAATAGACTATGGAAGTAGTTAAATATCTATGCGAGTTCTTCTTTTGTGATATATGGCACTATCTTGGACTATTATTGCTTGTAGCAGTATTATTTGGAAGAGGAATTATAAGTATCAAATAAAAAAGACTATGAAAATTACCGAAGATTATGTCTCTTATGAAGTAGCAAAGCTACTCAAAGAGAAAGGATTTGATATATTCAAACCTTATGGATGGGATGAAGAACTTTTTGATAAAGAGCACCCAAGAAACTTTTCATTAGGATTTGATAGTAATGAGCATTGGATTTCTTGTCCATCTCAGTCAATAGCAATGAAGTGGTTGAGAGAAGTATATGGCTTGTACATATGGGTAGATTATTCTCGTCTTGATTGTAATGAAAAACAACCCTATTTGTGGAATATCGTTGAAACTAAA
>OCTX012277968.1_pt1 | contig 21027 bp, 16 predicted proteins | sample 1539691 | NCBI WGS metagenome assembly OCTX01 (sample SAMN02144231, study PRJEB22623) | gut metagenome | biome: sheep rumen | host: Ovis aries | place: New Zealand
AACATTTATTTATAAACAATGGTGAACACCTTGCTGATGACAATGCATCAACAGGGCTAAAGGTCATAAACCGATAGCTTGACGGGGTTCGCCGAACAGTTACAAAACAACATGTCATGGATTATAATTGGAAGAAGATAAAAGAACAAATGATCTCTTGCAGCAAGGTGGCTTTTTCAGAATGTAGAATCATAGTCACTGATGCAGAGCTTGAAGAAGATGTAGTAATATTCAACAATTTTATTCATCTTAACACCTCCTACATTGAGATTGCAAATTTGCGGCATGATATGACCCGTAGCCTGCAAGAGACATGTGTGTCCGAAATTGGAAAAGTAGAATGCTTAAAATCTCTCTGTACAAATATCGATACGTTCTTGAAAAAACTTCTCCCTTTTATAGGACTCAGACGATTTGTAGATATAAAAGGAGATGGCGAAATGAGACTTCTCAAGGCAACGGGATTATGGGGGGCTACGATTCCGGATTTTACAGTAGATATCCCTTCAAGCTTTTCTGGCAATCCTAATGGCCTCTTGATACTCGGGCATGCCAACTTGACACGAAATGCACTAGTGCATACATCTCCGGCGTGGGATGTTGCTGAGACAATATTGCGGCTTCGTTATGTATTGGCACTATTTGTTCTGCTAGTTCATTTTTTCAAGGCTCAATTACTGTCTGTCGATTCTAACTTGTCAAAGCGAGATACAAATCATTTCGAGGAGAATGAAGATTACGCGTTGTTGTATGATTATATTAGTTACGGAAACTCTTCTATGGAAATCAAACGACGCTATGTTAGTATGTTTGTAAGGCACCAACTGTCCCGTTTAGGTGACATATCTGAAAAAGATTTAGTTGATAAAATGACTGTTTTTTCTGAAAACACACTAGATGCCAATGCGTCACGAAGACTTCTCAGCGAGATAGAAAGAAATGGCGCCATTGTACCTACCAAACAGCATCCAAAAGCCTATGCTTTGTCTGAAGAAGAAAAGGAAAGAATAAAAGAGGCAAAAGAGAATTATGATACAGCCGTGCAGAACAATAATACCGCCATACAAGATGTAATTAACAGGTACGGCATTCAAATGAGCGTCGCACAACTGAATGAGGCCGTGATGAACCACCTTGAATCTCAGTATAACTATGACATAGAGGAGGCGATTGGCGATGCTAGTGTTGTAGAGAAGGAGGATTATAAAAAGTTGATTGAAAAATTGAAACAGTCCGGTTGCCCAGAAGATAAAAGTAGGGAAGCTTATGAAGAGCTGCTAAGCATCAATCGCGATAACGACATTATTGTAAGAATCAGCGCAGGCAAAGCGTTTAGGAAAATTTCTGATCCAGGATTGTTTAATGAATATGTGAGAAAAGCAGACAGAAACGTCTGGATAGACACTCAGATTCTCCTATATCTACTTTGTCATAATGACGATTACTCAACTTATAAGAACTCATATTACAAGACGGCAATGGCTTTATTTAGGCACAATCCTAGTACGGGAAATTTTCATTATAAGTTGCCATTGTTCTATCTAAATGAGATTATTTATCAGTTACGGCAGGCATTATTACTAATTTCTGTGGTAGATCAGCCTTTTGCAAAGGGTAAGAAAATGTCGCAGAATGTATTCTATAGGCACTATTGCTATCTTAGCTCTAACGAAGGTTTACCAGAAGGCGTTGAAACATTTGCAGACTATATGGAGGACAACTTCAATCTCTATGAGGTTGATGCGTTTGATGCTGATTGTAACGCGATTATTGAGAACATTGTCAAAGAAAGGTTGGCGGAGTATAAGATAAATGTTGAGTTTATAGATATGTTTGCACCTAGTGAAATAGAACGCTCTGAAGAGTTGTTAAAGGAAGCGGCCAAGTCAGAGGGCTTGGTAAAACAAGGGAAGCCTTTACACAATGATGCATTTATGGGCTGCTCTTTGTTTAAGAATGTGGACGAACAAAAGCCAATATTTATAACCCTTGATGGCAGTTTTGAACCTTATCGAAAGATGTACGTAAGGAGATATATCCGCTCCGGTTCTTTCAACTGGCATCTGTTTAGCCCTTCTGGGTTTGTTAATCATTTGGACTTTATTGATTTCAGAGTTAATCCGGATAATCTTACAGACGATCTAATTTCTATGGTTGAAACATCGGAAATGAAGGATAAAACATTAAATTTTATCGATCGCTTTAATCGTTTTCTAGATATACCTCAAATATCAAATAATCAAAGAAAAAAATACATTGCATGGGTTGGTGAATTGTTTCAATCAAAGGAGTTCTCTTATAAGGCAGATACACCCTCAGAGGAAACTTCCCCACAAATTATGAGGTTTATGGAAGCTCAGGATAGTGTGTTTAACCGTTTCTATGAGCAGGAAGGTGGCGAAAAGGTTAAGGAGTTCCAACTGATGCTTAGAAACGAAGATTGGTTTTACAAATATATTCAGTTGCTTTCGGAATTCTCTAAAACATTCGAAGCGACCAAAGAGGATTTATATATTGCCGTTGAGGGAAAATTGGACGAGTTTAAAGAGTCTACAAAAGAATAAATAGTCTGACAGGTTAGTGTCCCGACATAATCAGAGTTGCTTAGGTTTATTTAGTTGATAAATAAATTCGAAGTAACAAAGATATGGCAAGGATATTAATTTGTCCCGTTCATACTCCTGTACACGTTCGCCAGTACAGCCGTTTCCGTCTGGGTCGGTGGGAAAACGTACGTGAGCACTGCAGGCATCTTCCAAGAAGATAGAACGGTCGTCTTGAGCACAGGCGGTGACCAAAGGCTCCACTCCCTTCGGGGAGTGTTTTTAAGATTTTTATCAGATGGTTCTGTTAATAGCAAAACGAAAGTTCGTTTGGTTGATAGTGTAAAGAGCTCATAGAAAACAAAAAGGGCTCCTGGAACATCCCCCGCGGCCTGATGAACGGATTCGCAAAGATAGGTGACGTGTTGAACCTGCCCCTGAACACCCAGCGCATGCAGAAACTGACGGAGAACTATGTGGTGTCGAATGCCAAGATCAAGGCTGCCCTGGGCATGAAGGAAATGCCGGTGAGAGCTAAGGATGGGCTTAGGGAGACTATTAAGAGTTTTGAGGGATAAGCCATTTCCCTAAAGTAGTATGCAAGGATACCGAAGAAACACTAGATATTTGATATTTGTTAAATATGAACGTAAACTTGTCAAATGCTGTAAAGATGTTCTATAGTAAATCATCTTACGAGATGGTTTACATGGAGGCTATTGCTAATGCTCTGGATGCAACTGCAACCGAAATAAGCATAGATATATCAGCTAGCTCAAAAAGGATTGCAGACACGCTACAGGTGACCATTAGTGATAATGGTGTTGGCTTTACTGATCGCAGGTTTAAAAAGTTCAGCAATCTGTTTGATACTGAAGATGCTGCCCACAAAGGATTAGGACGGTTGGCATATAGGTTTTATTTCAATGATGTTCAAATAGAAAGCTGGTATGATAATAATAAACACAGAAAGTTTTCTTTCTCTGACGATTTTGATGGCAAAAGTGATATAGATACTGTCAATGACGATAAATGGCGTAGGGGGACAAAACTTTATCTTTCTGATTATGTAAAAAAGAAACTGTTTAATAACAGTATAATAGATGTAAAGTTTCTGAAGAATAAGATTCTGTCGCATTTCTATCTCAAGTTGTTCCTTCTAAAAAAGCAAAATATCAATATCGTTATTCATCTTATTTCTAAAATTGACGGTAAAGATAAAAAGGCGGTTATTTCAACAGACGATATCCCTGATTTTGAGACAATCCCTATTGATGATACAGATGTTGGAGTGATGTTTACTGGCATGACTCTATATTACTTTGTAGAAAAGACGGATGACAAGAAACCAAGCAATGTAGTTACAGCCATTAATGTGGAGGGGAGAACGTATGCCCAAAACTTTATAACCAAGGAGTTTTTCCATAGTGGTTATAATATGGTGTTCCTTCTTTTTTCGAATAACTTCAATGGATTGGCCGAAGCTAACCGAGAAACAATTACTCTAACAGATTCAAACAAGCAACTGTTTCGTAATATTTTCATTAAGTATATCTCCAAAATTCTTAATGGTATGTACCCTGATATAGCAACAGCACAATCGAAAAAGAGAGAACAACTGGAAGGACGTTATCCTCACTTGTCGAGTTATATTGATGGTAATAGTATTGGCTATATGCAGCAGAATGAAGTAATAGGCAAGGCCGAGGATTTGTTTTTCAAAGCCCAGCGTGAAGTACTCAATGCTCCTACATTGAACCAGGAACAATATGAGAAAGCCAAGAACATTACATCTTCATCATTGACACAATACATCTTGTTCAGGCAGCGAGTAATAGACAAGTTGAAGTCGCTTGATGCAGGAAAAAGAGAGGAGGAAGTGCATAATTTGATCTGCCCCAGATATCGTGTGTTTGATGGAAAGGACGCCTATAATGACTTGTACAAACAGAACCTGTGGTTGATAGATGACAGGTTTATGACCTATAGTAACGTGCTCAGTGAGAAAGAGATGACGGAACTATTCAAAATCATAAATCCGGAAACTGACTATGAGCATACAGGAAGGCCTGACATTGCTATTGTGTTTTCTTCAGCCCCCGAAAAGTCAGAGAAATTTGATGTGGTTGTCATTGAACTTAAGCGCGAGGGTATAGATATTGACAAGACGTTAGGTGTTGAGCGGCAACTATTTGATAGGGCGAGGGAACTTTATGGCCATTTTGGAGAAAAAATCCAGCGTATGTGGTTCTATGGTATCATAGAAATAAGTGAAAAGGTAGAGCTGGAACTGGATGGATATGACCCTCTGTACTCTACTGGGAAAATACTCTTTGCGCAGAAGAACGTTAAAATTTCCTTGAACCCGAAGAAGACGATTGATGTAGGTGTTTATCTGGTGGATTACGACGCGCTGATTGGCGATGCAGATAGAAGGAATGAGACTTTCCTTAGTATTATCAAGAATACGTTTAAGGAGAGTGTTGAGGAAGGGGAGTGAGAAGATGAATAAAAATTCAATAGCATATCAATCAATCTTTGGTGAATATCACAAAGATGAGGATCGAATAACAGCAGCACTTTTGCAGATCCTTCGTATTGGGGGACCTGAATTGATGAATGCAGTTTTTGATGACTGCTTACGTTGCGATTGAGGAAATTGCAACGGGACTGATGGAACTACGGAAGAATGGATTCTAAATCAATATAGATGTTTGAAAGAAAAGAGAAGGGTGGGAATAGTTATTATCCTACATTCTTCTATACATACCTGGATGTACCCCATGACATTCAATATCTAGGGAGATATCCTGTGGATGAAAGGACGGAGGCTTTCTTTCTGCATGAATACATTCACAACCTGCAAGACCTGACTACACCATCTGGATATGCACGAATAGAGACTATAGTGGATCAGATGAAGTGGGCGGTGAGCGAGATGGGGAAAAGAAAAAATGTACGGATACCCCTGAAACCAGATTCCACATGGGCTTACAACATGAAACCTAATGCTGTAAGCCTTCGTATAGCCAAGGGGGAGATGAAGAAAAAGACGGAACTCGGTACTGATGTGGTGTATAATAGTCCTAAAGAATTGAAGCTAAACGACGAACTTGTACCAACTACAAACGGGAGGTACATAAGAAGAAAGGCAACGACGACATTTGTCTTCGAGGATGACAAACACAATGAATACGAATACCGAATAGGGGAAATGGCCATATCGGAATCGATGGCTTATATCATGGAGAAACACATCTATCCAGACGCACTGGAAGATGGGGCGGATTTTCCATACAACGTGGTAAGAAATGTTGTGAGGTGGAAATGTCCAAGGGCTGAGGATGATGTGATACTGACGGCTATATGTGACGTGTGTTTGATGTATTCATTTCCCGGTATTGCTTTTTTCATCCTGATAAATTTCTTGGAAAATTATGATGGTGATATAACACCAGAATTTATATATGTTTATGGTTTAGGGCCTGAAATCTGTGAGAAGTTAGGCGTGGAGACCTGGATGGAGCAGTTTGACAAGACAAATGACCTCGCAATAAAACAGTTGCGGGACTACTTTAATCATCCTTACTGGCAAAACACACAGTTCGTGCTGACAGCATCGATGGTTAATGCGTATGCATATAGAAAGAACAAACCATCGTTTATGCTGGATATAATAAAGGGTGGACAGATAAGTCATAATTATGCTTTTCAAGATGCTTTATCCAATATGGGGTGTATGGCCATCCTGACAGCAAATGACCAATTGTTCTACTTCTCCCCCAGAACAGCTACGAAAGTGGTGGTGGATCCTGACTGGTTCGTCGTTCTTTATCAAGTGTATAAGATTTTGTTTACAGAAGAGGCCATTGACGAACAAGGTGGTAATAGGGTGGTATGCTGGAGATGTTGCCTGAAAGCTTGGTGTCAATGGAGTTTTAATAAGAAGAATTTGCCAGACATTACGTCTTCTTCGTACAATTGTATTCAAGCACCTTGGCTTAATACGACTGATGAATTGATGGCACAATGTGCATTTGGTCGGCTGTGGGGCGCATATGATTTGAAAAGGGTGAAACTGAAGCCTGACTATAAGAAAGATTGAGAGGGAGGATAGGATTGATGTGTTAAGGTAGTTGACTGAGCAGAATAAAAACAACAACCAATGGGGGTTACGGAACCACAGAATTAATCAATAGGTTATGCTAAATATAAAGGGAATATACATACATAAGGGCTGCAAATACATTAAGTGTTTGCAGGAGGATACCTATTATTCCCTTGAAAGCAAAATGCCTGAGGATTTCTTTGCACCTAATGTGTGTATTACCACTATCGTAGGACAGAATGGAGCAGGTAAATCCTCACTGCTGGACATTCTTTTTAGGATACTGAACAATATTGGCTATTGCCTCTATGGCCATGTGGAAAGGAATGCAGCTGATGACATGAGCTATGTATTGGGTTTATATGCTGACTTATACTATAAACTGAATGGAATGGATGGCGTGTTACATTGTCGCAACAGGGCTATTGCTTTGGAATATGGTAATAAGAAAGTGAAATTTGCCGTAAGACATCATAAAGGCCATAAGTTGGTACGGGATGAATTGGAGTTTGAAGGTTACGAGGACTATACACATCCTGATTTTCCTAAGATGAAGGAGATTGCTAAGATGTTTTTCTACACGATAGCAACCAACTATTCCTTGCAAGCTTATATTTCGCAAGATTATAAAGATGAACCTACTGTAAGCTATTCAGAACAAGAACAAGCCAATGTGCCTGGTGAAAGCATCTGGATGGACAATCTTTTTCATAAGAATGATGGATATATGTGCCCGTTAGTCCTTAATCCATTCCGAGATAAAGGTAAGATTGACATGGCAAATGAGGAGCATCTGACGACACAACGTTTGGAAGCTATCTTGATAGAAGAGGATGAGAATCACCCATTTATGGAGGGTTACCGTTACGACCATATTACCTATAATCTTAATCCGAGAACAATTCAGTATGGATTCCGTAATATCATTGGCAATTCCAGGATGTACTTTTCTGAAGAGGAAATAGAGGAACAGAATGAGAATATCGCATTAGAAGAGGATAGGAAGAAATATGTTAAGAATGAGGATCTGGAGGATTTTAAAAGAGTAGCACTCGATACTAACTCATACGCCCATGCAATTTTGGCAGCACTCTTTTGTGGGGTTAAGGAAGGAATGACTACCGTTGAACTGGCATTAAGGGAGTATGTAGTGTATAAGGTACTGAACATAGCAGAGAAATATCCTTCGTATAGCCACTATGGAAAGTATCTTTTTACAAATAGTCTGTTTTGCTCTGCACCGGCAGAAGATAGACAGAATACGTTGCAGATGGCTAAGGATTTGGCAAGGGCTGCCAAAGGGAATAAGTCGCACATCGGTCTTAAACTCAATCAAGCCCTTCATTTCATTTATAGTACAAAGCGTTTTAGCCAAGAGCAATGGAAAAAGTTGGAGGAACCATTTACCTATTCTGAATATTGTCAGATCTTAAACATTACCGAAAAAGGGATGAGCGTGGCGAAGAGAATGAGTTTCCTGCCGCCCACCATATTCCATCCAGAGGTGCATGTAAAAAAGACTGGAGCTGAAAAGAGCATGACTATCAATCAACTGAGCTCAGGAGAACGGCAACTGTTCTTTACACTCAGTACGTTGGTATATCATATACAGAATTTACGATCGATACCAACGAATGGTAGTAGGGTGAGATATGGTAACGTGTGTTTGGTATTGGATGAGGTGGAGATATGTTTCCATCCAGATTACCAGCGTACGTTCGTAAAACGTTTCCTTGATACAGTTACTTCAATGCAACTGAATCATGCATTCGGTATACACGTCATAATAACTACTCATTCTCCGTTCTTATTGAGCGATATTCCGCTAGAGAACATTCTCAGCCTGGATGACGGTGAACCAAAGAAAATGGCATTACGGAATACATTCTGTGCCAATGTGTATGACTTGTTGAACAATCCATTCTTTATGCAGCAGTTTATTGGTGACTTTGCATCCGAAAAACTGGATAAACTTATTGAAGAGGTAAATCAAGAAGGAGGCCTGGATGAGGCAGCATATGAAAGTATGAAGGCCAAAGTCGAGATGATTGGTGATGACTTTGTCCACGATCGGCTGCTTGAAAAACTGGCCGAGAGGTATTCGAAACTTGCCATATTGAGAAACCGCGAGCGGGAACTTAACGAGGAACTACAACGGGTGAAACGGGAGATAGAACTTGAACTTCAGAATCAATGATAGCCATCAAGTATAGTGGAAAAGTGCTGCCCAAGTATGAAGCCTTATGCGAAACGCTACAAAATAAAGTAGCGACTTGGATTAGGCTTGGATATGTTGGGGATCGACGGTCGAATGTGCCTATGGACGTAGAGTCAATGCGGTTTTTTAGATTGTTGAACCGCAAGGATTCTATCAAAAAGCTGGCTAATATGCCCGCTTCTGCCTTGGAAGGATATATGGATCTGATTGAAAAGCATTTTCCAGACTTGGCAACAGACAGGACGGCAAAAGAATCGGATCCAAAAGCTAATGTTAGCCCTCTATACAAATGTATAACGAAGGCCTTCTCTAATTATGGATATGATAGCGACACTTTCCCGTCAGAGGAACTGATGGACGATTTGGATTTGACAGTTTGTCCTTATTGTAACAGAAACTTTGTAAAATCAATACAAGTGAGGCAGAACGCACAAGGGATGGATGTTTATGTAAGAGGGCAACTTGATCATTTCTATCCAAGGTCGCTTTATCCCTATCTGGCAATATGCAAGCACAACCTTGTGCCAAGTTGTCCTTCATGCAATGGAGCTGCGGGCAAGCATTTTGATAATACAAGGACAAAAGGAGTGGTGAATCCTTATACGTTGGCTGACAGTAACGGTTTGAAGTTCAAGATGTCTATTGTGAGAAAAGGGTTTGCAGATTTGAGAACTTGCGCTCAGGCTATCAGTATTGATGTGGATTGCACAGAGAACCCCGCTTTGGCAAACAATGAAGATATATTCCATCTGAAGAAATTGTACGCAACGCATACAGACTATGCAGCGGAAGTTTATTATAAGTCGATACTTAGGACCCCACAAGCGTACAAACGATTTATAGGGAAAAAGATGATTGAAAATGGAATGAAATATACAGATGCGGACTTTGAGCGATTACTGCTTGGAAACTACAGTAGAGAAGAGGACTACAATAAAAGGCCGTTGTCGAAATTCTGCGTTGACATAGCGAGGCAGAAGAAGTTGTTACCATGAATAGAAACCAAGAACTATAAATAATATGAATATGAGTAGTAAAGCTGATTTCTTATCAAACAGACCTTTAGGAAAGGATCTTTTGGATGGCAAGTCACAAGATTATGTGGCACAGGCTATCAAGAAACATATAGAAGAGGTGGATTTGGAGATGAATACTCAAAATTCGCTTCCTCGCATTATTGGTGTTGAAGGTTCTTGGGGGTCCGGAAAATCCAATATGCTCCTCCAGCTACAGGATAAATTGAAATCCAATTACTACTTCTTTACCTACGATGCCTGGGGTAATCAGGAGGATTTGCAGCGCAGGTCGATTTTGGAGCAGCTGACAGATGAACTAATACGTGAAGAACAGTTAGTAAAAGATACAGAGATAACGATTCTCGATACAGACCTTGATAAAGAGCCAACTGTTAAGAAATGCACTTGGAAGAGAAGACTGTTTGCACTCGTAGCACGCAAATCAACCACACATGATGTTACTATACCAAAGATGGAAAATTCTACCAAGGCATTTGCGCTGATGTTGCTGCTTGTTGCAATAGTGCCTACGGTAATGGATGCCATGAAACCTGAGGATGCACCGTGTTGGTATTCATGGTTGATTTTGGGTTTAACATTACTTCCCTTTTTCATCTTTTTGATTTGTAAGTGGAAGTACAAGTGGTCGTGGCGAGAGATGTGGAAAATGTACCAGACAGAAGGAAGGACAGATTCTGCAACATATACCATCAGCGAGCTGGAACCTTCAGTGACAGAGTTTAGGAAGTGGATGGATGATTTGGCTAATTCGTTGATTGACGGAAAACGTCTGGTAATCGTGTTCGACAATATGGACAGACTACCTAGGGAAAAAGTCCGTCAACTCTGGTCATCCATTCAAACATTCTTTGCAGGTAAAGATGATAGCAAGGTGTGGTGCATCATCCCATTCGACAGGGAACATCTTGCAAATGCCTTTGCAGAGGAAGAAAGCTCGGATAATAATAAGATAAAGATAACCAATTATTTTATTGAGAAAACGTTCCCTGTCGTGTATAGAATACCAGCGCCCATTATTACCGATTATAGAGGCGTGTTTAAGGAATTATTTGAAAGAGCCTTTGAAACCAGAGAAGAGCAGGATTTGATAAATCGGTGCTATCGCTTGAAATATCCTACGCCCAATATGAGGGAAATGATTTCTTTCATCAACAAGTGCGTATCACAGTGTCATACCTGGGGAGATGAAATCCGACTTACAAGTATTGTGCTTTTTGAACTGAATAAAGATATTATTTTCAAGGAGAATAAACCTGATGAAGTAATTATCAATGGAGACTACATGGGTGATTTTGGCGGAGTCGTTGAAAATGATGAGGTGTTACCCGTAGAAATGTCTTCACTCGTGTATGGCGTTTCTAAGAAGAAATCAGCACAGTTGCCACTCAAGAACTTGACAGAAAAAGCACTTGCGAGCAAGGATGGATCTAATTTCGAACAATTTGCGAATGAGCAGCCAGAGTTCTTTGTAATTTTGGATGAAGTAACAGGGGGGATGGATGCTGCCCATTTGGATAATGCGGTAAGGCATATTTCAAGCATTAACAAAGAGAATATAGCAGAGGAGAACCTTAAACTACTCGATAAAATTTGGCTGAGGCTTGGACGTGTTTATCTTAAGAGAACGCAGAATGAGATCACTTTCCGAGAAGAAGTGCGGCTGATGGTGGATAATTGTCCTAAGCAAGAGTTAAAAGAAAAGATAGCGAAGAAGTTTATATACTTGTTTGCATCTGGTGAGAAAAATGAGCATAAGGGGGAAGATTGGTTTTTCGTATATCAGGCTTTTGATGCCTTCACAAAGGAAAGAGGTGTCAATGTGATGTTGCCCGAAAAGATTTTAAAGGCTGGAGACTTTCTTGAATATGTTTTGTTCGCACATGATGAATATAAGAATTATCCAATTAGTTGTGCAAATAGTGATGTTAACACAGCCGCTATCAGTTTTATCAAAGAGGGCTCGGATATTTCTGATAGAATTGCCCTACTTAAGGATGACGAACGATATGACTTTAGTGAGCTATTATCTGCAGCAAAAAACTTGGTAGAAGAAGAAACTGCAACTGATGATAATATAGGGGCGGTGCTGAATATGTGCAAAACGCTGTCAGATAAGCCGTTAAAGTTAAATGTCAATCTGGGTTATCTTGATACACTCATACATGAGAGTGGCGTGACATTTGACCTTCAGTTGTTAAGAGCTCTCGCGGGGAAAGAAATAAGTGGAGAAGGGGATTCTTATTATGAAGAAATGGCCAGGATTACCTACAAATATACAGACACCTATGATGTGTGGAATAAAACACATGCTTATGGAACTCAGGTGATGGCAAAGGTGCTTGGTAATCTTATTAAGGATAATCGTCAATATGGACAACCAGACCAGATAAAGGATGTGTTAACCGATATGGCAAATATTGAGAGCCGGACTGGCGTGGAGCGGCAGTTACTCATCAGATTCGTCAATGATTGGGGTAAGCAGACTCTCAATGATGTTGAGAAGAAGGTATTAATGCCGAATGTGTTTGGAAATGAGAGCTGGTGTAAAGCATTGTTGGATGAAAAATGCCCGTTATCAGAGTCGATACTTGAAAAATATTATCAGGACTTCAATTCACAGACACTTACTTCGTTTGTAAATGCAAATAATGCATGGGTGGCTCTGAATAACAGTTACTGGTTGCGGGTGTTAAAGATTCTTGTTGACAGTGCTGAATTCAAGAATGCTTGCTCAGAAAGACTGATTGAGATAACCACTCACGTTATAGAAGGAATATGCACAGGGCATATCGCTGACGGGAATGGTAATATGGATTTGCAGTTGAAACTTCTGTCGTGGGCAGAATTTGCGAATGTTTCAAGCAAAGTGAATGAAATGATGGGTAAGCTTGGCAATGGACAATTGGCGATAAATGTCTTTAAATTCAAGACCTTGCATCACTATATGGAAAAGACAAGAGGTTATGAGACTCAATATCTTAACTATGTTCTAAAGCCCATCATTGTAAATGAAGAGGTGCAAAGCATTATTTTAGGCAATAAGGACTTTTATGAACAGCTGCTTCGTAACAATTTGGATCAGGCCTCTGACCTTAAAACAGATTTGATTAAACTCCACGATAGTTCCAAGAATGAAGAGTTTAAAACTATGGTGGAGAGATTAGGTATATTGCCAAAGGAAGAGGCATCTGCGGATTCCGGAGAAACCGATGAGAATAAGAAATAAGAGATTATGATGACATATATTATTATTATAGCAGTGCTGCTGTTGGCAGCGGAGTTGATTTACTTCCGCATTGCGGATAAGTGTAATATTATTGATAAGCCAAATGAGAGGTCGAGCCATTCGACCATCGTATTGCGAGGGGGAGGCGTGATATTTGCAATATCAATGGTAATGTGGTTGATATTGCAAATGGTGAATGGTGCACGGTGCAGGATTATTTGCCGTTTATGGTTGGACTGTTGATGGTGGCGGGAATCAGCTTTGTGGATGATATTCGCTCGTTGCCAGACTCATTGCGTATGGTGGTGCAGATTGCCTCGATATTGTTGATGTTCTGGTCAATCGGATTGTATGGTGCCTTTGACAGTTGGATATGGACTGTTGTGGCTGTCTTGGTGGCTTTGTTCTTCTGTGTGGGAGCAACCAATATCATTAACTTTATGGACGGTATCAATGGAATCACTGCCGCATACGGATTTGCAATGCTTTTGCCAATCCTGCTGCTGGATACAAGTTCCAAGTTTCATGTTTCAGGTTTCATGGAGCCATCGTACCTCATTGTTGCCATCATCGGTTTGATAGTATTCAGCATCTTTAATTTCCGCCCGAAGGGTAAAGCAAAGTGCTTTGCGGGTGATGTGGGTTCTATCGGTATAGCATTCATCATTTTGTTTGCTCTCGGCAAACTGATGCTGTCCACACAAGATGTAACATATATCATTTTCTTCTTGGTGTATGGAATCGATGGTAGCATGACCATTTTCCATCGTATTATGCTCCACGAGAACTTGGGGCAGGCTCATCGCAAGCATGCGTACCAGTTGATGGCGAATGAGCTGAAGATGAGCCATGTGGTAGTAAGCCTGTTGTACATGGCCATGCAGCTGGTAGTGAGCCTGGGCTTTATTTACCTCTGCCCAAATACCATATTGGCACACTGGATATATCTGGTAGGGGCTGCTGCAGTGCTTGCTGTGGCGTATGTATTATTTAAGATGAAGTACTACCACCTTCACGAAGAGTATTTGGCATCTCTAAATAAATAATAGCAATATGACGATTACCCAAGATTTACTGGATAAACTGTTCGAAGAGGCGAAGAAGAACCCTCGCCAGAGGACAAACCTTGACCTTCGTACCTCAGCAGAGGATGGCTCGCAACGAATGCTGAATGCTATGCTGCCTGGAACAGTGGTGGCTATACACAGGCATCCCATGAGCAATGAGAATGTGATTCTCATTAAGGGAAGGCTGGAGAGGTGCTATATGAGGAAGTCGTTTCTGCTGATGGTAAGATTACGCTTAGGGAGTCTGAGCGCATACACCTATGCCCACAGGATGGTGCCTACGGATGCCAAGTACCAAAAGGTGTGTGGCATACGGTAGAAGTTCTGGAGCCTTCGGTGATATATGAAGGTAAGGATAAGAAGTATGGTGAGGATGGGTCGGAGACGTATTGATGGTTCATGGTTCAGGTTAATGGTTCATGATTTTTAAGGTCCCGCAGAAATGAAGGAAATAGCAGAAAGGAGCCTGATAGACAGGCTACGGGAATTTTTGGAAACGGAAGCACGGTCGGGGGGCGGCACGGTTGCGGTAGATGAGATAGCAACGGGACTGAAGGAACTACGGAAGAATGGATTTATGATGGGATAGAAGATTGTTGAAGGGGTATGGCTGATGAGGCTATGCCTCTTTGTGGTTATGAGGGTCGCGATAATAATGGGACATACGAGAAATAAGAAGGCAGAAATGGAAGGAAGATAGATAACGAAAAAGATAGCAATATGTTTTATTATATACCACTTACTTTACAACCTGAATATAGAGGTGTTACTGCGGAATTGGTGATTAGGTGTCAGGAAGTAAGGATAGTATATCAAAATTTGAATATTGCACCACTGCATGCCGGCCATCGTGAGTTCGTATTCCATATATATGCGTGTGTCTCAGAGGCAGTTACTTTTCCGGAGCCTGAGTTGTTTTTTACTGTAACGGACCAATATGACTATTATATTGATTTGTTTTGCAGAGACCTATTAGTGATAGATCATGTGCCAGTGCATCAACCTCCATTTCACCTTCATAATTACGTGTGTGTTAGGACTGGAGTAGCGGTAGTAGAACTTGGAACTGTCAAATGTGTTAATGACGAGCATGGACTACAGCGTTTAGTGCTAAGTGATGTAAATCAGACGGAGATGGCGATGACAAATGCAAATAGGGCAATGATACTAGGGCAAACGATACCAACAAGAGTGATGTTTATACAAGATACAGCTGCGTATTACAGGGTAGACCAGAATGTTGTGCAGAGGTATGTGGATGAGATGATCCTGAGTGGAGAGATTGTGGTTAGGTGAGTATTAACATAAGAATAGAGACATGCCAGTTTCTAGAGCTGCTTATACAGTTAAGAGTATTATCAAGATGAGCGACCCGAAGTCGACGCTCATCCGGATAGAACCTGCAGATCTTAGTATAACCCTGCGTGAAATTTATATGAGTATATCCGATTTATGTTGGATATCGAAACTACCTCATGTAAGTAGGGCGTTCATGACAAGTATTCAGAATAGGTCGGAAAAAACTGTGGCTAGAATAGAAGAGGATTTGAAATTGAATCCGGATTCCAGTCTGGCCAGTAGTGCAGGAGAGTATGTAGTCTCAGAGTTAGCCCATTCAACAATTGTTAACGATTTAAACTACCTTGATATACCACTACCAGAACTCTTTAAAGAAAAAGTGAAAGGAAATCCTGGCTTTGACTTCTATTCTGTAAATCCCGATACAGAAATCTTGCTTTTTGGTGAAGCAAAATATAAAGCAAAAGTCAATGCTTATGACGCAGCATTTGAACAAATAGATCGATTTGTGGTAAATGGTAAAGACATTGACGAACTGGCCAGTTTGGAACATTTTTGCTCTGAATCTTCCCTAGAAAAAGTTGTGGATGGAATAAAAGGATACATTGCTGCTTTCTCATCGACATCTATGAGTGACGAAGTTCTTGTTGCTCATATAGAAAAGGATGAACATTATAAGAGGCTCTTGCAGTATGAAGAAGTAGTATGTGTGGCCGTAAATCTTTCGTGAAATGAACAACCTGATAGAAAGAATTATCAATAAGGACAACCTAGATGAAGTTTACGACTATGTGAGGTCTAATATCTTCACTAAGGGACCTGTGGACATAGGCGATCTTGAAATACTATCGTACTTGTGTGAGTATGATAGAGAGAGATTTGAGAGTCAGATAGATTATCTACTCAATGATATGGCTTTGTTTTATAAACAGAGTGAAGGATTCCAACCAAAGACCTTTGAAGATATTATCATCAGTGACATGAAAGATGATATCAAGAAAATATATCATCAACCATTCACACCAGTACAGGCAGATATAGTAGATGCTGTATTGAGGAATAATTGTTATAGCTTCTCCGCACCAACTAGCACAGGAAAATCGTATGTAATGATGGATCTCATTCAAAAAAGCCCTGAAGATGTCGTGGTCGTAGTACCTTCAAGAGCGTTAATAAATGAGTACTATCTTAAGTTGAATGAGTCTATTCAGGATAAAAGCGTTAACATTCTGACATTTGTAGATCATATCAATATTGCCCATTCAAGAAAGAATATTTTTATAGTTACCCCAGAACGATGTCGAGAACTTTTTTCACATAAGGATGAATTTAAAATCGGATTATTTTTATTTGATGAGGCGCAACTGAGCGATGAAACATCCATCAGAGGCTTGTTGTTTGACAGTATCGTCAGACGGTGCCATCAGCATTTTCCGAAGGCAAAACTGATATTTGCCCATCCCTTTATTGTCAACCCTGAAGCACAAATAGACAAAAACCATCTGAATGACGGCATGGCCCTTAGTTCTTTTTCTTATCGCCAGCGGAATGTGGGCCAGATGTTCTTATATGCGGACAGACAATGGAATTATTATCATTGTGGTCTTAATATAGATGAAATGGGCGATATGATAGATTGCGAGTTTGATCCGATAGCACGACTTCTCGGACAAGAGAAGGGTAGTGTTATGTTTTTCGTAAGCAAGAGCTCAATACTATCAGGATCATGTCTTGTAGAGTATGAAAAATACGTCAATCTCTGTAAACCGATTGACCATGCTGAAGTTGATGAAATCATTAGTAAACTGGAGGAGTATACAGGAGGAAGCACCAAAGAAAGACGCTTTTATTATTCCGAGTTTATAGACCTGCTAAAACGCGGCATTGTGTTACATCATGGATCACTCCCCATGAAGTCGCGTATGCTCATAGAAGAATACATCAAAAAGGGTTTCTGCAGAATCTGTTTTGCGACTTCGACCTTGGAGCAGGGCGTAAATATGCCTTTTGAGGCTGTCTATATTGGTAAATTCAGTAAAAAAGACCATTTAGCTCTTAAAAATATCATCGGCAGGGCAGGCCGTTCATCCTTGGAGAGAAAATTCGATTATGGTTATGTGATAGTTAAGTCACGTGCCAATATGATAGAGTTGCGAAAAATACTGGATACAGCAGACGTGTTAAGGGACAAATCATCGCTTGATGTAGAAGATGAATTGGATGCGGATTACCGAGATTTTAAGGACGCTGTGAATAACGGTACCATCAATGATAGCTATAACCTTACACCCAACGAGTTGAAGAAATTAACCTCGGAAGATGTACATCGTGCACTGGACGATATCTGTGGATTCCTGATATACAACGGCCGACTAGCCAATGCAGAACTCATCAAGAACAGGGGCTATGCATATAAAGCAATAGTAGAAGCCTTTGTAAAAATCTATAAAAACTACCTGCAACGAGATTTGGCAGATGCAGAAACTTTTGTATTAAGAGAAGCCATAGATATTATGTTGTTTAAGATATTCGGCAATACATTTAAACGGATTTGCTGGATGCGGTATAATAAAGCAAGTCATCTTATTGACAGGAGAAAATTTGATAAGATGGGAAGAGCATATGAATTGCCCGCCAGATTTACAGTGGGCTATAAGGAAATCCCCAATCGCTATATGAAGAATTATCCCTTATTTCCAGCTGGAACAAAAGCTGAGGATGTGAGTTATGATATTATAGTATATGATACCTACGACTATTTGGACAAACTCGTTAACTTTAGACTAGCAGACATTTTCTATGCTTCTGCTATGGAATACTATGAACAATGCAGGAATGAGGATGTGAAAAAGATAGCGTTACTGGTAAGATTCGGGACATTCAATGAACGGCACATTTGGATGTTGCGCTATGGACTTTCGTTTGAAGATATAGAAACGCTGGATTCCAGCATAGAAAGAATAGATGAAACAGGAATCGTATTCAATGATGGTATCAAAGAAATCGATGCTGAAACCAGATTTATTGTTGAACGGTATATAAACTGATATAAGGATGAATCAAGTTATTAATGAGCAAGAGATACGGAAAGATACTCTTGCCAATTTGACTTATAAGAAATTGAGCGTTATTGTCGATGATGATGACGCATACCTTTATTATCCTTTCCTGTTTGAAGGAGGAGAAACATCGGCGGACAAGATTGAGGCTAAACTGTTGTTGTTGTCACCCAAATACGGACTGTATGTCTTTGATACAGAAAGTAATGGTGAGATTAATCCTGATGTTGAAGACAGAATAGACGTGCTGTATGCTGAAATGACCAACCGAATGTTGCGATTTAGCGAACTAAAGGCAGGTAGAGGACGTGTAAAATATGATGTCCATACAGTATTGGTTGGAGCAGTCGGTTTCGGAGATGGAGATGATGACCAACTTGTGCAATGTCAGGTAGATGATCTTCCTGAACTCCTTATGGTATGCAGACCACAGGAAAGTATTCCTGAAGAGGCCTTTAATACCATTCGGGCTGCACTTTCAGGAAGTGCGGGACTAAAACAAAAGAAAGAGAGAGGCTCGCAACGAAAAGACTCTATGGGCGGTATCTTGACAGATATCGAAAATCATCTGGCCAGTTTTGATATAGAACAGACCCAGGCCTATGCAATTGATGTGGATTTGCACCAGCGAATCAGAGGATTAGCAGGTTCAGGGAAAACCGTCATACTTACATATAAAGCAGCCAAGTATCACGCAGAACACCCAGATGAAAACATCCTTTATACCTATTATACAAAAGCTTTGGGCGGTTCTATCCATGATGGAATAGAACGCGCATTCAGAACATTTGGAAAGAATAGAAAGGTAGATTGGACGAAAATTACCATCTGTCATGGCTGGGGTAGTTCTTCATACGAAGGTGTCTATTCTAAAGCGTGCGATGAAAATGGATATGTACCTATTGCATTTAAAGAAGCTGCCATGATGGCAGGGAAGAAAAATGCATTTGCATACGTGTGTTCCAAATTGATGGAAAAGGAATTGGAACCACAGTATGACCTGATACTTATAGATGAGGGGCAGGACTTCCCGAAAGAATTCTATCAGTTGTGCTATCGCTTATGTCGGTCGAATCGTATTTGCTGGGCTTACGATGAATTCCAGAATATCTTTGATACCACCATCCAGAACGAGAGAGATACCTTCGGATATGATGCGGAAGGAAAGCCCTTTGTGGATTTCGGTGAGAATTACAATGGGGTGCAGGATATTGCTTTGAAGAAGTGTTATCGAACACCGCGAATATCACTGATTAGTGCTTTTTCACTCGGTCTCGGCATCTATAATAAAAAAGTACTGCAGCGACTGGAATCCAACCAACAGTGGGAGGCATTAGGATTCGAAGTGGTGGAAGGCGATTCGAAGACTGGCAGCAAGATGGTTATCAGACGACCAGAAGAGAATACACCATCGTATTCCAATGAGAAGTTTAATGTTGATTCTTTACATTGCTATAAGTTTGGAACTTTCAGTGATGAGTGTATGGCCGTCGCAAAGATGATAGAGAATTACATCAAGAAAGAAGAATGCCTCCCAACAGATGTATGTGTGATTTGTATAGACAGAAAGAATGTTGCTAGTTATCTGAGCCATATTTCGATACTACTTGATAATATGAAGATTCCATCGTATATGCTGCTGGATTCTTCGACGACAGACTTTTTCAAGGAAGGACATGTTACGCTTTCGACTGTTAACAAAGCTAAGGGCAATGAATGTGGCGTTGTTGTTATCTGTGGCGTGGATGCGGTGTTTGCAAATCCAGATAATGTCGTTATGAGGGACATGCTGTTTACAAGTATGACCAGAACAAAGGGCTGGCTTACATTGACAGGATGTTCTGAAAGTATGGATTTATTGGCGGCTGAGTACAAAGCTCTCAAAGACCACAATTATGAGTTGCATTTTAATCAGCCGGCAAAACAAGATACCAAGAATATCATCAATGTGAGTAGGGCTGCAACTAAGTTCCAAGAGAAGTTTCTGGAGGAACTTGGGAAGTTGAGGCAGACGGGTATCGGCGAGGATGAGATCAAGAGGATTGTGAGTCAGTTGACTGAACTGGTGAATGGTGGGAAGGAATAAAGATTGTTGAAGAGGTATGGCTGATGAGGCAATGCCTCTTTGTGGTTATGATGGCCGCGACGGTGTCGGGGCATACAAGGACAATGGAGGCTGCGAATGAACCATAATTACAAGACTTATTACTGACTATATGTTTAAAGTACTTGGCATAAAAATATTGGAGGGATGTTATGAGAGTGTTCATAAGGTCCTAAAGGTGGGTGAAACATACCTTCTCTTTGACTATTACCAAGAGGATAAAGGCAATGAGAATACGTTGAAATGTGCAGAACCAGATCGTGGCGTAGAAAACGGACTACAGGCACAAGGCGTTTAATGAGCCGCAGTGTTTTACAGAACTTGCAACTGCGGTAGCGAGTGCCAAAACAAATGGAATAGCCAAGG
>OCTX014520768.1_pt1 | contig 21026 bp, 23 predicted proteins | sample 1539691 | NCBI WGS metagenome assembly OCTX01 (sample SAMN02144231, study PRJEB22623) | gut metagenome | biome: sheep rumen | host: Ovis aries | place: New Zealand
CACGGATAACGGAAAAGAATACATTTCCACCCAGCTGGTCAAGAGCTGTGCGCGGCTCGGCATCCGCCTCCTCAGGGCAAAGCCCCGCAAAGGCGAGAGTAAGGGCAAGATTGAGAAGTTCCACAGAGTCGTCGACCGGTTCATCGAAGAGGTCCGGATAGCAAAAGTCCATACATTGGAAGAACTCAACCGGCTCTGGAAGATATTCCTCGACCAGGATTACCAGAAAGATCCTCATAACGGGATCCGCGAATACTATGAGTCCATGGATGTCAGCGTGCCTGACGGCATCTCCCCGCTCCAGGAATGGAATCGCGACAGCCGTGAGCTTATATTCATCGATACCCGCGTAGTCGGCGAGGCTTTTATGCACCATGAAGACCGCACGATCGATCCTGCGGGATGCTTCTCCTTTGACGGCTGCTTGTACGAGGCCAGCACCGCGATTGCCGGTGCCAGGGTCGAGATTGCCTATGACCCGCTGGATACGAGCGTGATAACGGTATATTACGAGGACATGGAGCCGATCAGGGCGAAACGGGTCACGATCGGTCCATACGCCCAGAAGAAGCCGCCCATCCCGATTGCCATGACGGACGCCGTCCCGGCAACATCCAGGTTCCTGGACGCTCTGGAGAAGCGTTACAACGAGGAGAACAGGATGGCTGCCGACGCGATCTCCTTCGGAAGTTACAGGAAGAAGGAGGTGGCCGGTCATGTATGAAGCCTTCTTCGAGATGACAAATACACCGTTTGTCAAGAACATCCCGGTATCAAGCCTTTACATCCCTCCTTTTATTGAAGAGGCACAAGGCAGGCTTACCTATGGGGTGGACAACAACCTTTTCATCGTGGTCACCGGCGATCCCGGCTGCGGGAAATCTACTTTGATCCGTGCGCTCAAGGATTCCCTGTCAGGAGAGGATTACATCATGCTCTATCTGGCAGACTCCAAGCTGACGCCGCGATGGTTCTATTCCGGTCTCTTGAACCAGCTTGGGCTGCAGCCGCGTTTCTACCGCGGGGATGCAAAACGCCAGCTGCAGAGGGAGCTGGAGATCATCCGCGGAGTCCAGCACAAAAAGGTGATCTGTGTATTGGATGAAGCACACCTGCTGGACAAGGAGACACTGGAAGAGTTCCGTTTCATGCTCAACTACAGGTTCGATTCAGAAAGCCCCATGGGCCTCATCCTGGTCGGGCAGACGGAACTGTGGGACCAGAAACTCCGCTACCAGAACTATGCCGCCATACGCCAACGCATTGATATGAACATCGTACTGCGCCACCTTGACCGTGCGGAGACCGGCATGTACATAGATGCCCATCTGGTATATGCAGGCGGGAAAAAGGACATCTTTACTGACCGCGCCATTGACGAGGTATTTAAATCCACGAACGGAATTCCGCGGATGATCAACAGGGTCTGCGAGAAGACCCTTATGTATGCCTCCCAACAGCAGAAACGTCTTATTGATGAACACATGGTCCAGTACGTAACAGAGCACGAAATGCTGAAAGGGGGTGGCATATAATGCTGAAAGAATCACCAACGGCCGAGGAACTCTATGAAGCATACATGGATGCTAATGACTCCTTTGGCGGAGCCGTGTCATCCCTGGATGAGATCCAGTCCGATCTGGAAGAAGGCATCTCCTGTCTGAGTGCCGCACTTGATGAGATCAGGGACGAGCTCGAATCATGCAGGAAGGCCTTTCAACAATTAACAAGGAGAATGCCTTCAGAGATCCTGACTTCACATAATGCACAGACAGAATCCTGGTATCAGCCTGATCAAGAACTCCCGTTTACAACTCCGATAAGATCGACACATGACAGTACTGTATGTCCTTATCTTGAGTGTATAAAGAGACCATACAAATGACATCGTCAATACCGCCAGGTATCTCCAGCATAAGTATTTCATGTAGGAGATACTTGGCCGAGAATATAAGAACTAATGACAACAACTTGACCAACTTGGTGACACCGAAAGAGATTTAGGCAGCGTCATCAAAAGGAATCAGCAACATAAATGTGGTTAATGCTGGCGTCTATTTATGGGCGACAGGGATATATAGCGGAAGCGTCTTGATATTGATATAAATAGGTGCTACCAGTTACTTAGCAGCAAGGGACGATCCCATAAGAAAAATGAATGTCCCGTGGATACTGACAATATTATATATAAATGTTATAATAAAAGTACTGCAACAAAAGAGTGATATATTGAAAGTATAATAAATATTTAGAAAATTTTAAATATAGTTTAAGATAATTGCTTGAATATTCTTCAATCTAATAATCATTTAAAAAAAGAGGTTAACGTTGAATTGGAATTATGTACTGTGGGACTGGAACGGAACCATCATTGACGATTTAGTTTATAACTTTAATATTGTTAATACATTATTGTTGGAAAAATGTTTAGCTCCGATAAGCCTCGAAGAATACAGAAAGAAATTCTGTTTTCCAATAAAAAAATTTTATGACGAGATTGGGCTAAAATGTAATACTTCGGAATACGAAGTAATTGCTAATAAATATCAAATACTATATGAATCAAAAATAAAAGAGATAGAACTATCGTATAGGATAAAGGAGCTAATGGCATTTCTTCATGAAATAAATATCAAGCAATTTTTATTTACATCTTCTAATAAAAGTACTCTTATGACACAGCTTGCGTTATATACTGGAATAGTTCCACTAATTGATGGAATAATATGTCAAAATAATAATCTTGGCATAGGTAAAGCAGAACTTTTTTATCGGTGGAAAATGGAACAGGGTATTATCGATTGTAGTAGTATTGTTATTATCGGTGATACATATTATGAGAGAGATATTGCAACAAATTTTGGAGCAGATAGTATATTAATTAAAAGTGGGCATCAAAATGTAAATGAAACTGATGACCATTTAGTATTTGATTCTATTGCTCACTTGGAAAGTCATAAATCATTATTTTTATGAGTATTGTTAATAGTGTATTGATAGTCAACTATTTATACTGGATTTTGATTGACGTGAATTAAAATGGGGACAGGCATAATTAATAGTAATTCTCAGATGGGTTTCGCATCACGACTACTGAATAAAATATACAAACAGATGAGATTTCATACTGTGAGGATAGTTTTGAAAATGATCTGTGCAGGAAATAAGGCAGATAGCCGATGAACATCTTGATAAAAAGTTCCATATATATTCAAACAAGCTGGCTTCGCGTTTTGTTGTCCGGAAACTTGACTGTTTAAACAGGCTGTTATCAATCTTAGAGGTGTTGATACAGTCATTAGCTGTAAAAGGTCGGCTGCATCGACAACTGTCTTTGAGAGCAGGCCGTGAACCGGAGTCAGTTGTTCATGGGTGTTCATGAGCCTGTACAAAGTGTTCTTGGAAAAACTTTTCCATGAGGAAACTTGCTTTCGGCTACCTGTATATGTTGCGACCGGCAAAAATGTTGCAGAGTTTATATATGAAGTTGGTTAGGGTAGGGACGACTTTCTCCTTTAACAGTGTTACTCAGATATAGAGTACTTATTAAGTGATGATTTTGCCATGACATTTAGGTAAACGTCTTTCACTACGTTTTTTGTGCAACCGCTATAATGATTTTCCGATCCTGTGATGAAATAATAACAATAGAGTTTGTTATCTAAATAATATGTGCATAATGCAATTTTTATGTAGAATTTACTTCCAATTCCACTGGCTCTACTCCTTTTTAATTAGTTAATTTTGTCGAGTATTCATAGTTGCACATCTTTCCTGTCTGGAATTATAAGCTAATCATTGTTTTGAATTATATGATTATATTTATAAAAATCTGAATGAAAAGGGGTGTTTAAAATAGAAAAAATAGAGGAATTAAAAACTGCAATTAAGAATCTATATTTAACAGTTAAGACACTACGGTCTCCAAATGGTTGTCCTTGGGATAGAGAACAAACTCATGAAAGCCTGAAGGCATCTTGCGTTGAGGAAACAGTAGAGGTTTTGTGTGGAATAAATATTTTGTGTAAAGAGGGAAAACCAGAAAACTTATGCGAGGAGTTGGGTGACCTTCTTCTTCAAATTATTATGCATTCTCAAATTGCGGAAGAAAATGGAATGTTTTCTCTCATAGATGTAATTAATAATGCTAATAATAAAATGATTTATCGTCACCCTAGTGTTTTTTCTGAAAAAAACGAAGATGACTTAACAAATCATGATACATTTTTGAAGTGGAAAGATATTAAAGCAACGGAACACAAAGACAGAAGTTTAGAATACAAATATCTTCGTGGTACATTTGATGAAGTAATAGAGCTTGTTGACATAGCAAGAAAAAGAAAGGGCATAGACAGATTATGAGGTGGATAATTATATATGAAAATTGTTAAACAATACAATGATTTCTGATTTGTAGATTCGCGGATTTTCTGTACCAAAAAGTCAGCTGAGTAAAATGGTAACAGGAACTATCAATACATATGGAGTTCATTAAATAAAATATAGTTCAGCCATAGTTCGAATGGATGTTCATCAACAAACCTCAGTCTTTGTTTTCTTATATTTACAAGAAAAAGCTAAATATACTTAGAAGAATAATGGCTTTTCAGAAATGAAATCAACTACATCTACGCTTATCTGTCCATTACGTGAATGATATTCTACTCTTATGTGGTTATAAGAATCGTTGTCTCGGGTTCGCGTTATATTAATAGATGGTTGATTATTATATAAAGAGCGACACCCATACATATACCACTATGCTTGATTAAATAGAAAGGACGAAAGTCAAAACTATAAGCGTGACATTACTTTTTTAATAAATGTTTGGACGATTATGAATACTCATCGATCAATATGTGTATTCTGACTGGAAAAACAGACCAAGGAAAATATTTGAAGGAGACCTTATCATTATTCTCCTTCATAATGTAAAAGCTGATTTGCTCTTTTCCTGATCCATAACTATCGGTTTGATGGTATAGACTTATAGACTACCATTGGGTAAAGGTGCATTAGAAATGGCGCTGAGCCAATATCTGGAAGGTTTGTACTCGGTGATTATGCAGTAGCATTTCCTGACTTTAGAAAATTGTACTGATAAAATGGAACGATTCTATGAATGTAACGAAGAGCATGAATCAATTGAAACCTATAAGGAGAATGTCTGGAGACTGTCTTGTTTTGTTTGTTTCAAAACCATGACTAATATAGGTGGGCTTATGGAAGGCGGCAATTTCAAACGTTTTACTTATGTCAAAAATTATTAGTATTTTTGTTATTTATCATACCAGAGATAGAATAGGTATTTTGTGTATTGAGTATTATTAGTTAGATAAGTTTTATTTGTGGGGGAATTAGCATGCGAATTGGATTGTATGGTATGCCTGGAGCGGGCAAAACATTTATCCTGAATCAAATAGATTTTCTTAATGTAAAGTGTGGGAGCAAATTACTAAGAGAATATGACCCCGATTTTGATAAGCGAGATTTAATGGGTAGGAAGAAAGCTAGAATAGAGGTGGCCCGGAAATTATTGAAGGAAAATTTTTTTATTATGGATGGGCATTATTCTTTTGGCGATGAAATTTCTTTTACCTCTTCGGAAGGAGAAATGTATGATATCTTTCTTTATTTATTTGTAGCCCCTAAGTTATTAAAATCAAGGATGGCATCATCATATAAGAACAAAAAGTATTTAAAATATGATTTATCGGAGTGGCAATTACAGGAAATCTTTAGATTAAGAGAATACTGCCATAAACATAATAAAGATTTTTATGTAATAGATAACCCACCTGAATATCGATTTGATGACATTTCTTTAGTGTTAAGATTCATTAAGGCGATAGTAAATGGATATAGTTGTCTTGCTTTTGCTAAAAAATGTGCGGAAGATATATTAACCAAGTGTCATTCAGATAAAGTGGTATTGCTTGATGGGGATAAAACTCTCACTATTGAAGATACTAGCAGTGCGATTTTAAAATATAAAACAAATCTATATGACGGTAATTTTTATACAGGATTTCAATCATGGAAACAGGATATTGATTTTAAGAATATTGTAGTGCCGGATTATGAAGAGTTTCCTGTAAAAATAAATAGATTTGTTGAGGAAAGATTATCAAAGGAATCTTATATTTTAACTTCTGGTCATCACAAAATATGGGAGAATATAGCAAATAAACTGGGGATACATTGCTATACTGGGTCAGAAATGTCGGCTGATACAAAATTGTATATTACCAAGTTTTTACATCGAGCTGACAAGTATATAATTGCATACGGCGATGGAATGAACGACTATTATATGCTGAAAGAGGCAGATGAAGGGTATCTTATACGTAAAGAAGATCAGAGCGTTAGTCGTTCCCTTATAGGAAAAGATTTGGAGGGCATTATTATTGTATGAATTAGAGAAAACAGATGAGGTAAGGGAATTAATAGCCATAACAAAATCAAATTCCGGTATATCTGGTCCTAAACTTGCATATGCACATATGCAATTAGGAAGATTGTTAGCTCAAAAAATGAGTTTTTCACCTGCAGATACAACTGTGGTAGCAATCATGAGAGGGGGGATTTTTTTTGCAGAAGGGATATATTTTGAATTAGGATGTCGTTTTCAATTATATGATCCTAAGTACGAAGAGTTTGTGATGCCAGAAACTAAAAACATTATCATGGTAGATTCCGTTATTAATACTGGAAAGACAATTCGACGTATTTTAACTCCAGAAATGTGGGTAGCGTGTTGTGTAATAAATGAAAAAGCCGTTTCTATCCTTGAAAAACAGCTTTATACTATTAGAGTGTCTAAAAATCAATTTACAGGGAGTAATGTCAGATTTCAGAAGGGCACTATCGGACCTGATACTACAATGCGGTTGTTTAATCTGATTTAAGCTCTTTGAAGGATTACTATTGTTATCGCTATTGCAACTGTAGAAAACAGAAAAGGAAACTTATATATGTCAATACTGAATGTCGATAATCCACTTATTAATGATACACTAAATATTTTTAAAAGAACTGACTCTTCGAAATTTGAAATGTATACATCTATTAGGAATGCAACTACTCTCTGCATAGGAGAAATTGCCAAAACTCTTGATTCATTTGATGTTAAAATTAATACATTATATGGTGAATCGCCTTCAAAAGCTATAAATCATAACTTTAGGATTGTAACAAGAATTAGAGCAGGCTTGCCTATGGTTGAGTCGTTAAGCTCTTATCTAAAATGTGGTAATATTTCTTATATTCTCCTTGACAGAGAGAATGATTCGAAAATCATGTATAGTACTGTTAACATTAGTAATAAATTTGAGAAGGTTATTTATGCAGAACCATTTATAATAGATGAAATTCCTGTCAGAATAGTTATAGAACATCTTTTATCACAAGGTGCAATGCTGAAAAATATTGTGATTGTTATTCTTTCTACACCCCGAAATATTGTTGAATCGTTAAATAGAGATTATCCAGATGCTACATTTATTGTATGTATGAATGATGACTTCTTCATTAATTTCAAGGCTAATGATAAGCACTACGATGATATAGGTGGAATAATTTTTGGAGAGGATAAAGTATATAATAATTTGAAAAAGAGATATTTTTTAATATGATGTTTATCATTAAAGCTATCTTTTAAATTAAAGTATTATTGTGCCTTTATTACATTAAAACGAAAGGAAATATGGTGTAGGAACGCTTTCTTATACCAGCAAAGTATACTATGTTAGGTAACAGTGAGAGCCATGCTGAACAAAATGAAAATAGTGTGATTAGTAAGGAAAAAATTGAATATTTGACATATTGTCATCAAACTATAAATGGTCTAAAGTCATCTATTTATGACAGAGCTTCGATTTTAATAGTTGCGATTGCTTTTGTTGTACCATGTGGAGCAACTACTATGACCAGCCTATTCTCAACACCTATAAAGAATGTTTATTTGAGATGGTTTTCGTATTTTTCAAGTGCTGTTTTCATAATATCTTTTTTATTAGCAATTGGAACAAGTGTTAGATGTTTAATACCTATTAGGAGCAGAGAATTTTTAAAGCAACTATTAAATATTCAACGTAATACAAAAAAAATGTCTTCAATGAAAAAAGAATTAGTCAATGCTAATCCGGATATGTCGATTAGAGAATTCTTGGCTGAAAATAATCAGGTGGAAGAGGTGAATTTCCGTACATTTACAACATTTGACCATATTTATGATCTTTCAGAAACAGAATTTATTAAGATGGCTGATAATTTAGATACATATGAAATATATAAGCAGTTACTTAGTGGTTTATATAACATGTCTCATATTTCTCGAATGCGATATTCTCGTTTATTAAGAGCGTTCTACTATTTACTAGTAAATATTTTATTTTTAGTATTACTCATCATATTGAATATTATAGTGTAAAAGGGAGGAGGGATAAGAAATGGTTGAATTAGGGAAATCTATTTGGCTTATTGGGCTGCCTTCATGTGGAAAAACAACATTAGCTGAAATGATTGCATGTGATTTATCAATAGTACACTTAGATTCTGATAAACTCAGAGAGTACATCACACCTAATACTATATACGCTAAAGAGGATAGAGAAATTATTTATAGGTGCATTATACAAATATGCTCGATTTTAAACATGAAAGGTCTTGATGTTATTGTTTCTGCAACAGCCAATTTGGAAAAATATAGGAATATGGCTGCTCAAAAAATCGATAACAATTATTTTATTTACTTAAAGTGTCCGATTCAAATATGTGAAAAAAGAGATAATAAGAATTTCTATAAATTTGCAAGAGACGGTATTGTAAAAACATTGCCTATTAGAATAGAAGGTGTGAATGATAGTTATGTCGATCAGTACTATAGTAGTGCAGACGTATATGAAGAACCTCAAAAACCAGATTATATTGTAGATACGTCAATTAATAGCATAGATGATAGTTATCATAAGATTAAACAGTTTATAGATCGCACATAGTATGTTATAGGTGTGGACTGTGAGAAAATTAATTATACTTCGGGGAAATAGTGGTAGTGGTAAAACTACTATAGCAAAACAGTTGCAATTAATCATAGGCAGAAATACAATGATGATTTCCCAAGATACTATCCGTAGAGACATGTTAAAAGTAAAGGATGGAGCAAATAGCAAAGCTATCCCTCTCATGATGGAATTGTTGAAATATGGATTCAATAACAGTGAAGTAGTTATACTTGAAGGCATCTTACGAGCTGCCTGGTATGATCCATTATTTAGTTTGGCATTACAATTGTATAAAACCAATATCTATTCTTATTACTTTGACATAAGTTTTGAGGAAACACTAAAAAGACATAGTACAAGGGAAGAGAGAAATAGATTCGGCATTAATGAAATGCAAGGGTGGTGGGTAGAAAAAGACTATTCCAGTTTGCTAAGCGAAAAAACAATTATTGAAGAGTATTCCGTTGAAGATAGTATAAATATGATATTAAGTGATATTTCTCTGCCTTAGAGTATATCCTTGATTATAATAGTGCTTTAATTGTGAACTATTTGCAAAGTACACATACAAGAGTATGGCGGAAGCTACCGAGTAATATGTCTTTTCCTACGAGACACATCTGTTTAGCCCACGAACAATGTTGCGTTATCTTAACTTTTCACTTATGATAACTTTGGTTTCGATAATCCTGTTTAGTGCCCTTTTGCTGGTAAAGATAGTAAAAACTTTCTGAGACCATAATGGTTCGATAGTTTGTAAAGGGCAAAACGGACACACAGCGGGTAAAAAACGGCCATCATGATGGCACCAGTGACTTTTTTATTGATTCTACCGGAATTGTGTGCACGGTTAGATTATTTTTTTGTGAGTATTCCGCTTAAGTAGTGCACTCTTTTCGGCATATAGCAGTTACTTTAATGATACTAACATGCCGTTGGCATGACTATCTACTATCAAATAAAACACCTTCGGGAAAAGACGTGTGACATACCCGAGTTGGTAAGCTGGAAGATAGTGGTCCGTCAGGAAGTAGTACGTCTTGATATCATTGACGAACTTCCTGAGATCATCATGAACGAGCAGTTATACCCCAAGTAGTGTGCCGGGTAAGATGATTTTGCTCAGGGGGTGTTTCCTCTTGGTTCTGTTATGTAGTGAACTTTGTCAAGCGATATATGAGTTTTCCAACATACTTATTTGACTGTTACATTTATGTGATTTGTCAACATCTGGAAGGAGATCTGATTTAACGGTTCCAGGCATATGGACACTCTGCTATTCGTGGATTGGTTACCGACAGGTTAATGGTTCCGCCGAGAGCACTGCAATCTAACAGCGTGGATCATCGAAGCGCCAATATAGCGTCGGACACGAGAGAGAGCTTAAACATTACAGTGATCACAGCTCTGTGCAAATACTGACAATTATTCAAATATTATTGTTTGGACTGCAAGCTGTAGTTTACTTCCTGATAGCTTCTTGATTAGCCGCTACATCAGTGAAGGACCGCGTCATCATTCTATTTACATCTTTACTGACAGCTGGGGCTGATGCACATATTCTGGTAGTTGTGCAGATATTCCCTGTCATCATGCCCCAGATTAAGCATGATAGTCCCCTCGCTACTGCAGCTACGGCTACGTTTTTTCTTCTTTCCATGGCAGATCATTTTATAGTACTTGCTGCTAAGCCGGAAATTACGAAAGAAATATACAAAAAACTTAAAAAGCAGCTATCCTGACCACTATATGAAAGATTGTATAATAGTATCCCCCGCATTCATAATCCATTTTTATGCAATTAAGAAGCTGACCATTCGTTGGAACATTAACTATAGCTGGGACGCTTACACAATTATAATTATCTGGAGCGTATTTCTTAATATAGTTTTTATATTTTTCAACAAAATTCTTATATTTTTCTCTTGCACAATCCAAATAAACCAGCATAAATCCATAGGGCAACCCCTGCGGATTATAATTTACCAGTAGCTTATCCAAATGTGTGTTTATTATCGATTTAACAAAAGTATAAGTTTAGACCTTCAAATATGCTTTTTTCTTGATTATTCTTATCTCTAATAACACTGTCCCGAGCCCCTATGGACATTCCGTTTGCACTTGGTCCCGGCTCTGATCACTGCAATAATATCCGGCGCTTCTGAGCTGCTGAGATACAAATCTATTTCGTGCGTTCTCGTCTTTCGTATAGAAATCTGGTTCATTCTGCATTTCTGCAAGAGACTTTACTATAGCATTGAAAAGCCCTTTTTCCTCCTTAGGACTGATATCGTAATAACGAGACAAGATTTCACTTATATCAACTCTTCCAATCTCTTTAGATATACGGATATACTTGATACCATCTTCAAGATTACCTTTTAAAAAGTCAAATGAAATCTCTGCTTCGTGCTCATTACGTTGAATAGCTATCAGTTCTTCAGCATGTAATCCTATGTCTTGATTAATATCTCTTATTTCGTTAAGTATTGGTGTAAGATATTCATTTGGATTAAAAATGGATCTGAGCAATCAACATAAATGTGAAGTTTATTTCCAATAGTATGAACATATGCAGTTTGGCCTTGCACTTCATTTCGAAAAACAGCTCCGCTGTACCACACATAGTTGTAATCAAGGTCACGCTGCTTTTCTACAATCAAACGATGTAATACATTTGCCGGTAGATATGTATATTGAAAAATATAATGAAGTGCAGAAGGTGAAACTGCATTGCTGACTGATATTTTCTCATTCCCGTCACATAACATCGGGAAAAACTCAGAACCATCCTTAAGCTGATAAGATAATCTGAACATTCTGATCACGCCTAATATGTAGTTAACTTGGATGCCTTCATACCGCCAATCTGGAACAACTCTCCTTATCGGCACTCCTCTTATACTTTCTTTTTTTAAAACATCGTAAAGATTAGCTTCCTAAATCGATATTTGTAAATTTCTGTAAATTGGACAACGCACTAATGTCGGTAAGATTTCTATTTTCTGATAAATTAAGTTTTGTCAATTCCTTTAGGCTTAACAAGGCGCTTATATCGCTCACTCCTGTTCCATGTAAATCAAGACTTTCTAATGCTTTTAAACCGGACAATGCACTGATGTCGATAAGATTTCTATAATTTGACAAAGCGAGATTTTCTAATGCATTGAGTCCAGACAAGGCGTCGATATCGCTCACGCTAGTAAATCACAAATTAAGATTTGTTAATGTCGTAAGATTAGATAACGCGCTGATATCGGTGAGGTTTCTATTATTTGATAAATCAAGATTCGTTAAAGCTTTTAGTTCCGACAAGGCACTGATATCACTCAGCCCTGTAAATCTTAAATTGAGATTTGTTATATTCTTTAGGAGACCTATGTTTTGTGGTAATTCTCGAATCGAACTCCAGGTAATGCTTCTAACAGAGAGCAGTTGTTGATATTCCTCTTCACTCAATTTATATCCATAAGCAGCGTTAATTAACACTTCGTATATATGTTGATCAGTCATTTTCTTCCCTTCTTCAGTATACAACGAATTTAAAATACACTTTATTGCATACGAATGAAAATTCAACAATGCAGATATATCAATTCTGTTCATTACTAAGCATGTAGATTGCAATTATAAGTCATTTCATAACTCCCAGTTTTAAGAATCATCAGCATCAATGTTTTGTACATTACTATTGTTGTAATTATACCATCAAAATCCCGACTTATATATCCCTCCCACAGATAAATCATCTTACAATAAATGTGAATTCTGCAAAAAAGTTGCACTCGGTGCCAAAAAAGCAACAGAACCGGTCTTCTTCGCCAAGAAAAATCATCATTTCCTGATGCTTTGGTTGTTGTTTATATAGGCTTCCATGATCTGCCAGGCTGGCTAAGTTTTTCTGCTTTTTTTCCTGTAACGAGAGAAGCTTTTTGGGAAGATAATCATATTTCTTTGTTATCTTTGCAGTTTGTTCTTCCTATGTATGGTTATTTCGGCTTCAATCGTGGCTAATGCTTTCATCATAGGCCTTGTCAACTTCCTCTGTTTTAACGCTGCATTGCAGGGACTGGTCAGCTGTCAGCAGGACACTAATCTCGGCTGTTGTGCTTCGAAAATCACACTCATCCATGGCCTACCATACAGACCATTCCATCCCAGAGACTATCGATGAGTGGCTCGACCAGTTCGAGATGTTCTCTATCTACGAAGTATAGCTGGAGAAATTGGTGCTCTGAGGGACCAACTTTATCAGGGACGTGGAGTTTAAAAAAGCTTACAAAGAGTAGTTGGGAAATGACCACGCCCCTTTTCCTGCTTCAGTGCCTGGAGGCCGGGATCTCCATCCAGAATATCGACCTTCTTACCATCGGTATGGTGCTCGACATCTGAACCGAAAAAGGGAACGATGAAGTGAAGTATAAGACGTTGGAAAGCGTATGGATGGCCGAGCAGAGGAATTCGACTGCTTCTAAAAGTATAAAACAGACAACAAAAAAAGTATCAAAAAACACTACATTTCATTGAAACTCTTCATCTTTACGATGAAATGCAATATTATCCTGCCAGAGAGGATGATACAGCATGGATATACCGATATTTAAACTTAAGTAAAGATATCTGTTTTGTATAATTTGATTCAAGAAGATTATTTCTAATGCCGAATGTCATAGAGATACGTTAATTAATGGCAGATATAGTTTCTCTAGCCCAGAACTATCCCGAATTCCCCGTTTTTGCTGCGAACCACGCAAACGGGGAATTCGATAAAAGTCAATGGGTGAAAAAGTAGTTGCAGTCTGTTTATTGTATAATAAAAATACCAAAAGGTTAATTCTGTCTGACGCTGTTCTGTAATCCTTTTTTTCTCCATAATCAGTTTATTCATTTCAGGCTGAATTGAGGGCGAATAAAGCTTTACATTGCACCATCTCATCCTTGAACATCACTTTCTACATTTAAATATCCTGCCTTAAGTGCAGAGGAAAACGCCGCTGATAGCGGCGTCGATTTATTATGGGCAATTGCATTTATATCGGTCAACATGCAAAGTATCGCGTTATCGCAGTAATCGATTAATTCTTGAAAAAATATCCACTCATATAGGAGATAATTATCAGACAATAAATATGCCTGCTAAATAATTCTGTACTCGCGTTGTATATACGCCGTCACATGACCGTACTTCTGCGACTCCCAATTCCCCTATAATTCCACCTGTAACAAAGCTTCGGCCCTTAGCCGAACCCCACAATTCAACACCGGCCCTGGTGCGCAACAGAGCAAGGATGCTGATAGAGATGTACAGATTATAAATCTGTCAAGATCTCTGCAGGACCTTACTTCTGCTGCGCATTTTTTGTTTCTGCGCCTGTCGGCATCCTTCGCCCTCCGAATCAGAGCGGAAAGGAGCAGGAATGAACAGAAAGGAATATACAGTTATCAATCTCATCGCAGAATATGAAGGCCGCATTGCTGAATTTAAATATGCCGTCTCGTCGGCGCTGCCGGAGGAAAAGCTTCGGAAGAAATATGGGACGGAACTGAAGCGGTATGAACCGTTCCTCTATCTGACGGCGGATCAGGGACAGGCAATCATGGATTCGATCCGCAACAATGACAAGCACCTCAAGAGGCAGAAGAACACATATGACTATTTCGGATATTCGGACGGTGCTACGGAACTCAGGCATGTAGAAAGCATTTACCTTCAGTCGATAGATAGCGATCCACTGGAAAAACTGATCACAGAAGAGAACGAGATGGAATGGGAAATGCACCGCAGGGAAGATCTGCCGAAATTGCGGAGAGCAATGGAGGAGCTTTCAGAGGTACAGAGAAGACGGGTCGATATGTATTATTTCAAAAAAATGACGAAGAGCGAGATTGCAGAGGCCGAAAAAATATCGAGAGTGGCATGCAGTGTTTCCCTGAAGCGTGCGCTCAGACGCCTGCGGAGCAGGATGGGTGTTACGGAATGATAAGGAAGCAGAAAAGACAAAAGCGGTCAGAAAATAAATTTGCGGACGGAATTTTAAAAAATTACCGGAAAACAGGTTAACAAGCTGCCTATTAATTCCAAATAAGTGAAGGGGTTGATAAGGGGAATCCGTGATCAGCCCCTTCACGGACTTTGAAAACTGCATATACATTCCTACAGGTACGTAATGTTCCCGGGGAGCCTTAGAGCGGCACGCCAAGGTCAGTAAGAATTTTGAAAAAGACTGCGAGAAATGCCGATACAAATGCCGGACTGCATCCGGCGGCGGCCATGATCCGGGAAAGGGTATGATGATACTTCCGTCGAGAGACGGCTCGGCGAGAACCGCGGAGGGGGCAAAGTCCCATGGAGCAGATGCAGCAGATCTGCCGCCTGTAAGATTCCCGATTCTCCGGGGCGTCGTGGACAAATGGAGAGAGATCATAATTGAAACTGTTCAGGCTGCCGGTCAAGCCGGCAGCCTGTTTACTTACAAAAACGAACAAAGGAGACAGATACATATGTTACATGAAGACTGGTACTTTAAGCGCGGGGACATTTATCTCGCTAATCTGAATCCATATCGCGGCTCGGAGCAGGGAGGCACGAGGCCTGTCCTGGTTCTCCAGAACAATGTGGGAAACCTGTTCTGCCCGACGATCATCGTGGCACCGATCACATCCCACGTATTCAAGAAGCCGAATCAGCCGACTCACTATCTTCTGGAAAATGCCGGCAAGCTGAAGACCCGCTCCATCGTACAGCTGGAACAGATCAAGACGATCGATAAGAAACGGGTGACGAAGTATCTCGGGAAGATCGATGGGAAGGATATGGCCGGTATCGAAGGGGCGATCCTTGCAAGTCTGGGATTTGAGATACCGGCAGAAATGGAGGCGCCGTGATGGAATGGAAGCTGGCAGACCTGGAGATCGATCCGGAATTTGAGCAGCAGATCCCGGGACTTACGTCGGATGAATTCAACCAGCTGAAACGGAACATCCTGGCTGACGGAAAAATCCTCACGCCGCTCATTGTGTGGGGAAGGAAGATCATCGACGGCCATAACCGATACCGTATCCTGAAAAAACATCCGGAGCTGCCGTTCACAGTGACAGAAATCGAATTTGATGACCGGTATGCAGCAATGGCCTGGATTTGTCATCACCAGCTGGGCAGAAGGAATCTTACATCGGAGCAGAAGCGGTATCTGATCGGCAAACAATACAAATCAGAGAAGCAGTCTCATGGCGGAAGTGAACACCGGGACAGGGATGCATCGAACGGACAGTTCACCTCAAGTGGCCAAAATGGACCCTCGAGGGGAGGCATCAGGACACGGGAGCGGATTGCCGCTGAAAATAATACGAGCGTCAATTATGTCCGGCGAGCTGAAAAGTTCGCAGAGGGTGTCGATGCTGCCGATGAAGTCCTGCCCGGAATCAAGCAGGAACTGCTGTCCGGAACGATCCGGCCGCTCAAGAAAGATGTTGCAGCCGTAGGCAGGGCACCTGCCGAAAAACGTCTGGAGATGGCAAAACAGCTGAGGGATGTCCATCTGCCGGGTAAGAAGCCGCAAAAGGAACGTGCAGATCCCGGAAAGACAATGAGCTCTGATCAGGCAGGAGATGTGACCTGTAAAGAGGAAAGCAGTAAGGAAAATATCAGTCCGGCAGGTGGCGATCCACATAAAAAAGAAAAGCCGCAGGAAAGAATACCGGATAAGAAAGAAGGAGAGCAGGAACCGCCTGCACGGAAAAAGACGAAAGCAGAGATCCTTAGCGGAATCGAAAAGATCTCGGAAGACATGCTCCATTCCGAAGGCGTGGCTGCGGCGACCGAGGAACATATGATGAATGAGCTGGCAGATGCATTTGAGAGCATGAAATGGCGGTGGGACACATGTGCCGAGTTCTATCCGAATCCTGTCAGAACAGAGTCCGGACAGAAAAAGATCCGGGAACTGGCACGGGAAGCGATCAGGTATTTTGAGACAGTATTGGAAGGAGTGTTGTGGGATGAAGACAAAAGGATCCGCCTATCAGGAGCGGATGATCAATAGCAGCATGCTGGAGTCCCCGCGGGAGGCATACCAGAGGGAACTGAACACAGAGCGGGTCCACCGCATTGCGAAAGAGTTCGATGAGAGGATCGCAAATGAACCGAAGGTCAGCTATCGCGACGGCCACTATTATGTATTTGACGGCCAGCACACGGTGGCTGCGAGGAAGCAGCTGAACGGTGACAAAGACCTGGATATCCTATGCAAGGTATACTACGGACTGGATGAACAGGAGGAGGCGCTCCTCTTCGCACAGCAGACAGGTGCATCGGCACGGCTGGATGCAGGGGCGAAGATCAGGGCACTGATATTCGGGGAGGATCCGCATACGCTTGCGTTCCTGCGGGATACGGAGAGCACGGGCATTTGCCTTGATTACAACCAGCAGCGCGGGAAGTTCCGGATGGGGTGCATTTCGACAGCCCTGAAGGAGTACAAGAAACTCGGGCCCGAGCGATATAAGGAAGGGCTGAACCTGATCCGGCAGTCCTGGGACGGGCATCCTGATTCCATGCGGTCGGAGACGATCACCGGCGTCATGCGTTTTATCGACCTTTATCATGATGAGTATGACCCGAAGCGGTTCGTCGCAAGATGCAGGAAAGCGGATCCGATCATCATCTGCCGGGAAGGGCATGCGATGGGCGGGAACATGCCGGGATATAAGAAGTATGTATATCAGGTGCTGAATATCTACAACGGCCACAGCAAGAAGTATTCCCTCCCGGTCAAGTTCTGACGGGAAAGCGGTGAGACAATGATGCAGAGAGCAAGGATGGCGGGACAGGTCGCCATCATTTACAGATTTTCCGGTACGGGTTAATATCGCAGGAAAGAAATACATCGATGAGTTTCTTTAACGAAGAACACGGTAACTGAAGACTCTTTGAAAGAGGGGTGTAAGTGTGTTTGGAGCAGACAGGAACTATTATAAAAAAAGAAAAGTAGCGATATACGCCAGGGTATCGACGGATCATGAGGCGCAGCTGTCCGCATTGGCCAATCAGAAAGACTGGTATTCGCCCATCCTGGGGATCCATCCGGAATGGGAGGTCGTCAAACTGTATGCCGACGAGGGCGTTACCGGGACTGCGGCTTATAAAAGAAAGTCGTTCATGCAGATGATCGATGATGCGATCGACGGCAAATTCGACCTGATCCTTACCCGCGAGGTCTCACGGTTTGCAAGAAATACCGTCGATACGCTGAGCTATACACGCAAATTAAAGAAGCACCACGTCGAGGTCTACTTCATCAGTGACGGGATCAAAACATTCGATCCGGACGGGGAACTCAGGCTCACGATCATGGCAACGCTTGCACAGGATGAGAGCCGGAAGACTTCCGCCCGCGTGAAGTGCGGACAGCAGACCTCGATGGAGAAGGGAGTCGTTTACGGTAACGGGAACGTGCTCGGTTATGACCGGGTAGGTCGTGAGCTTGTTGTGAACCCGGAGCAGGCGAAGACGGTCCGGATGATATTTGACTGGTATACGGAAGGGAAGGGCCTTAGGACGATCCAGTGGGAACTGGAAAGGCGCGGCATAAAGACGGCCCTCGGAAAAACAAAATGGCATCTGGCAAATATCTCCCGGATCCTGCAGAACCCTATCTACATCGGCATCCTCACCTACCACAAGGAATTCACGCCGGATTTTCTGGAACAGAAGAAGATATTGAACCACGGAGAGCTGGAGATCCTGCAGGTGCAGGGCAGGCATGAGCATATCATCTCGGATGAGCAGTTCGCGCAGGTCCAGCGGATATTTGATTATAACCGCAGGGAAAAGGCGAAGTTTGCTGCCGGCGGGAGCAAAGCGTTCGGCCGGAAGAGGCCCAGTGACATCTGGGTCAAAAAACTGGAGTGTGAGTGCGGGTGCAGATTCAACCGGAAACAATGGACTGACCGGGGCACCGGTAAAACGGAATGTGCATACAAATGCTACCGGCAGATCTCGACCGGTACGACCGCATCCCGGAGAAGGCAGGGCATGACGACCGAGGGGCTGTGCATGACGCCGATGGTGCCGGAATGGAAGCTGCAGATGATGGCGAAAGAGGTCTTTCGGACCTGCATAACCGATGCTGACGAGATATTGGAAAAGGCCCGGTCGATGCTCGAAAAGCATATCCGTGACAGGGAAGAACGTAAAGCAGATCCGGGGCAGGCTGACAGAATAAAGGAGGAGATGGAGGGATTAAAGAAGCGCCTTGAGAACTGTGTGGAGCTCCGAATCGAAGGTGAGATCTCAAAAGAGATCTTTCAGAGGAAGAAATCAGAGTATGAAGTAAAAATCGAAGATCTGAAGAAGGCCCTGAAGAAATATGCAAGTGAAACTGAAGAAGCGGCAGAAGAGGAATCTCCTGCAGTGCGGGTCAGGAAACTGATCGGTTTGCTGCGTTACGAAATCCAAGAAGCCGCAGATGCGGAGGAAATCCCGAATGAGATACTGGAGGCATTTGTAGACAGGATCGTTGTCCATGGATCGTCATTTGACTGGTACCTGAGGTATGCGGGGAAGGACATGGGAGCCTCCGGTTCATTTTACGGGAACAGTCGAAAGGAGGGGGAAGGCAATATAGAGGTCGCGGAACTTATGCTCACCGAGGAGAAGGCGAATGCATATCGGATGCGCCAGGGAAAGAAATCACGGAAATTAAAATGGAATGATATAACTGTACACGTATTTATATGAACCGATTCGTTATTTGGGAGGGTGGCTTAAAGAGCCATCCTTTTTTGCGTCACAGGAAGCTTTCGGAAGATGTGGGAACAGCCGGCAAGGATGCGAACGACCGCAAGGCGGCTCCGCGACAAACTTGGTGAAAGTTACCGGCGGCTTTATGATATCAGCATCAGAGCTGCCAGAAGGGATTCGGATGGACAGGAACAGCAGAGAGTACAGGACGACCTATGCAGCCCTTAAGCTTATTGAGTACTTATTTCAGAAGGAACAGATCAGCGGCACTGTGTACCGGAATATCCTCCGTGATTACAGGGATGAAGTGGATCTTTCCGATTTTAAATCCTACAAATGATCTCCTGATACGAAAGAAGGCGAGAACGTGTTTGACATTGATACCTGCAATTATAATAAGAAGAAAGTGGCGATTTATACACGTGTTTCTACGGAACATGAAGAGCAGGTCTCCGCCATGGCGAACCAGAAGGACTGGTATTCAGCCATCCTCAACATCCATCCCGAATGGGATGTTGTGCAGATGTATGCCGACGAAGGCGTGACCGGGACGGCCGCCTATAAGAGGAAGGCATTCATGGAAATGATCCGTGATGCCTATGACGGCAAATTCGACATGATACTTACCAGAGAGGTGTCGCGATTTGCAAGGAACACGGTCGACACGCTGAACTATACCAGGCAGCTGAAGAGACACATGGTCGAGGTCTATTTCATCAGTGACGGGATCAAGACATTTGATCCTGACGGTGAACTGAGGCTTTCCATCATGGCAACGCTTGCCCAGGATGAGAGCAGGAAAACATCGGTCCGTGTAAAATACGGTCAGCAGACATCCATGGAAAAAGGCGTCATCTATGGAAGCGGAAATGTTCTCGGCTACGACAGGGACGGGCGTGACTATGTAGTAAATGAAGACCAGGCGCAGACGGTAAGGCTGATCTATGATATGTATGCGCAGGGAAATGGCCTTAAGGCTATCAAATGGGAGCTTGAAAGGCGGGGGATCAGGACTGCGATGGGAAATACAGAGTGGCATATTTCCAGCATTTCCCGCGTGTTGAAGAATCCACTATATATAGGAACACTTACGTACCACAGGCAGTACACGCCGGACTTTCTGGAACAGAAAAAGGTAGTCAACCACGGGGAGATCGACCTGCTTCAGGTGAAAGGAAAACATGAGCATATTATTCCGGATGAACTGTACCAACAGGTGCAGGAACGCCTGGAACAAAGACGCAGGGGATGGAAGGACACCGTGACCGAGAGCAGGGAAA